>Ga0209097_10000275_pt1 | contig 55520 bp, 31 predicted proteins | sample AD_UKC052_MetaG_FD_184419 | JGI IMG/M metagenome (GOLD analysis project Ga0209097, IMG submission 184419) | Active sludge microbial communities of municipal wastewater-treating anaerobic digesters from USA - AD_UKC052_MetaG (SPAdes) (version 2) | ecosystem: Engineered > Bioreactor > Anaerobic >... | reverse complement strand
GCAGTCAAGTAGGCTTGATGCTGGAAAAAATCTAAATGTCGCCAGGTTCTGGTATTTGTGTCATGTACTGCACAATCAGATTTTTTACATTCAGGACAGCTAAAATGAGACCCTCGCTTGAAATCAATCGTCAGATCCAATCGCCTATTACTGGGGTCAAATTTTACATCCGATACCTACCACGGCTCTTCAAGACCTAGCGCTAAACTAAAAAGTTCTGCTGTTGCCATATTATTCCTTTCTGATGTCTTGTTTGTATTGCTCATCAAAAAGGAATTTAATAAAATTACCAGAATTTTACCCACTCAATGTTGACGAGAACCAAACAAAAAAACTTTGCTTCTGCGCTTATGCATCTTTGTGTGACTTGATTTAAAATAACAGAATCGAGGTCAAGATCATGAGAAAAGCTCTTTTGCTTTTTTTGATTTTTCTACCTCTATCTGTTTTATCTCAGCCGGTTGTAATTAATTACCCTTCGGATTACTACTTTAAGCACATAGAAGTTGGCGATTCCTACTATACCGATCGGGATTATCAAGTGACGAGTATACCCATAGAACTTGATCGGTATTTGTGGCTGCGAACGAGTGCTGATGACAAATACAGCAGCAGCAACTATTTTATTTCTTTCACACTTCGCGAGCCGATGACTGTTTATATTGGCTATGACAGCCGCTCATACCAGATTCCGAACTGGCTTTCCTCGCAATTCACTTTGACACCTATGCGGATTGCTGTAAGCGATGTTGCGCGGAATCTGGTTGTCTGGAAAAAAGACTTTCCTGCCGGGACTCATATATTGGGTGGAAATCTAGCTGCTGGTGGTGGTGATTCTCGAACGATGTATATCGTAATTTTTTCAACTAAAAAAGCGGAAATACCCACCATTGAATCACCTCTGGACGGGGCCACAAATGTATCGGCTCAGCTTACACGGTTCACCTGGAAAAAAGCGGATGCCGCCATTTGGTATTATATCAAGATCAGCACGAAAAAAAGCAGTTCCGGTGTTTTTTATTCCGAATACAGTATTACGGATACAACCCATACTGTCTCGTTGTTACAGCCTTATCAAACTTATTACTGGTGCGTGGAAGGCTCAAATGAAACTTCAAAGAGCGGTTTCACTCCCTGGGCCTCCTTTTCCACCGTCCCTGGCGAACCACCGCAAGCCGCTTTTTCTGCCAATCCGACACAGGGGGCAGCACCCCTGGAAGTTAATTTTATAAACCAGTCAAGTGGTATGTATACAACAATACACTGGAATTTCGGCGATGGCCAGTCCAGTAATTTGTCAAATCCCACACACATCTATTCTTCCCCTGGAGTGTATACAGTCACGTTATCCTTATCTGGAGATAACGGCTCAGACCAATTGTTTAAGAACGACCTCGTCCGGGTCGCGCAAAAGCCAACTGCCGATTTTATCACCAGCCCGCTTTCCGGTTTCGCACCACTGCAGGTGATATTCCTCGACCGTTCCAGCGGTGAAATCGACCATTATCATTGGGATTTTGGCGATGGAAGCAACAGCACAGAACAGAATCCGGTGCACACCTTTCAGAATTCAGGCTCCTATACGGTATCCTTGCAGGTATCCGGAATCGGCGGGAGTGACCAAAAAACCGTACCAGATTATATTACCTGCCAGACCCAACCCACAGCGCAGTTCAGCGCCAGTCCGCTTTCGGGCATGGCACCCTTACGGGTGACTTTTTCAAATCTGTCACAAGGTGATTATGATACCCAGAGCTGGAATTTCGGCGATGGATATGCCAGCACAGAAGCAAATCCCCTGCATGAATATACCCAGGCGGGCTTGTATACAGTTTCCCTGTCTCTAAATGGGACGGCGGGGAACGACGTAGAGATTAAAAACGGTTATATAACCGTCTCTGCCCCACCTGTCTATGAACCCCCGGTCGCGCTTTTTTCTGCCATTCCGTTGTCGGGTCAAGAACCCCTGACGGTACAATTCCAAAATCAATCGACCGGAGATTCGCTGCATTATACCTGGGATTTCGGAGACGGTGCCACAAGCACCGCTGTGAATCCCGCCCATATCTATTCTGACGCAGGTGAATATAGTGTTTCCTTGATCGCAACCGGGCCGGTAGCAAGCGACACCTTTATTCAAGAGAAATACATTCAGGTTTTTCCGGCTGCCGCAAACTATGTGACGGTTAGCTTGCCGGATTGTACCGTTTCTCTCACTCCGCCACAGCAGAAACAGATTTCGATACCGATCACCGTTTCGGATGTCACCGATTTGGGCATAATTTCTTACCAATTCGAGGTAGAGTTCGACGATTCAGTGATTAGCCCCAATAATGTCAATGTTGTAAACACGCTTAGTACCATCTTTTCCATGCCCCTGTTGAACACACAAGAAAAAGGGAAATTAAAAGTCGGTAATTTTGGCACGACACCGCTTTATGGCGAGGGGGTATTGATTTATCTGATCTTCGATGTAATCGGACAGATAGGCAGTACGACGGAGCTGACATTATCATCCTTTGAATTTAACGCTGGGGATCCGCAAACGATAATCGTAAACGGAAGCATAGATATCATTACGGATGTTATTTCAGAAAATTTTGATGGTTCCATCCATTGCAGCGCGCTTTCCGATGGCTATCCCAACCCCTTTAACAGTTCGATCCGGTTTGATTTGTCGATCGCACGGACAGAACAGCTCCGCGTTGTCGTGGTGGACCGCTTGGGTAGAACGGTGCGGGAATTGGCCACAGGCTTATTTCAACCCGGCGAATATCGTATTCTCTGGGACGGTAATAATCAAGAAGGAATCCCGGCACCCTCTGGAATCTATTTTATCCGGTCTTCTTTAAATCACTCTTTCCAAGTGCGAAAAGTTATATATGTAAAATAAGGAAAATTACAAGCATTTTTCACCAAAGGCATCTTGATAAATTTTTTGGTCATTAGGCAAACAGATTTGTCGGTCCATGGCAATCAAAACCCATCTTTTATTAATTAATCAAATTTGTTTCGAGATTCGAATTCCAATCGATTATAAAGGATCATAATAGAAATTATATGTGTCGGTCAGCGAAATCGAGATCAATTTATTCACTTAATTTTTGCTAAATTAAGCGTTCGTGTTATATGCAAATCAACTTGGCACTATAAATTCTAATGGAGTGCAAACATGTATTATCAAAACCACTTTAAACCACTCACATGTCTTTTAATGATTTTAATCCTTGTAAATATATCTTATTCTATTGACAACCCTGAAACTGCAAGCACAGTAGAAGAGACGATGGCAGGCTGGCTTGAAATAACTAGTGGAGTTACAGTTTCTCCATCGACAGTGCAACAGGGAAATAATTTTCAGGTTTCCTACACAATTAAAGAAGTTAATGGAGAAGCTATTACCCTATCTGCTCTTACTTGTGCAATTTTAGATGCTAATGGAAACCATTTATTTGATCATGGAACAATATACAATAAATATATCGCTGCTTATGGAATGTATACATTTACCGCATCATTTTATACTCATTCTGGTCATTTGAGCAATCCTGGAACTTATAAAGCTGAAGCACGTGGTCAAGTTGGTAGTACTTGGTTTACTTTTCAAACAGGGGTAAATCCACGTTCTTTTACTGTCCTCGCATCAATCCCTGATATTACAGTAAATCCAACTTCATTTACCGAGACCATGACCACCGGAGACTATATTGTCGAACAAGTGACAGTCGGAAACAGCGGGAATGCAACTCTTACTATCAGTAACATTACTGTTGAAGTTGATAATGGGCCGATGTGGCTGGGCAATCTAAGCCGAACCAGTGGTTCAGTGAGCCCTGGCAGCTCGTTATCATTTCAGTTTAATGTCAATGCCGTAAATCTTTCTGCTGGTTCCTATTCAGGACGCGTTAAAATATACTGTAATGATCCGGATGAAAATCCCAAAAACATTCCAGTAAATATTACTGTTGGCAGTCAACTAATTCCTATCGTTTCAGTAAACAAAGCAACAATTCGCCCCGGTGAAACCATCATTGAATCCGGCAAAGGTTTTACACCAAATGGTTTGGCTGAATTACATGTTATCCATCCCAATGGCTTTCATTGGGGGGAAAATAATGACAAGACTGTTGTTGTTGATAATTATGGATGTTTTGCAGTCCCTTGGATAACAGATGAAAATACTGTTTTAGGTACCTATAGATATTGGGCGATTGATAGGAAATCAGGCAAACAAGCGCCAGAAGTGACTTTTCAGGTTTTGGAACATCAGGAAGATATCGGCTCAATACGTGGTGGTATAAGCGACGACATCAATCGAACACCTTTAACAAACGCCAGAGTATTTTTGTTTTTTCAAGGATCAGTAATAGACGAACAAGATGTTCATCCGATTTCGGCAGAATATTTCTTTGAGAACCTTCCTGTTGGATTTTATACTGTCGAAGTGCAGGCGCCGGGATATGAGAATAAAACGAGAACTATTCAGGTTATCAACGATCAGATATCAGAAGGCAACATAACTCTTAAAAAAACGGGTTCTGCAGATGATAATATTGCGGAATTTACTTCAAAAAGCCTTTCCAATAACACAAATGTGCAAGGTGGAAAACCAATTCAGCAAGTATTTACGTTTAGAAATACAGGTGGTAATACCTGGCGTTATTACTCTCTAAGACTGATCGATGGAAACGCAATGGGCGCCGGAACCAGTATTGATATTACGGAAACCCGACCGGGACAACACTGTACGATTCCAGTGAATATTATACCCCCCTCCAGTGGAGGTCATTATATCAGTACCTGGCAGCTTAATACTTCTGATAACAAACTCTTTGGCCCCCAAGTTACAATTGATATTGTTGTAACGGCTCCACAATTAAAAGACGATGCAATATTTGTAAGAAATTCCAATTCCGGTAGAATTCAGAATGTTCGTCCGAAAGAAGAACGTGCAAGCTTTTGGCTAGTCAATAATACCGGAACTACACTATGGGACCAGTACACTTTGGAGTGTGTCAGTGGGTGCAACAGTATTAAATTCTCAAAAAATGCATATAATGTTGCAAAAACATCACCTGGTGAGATTCAATTAGTAGGTATTGGATATTCCGCACCAGAACAATCTGGATTATATTCAAGTGAATGGCAATTAAGAAATAAAAGTGGTAGTTTTTTCGGAGAGAAGTTATTATTAGAGATATTCGTAAGTCCTCCAGGAGAAGAAACAGTGAGCGAAGGCAATGGCTCCGGTTCAGAGAGCAATCCAAATGGTGCATCATCATCTGAACCGGTCAACCTGGCGAATGGAAATTATTACTATGAGCATGTTGATTTACAGTTTACCGGGCCACTGGGAACTCTTTTCAAGCGAACCTATAACGCACAGGACGACTATGATGGACCATTGGGCTACAACTGGACTCATAATTTCAACACCATGCTTGCTCCTTCCGAAAATGGGCCCACTTTACTGCGCACGGGTGATGGCAGAGCGACATATTTTAAAAAATTAGGTGATTATGATTTTGAGGCAATTAGCAGAGTTTCTGAGGCGCTTAAAAAAAATAGAAATGGATCATATACATTTACATATAAAAATGGCAATAAACAGCATTTTTCATCCCAAGGAAATCTCATCAGTCTGGAAGATCGTAATGGTAGAATAACGTCGTGCAGTTACTCTGATGATGGAAAATTGCAAAAAATCACAGATCCCGCCGGTCGTTCCTTGTATTTCTCTTATGATAATTTCCAACGCCTGGGCGCTATATCTGATGGCTCCCGTACCGTAAATTATGTGTATGATACCGCCGGTGATCTGGTAGCAGTTAGTGATGCGTTGGGATACAGGACCGAATTTGTCTATTCTCATCATCGGTTAATAAAAATCATTGATCCCAAAGGTGAGACGATTGTTGAAAATACGTATGACAACAGCAGGAAATGCATTTTACAAAAAGATCCTTTAGGCTATGAAACAACGTTTAATTATGATATTGAAAACGGCGTAACAACTGAAACAGATCCGCGTGGATTTTCCACCGAGTATACTTTTGAAAGTATGAATCGACTTGTCAAAATAGTAGATCCGCTTGGTTATACAGAGACTTATGAATACGATGAGAACGATAACAGAATAACAGTAACTGACAGAAACGGAAATGCGACAAAATTCGAATTTAACGATTTTGGACAAGCTATAACCAAAACAGATGCGCTGGGTTATGTGACTCGATACGAATACGATGAAAATGGCAATTTGGTTAATATAAACGATGATATGGGTTCAATTCAAGAATTTACATATAATCATCAAAAACTACCTGTAATGATTAAAGATGCAAAAGGAAGCATTACATCTTGTGAATATGATTCTTATGGTAATCTGGTCACGAAAGAAACTGATGGCAGTTCCTGGCAATTTGCTTACGATATGTTGGGCAGGAAAATTACCATGCTTGATCCATTGGGCAATGGATCAAGTTATGAGTATGATGCCTTGAATCATATCGTAAAGACAACTGAAGAACGAGGATATTCAACTCGGTACGAGTTTGATGAGAATGGCAATAAGGTAGCTATGATAGACCCGAACGGTAATAAAGTATCTTATTTGTCTAATAATAGAGATGAATTAATACGCACAATTGATCAAATAGGGGGCGTTACCGAATATGCGTATGATGAGGTCGGTAATAAAATCGAGATTACTGATGCGCTCGGGAATAAAACTCAATTTATCTTTAACGGATCGAAACAGCTAATAGAAAAGATCAATCCATTATTTTATAAAACGAAATTTACTTATGATGGCAACGGAAATAAACTTTCTGAAACGAATGCTCGAGGTAATACGGGATATTTCATTTATGACAAAATTGATCGCTTGATCAAAACAGTTGATCCATTAGGAAATAATACAGAATACTTTCATGACGCACGGGGGCGAGTCATCAAAACGGTTGATGCAAATGGAAATATGGGTCGATATAGCTATGACGGCGCAGGAAATATAATTAGTGAAACGGATGCGCTTGGCAACAGTACAACTTTTACGTATGATGCACGGAATAACCGACTCGAAGTTATGAATCCCATGGGGGGGAAAGCGGCAAATCAATACGATGCAAAAAATCAACTCATTTCGACGACTGATTTCACAGGACGGCATGAAAAATACAGCTATGATTCAGCTGGCAACCTGATTAGTAGAATAGATTATATGGGCTATATTGAACAATATGAATATGATGCAAATAATAATCGAACTGCCTCTATAGATGCAGGAGGCTCACAGGTAAATTATACATACACAGATAACAATTTGATGGAAAGTGTATCAGACGCATTGGGCAATACAACAACATACAAATACGACGCGTTAGGTAGAAAAATAGAGTCTGTTGATGCGAATGGAAATAGTACCTCTTACCAATATAATTCGAATGGAAAACTCACTTTGGTCGCCAACGCCAACAATGCTATGACACGATACGATTATGATGCCGTTGACAATTTAATACGTATTACGGATGCCAAGAATCAACAAACAAACTTTCAATATGATGCCATAAACAGAAAAATCAAACAAGTTACACCTCTAAATTTTGAATACCAATTTTCATATGACGCTATTGGCAATAAAATTAATGAATTAACACCAAATGGATATAGCATAGCTTTCAGCTATTATCCAAATAATCAACTTAAAAACATTTTATATCCAGATAATTCAGTGCGCTATACATATAATGAAAATGGCTTGCCAATTGAGATTCAGGATAATTCCGGTACGATCAAACGAGAGTACGATGCCAGCAATCGATTGTTAAAGGAGATAACATTACATGGTACGATAAATTATAATTATGATGGGCCTAACAGAATTCGCATGACATATCCTGATGGCAAAATTTTGAGTTATGCCTACAGCAACAATCGGTTAGTAAATATAACTGATTGGTCCCAACGATCAACTCTTTATTCATATTCACCTTCTGGTTTAATAGAAAAGATAATATATCCGAATGGAAATCAAATTGAATATCAATACGATGCGGCGAACAGGCTACTGGAAGTCAGAAATATTGAACAAAACGGCGAGACGATCAAAAATTTTGAATACCAATTAGATGCAGTTGGCAATCGTACACACGTCATTAAAAAAGGACGTGGAGCATTCCAGGTCGAGCACCTCACTCCTGGCAGTAATATTTACAAGACCGCGGCGGAATTGTCGCGTCGATTTTTCCCGGAAGGGAATCGGGAGTTCATTCTTGGCAGCGGCATCAATCCTGTTGATTTATTGACACTCGCTCCGTTTGTATATAAAACGAACAGATCGATTCTGTTCAGCGATCCGCACAATCTCGACCGTTCATCTGAAACGAAAGCAGAAATAGAACGGTTGGTAAATGGACAACTAGATCCCAAAGGCATCATTATTGGGGGTGTTCATTCCATTTCAGACGACATCGATATGCAGTTAACTGAAATTTCAATTTCACCCGAACGGTTAGGCTCTCAAGACAGATTTGATATGGCAAAAACCATAGCATCGTTAAGTCAGACAGTTATTGGAGATACGGGAAATAGTGATTACCAAAATTACGCAATAATTGTTAATGGAATGGATGAGCAGGGAGCAATTGCAGCGGCGGCGTTTTCTGCAAAATTTAATGTGCCTATATTACTTACCAAACAGAATACAGTCCCTGAAGCAACACAGATCGCGCTGAACGAGTTAGGGATAAAGCACACGATACTAGTCGGCAATAATCTGGATTCACAAATAAAAACCTGGTTAGATGAACATGGTTATTCGGTCATGACTCACTTACAGTCCGTCAGTCCAATCATTAATCAAGTCGGTCTTTGGAATTATGCCGGTTATTATAATTATGATACCCTATATCTTGTTGATCAAGCAAACTACTTAAAAGTTCTTGCTGCCACTGCATTAGCATCTCGGGAAAATTCGATATTATTATTAGCAGATGGCAAGGAAATTGATATAACAACGAAGAACTTTTTAGCCAAATCGGATCAAAATATAAAACGCGTATGCACGATAGGGAATGAAGTACAATTTTTTAATAATTTTATTTCCGGCATTTCACTCTTTGTAGCAGATCAAGATACGGTCTGTTATAGTTATGATAAACTGAACCAGCTTATCGATGAAAATACCAGCAATGGCGACCATATTCAGTATTCCTATGATGCAGTTGGAAATCGATTAACAAAAAAGACAAATGATAGGGTTATAGAATATACCTATGATGCGGAAAACAGGTTAAAACGCGCTGGAAATACAACTTTTGAATTTGATAAAAATGGCAACCGAATTAAAAAAGCTACCGGCAACGAAGAAACTGTATATTCTTATAACAGCCAGAACTCTCTCATCTCCGTTGTTTTGCCCAATGGCGCTGAAAATAATTTTGAGTATGATGGCGCTGGCCGTAGAATTCAGAAAATTGATTCAGAGGGTGTATGCAATTATGTTTATGATCTGACCGATTTAGCCCTGGTGAAATGTAAAGCCAACAGTACTGGAAAATATTACGTTACCGGGCTGGGTATAGATGACTGGCTTTACACAGTCACAAACAAGAAAGCAACATATTTTCAAAAAGATGGACTGTCCAGTATTATCGGACTGACAGATTCAACAGGCCAGGTAGAACAGGAAATACGTTACGATGGTTTTGGTAATCTACAAGCTGATGCAACAGAACTAAAAGAATCCATTTCTTTTACAGGAAGGGAATTGGATAAAGATACGGGATTGTATTTTTATCGCTCTCGCTTTTATGATTCCAAGTGTGGCGTATTTTTGAATAAAGACGTATATCAGGGTGAATATGATAATCCCTTGAGTATGCACCGGTTTTGTTATGTTGGGAATAATCCGGTGAATTTTGTGGATGCCTTTGGTTATTGTCCAGAAAGTAAGTGGGAATTTAATGATTTTTTATTTGAATATACATATAATGATTTGTTTTGGGATGAATTTGAACTTGCTACCGAATTGAGTTTGACAAACTTGAGAAATATGATATTAAAAGGTGCTAGTTTGCGTCCATTTGGTACTTCGCTACAAATTTATAATGAAGAATTAAAATTTTTGAGCAAAATGCGTGACAAATTCGCATTACTAAGCCTCATTACGGGAACAATAGAAGAATTCAATGACAAAGAAATAACGTTAACAAGTGCAATAGAAGGGTGGAAAAATTTACCACAGAACTGGAGTGAAAGTACTACTGATGAAAAATTATATGCTATATCTGAATTTACTAGTAGTCTGACATCTGTTTTCATAAATGCAGTTGTTCCTGTTGATGCAACTTTAGGAGTAGCATCAGGAGGTAGATTGGGTTTTTCAGGAGAAGATGTTATGGCTACCAGTGAATGGATAGTTGAAACCACTAAATTGGATGAAGCTATTTATCAAATTGGCAAAAGATTTGGATGGTTTTACTAATAAATCCTCTATGATTCGGTATTTATTTAATCTGCTAAAAGTGAGATAGCCATGTTTAATAACAAAATGCATGTTGTGATAATTATGTTATACTCCATTTTTTCATGTTCAAATTATCCGCTTTGTGCCCAACAGATTTTAGGTCAATATGAATTTCAAAAACTCGGGAAAAAAATTCATGCACATAATATAATTAACCATGAAGCTGATGTGATAATAAGCCCTGCTAATAATATATGTATGATATTCGACGGTGCTTCTGACAATCCTCTATTTTCAATTGATACAGAAAATCTTAAAATATATAATTCTATATGTGCTACGATAGTTGATGTAAATAATGACAATTATATTGATCTTGCTTTAATGGATAAGATTAGTGGAATAATTTACATTTACAAGGGTAATGATAACTTCTCAACAACGCCTATCTCAATACTTGAAAGTGAAGCAAACTTTTCAGGCTCATCAATAACATCCGGTGATTTTAATGGAGATGGTTTCGGCGATATAATCATATGTCAAAATCCAAGTGAAGAGAATGGAACAGCTTTTATTTATTTGGGTAAAGCTGATCTTAAAGCCTTGTCAAAAGATATCGTTATTGAAGGCTTAACCGGCTACTTTGGATTTTCATGTAACTATGCCGGCGACATAAACAACGACGGCTATTCTGATTTTGCGATTGGAGCATATACCGCCGGCGAGCAAGGGGAAGGCGTTGTTTATCTATTTTATGGTGGCCCACAGCTTGATAATCAATATGATGTCACATTATACGGTAGCGAACAAGGCAGCTCATTTGGTTATAGCATAGAAGCGTTGGGAGATTTAAATAATGATGGTTTTGATGACATTTTAATCGGCGCTCCGACCGGCGGAATCAATAAAGCCGGGCAAGCGTTTGTATTCATGGGTGGCTCACCGATGAATACAGAACCGGATTTCATATTAAACGGAGAAAATACGGACGATTTTTTTGGCGGCTCTCTTGCATCGTGTCATCGTGAAAACCGTCAAGGCTGTTCCGATTTTATTATCAGCGCTTATGCCAATGATGAAACGGGGGAATCCACTGGCAAAATATATGCATTTGATGCAAGTAAACTTGCGACTTGTATCCAGCCGGCATCAACATGGACCGGTGAAGCCGCGGGAGATTGTTTTGGCTATGGTCTCGCTGCTGGCTATGGAGTGGGAAATGAAGAAATTTGGTACTGGATAATCGGAGCGCCATTCAACGATGAAGGAGCAACTGACGCCGGCAAGATTTATATTTATCCCTCACCTTCCGCGCTGGCATCTATTTCCGGCAAGGTATTATATCGTGAAACATCTTTGGGAGTGCCCAATGTCCATTTCTCAATCACTGGCATAAACAATATCGCAACTGCTGATTTATCAGGAAATTATAATATTGGTGATTTATATCGATCAAAAGCCTATACGATTACTCCAGAAATTTCAAAAGATACCGACATCTCGTTCAACTCGATACGAATGTATGATGCTGCGTTGGCCGCTCAATCTGCTATAGGAATTAGAGAATTAAGCAGATACGAATTGATGGCCGCTGACGTGAATAATGACAATCGAATTTCTTTATATGATGCGGCACTTATCGCGCAATGCACCATGGACATTCCAAATAGAAAAGATTCACATGCTAAAGAGTGGATTTTCGATCCATCAATGAAGACGTTTGATCCTTTAAATTCCATACAATCAGACCAGAATTTTATTGGGATACTTCTTGGGGATGTGAATGGTGATTGGAATCCAGGTAAAGCGTTATTAAAAGAACAGGATTTCCAAAAGTATGAGAATGTCAGTGCGACTTTAAACTTTGACAATAATCTTCAACTAGCAATCAGTAGAATCGGTAATGAAGATTTAATCGCTGCTCAACTTTTAATAAAATATGATACTGAAATTTTAAACCTGCAAGAAACACAATTAACTAACTTGACAAAAGATTTTCAGTTTATTGAAAAAACGGAGCATGGAGTAGCTTCTGTTGGAATATATTCAGCTAAACCAATAAAAGAAAGTGGAACGCTATTTTATTTTAACTTTGAATTATTAGATAAAACTGCAGCAACAACAGAAATAGAAATCTCAGATTTTTATGAAAACAATACTTTATTTATAATTTCTACTCATTCATTGGATATTCAAGAATTGATAACGCTCCCCAAAACCCTGCAACTTTTCCCAAATTATCCGAATCCCTTTAACGGAACGACAACAATAAAATTTGGTTTACCCAAATCAGAAAAAGTCACTATTCAGATTTTCAATATATTGGGAAAAAATGTGAATACAATTATTAATAATAAAGAGTTTGAGGCTGGTTATCACAAAGTTGTCTGGAATGGATTAAATGAAGACGGGAATTCAGTATCAAGCGGTGTATACTTTTGTGAATTATGTTTCCAGAACAAACGAAAATTAGTAAAGATGGTTTATGTAAGATAGTATCAAATGACCATAGGAGGATATAAAGGAAAATCGGCCACCTTGGGGTCGGACCTGTGCAGTTGCAGTTAATTGTAAAACTTGCGGTTAACGATTTCTGATCAATCTAGTTTGCCCAGCATGTTCTTGTTTAGGCAGGTGGGCCAGACCCTTTTCCGCCTGTTGACTCTCTGTTTTAAGCGCGGCATCACTTGATTGGGCAAAGATCCGGCAAGACGAAACGTTACAAAATAGGTCGCTTCGGGCGGCTGGTAGTGCGGCAGGTGACGGCGATAATAGATATCATCGCTCATTTGATGCCCTTGTTTAAACTGTAGGCCGACCAGCCTGGTCGGCCTGCGCGTAACTGTATCGATGATCTGCAGCGCGGGTTTCATTGTAGGGCGACGAGTCTCGTCGCCCTGCAGTTCAGACTTGCTGCAAGAATCCGGGGATCACATAATTTCCTGGCCACTCCCGCCAGTCTTTAGCTAAGCCTGCTTTCACCGGATTTTCAAGAATATACTGGACAATTCTCCCCAATTCCTCAAAATTTCGCACCATGTGATCATAGCTCTCATATTGCCAGAATTGCCCCTTTCGGCCTAATATTCGGTTGCAGTGCAAGGCGGTATACCATTTCAGATTCTCAAGAATTGACGTGACCCGGTAGGGCGACGAGTCTCGTCGCTTCTGGATGTCATCCGAAAGCAACTCGAAAACCAGATGCATGTGATTGGGCATAATCGTAAATGCCAACAGATGATAGACTCTGTCATCCCGATAGCGAATTGCTTCATGCACAATTCTCCGGATTTCTGGGTGCGCCAGCCACTGAGGACCGGTGCCGCAGCAGTCGAGAAGGCGATCAAACTTTCCAAAATAGCGGTATCTGATCAGCTGAATCTGTTCAGCTTGTTCTTGTTTGGGCAGTTTGACAAGATCTTTTTCTGCCTGTTGACGCTTTGTTTTGAGCGCGGCAACCACTTGATTCGGCAAAGATCCGGCAAGACGAAACGTTACAAAATAGGTCGCTTCGGGCGGCTGGTAGTGCGGCAGGTGACGGCGATAATAGATATCATCGCTCATTTTATCCTCTTTTTTAACCTGTGGGCCGACCAGCCTGGTCGGCCTACAAAAGCTGTCTACCCCGACCAGCGCTGCACGCCGCGTTGGCAGGCGAAGGTTTCGGTGGCTTCCGCCAGGGCATCGAATACAGGGTTTTCCCAGTTTTGAGCATGGACTGAGACGGGATTCCCGAGCAGAGTTTTTCCGATTTGATTAAAAAACCGAAGCGGATCTGCCTGCTGCAAAATCCGCCAGCAATGAATCAGATGATCGCGCCTTTTGAAGAGCAGATCAAGGGTGACGATCTTGTCGCGTTTTTGCAGATTGATTTTAGGATCGGTGGGCAGGAGATTCCACAGATCGTTGTTGTGCCAGATCGAAAAGGGGATGACATGATCGAGATCGAATTTGTGGGCAGACAATTTGCGATCGCTCCAGATGCAAGTCAAATCGGTTTGTCGGGAGAAAATATTTCTAGCTTCTCCAGTTGCCCTTTCAGCCACCGGGATCGTCATAAGACAAGCCAGGATGTCAGCGATTTCGACAGGTTGGGTGGCAAATGAACGGCTTAGCTCTGCCCAGCGCAGCAGGATCGCTTCGCCGATCCAGTGACCGACCAGGCACATCTCGCGCCAGATGCTGGCAGGAAAATATACGCGGCCGAAACCAAAGACGAGTTCAGTCGGAACCCGACAACAGATCAGTTTTTGTTTGCCGGAAAAAGCAAAAACCCGATCCACTCCCGCCAGCGAGCCGCCAGAATAAGTGATGGGTCCTTTGATGATGGTTTGTGCGATCAGCGTGGCCAGCTGCCCCAACAATCCTGCTTGTGCACCTGTCAGGCGACCGCTCTGGAACAGAGCAAAAAAGGCGTTTAACCCACCCGGTCTGAACTAATCGATAAACTGCTTGAACAACGGCCGGAACGCCAGGTTTTTTGCATGCGCGCCCACACGCATCTCCGGCAAATTCAGTTCAGAATCGATAATCGGCCAATAATAATAGATCCACTTTTCGACGATCAACCCCAAGGGAATGCTGACCAGATCGCCGGGATGCCAGGCTGCGTGGTGCAAGGATGTTTGGGCGATTTCGCAACAAGCGCGCAACAAAGCCAGCTTGTAGGTTGCTGTTTTTTTGTCGCGATTGATGATGGATTCGATTTGGTCGACCGGCCGGGTGGCAATGCGGGATTCAAGCCGAAAAACCAGAACTGTCCAAATCAGATCCCTGCCCAGGCTGTCCGCATTTTCCTCGTGATGAAGCAGGTTGAATCCCAGGCGTTCGAAAAGCAGCTGGATTTGTCCGGCTTGCCGATCGGCAAAAAACCGCGGGTCTTCGGCTGTCGATTTTCTGCCGGGACAAAACGAGCAGAAAAAGATCCCGCCGCTGTTCAGCATGGTGCGGACCTGCCAGGCGAACTCGAACAGCTCGTTGTCGGCCAGGTGCATCAGAAATGCGATCGAAACGATGGCATCGAATCGCTCGTTGAGGAGATCGTTGCCGACATCCAGAGGAAATACCGCCTGGTGAAAGAGCGGCTGTTTTCCATCCGGCGGCACCTGCTGTTGTGCGGCCAGCGCGATCAGCTTTTCGCTGCCATCGGTGGACAGGACGTCGACTCCCAGCTGCGAGGCCATAAACCGTGCATCGCGGCCCGATCCGCAGCCGATCTCCAGCACGCGGCCTGCAGCGGGCAGCCACTGCCGCAGCAGGGCATGCAGAAACGCCGCATCCGCGGTTTCGTAGCGGGAGAAAAAGCGGGAGGCGTGGGAGTTGTAATGCAGAAGGGTGGGGGAGTGCATCGATTTGCCCCTCATTATTGCAGGATATTTTTTCCTGAGGTGAGACTGTCCAATCCTGTATCTTGGGAAATTTTTGAATCCTAATTTTTGATCTATTTGTATGTGAAAAATCAATTATTGCCTAAACATAACGTCGAGCAGTCGCACGGATAAAGTTTGCACGACTAAAATAAAGAAAACTGTCCTGGCAGAAAGTATTTGGCAGGTTTTCCTTTCTTATGCAACTTTCCTCCCGCAACCAACTGATCAAGCCATTTTATTGTTTCGTTCAGAGGCAACTGCAGTGCAGCAGCAATGTCAGCGGCTGTCTCTGCTGCATCGAACTTTGCCAACTCGTTTAAAATTAATTGCGGTCCAGTTTGCACCTCTTGATCCAAAGTCATATTTTTGCTCTGGGATGTTGGTGAATCCTGTGACAACGATTGATATTTTGATCCATGCACTTCATGAACGTTCGAGGAGAATTCGAGTGAACTCGCTGCAGTTATCTCTGCCTTGGTCTGCGCTTCCAGGACAGTTTGGAGCTCTGCCGGTGTCTGGGGATCAGGCCAGGTCAATGCGCTCTTTTGCCTGAGAGCGCGCAATCCTGGACTGGGTTCACTGCCCAAATGGACATAGACAGGCGTCAGGTGCAGTTTTTCCAATTGCTCGACAGCGCCGGCCCAGGTTCCGCCCTTTTGCAGATCCGAACTGACAACCAGGGCTGCATCGGCAAAGGCATAGATCAGTTTGTTGCGCGCCATGGCGGTGCCGACATGGAATCCGGCGGACGGGTCATAGGGAGAAACCAGCACAAGCTGATCTGCCATCAGAAAGTCCCGGTTTTCCCTTTGCAATGCCGCTCGTTCCAGGCTGTCTGCCAGGACGCCGATTGCGCGACCGCCGTTTTCGAGAGCGCCACGCATGGCAGCCCGATCGATACCGCGCGCCCCCCCGGAGATGATGGTCACGGAGGATTCGGCTGCCAGTTGTCCGACATTTTCAGTGTAATGGATCAGCGTATCGTCAACGTGCCTGCTTCCCACCACGGCAAGGCCGCCTGAATTCAGCAACTCCTTGCTGCCGCAGCCATAGAAAACAGCTGGAGCGTTTTCTTTCAGCTGCGATTTAATTCGTTTTGGATAATCCGGGTCGGCCCGGCTGATCACCCAGATCGCCCGCGCTTGCCAGTGCTCAACCGCCTGACTGAGCTGAAATCCCCGGCCCAGCAAAGCCTGTAAACGGTCAGGATCCAGAATGGGTTGTGTTTTATCAAGGACAAACTGCGCACGTTCAGCCAGCAGGTCCGAGGGTTCAAGACCCTCATTGCGCAGCAATTGTGCCAGTTGTTTGTATTCCTTCGGGGTCAAAATTTCTAATTGTTGACTGGATCGCCCGATTTGCAGCGGTGCTGTCAGCAGCAGTATGGCTTGTGTATTTGCTGATAGGGACACGATAGCTATCCTTTACCGGTTAAAGATAATGCAAAAGGAAAGACTCTTCCGCTCCCATGCGAACGCAGCAGCCATGCGGCTACCGTCATGGTCCACCTCGAATCCACCATATCGTCTATTAAAAGAACAGCGGTGGGGGGCAGTTTTTGCATGGCAAGGTCTAGTGAGCCATCCATATTGCGCGCTTGTTGTACACTGTTGGCCATGTGCTTTTGTTCCGGTCGCTCTTCAAGCCTAATCAGAACGGGGTGAAACGGCAATTCAAGTGCAGCAGCCAAGCGCCTGGCAAAGTCCGGCACCAGGTCGGGATGGCGGAGTGAAGGAATACAGGTTATCCATTCAGGGGCAGGATCAGGATTCCATTCCTTGATCAATCTTGCACATGCAGGAATCAATTCATCCGGAAATCTATGCAGTTTGTATTTACCCTGAAAAACCAATCCACCCCAGCCTGCATCGCCATAGACACTCAAGGCTCTTCCTGGTTCCGCCTGGAGCTCAGGAGGGATTGGGCCTTTGAGTGCATAGCGAGGCATGCCGCCGGCAGGCCATTTTTTGCGCGGCTCGATGAGCAAATTTGTTCGTCGCAAAAACTCGATTGCTTTTTGTACAAAAATAGGTTCAACTGTTTTGGCTAAGAAGGGCAGCGGGGGTGGTGTGAGGCTTGTGAGGTCACCATCCAAAGCCTCTATCAGAAAGCGCATATGATCAGATTCAAGACCGATGTACTCCTGCATCTGGTTCTTTTCGTGATATCGCAATCGAGTCAGTCTTTCCGCGCGTTGCCAAAAAGAGGGGTTCAGCCTGGCGGCAGTCAGCTGCCATTTGCTTCCTTGTTTGACTACAGGTGCAGGAGATTCCAGCGAAAGCAAGTGCAAGGTTTTTTCTATTCGGCCCATACTCAGGTTTACTCGTCCCATCAGATCAGGTATAGAAAGGCCATCAGGCGATTGCTCCAGTATCTGCAAAACGGACTGAACCTCTTCTCGGGTCGGGAAAGCACTTTCGATAAAGTAGTCGATGATTTCGCTCTCTTCAGAACCACTTAGCAAGATTCCATAGGCTGCAGCAAGCGCGCGTCCTGCACGTCCAACTTGTTGGTAATACGCGACAACGGAGGCTGGTGATTGATAATGGATGACAAATGCCAAATCCGGTTTATCAAAACCCATGCCCAGGGCGGTGGTTGCGACAAGCGCTTTGACCTGGTTTTCAAGCAGGGATTGCTCCAGCGCCTCACGGTCATCAGACTCACTGGTATAAGCTCTAACATTCATACCGCATTTTGTTAACCATGCAGCGACCTGTACGGCATCGCGGACAGTTAATGTATAGATAATCCCATGTCCTGGCATCGACGGCAGTTTTTCTGCCAGCCAGGCGAGGCGTTCTGCCTGGCCTGGTATATGAATAGTTTGCAATGCCAATGAGGGTCTGTTCAAATCGCCACGCGATACAAGAAGATTGGGCCCCAGCACATTCCGCAAATCTTCTGTCACCCGGTTGTTGGCTGTTGCCGTGGTGGCCAGCAGTCGAATATTTTGCGGCAATGTCCTCAGAATTCGTTCTATTAACCGATAATGTGGCCTGAAATCATGTCCCCAATCCGAAATGCAGTGGGCTTCATCGATTACCACGAGACTGATTCGACCCGATATTCCAACGAGCACCCTGTTTTGAAAGCGAGTGTTGGCCAACCGTTCTGGTGAGATCAGCAGAATATCCACTTCATTTTGAGCTATGGCTGTTTCGACTGTTTCCCAATCGCTTTCGTTATCTGAGTTGATCGTCTTCGCTCGTACGCCCATGCGCGCTGCCGCGGCAATCTGGTTGCGCATCAAAGCCAATAAAGGAGATATAAGGAGAGCTGGCCCCATTCCCGCTTCGCGCAGCATTTTTGTCGCGATAAAATAGACATAACTTTTTCCCCAACCGGTTTTTTGGACAATGAGCAGCCGTCCGTGTCCCTCATAGACATGCCGAATCGCTTCTTCCTGGCCTTCGCGGAATTGAGAATCCCCCTGGCCAGTGCCAAGACGAAGCAGTGAAATTGCTCGGGACAAATTGTAGATCATCTTTGAATCTCCAGGGCGCCACTGGTCAGGAAAGAAAGCAACTCTCGGTTGAGATACAAGACCTATCTGCCGATTTGATGGCGGAATAAAATAGCGATCTTTGCCAAATCTTTCAAATACTCGGTAGTGGTCTAGCGCTTGTCAATGCCGTCATCCACCAGAAACTGTCCCTTAAAATTGGGCTGGTGAAACAACAATTCCATCAGGTCTTTGGAACAAAGATGAGCCGGCAATCGATGCGGGCTTTTTCCAGCGTGTGCTCCAGTAAATTGCGAATATCAACCTATTCTCGTAACCATCGAACAACCATTTTTTTCAAATCTTTATCCGGCTGTCGGCTGCCGTTCTTGATTAGGGTTTGTAAACATTCAACCGCTGCCTGTGGTGTCAACAGCTGTTGCTCGACCAACCGATCCATCAACCAAAGCAAACCATGCACGTTTGCCGATTCCGCTTCAGCGGCAAGACGCAAGGCTTTATCCCCTGTCAGCAGAATCGCTTTGATTTTTTTGGCAACCAGCAGACTGGCCAGATCGATAACAGAAGGCCGCGGATAGAGCGTCCGGATCCGGTACAGTTCAGAAATATCCTCGGGAAATAGATGTGCAATTTTAATACCCGATCGCAAAACCTCTTGCCAGGAGGGTTCTTGCAGCTCTGTTTGCAAAAAATCCGGTACCCATAGATCATCGGTCAATGTACAAGCAGTAGGCAGAATTCTGCCCCTATACAGATCGATACAAATGCAGCTGTCAAGCACCAACCGCATGAAAATCTCCGAGCATCTTTTCGCGGATTCGATCGATGTTCCAGTTCAAAAATTCTGTAGCACGTGATTCCGAGATCAGATCCTCGGCAAGAGCTTGAAAAACCAGCTTGTGAAACCGCATCGGTTCTTCTGGCTCGATTGGGGCTCCGGGTTCCTGGCGGTGCCCGATGCGACGAAAGGCGATGAACCACTCCTGGGCATGCGATTCGGAAATAATGCCGAGATCCCGGGCGCGATAGATCCACATTTGCATACTCGTGCCGTACTTTATCTTGAGCTGTTGCAACTCTGCACCGCTGATCACTCTGCGGGATTCTCCCAATTCCTGTCGCACAACTGTGGCAGGTACGAGAAAAGCAGCGGCAAAACGCTGCGCGGCTTTTTCTTCATCGATACCCTGCGCATCGATCAAGAGATGCCCCAGTTCATGGGCGACCGTGAAGCGCAACCGGTCACCCGCTTCGGTTTTTTTGCTGACGACCACCGGTATCGACTCATTTGCCCAGCACGATAGCCCGTCAAAATGATCGATTTCCGGCAACAGTACGACGATGACATGCCGGTCCTCCAGAGTTTGTACCAGATTATCGATCGGATCGAGTCCCAAATTCCAGGTTTTCCGCAATTTCACCGCCAGCTCTTCAACATCAGCAAATGATTTCACTTGCCTCGTCACCAGATCCGGCAGTCGTTGTGCGGGAAAACGCTGAGGCGGAAACAGAGATTCCACCTGCAAATAGCGCTCAACCTGCTCCTGCACGGTTTCCCGAATACGGGCAAGCGATTTTTTGGACAAATGCTGGCGTTTGCGGTAAACCGGTGGACCGAGCTTGACTGTTATTAGTTCCGGACGAAAAAAATAATCCAGTTTTACCGACAAAGCCCGGGCCAGAGCGATCAGATTCTCGCTGTTGGGGACCGCCAGTCCTTTTTCATATTTGCCGATCGCTTGCTTGCTGATCCGATTCCCCATACGTGCAGCCAGCTCAGCCATACTGAACCCCTGCATCACTCGTGCGGATTTTAACCGCTGTGCAAAAACAGCCTCCATAGCCACCTCCCGTTGACAAATTAGTTAATTTTCAGTAAAATGTCAACCAAAATCAGCGAAGGCATTGTTTTGTTATATGCAACATAATATTTTTAATTCTTTGACTGGGATTGCATGATATTCCAATCAGGGGGTAGGATAATTATTATGTGGTGCAGGGTGGCGAATTTGCCAGAACAAATTAATTTGAAAAAGTATAAAAGTTAGTTTCTTTCATCTTTTGCATGAATTCAACAACAGTTGGATCAACTTTGATATCACTGTATTTAACTGGCTCTTTCAACACGATTCCTTGCAGAGACCTGCAGCGACTTAGAGCAACATAAGTCTGGCCGCACGCAAAAGCTCCGCTGTCAAGGTCAATGGCAACATCATCAAAAGTCAAACCCTGGCTCTTATTAATTGTGATTGCCCAAGCCATTTTGAGTGGGTATTGTGTATATCTGCCAATTACCTCTATTTTAATCTTTTTGGTCAGTGGATCGTATTTGTGTTTATAGCTCTCCCATGTTGCTCTCGGCACATCAAAAATCCTCCCTCCATTTGAAGTAATTTGTACTCGAATTAACTTTTTTGATACCTTAACAACCTTCCCAAGCGTACCATTCACCCATCTTTTTTCAGAGTCATTTTTAACAAACATGACTTGAGCGCCGACTTTTAATGTCAGTTCCCTTTCTGCTGGCAAATCATCTTCACGAAACTGGCCTTCTAGGTACCCTATGAAAGTTACGGCTGGGCTGGAAATGGAATTCAGCCTTTCTGTATTGATTTCAAATGCTTTACTCCTTGTAGGTGTAAGTGTAATTGAACTATTCATGCTTTGCTCGAAATTCGCAACAAACCTCTGATTCAGTTTGTCCAGGTCATCCATCGTTTGCATTTGAAATTTCGTTTTTACCAGAAACTGGAAATGATTGAGGCTCTGAAATCCTTATTGAATCTATTTCTTCTATTTTATTGTCTTTGACTGAATCCGGGGCAATTGATTTGAGGTCATCTTTTGGTACCCATCCGGACAACTTATTGTTTTTGTTGTAGGTAACAAGAATCCAACCATTTTCTTCTTGAATAGAGGAAACGTGCAATCCGGGTTCGAGGACGAACATGATCATGGCATCAGGAATAGGTTCGCCTTTAGCAAAGCATAATTCCTTGACAATATATTCAGCGCTTTGCAGCGATAGAGGAAAAAGAATTAATAGACTGAATATAAATGCGCGAATCTTTATGGCCATGGAGTGTACCTGTTGGATCGGGAAAGGCAAAAATTAAATAATCGGTCAACACCAATTGATAGTCTTGACTATCAGGATTTTTCCAACTTGTTATAGATCTCGCGAAAGTTCTCCAGCCCTGCCTGCAAATTTTCGATAATTTCCGCCGCCAGCACGTCCGGATCGGGCAGATTGTCCAGGTCGGTCAGGCTCTTGTCCTTGATCCAGGTTATATCCAGGCTGGTCTTGTCTCGGGAAGCGATTTCATCGTAGGTAAATTTGCGCCATCGGCCTTCCGGATTGTTCTCGGGGTGCCAGGTTTCCTTGCGTTTGGCGATGTTCTCCGGACAGTAACAGATGATGAAATCAGCCAGGTCTTCAAAGCGCAGGGGATTCTTTTTCAGGGTGAAATGGATGTTGGTCCTGAAATCGTAGATCCATACCTCGCGCGTCCAGGGCTCTTTGGCTGCGGGCTTGTTGTCGAAAAAGATCACGTTGGCCTTGACGCCCTGCTTGTAAAAAACGCCGGTGGGCAGACGCAGGATGGTGTGCAGGTTGGTGGTGGCCATGAGCTTCTTGCGCACGGTCTCGCCGGCACCGCCTTCGAAAAGAACGTTGTCGGGCACCACCATCGCAGCCTGACCGTCGGATTTAAGCATGGTGCGGATGTGCTGGACAAAGTTCAGTTGCTTGTTGCTGGTGGTGACCCAGAAATCCTGGCGGTTATAGGTGAGATCGTCACTCTCTTGTTCGCCTTCGTCGTTGGTGAAGGTCATGCTGCTCTTTTTGCCGAAGGGTGGATTGGCCAGCACATAATCCACGCGCACGCCCGTATCGGCAACCAGGGCGTCGGCAGGCGAAATAAAAGTGTCGCTGCCGAAATCGCCGATATTGTGCAGAAACAGATTCATCAGCGCCAGTCGGCGGGTGCCGGCGACGATCTCATTGCCGGAGAAGGTTTTGTGTTTGAGAAATTCTTTCTGATCCTGACTCAGAGTATAGTTGTCTGGGGAAGCGATGAAATCATAGGCTGCAAGAAAAAAGCCGCCGGTGCCGCAGGCGGGGTCGGCTATGGTCTTTATGGGTTCCGGGCGTATACAGGCTACCATGGCCCTGATCAGGGCTCGCGGTGTGAAATACTGGCCGGCGCCGCTTTTGGTGTCTTCGGCGTTTTTCTCCAGCAGGCCTTCATAGATTTGGCCTTTGACATCCGCGCCCATGGAACTCCACTGCTCCCTGTCGATCATATCGATCAGTTTGAATAACTTGGCCGGATCCTGAATTTTGTTCTGGCTCTTGGTGAAGATCTGGCCGAGTATGCCTTTGGCACGCGCGAGTTCGAGCAGCAGTTTTGTATAATGTGCCTCGAGATCGGCGCCGCTTTTTTCCTTGAGGCTCTCCCAATTGAATTCCGGCGGGATTGGGAGTTTGCGGTTGTAGGGCGGTCGGCTGAACTCGTCGGCCATTTTCAGGAAGAGGAGGTAAGTGAGCTGTTCGAGGTAGTCGCCATAGCCCACGCCGTCGTCGCGCAGGGTATTGCAGAAGGACCAGACTTTGCTGATGATGGAGGAGGTGTTGTTGGGTTCGGGGGTCATGCGAGTCGCCTTTGTGGTATTATCTTTATACAAAGAGATAGTCTGTGTTGAAATCGATTTTGCCGGCCTTGAGTAAATCGCGATATTCCTGGCAGAACGATGTCTAATTTGCTCTGTGTCTCCAACTTTTGGCTGCCAATGACTAAAACTCATTGGTTCTTATTCCCCGTCCAGTTTATCCTTTGTGATAGCCATAAAAAAATCCGGCGACCAGATGGATAGCTCATTCTCCTCTTTGATGAAGGGCAGCACATCTCTTTTTGCCTGCTGGTAATCGACCCGGACAAAAAAATCGGTCAGCAACTGTTTCACTTTTTCTATTCCCAGCGGATGATTCTCCTGCCAATGACCTGTCTGCCGCATACGCTGTTCAAGATGCAGGATATTGAGCGGCGTTGAACGGGCTAGATACCAGACGTAATCATACAGATCGCGTCCCTTGGTGCGGCTGCTTCCCCATGGCCGGCACAACAGAGCGTGTACCTTGCCGGCAAACAGGGAAGGCGGCGTAAAAAGACGCACATAAAAAGGAATGGGATTCAGGGTATATTTGAATTCGTACTCGGCAGCGGGCGGCGGCATCTTGTCCACTTCTAATTTGATCTTGAACAGATCCTGATTCGAAACCCCCGCGATCGGGGGCGTGATAGCGGTTACCTGCAGCAGGTGGATCAGTGTGCCGGCCTTGATAAATGCGGATTCGATATTCGAAGAAATATTTTTTTGCTTTTTGGCGACTTGAGCTTCAAATCCAAAAGCCCCCAGTTCCTCCTGCACATATTTGCAGTAATCCTGGATATCAAAATCAGGATCCGGCGCCAGCAGGGAGAAATCCAGATCTTCCGAAAACCGCCGCAGTCCATAAAAAATGCGCAGGGCTGTTCCGCCATAAAAAGCTGCGCGGTCGAAAAAACCGGCGCGATAGAGTCCTGACAAGGCAATCTCCTGGATGATTTCGCGCAAAGCATTGCGATACTCCTCGACCCGGGTGCAGTTGTATTTTTCCAGCATCATTTCTACTGCACTATGCATGACTGATTTCCTTGAGGAAGAACTTCATGAACAGGGCGACGGTCTTGTCGCGATACAAGGGTGCCAGGAACTCGATGTCCCTGGCCTGGAGGGCAGCCAGTGCGTCCGCATCGATACGCAGGTCCTCGTACAGCAGGATGGACAACCCCTTGAGGCTGGTGACTGGCAGCGTTGCCTTGCTTAGGGTATCGCAAAGCGCCTTCTCGGGTGTGGCGATGAGAAAGGGGCCGTCCGCGGCCTCTTTACGCACAATTCCATAGGGATAAGCAGAAGCAGGAATGCTGGCATAAAAAAAGCGGCCGACCGGCGTGATGAAGGTCTTGCTCTTGTTTTTGGCCCTGCTGGCGCAGGTGATCATCTCGACCCTTTCGGGTATCATTTGATGGTAGCTCAAGGCGTATTCAAACGAGATATAGGATGGGCCATAGATCTTGTTGGCCAGGGTCTTGAGCGACCAGGATGCAGGAGGAGGCCATACATAGAGTCCCCGCCTGACCTTGATGATCTCGCCAGACTTGATCATCTGCGTAAGCTTGGCTCTGGGGGAGGCGTAGGCCTTGAGATGGTCCATCAAAAAGAGAAAATCAGGATATTGTGGCAAATTGTTGTGCATATTTACTCCAGTAAGTATGAATATATCATACTTATAGGAGAAAATCAACAGAAAATATCACTCGTGTCCCATCGTCAGACGGGACACCTTTCACCAAATTCAACAATATCTTAAACTTGTAATGATTTTGGTCTAGTATCGATTTGAATGGTATCCGATTAAATTATCGCTGTAATTATAAGAGTTAAGTTGGGCGGTGTCCCTTGTTGGGACACCAGTGAGAAAATATGATAAATTTTGTTTGTTGGGTGGCGATTTTTATGTGAAGGGTGAATATCATCGCTTGAAGTGTACTTGGGGTTGGCTGAGTATTTCAGCATTTATTGCTCCGAAAAGTATGACATGCTCATACTTTTCGGAGTAAATAGGAAAAACAGGTATTTCTGTCCTTTGTGAGCACCCACAGAGACGGCTCGAGCTATACCCCACCGGGGCGTCACCCAATCTGCGCAGATCATTCTACGGGGCAAGATGCCTCTGTTAATGATTCCGCCCGGGGATCGGAATCCCCGGGCGATGATGAATCCTGCACAAGGGGTGCGGAAGGGCAATGGTGCGATCAAACGTATCCGGATCATCACAAAGTTCGAAAATCGCCATCAGCGGGATTCTTCTATTTCAGGATCAAGAAACCATTGCCATGCCGGGTGAAACTGTATTTTTTCGGGGACAACAACCTGGCCGGGGTTCAGGGTGATGAGATGCAGCGATGCGCGCGGATGTTCCGCTCCAGCAGCCAGCAGTGCGCGCACCTCGCGATTGATATTCTCTTGATCGATATCAGCGGCTACCTGGATCAATCTCGACGGCTCACCGGGCCGGTGTGCAATAAAATCGACTTTAAAACCTTCTTTTGTTTTCACATAGGCAGTCCGGTAGCGCCGGCGTTCCAGTTCGATGAGCACCGCGGTTTCAAGAGCGTGCCCGCGATTGGCGCGGCCGGTGCGATCGAATACCGGGATCAGGCCGGTGTCCACCGGATAAATCTTGCGCGGATTCACCAGGCGGCGCCTCACCGCGTTGGTCTCCAGCCAGTTCCATCGCACCAGAAAACAGTCTTCGAGATATCCCAGCAGCGCGTGCAGCGTGTCGCGCGAGATAGCGATGCCCTGCGATTTCATCCAGGCATAGAATTTTTCTACGCTGAACAGACCGCCGGGATTGGCCATCAGATGGCGCACCAGCCAGCGCAGTCCGGTGGCGTGGGAGACGCGGTGGCGTTCCACCACATCGCGCAACATGGCGACGTCCACATAGCGCAGCAAGAGTTCGTGGCGGTCGGCGGCCGACAAGGACTGGGCCTCAGGGAATCCGCCGGTTTCCAGAAAGCGCAGAAGGTTGTGTTCGAGCGCCGAGCGCTCGGCTTTGGTGATCCGGTTGGTCGGCGCCGGAACCGGATGGTTGTGGTAGCGGAGAAATTCTTCAAAGCTGAAAGGATGGATGACGACCTCCCAGCCGCGGCCGCGCATGCTGGTAGCCACCTCGCGGCTCAGCAGAGCCGCCGAGGAGCCGCTGAGAAAAATTTCGACTTTTTCGCTGTCCAGCAGACGCCGGATGAACCGCTCCCATCCCGGTACGGTCTGGATTTCGTCCAGGCACCAGGTGACCTTCTCGTGCCCGCGCAGATCGGGGAAGAGACGGTAATACTCTTCAATGAGGAGGTTGAGTTGATTCGCCTGCAGTCCGACCAGGCGTTCATTTCGAAATGGATGCAGTGAAGCCGGTGTTGCGGGATTCCATGCTGCATACGTTCGAGCCGCAGCTGGTGGAGGAAAAAAGTTTTACCCACGCGACGCATGCCGATAACGGCCGTGGCTTTGCCTGGCAGGCTGACGGTGGAATATATTTTTCTCGGGGTGAGCGCCGGCAGCGGCTGCTGCAATGAATCGGCAAGCTGCTCGGTGAGCGCCCTGCGGTAGTTTTCAGCGGACATTTACTTCTTTTTATTCTAAGGAGAAAATAAGCAATATTTCTCCTTTATTCAAAAAGAAAATTAAAAAGCAGGATTCCCAGGCTGTCCGCATTTTCCTCTTGATACACCAGGTTGAGTCCCAGGCGTTCGAACAGCAGCTGGATTTGTCCGGCTTGCCGATCGGCGAAAAATCGCGGGTCGTCGGCTGTCGATTCTCTGCGGGGATAAAAAGAGCAGAAAAAGATCCCGCCGCTGTTCAGCATTGTGCGCACCTGCCAGGCGAACTCGAACAGCTCGTTGTCGGCCAGGTGCATCAGAAACGCGATCGAAACGATGGCATCGAATCGCTCGCTGAGGAGATCGTTGCCGGCATCCAGAGGAAATACCGCCTGGCGGAAGAGTGGCTGTTTTCCATCCGGCGGCGTTTGCTGTTGTGCTGCCAGCTTGATCAGCTTTTCGCTGCCATCGGTGGCCAGGACGTTGAGCCTCAGCTGCGAGGCCATGAACCGTGCATCGCGCCCCGATCCACAGCCGATTTCCAGCACTCGGCCTTCAGGGGGCAGCCACTGCTGAAGCAGAACATGCAGAAACGCCACATCCGCGGTTTCGTAGCGGGAGAAAAAGTGGGAGGCGTGCGAGTCGTAATGCAGAAGGGTGGGGGAGTGCATCGATTTGCCCCTCATTTTGCAGGATATTTTTTCCTGAGCTGAGAATGTCCAATCCTGTATCTTGGGAAATTTTTGAATCCTAATTTTTGATCCATTTGTATGTGAAAAATCAATTATTGCCTAAACATAACGTCAAGCAGTCGCAAGGATAAAGTTTGCACGACTAAAATAAAGAAAACTGTCCTGGCAGAAAGTATTTGGCTGGCTTTCCTTTCCTATGCAACTTTCCTTCTGCAACCAACCGATCAAGCCATTTTTTTGTTTCGTTCAGAGGCATTTGCAGTGCAGCAGCAATTTCAGCGGCTGTCTCTGCTGCATCGAACTTTGCCAACTCGTTTAAAATTAATTGCGGTCCAGTTTGCACCTCTTGATCCAAAGTCACATTTTTGCTCTGGGATGTTGGTGAATCCTGTGACAACGATTGATATTCTGATCCATGCACTTCATGAACATTCGACGAGAATTCGAGTGAACTCGCTGGAGTTTTCTCTGCCTTGGTCTGCGCTTCCAGGACAATTTGGAGCTCTGCCGGCGTCTGGGGATCAGGCCAGGTCAATGCGCCCTTTTGCCTGAGGGCGCGCAATCCTGGACTGGGTTCACTGCCCAAATGAATATAGACAGGCGTCAGGTGCAGTTTTTCCAATTGTTCGACGGCGCCGGCCCAGGTTCCACCCTTTTGCAGATCCGAACTGACGACCAGGGCTGCATCGGCAAAGGCATAAATCAGTTTGTTGCGCGCCATGGCGGTGCCGACATGGAATCCGGCGGACGGGTCATAGGGAGAAACCAGCACAAGCTGATCTGCCATCAGAAAGTCCCGGTTTTCCCTTTGCAATGCCGCTCGTTCCAGGCTGTCTGCCAGGACGCCGATTGCGCGACCGCCGTTTTCGAGAGCGCCACGCATGGCAGCCCGATCGATACCGCGCGCCCCCCCGGAGATGATGGTCACGGAGGATTCGGCTGCCAGTTGTCCGACATTTTCAGTGTAATGGATCAGCGTATCGTCAACGTGCCTGCTTCCCACCACGGCAAGGCCGCCTGAATTCAGCAACTCCTTGCTGCCGCAGCCATAGAAAACAGCTGGAGCGTTTTCTTTCAGCTGCGATTTAATTCGTTTTGGATAATCCGGGTCGGCCCGGCTGATCACCCAGATCGCCCGCGCTTGCCAGTGCTCAACCGCCTGACTGAGCTGAAATCCCCGGCCCAGCAAAGCCTGTAAACGGTCAGGATCCAGAATGGGTTGTGTTTTATCAAGGACAAACTGCGCACGTTCAGCCAGCAGGTCCGAGGGTTCAAGACCCTCATTGCGTAGCAATTGTGCCAGTTGTTTGTATTCCTTATGGGTCAAAATTTCTAATTGTTGACTGGATCGCCCGATTTGCAGCGGTGCTGTCAACAGCAGTATGGCTTGTGTATTTGCTGATAGGGACACGATGGCTATCCTTTGCTGGTTAAAGACAGAGAAAGCGGAAAAACTCTTCCGCTTCCATGCGAACGCAGCAACCATGCGGCTACCGTCATGGTCCACCTCGAATCCACCATATCGTCTATTAAAAGAACAGCGGTGGGGGGCAGTTTTTGCATGGCAAGGTCTAGTGCGCCATCCATATTGCGCGCTTGTTGTACACTAAAGTTTTGTAAAAATTATTCTAATCTCGCCAAGAGACCAGATTGGTACCTGTCAAAGATTAGGGCAGAATTATTCCATCAAAATACAACAAATTCAGTGAGTAAAAATTACAAAAATCTGGTTGAAAATCGTTCAAATAATAATCAGTCCTCCAGAAAGAACACATCGAAATTAACGATATCTAGTCCGCAAGATATTTATGTTGCCCGTATATAGAATTACGGTCGGTATCATAGATACAAACCGCGACACAAACCGAAGATTAGCTAATCGAATCTACTATTATTGGAGCCCAAAGGAAACCAGAAAAAATAGGTGTTATGCGATGGCAATCAGTAAGAAGCGAATTATTGAAGAAAAAATTCCCGAAATTGCCGAGCTCACTTCTCGACAACGCGAGGCTGCGGCCCACAATCCCACCATGGGAAACCTCTATGTTTCCGGCCCTCCAGGTTCAGGAAAAACCGTCATCCTGTTGCGCAGGGGAATGTATTTAAAAAACATCAAGAATTTGCGGGTACTGGTTCTGGTGTTTAACCGTACCCTGGAAAAATACATCACCGAACTGAAAAACTATGACAACATGGAGGTTGAAACCTGGCACCGATGGATTTATGACCGCTATGATGGCCATCCTCCACAATTTGCACGATTTGAATACGATTGGCAAGAAATCCTAGAGAGAGAAAAAAACAGCCCCAAGGAATACGATGTCATCATGGTGGATGAAGGGCAGGATTTACCCCTCGAGCTCTATAGAATCTTGATCCGAATCGCCAGACACGTCTCGATTTTTGCTGATTTCAATCAGATGATCAAAGAAAATAGAGAAAGCGAAAGCGAACTTTTGTCACTCTTGAACGGCAGCATCCCGCTAAAAAAAGTTGCCCTCAACGAAAACTTTCGCAACACCCAATCCATTCATGATTTTGCCGAAAAATACCTGGTCCAAATCCCCGAACAAAAAACCATCTGTCTCAACCCAATCAAAGGAGATCCCCCGACCCTTAATTTCAGCCTTTCAGAAGAAGATCAATTGAACAGAATCAAAAACTATATTGATAACAATCCCGAAAAGAAAGTCGGGGTCTTTGTCTGGCATCTCTCCGATGTTGAATATTATTATAATAGGATTAAGTCTCTGGTAAATTCGGATTCCATTCAACGCTACCATTACAAACTTTCGAAAGCCGAAAAAGACGCAATTGATTTCACCAGACCGGGCGCGTATATCCTTACCTTGCAGTCAGCCAAAGGGCTACAATTCGATGCGGTTTTTATGCCGCAATTTATCGATGAAAAGGTACCGGAAATAGATAGTCCGCTCTGCAAACAAAGAGTCTATGTCGCCGCCACTCGACCCATCAGTGAATTGCACATCTTTAGCGGCGAACCCGTCCCGAGCGTACTGGAACTTGTGCGCGAAGAAAAATCCATTCGAACTGTGGAAGGCCAGGCCCCTTCCGGCTGGGAGGCGTTAAAAGAGGAAGAAGAATTTCTTTTCTGAGGAGTGAGCGATGCATTTCATGTATGCCACCAGCAATGAGCTTTTGAACTATGGCAAATTCGGCTATATGTTTTCCGATTATTTTATCTATATCAGGGGAGAAAAAGAAACAGCAGCACTCAAGCCTATCGATATCGTCACCGAGAAAAATCTCGACATAAACCCAATAGCCGAGCGGCTTTCGCCATTTTTATCATCAGCAAACATCATCGTCAAAATCAGTTTGAATGAAGAGCTGATAGAGAACAGCCCGGTTTATTTCCTTCCCATTATAGCGATTCAATCCCTGATCGTGAGAAACGACGACGAAAAGACCCATCTCTCAGCATTGATAAAAGACACTGTTCTGGAAAAGATCCCTGTCCAGATCGACGAAAAGGATCTGGATGCTTTTCGTGGACCCAATGATGCCAAATCATCGGAGGATGAGCCCTTTATCCATCCCCTCCTGCGCATTCTGGATGGCCTGACGGGCGGGATCCACAATCTATTGCATGCCGATTTCTCTGACTTTTACTCGCAGCAAGTCTTTAAAGAGCTTTTAATGTTCCCTCCGGATGTTCATCAGGCCATTTGTGAAGTGTTGACAGACGATAAAAAAGCAGACAATTCCACAGAATTTTTGCTCTATGAAAACCTGAAAAAGGATCTCGACTTTTTGCTCAAAAATACACGGATTGAAAAACCTGCGTGGTTTGAAACCGGCAAAACATATAACCAGTACTATGCTGAACAAAAACTCTATGAACAGTATCTCGAAACAACAGGAAAACCCGACCTCGTCATCGCATTTTACCTGGGCCAGATTTTGCTCACCCGTATCGCGCTGGGTGAAAGCGGGAAGAAAATGATATTAACGAGCATGATCTCTTTACTGGAAAAACTCGAAACCAAAAAATCAATTATAAAACAAGGGATGACATCGATTCAACGAGTGGCGGATTCATCCATTAATCGCGACGAACTGGAAGGCCAGATCAAAAAGGCAAAAACACTCAAGAGTCCGACACAAAAATCGATCTATCTATTTTTCAAATACTTTGATCGCCGCGATCTCATGGATTTGTCCAATGACCTTGAGGATCTCCAGGGGGAAAAAACCGATCCCTTTGCCTGGTTCCTGCCGTTTCTCTATCACGGATTCCTGACCGGGTTTTCCGGTCTCAGGCCAAATCTGAAACAGAAAACAGTGCGGGAAAATCCGTCCATACTGATCTGGCCCCTACATATCCTCAACCAGCTCGCCATAGAATCAAAACCTCAACTATTTCAACTGCCCAAAGCCCTGTCTATCGCGCATCCATTTACTCTATGCTCAACGGATGGTATCATTAAACTCAGCGCGACAGAACGGATGAATCCGGTTCTGACCATCAATGCCCGAAAAAGAAAGCACAATCTGGACAAAGAGATCCAAGAACTGGAAACCAGACTGGAAAAGCTGCGCAACAAACAGGAGCAATTAATTAATTCAAAAATTCTTTTTAATGCATCTTTACAAAGACAAAACAAAAAAGCTTTTCTCCAAAGCACGTTAGAAACAAAAAAATCAATTGTAAAAAAAAGCAAAAAAATAGCAAATATTCACACTAAAACTCATACAAAAAAAAGAACACCAAAAGAAGAAGCCACTGGTGATTTATTTCCAAAGACTGTTGAATAATGCCAAGAAAAAAACACTCTATTTTTGCCAACACCAATAAACCGATTCAGCTGATTTCTCTGGCTCCGGATTCTGCCGCAAGGCAGTGCCTTGTCGAACGATTCTCACCATCCACCACTGAAACACTTGCCATAAAAACAAACAATGATTATCCTTTCCCCTTTGACTACATCAAACACTTCCTTTACAACCAGCTTGACACGGACCAGGACACCCTGTTCATCCTTTACGACTCGTTGATGTGGAACCTGCCGAACGACCAGACCCGCATTATTGACATCAAATTGATAATAGAATGGTTGTTTCCCGGCTTGCAGGATTACGGTCTGGAATCGATCCGGAGTTCGTATTGCACAATCAATGACGACTTTTCTTTCAGGCCGCTTCTCAGGCTCATCGTCGAAACCCTTGTGTCCGACAATCCAATTGACTGCATCACCCGGGCCTGTATGCCCCGGATTTCACATAAACTCGCACACTTTGTGCTCTGGTTGATCGAGCACGCCGCAGAATATGGGATTACAGAAAAAAGATCGATCGAATCCGGACAACCATTTTTCCCTGACAATCCCGCTCAGCTCAACGAAATCCTCAAGCAGACCTTTTGGGGTACCCGCCAGGATAACAGAGAAACCGAGTCGGAAAACACGGACTCACAAGCAAGAGAGCGCACTTTAATTTCTCTCAATCAAATTGACTCCTTTTTTCATGACCCGAAACATTTTACACATCTGCCCCATTACCAGCCGCGAGAGGGTCAAATCCAATACGCAAAACATATCGGTACCAGCCTGAACGAGCAGAACTTGCTGCTGATCGAAGCCGGAACCGGAACCGGAAAAACACTGGGATACTGTTTGCCCGCGCTTTTGTATTTGACAGAAAATCCGCAGGAAAAAATCGTGCTGGCGACCTCTACCAAAAACCTGCAAACACAAATTTTCAGCAAAGACTTGCCCTTTTTACACCGAACAAAAGAATCCTTTCAGTCAATTTCAGCATCAATCCTGAAAGGGAAGGCTAACTATTTCTGTCTGCAGGCCATGGTGCATGAATTCTATCGCGATTTTATCAGCCAAAAAGGAACCGCAGAGGACCAGCTGCTCTGGCTCTACTTTTTTCGTTTACTCGCCGTTCCCTGGTGTGATCTGGAAAGGGTCTCTGTCGGACTGTCTCTTGCTTTTTCCTCACTCCCGCAATTCATCAAACGCATCAACAGTGCCGATCATTGTTTCCCACAAAGCTGCTCGTTTTCTCCCTGCATGCATGAATTCGCTGTCCAAAAAGCCGAACAGGCACAACTGGTTGTTACCAATCACCATCTCCTCTTTTATCTCGACACCTATTTGTCGCAGCCCTGGCAGAATGCGATTGTCGACGAAAGCGAGCAATTGCCAGAGGCAGCTCTCTCTTGTTTTTCGTCAACAATCGACTCCGACAAAATCAACGACTTGTGCGAAAGATTTCTGAAAATAGGAAAACGATCGCTTTATCATGCGTTCTCCCACCTGCTGGCCCGCCAGCACTCTTTAGCCGAATCGGAACTGATGCCCCACTCGCAATCGCTCTACAGCTCTGTCATTCAAATCTATCAATTGAACAAATCAATCGTGTCTGCTCTGCAAAAAAGAGAGGGCATGGAAACCTATCTTTCTGCCGTTTCGAGTTCCGACAACATGATTTTCAAAAATCTGCTGGAATTGAACAGCCAAACGGCTCTTGCAGTCCAGGCCGCCGAGGCGATCAAAGAAAAATTGCCATCCCCATTGCCCAGAGCGTTTCTCTCCCAATTTTTAAACTGGATGGACCAATTAGAGAATACGGCTGCAAATCTAGACACCTGCTTTCAATTTCAGGATTCGATATATCATTGTGTAATATTCAGTCATGAACAGAACAAGATATGGTGCCTGGAGTACAAGCCGCTGTATACCGATTACCTCACATATAAAACCCTGCTCGAAAACCGAGGCACTTTAATCTTTACTTCTGCATCCTTGTCCTTGGCCAAAGAGGGGCTATCGTTTATCAAAGACGCCCTGGGGATTTGCCACTGCAAGGATATTGCGACAGAAATACGGATCCCCTCACCTGACACATATTACCAGAACGCTCTGGGAATCATCTATCGGGGGATTGGATATCCGCAATTCATCGAGGACAGCCAAGAGTATCAGGAATACCTGCAAAAGCTGATGGACACCCTCAAATTTCTAATTACAGAGGCCAGGGGAAAGACACTGGTTTTGTTCACCAATGCCCAAAAGCTCAACTATATTTACCAACAAATCGAAGCCGATATCCGCAAAGCCGGAATTCTGCCGTTGATCCAGAACGGCTCGAGCCTGGCGGAAATCGAGCTGTTTAAAAAACGACACGAATCGGTCTTGTTCGGGATGAACCGTTTCTGGCGAGGCGTCGATTTTCCTGGTAAAACGCTGCAACAGGTGGTCATCGTACAGCTCCCCCGTTCTTATCATTTATCCCTGTTCTGGAAAAAACGCAAAGAACTGGATGCGGAAAGAATGGAACGCTATTATCGCAATATCTCTTATTTCAATTTTCGCCAGATGGTCGGCCGCCTGATCCGCAGCGAAAAAGACTCGGGACTGATCGTTCTACTGGATTCCCGTCCGGCTGCGCATGCGTTTATTCTGAACACGCCGATCGCGTTGGACAAGTGGTGTTATGTGGATGGGGAGGAGAGATTAAAAATATACATATCAAAAACAATACATTAAAAATCAACCAAACGTAAATATATTTGACAACAACAGAATTAAAGGTTAAAGTCTTAATTTTCAAGACAAGAAAAGCTTTTGGGAGAAACAATGTTGACCTTTGAAAATTATTATGCAGCTTTGTATTGTTATAACCATCAAGGAGTATATTCACAGCGTATGGTAACAGTTGATGACAAAAAAACAGTTGCTGCAGAGTTGGATGAATTTCTGATCTCATCCACGCAAGTATTTATTGAAAATTTTTGGGAAATAATTGATCAAGAACAATATATGGGAGACTTGATTGATATCTATCCCTATTTGGACGAAAGTTTAACTCCAAGTGGTGCTGTACTGAAAATCCTTGAAAAAGAAGTTGGAAAATCTGAAACTGATCTTATGCCTTATCGCAAAAGAAAGTATTGGTGTTTTTGTAGAGACATGTTTGATGGTTTGATCGCAAGTGAAAATTCTTGGTTTGATATTGTGATCGAAGGAGATTTGCCTTCTTTTCTGAAAAATTGGTTCGAATATGAACAAAGAATACTCAAATACAGTAGCATAAAATTTAATAATATTGACTCTAGAATTTTTTCAAACAATGAAGATTATGAATTGATAGGCAAGCTAAGTATTTTTTCAGATATAAACGAAACAGATTTTGAACGACTAAAACCGTTTTTTTTTAAAATGGTAGATGAATACAACGATTTAAATTCATAATCCCATTATTACTGCCAACTCGAAAAAAGAATAATTAACGGCCATTAAATAGTATTAAAGACAGGGGGTGGCCTAAAACAAGTCATTTTTATTCATATAGTTAACCTTTTTTTTTCAAGAAAAACGTCATTAGAAGTGTTTTTTGTCGCTTGTATAAAACTGCTACGACTTTTCTCTGTGGTCATAATCTTGAAAAGACGGATCTCATGCAAATGGTTGTCATCAATCCATGGATTTCTTATTTATCTAGTGTGATTCTTCTTTCTTGTGTAATCTGAGCAAGGCTTAAAAACTGTTTGACTCTTTGAATTTGCCCGAAAAGAACGAATTCAGCAGAATGATATGGTCTAATTCAATTTATTGTCAATACTTGTTTTGGTTAGATTATGCGTTCCCTCTAACTTTTTGCAAAAAGCATGGATTTATTCCACCTTGGGAATCCATATTATCTAGTTTTGTTGATTTTTACAAAAAATCCAGTTACTTTATTTTTGAATTTTAAAATATATTTTCGAAAAATTTTTTGTAACCTCATGGAGAATAGGATTTTGGATTTGAGGCACTTTTATTGGTTTTGCCTAGACTCATACATTTACTAAAAAAATTTGGAATCCGAGTTTAACTCTGCCGATGCAAAAGACAGCTTTTAAGGAGTTCAAATGGATGTCTTTGATTTTCGCCAGCAATTGATTGCCGATTATAAGGATTATGTCGAAAGCTTTATACAGATCCAAGATCCAGAGATTCGAACCTATGTTGATTCCTGCCTCGCTGGCGGAGAATTGTGGCCGCAACCGCTTATTCAACTCAATCCATCGTTTGAACCCGGCGAATGGATTGATGATCTCGTTTCTAACCATATTTTGCACCGCGATTGCAGTCGGATTTTTCGCAAAAAGAAAGAACCACTTGATTCAGGCAAACCGCTGCGACTTTTTCGGCATCAGACGCAAGCTGTGGAATTGGCGCAAACGGGCGAATCTTATGTTTTGTCAACCGGGACAGGGTCAGGAAAAAGTCTTGCCTATATTATTCCGATCGTCAATTTTGTTTTACATCATGGCTCTGGCAAAGGTATTCAGGCAATCGTTATCTATCCCATGAACGCGCTTGCCAATAGCCAATATGGGGAGTTGGAAAAATTTATTCATTGGGGCTTTGATCAGGGTCAGGCCAAAGTAAAATTTGCAAAATATACCGGCCAGGAAAATGAAGAAGAGCGAAAAGCTATTCTCACGGATCCGCCTGATATTCTGCTGACCAATTATGTGATGCTGGAGCTCATTTTAACACGGCCGGATGAAAATCGACTTGTCGATTCAGCTCAAGACCTGAAATTCCTTGTTCTGGATGAGCTGCACACCTATCGGGGACGTCAGGGGGCTGATGTCGCTTTTTTGGTAAGGCGTGTCCGAGAAAATTTGTCTGCCTATCATATGCAGTGCATCGGCACCTCGGCGACTTTGGCAAGTGAAGGCACGTTTGAAGAACAGCAAAAAGAGATTGCCAGTGTGGCATCGCAAATTTTTGGTACCCCTGTTAAAAGTGAAAATATCATTGGTGAGAGTCTGACCCGGGTTACACCGGAAGTCAATTTGAATGATGCGAATTTTGTGAAAAAGTTAAAGACACTCCTGGTAACTCCTGATTATCGTTTTCCAACAGATTTTGCAGCTTTTGTCAAAGAACCTTTGTCCATTTGGCTCGAATCAACCTTTGGGGTGTCGACCGAGCCAGGTACAGATCGCCTCGTGCGTGCCTTACCCAAAAGCATCTTTGGTGATGGCGGCACAGCAGCCGAGTTGAGTGAATTAACAGGGGTGGATGAGAAAAGCTGTGGTGAGGCTATAGAAAAGGGGTTATTGGCTGGTCATATTTGCAAACCTAATCCGGAAACCGGATTTTCTCCTTTTGCTTTTCGCCTGCATCAATTTATCAGCCGTGGCGATGCTGTCTATTCATCTTTACATGCTGACGGAAAACGGCATATTACCATTTATCGCCAACAGTTTGTTCCCGGTGATCGGGATAAAATTCTATTGCCCCTGGCCTTTTGCCGGGAATGCGGGCAAGAGTATTATACGGTATATCTTGAAAACGGGGATGATGGCCGATTCATTCGACAGCGTGATCTCAACGATCAACAACACGAGGAGTCGATTCAAGCCGGATTTTTATATTATAACACGGCCAATCCCTGGCCTGCTGATGAAGAAGAAATAAAAAAGCGACTGCCTGATGACTGGCTTGTTGAAGAGGACGGCTCCACCCAAATCAGAAAGAACCGCAGAAAATATTTGCCCAGATCTTTGCAGCTTGATCCCGGGGGTTCGCAAACCGAATCAGGTGAAGCGTATCACTTTATTCCAGCTCCGTTTCTTTTTTGTTTAAACTGCGGGGTTGCTTATAATATTCGACAGCGCAGCGATTTCAGCAAGTTATCGACCTTATCCTCAGAAGGCCGGAGTACGGCCACGACCGTACTGAGTCTTTCAACCATTCGGTATCTGCAAACAAAAAGTGAATTGGAGGACAAGGCGAAAAAGTTGCTCAGTTTTACCGACAACCGGCAGGATGCGTCGTTACAGGCAGGCCATTTTAATGACTTTATCGAGATCGGTGCGCTGCGATCTGCACTCTATCGTGCTGCCAAAGATCGAACGGGTGGTTTATCTCATGATGATTTGACACAGGCGGTTTTTGAAAAACTAGATTTCCCATTAGAGGTCTACGCTGCTCGACCAGGTGCGCGGTTTGTTGAGCTTTCTAATACAGAAAAAGCCTTTCGTAATGTATTGGGTTACCGTCTTTATCAGGATTTGAAACGTGGCTGGCGGATTAATTTTCCCAATCTGGAACAGTGTGGCTTACTGGAAATAGAGTATACTTCGCTGTCGGATATTTGTGCTGCTGAGGATATTTGGCAAACCTGCCATCCTGCTATTGCATCAGCGCCGCCCGACACGAGAATAAAAATTATAAAGGTCTTACTGGACTTTATGCGGCGTGAATTGGCCATCAAGGTCGATTATTTGGATTACGACTATTTGGAAAAAATTCAACAACAGAGCAGTCAATATCTGATTTCCCCCTGGGCTCTTGATGAAGACGAGTCTTTTTCTCATGCAGCAATCCTATTCCCCCGATCAAGAGGGGAAAAAGATTATGCGGGTAATGTTTTTCTGTCTTCACGCGGTGGATATGGATTGTTTTTACGCCGGCCTACCCTATTAAACCATTATGATAAAACACTCAATTTGGAAGAAACACAACAGATTATAAACGAGTTGCTTTTTCATCTTGCTGAGACAGGTTTACTCGAAGTTAAAAATTATTCTAAAGAGGGTGATGATCCCGGGTATCAATTGGCTGCATCTTCTCTGACGTGGTTAGCCGGAGATGGCAAGCGTGCTTTTCATGATCCTATACGCGTTCCCAATCAACCCGATCAGGGTGCAAGAACCAATCCTTATTTTATTGAATACTATAAAAAAATAGCCAGGCAAAGTTATGTTTATAAAGCGCGGGAACATACTGCGCAGGTCCCGAATGAAGACAGGAAGGAAAGAGAAAATCAGTTCAAAGAGGCAAAATTGCCTATTCTGTATTGTTCCCCAACAATGGAATTGGGTGTAGATATTGCCGAACTCAATGTCGTCAATTTGCGAAACGTTCCTCCTACTCCAGCAAACTATGCACAGAGAAGCGGCCGCGCTGGGCGCAGCGGCCAACCTGCGATGGTTTTTACTTACTGCACGACAGGTAGTCCTCACGATCAATTCTTTTTTAAACGGCCTCATTTGATGGTTTCCGGTAAAGTAACCCCACCACGAATGGACCTGGCCAATGAGGACTTGATCAGGGCGCATGTTCATGCCGTTTGGCTTGCTGAAACCGGGCTGCATTTGAAAAAATCTCTCAAAGAGCTCCTCGATCTCGAAGGGGACGACCCATCACTCAAATTACTCGATTCAGTTCAGCAATCAATTGAGGATCAATCGGCCCGGGTACGGGCAAAAAATCAAGCTGAACAAATGCTTCTTTCCGTCAAGGCGGAACTAGAGTTATCAGATTGGTATCATGAGCAATGGCTGGATTCAGTTCTCAATACTATTGCTCATAATTTTGATCAAGCCTGCAATCGTTGGCGAAATCTATATCGCTCTGCTCTTGCTCAGGCAAAGGCCCAGGACCAGATTATTAGAGACGCGACCCGCAGCCAGGTGGATAAGAGACGCGCAGAAAGATTGCGGCAAGAAGCAGAAAATCAGCTCAAATTGCTGACCGAAATTGAAAATGTCGTTCAATCTGATTTTTATAGCTATCGCTATTTTGCCAGTGAAGGCTTTTTGCCGGGATATAGTTTTCCGCGTTTGCCTTTGTCCGCTTATGTGCCTGGCAGAAAAACCAAACAACGAGAGAATTTTTTGTCGCGGCCACGTTTTCTGGCCATTTCAGAATTTGGGCCGAGAGCTTTTATCTACCATGAAGGATCCCGTTATATAATCAACCGGGTCATTTTGCCGGTTCATGATGAAACGCTGAATACCGGATCTGCAAAAATTTGCACGAATTGCGGATATCTACACCCCATCACGCAGGAGGCTGACCCGGATTTGTGCGAAATGTGTGCAAGTCCTCTCACCACCAAACTGGATTCTCTGTTCAGACTGCAAAATGTGTCGACAAAACGTCGAGATAAAATTACGTCTGATGAAGAAGAGCGAATGCGTTTGGGTTATGAACTCTTGACGACGGTTCGTTTTAACGAGTATGGCGGTCGCGTTCAATATTTAAAAGCACATATGCAACTCGGTGATCAAAATATTGCGGAACTCGATTACGGACATACCGCCACGATTTGGCGAATGAATCTGGGATGGAAAAGACGCAAAAATCGATCGCAACTCGGTTTCATGCTCGATATTGAAAGAGGATATTGGGAACGCAATGAACCCACTGCCGATGATTCTGATGAAGTATTCTCAAATCGCAGAGAACGCGTGATTCCTTTTGTCGAGGACCGGCGAAATGCATTGATCCTGACGCCCTTGCTCGATCTGGATACCGCACAGATGGCTTCCTTGCAGGCTGCGTTAAAATCTGCCATTCAAGTTGTGTTTCAACTAGAAGATCATGAGCTCGCTGTTGAGCCTCTGGCAAGCTACCAGGAACGCACCAGTATTCTCATTTATGAAGCAGCAGAAGGCGGTGCCGGTATTTTGCGCCGTATTCTGAATGATTCGACTATTTTTAATGTGATCAGTAAAAAGGCGCTGGAAATTTGCCATTTTGATCCAGAGTCCGGCTTGGATCTGCGACGGGCTCCTAATGCAAGGGAAGATTGTGAAGCTGCCTGTTACGATTGCTTATTGAATTACGGCAATCAGCCTGACCATGAGATCATCGACAGACAACTTATCAAACAGGTATTGATGGATTATTCCCAGGCGACCATTCAAATTTCAGCTGACCAAAAGACTCGAGAAGAGCATTTGACCTATTTGCTCGCCTTGTGCGATTCAGAGTTGGAGCGAAAATGGTTGCGATTTATTGAAAAGCACAACCTGCGTTTGCCATCCGATGCGCAATGTTCGATAACCAAATGCGAATGCAAACCGGATTTTTATTATAAAGACTTGAATACGGTTATCTATATCGATGGTCCGCCACATGATTTTCCTGAGCGCAAAGAGCGCGATGCGGATAAAGATGACTGCCTTGCAGATTTTGGGTTCACGGTGATCCGTTTCGATCATGAGGAAAATTGGATGAATAAACTGGAAAAATTCAAGTTTGTATTCGGGAGTGTGTCATGAGTTATGCGGTTGGATCATTGATTCAGGCGCGGAATCGGGAATGGGTCGTGTTGCCCGGCTCTGATGACCGGCTTTTACTGGTACGGCCGTTGGGGGGGACAGACGACGAGCAGACCGGTTTGTTGCTCGACCTTGAGCCGGTAAATCCTGCCCAATTTTCTTTACCCGATCCCGGAAAACCGGGCGATTATATGTCCTGCCGGTTGTTGCGAGATGCACTGCGGCTGGGTTTTCGCTCAAGTGCGGGACCCTTTCGGTCTTTTGGAAAAATCGCTCTCGATCCACGGCCTTATCAGCTGGTTCCGCTTCTTATGGCCCTGAAACTGGATCCTGTACGACTGCTGATTGCCGACGATGTCGGTATCGGCAAAACGATCGAAGCCTGTTTGATTGCGCGTGAGTTGCTGGATCGCGGTGAAATACAACGCATCGCTGTATTATGTCCACCCCAGTTGGCTGAACAGTGGCAAAAAGAGTTGCAGGAAAAATTTCATATCGATGCCGAGCTGGTGTTAACCCATACAGCCGGACGGCTGGAGCGGCACTGCCGGCTGGGTGAATCTCTTTTCGATCATTTTCCTTTTGTGGTTGTATCCACGGATTTTATTAAATCAGATCGGCGACGTGATGAATTTTTTCGTACCTGCCCGGAATTCGTGATCATCGATGAAGCGCATACCTGTGCATTTGCCTCTGAGCGCAACCGCGGGCAACATCAACGTAATCAATTGGTTTCCGGCCTGTCCGAAAAAGCGGATCGGCATGTGGTACTGGTTACAGCAACTCCGCATAGCGGCAAAGAAGAAACCTTTCGTTCTTTGTTATCCCTTGTCGATAGAAAGTTTCTAGAGCTTCCGGCGGACTTGAGCGGTAAATCGAATGAACAGCATCGAAAAGAATTGGCACAGCATTTTATACAACGCCAGCGCGGCGATATCAAACACTATCTGGGAGAAAACACCCAATTCCCCGATCGGGAAACCCTGGAACCGGAACCAACTTATACCTTGTCTGAACCCTATCGCAAATTTTTTAATCGGGTTCTAAACTATGCCCGCGAAACCATAAGCGATTCGGGCGGAATGACGTTTCACCAACGGGTGAGATGGTGGTCTGCGCTAGCCTTGTTAAGATCTCTGGCATCGAGTCCGGCAGCGGCGGCCGCAACCTTGCGCAATCGCGCTGCAGCTGCTGACAGTGAAACGGTTCAGGAGGCTGACGAGTTGGGCCGGCGAACGGTAATGGATTTGGTCAGTGATGACAGCGCTGAGACAATGGATATCACACCGGGAAGCGATATCGGAGAGCTGGCGAGCGATGAAAAGCAAAACCGCGCCATTTTGCTCGGGCTCGCGCGTGAGGCCGAGTGTCTGAAAGGTAAAGAGGATACCAAATTATCCGGAGCGATCACAATCATCAAAAAAATGGTAAAAGACGGGTTCCGCCCGATTGTCTTTTGCCGATTTATTCCGACCGTCCATTATGTTGCAGAGGCATTGCGGCAAGAACTGCCCGGGGATGTTGAAATCGCTGCTATCACCGGTGATATTCCTCCGACCGAGCGGGAAAACCGGGTTGGACAGCTTGCCCACGCGGACAAGCGGATTTTGGTCTGTACCGATGCCCTGAGTGAAGGCATTAACCTGCAAGACCATTTCAATGCGGTTTTTCATTATGACCTCTCCTGGAATCCGACCCGGCATGAACAGCGCGAAGGCCGTGTCGACCGGTTCGGACAACCCAGTCCGGTGGTCAGAATCGGCACGTATTACGGCATAGATAACCAGATCGATGGCGTGGTGCTGGATGTGTTGATTCGCAAGCATAAAGCCATACGCAATTCTCTCGGTATTTCCGTTCCGGTGCCCGCCAATTCAGATCAGGTGATCGAAGCGATATTTGAAGGTTTGCTGTTGAGATCAAAAAGTGGTGCCAACGATCAGTTGCTTTTGCCCGGTTTTGAAGAGTATTTGAAACCGCATAAAGAGAGTATCAATCAACAATATAATGATTTGCTTGATCGTGAAAAGCGATCCCGTACCTTGTTCGCTCAGCACACGATCAAAGTCTATCAGGTCATGCAAGAATTGAATGACGTGCGGGCTGTGCTGGGGTCAAGAGTCGATGTGGAGCACTTTACTGTCAGCAGCCTGAAAAGTCTGGGTGCGGTTGTCAGCAAAAATGGCTGTCTGGATATCGATCTTGCGGAAACGCCTCAAGCTCTCAAGGATGTGGTCAATCGATCTAGCCGTTTCAAAGCCGGTTTTGATCTGCCTGTCAAGGACAATGTGGTCTATTTGAATCGTACCCATCCCTTTATCGAAGGATTGGCTACCTTTGTGCTGGATACAGCCCTTGACAAAAGTGAAAAAAGCATTGCCGAACGCTGCGGTGTGATACGGTCTCACAACGTGGATCGACGCACCACGCTGTTTCTCCTTCGTTTTCGCTATCATATTATCAATAAAATTGGCAATAAAGAAAGGGTACTGCTCGCAGAAGATGCCGCACTGCTTGCTTTTAAGGGCGCACCGCAAGAGGCAGAGTGGCTGCCCAACGAACAGGTGCATGCCTTGATCAATTTAAAGCCCGATGCCAATACGCTTGTCGACCAGGCCCGCATGCAGCTCGAGAAAATAGTAAGCCACTATGAGATTTTAAAACCCACGCTTGAACGGGAAGCGTTTCGAAGAGGCGAACACCTCCTGGCATCGCACGACAGGGTACGACAGGCTGCCAAACTCAAAGGACTGAAAAACCGGGTTGAACCCGTATTGCCGGTCGATGTGTTGGGTATTTATATCTATTTACCGGTGAATTGAGAAAGCGCCATGCAGACAAAAGGTCGAGATCTTTTTACCACCATTCATATTGAAGGGGCCATCCTTCCGCCCGATTTGTTGCAGCGGATTTCAAATAACGATTCCACACTCGATGGATTGGATGCAGCCTCTTTTCATCTGGTTGAGGGTGAAAAACTCAATGAAGCCATCAGCCGATCCTGGAATCGTATGCTCGGTGCCTGGTCGGCATTCCGGGAGCATTTGAACAAGCTGCCGGAATCAGACATGGCCACCACGCTTACCCGTGAAAAATGGCTGTTGCATCTTTTTCGGGAACTGGGCTATGGCCGTTTGATCGCTGGTAAGGCGGTCGAGATCGAGGGCAAATCCTATCCCATATCGCACATGTGGCAAAATACGCCTGTACATCTCGTCGGCTATCGAGTCGATCTCGACAAGCGAACCGCCGGTGTGGCCGGGGCAGCGCGCAGCAGCCCGCATAGCATGGTACAGGAATTTCTCAACCGCTCCGATCAACATCTGTGGGCATTGCTTTCAAACGGCAATACCCTGCGGATCTTGCGGGACAATATCAGCTTGACCCGACAGGCCTATGTCGAGTTTGATCTGGAAGCCATGATGAACGGCGAAGTCTATGCTGATTTTATCATGCTGTGGTTGTTATGCCACCAATCGCGGGCTGAAGCCGAACGACCTGAATCGTGCTGGCTGGAAAAATGGTCAAAAGCGGCGCAAGAACAGGGCACGCGTGCGCTCGATCAGCTTCGCCGGGGCGTCGAAGACGCGATTGCGGCTTTGGGAAGGGGATTTCTTTTGCACAAAGCCAACCATGCTTTGCGCGATCGTCTGCGCCAGGGGGAGCTGGATAAACAGGATTTCTATCGCCAGCTGTTGCGTCTGGTTTACCGCCTGATCTTTTTATTCGTTGCCGAGGACCGTCAGCTTTTGCTCTTGCCGAAAGCCGATGCATCAGCAAAAGAGGCCTATCTTAACTATTATTCGCTGAGCCGGTTGCGCATGTTGGCCATGAAAAGGCGCGGCAGCAAGCACTGTGATCTTTATTGTGCGTTCACGTTGATCACACACAAATTGGGCGATAATAAGGGGTGTCCTGAATTGGCTCTGCCGGCTTTGGGAGGCTTTTTATTCAAAGAGCGCGCCACAGCGGATTTGATGACGGCAGAAATATCCAACAGGTTTTTGCTCGATGCCATACGCTCGCTGGCGGTTATTGTCGACGGCAAGACCCGCAGGCTTGTGGATTATAAAAATCTCGGCGCCGAAGAACTGGGCAGTATCTATGAATCGTTGTTGGAATTGCATCCTGAATTAAATGTCGATAGCGGCGATTTTGCCCTGCGCACGGTTGGCGGTCATGAACGCAAATCGACCGGCAGCTATTATACCCCCTCGAGTTTGATTCAGGTCCTGCTGGATTCGGCCTTGAATCCGGTTTTGCAAGAAGCGGTTAAACAGGAACAGCCCGAACAAGCGCTGCTCGATATCAAAATCTGTGATCCGGCCTGCGGCAGCGGTCATTTTTTAATCGCCGCAGCACACCGCATGGCACATCGTCTGGCGGCTGTTCAGACCGGCGAACAGGAACCCACGCCCGAAGCTGTTCGTTCCGCATTGCGGCAGGTTATCGGGCACTGTATCTATGGAGTGGATATCAATGAGATGGCGGTGGAATTGTGCAAGGTGAGTCTGTGGATGGAAGCTCTGGAACCGGGCAAGCCGCTCTCTTTTCTGGATCACCGCATCCGTTGCGGCAACAGCTTGCTGGGCGCCACCCCCAAAGCGCTGCAAGACGGCATTCCGGATGAGGCATTTAACCCTATCGAAGGAGATGATACAAAGATCTGTTCGCAATACAAAGCACAAAACAAGCGCGAGCACCAGACGCAGCAAACCGATCTGTTGTATAGTGCCGAACAACCCTGGAATCAACTGAGCGATTATAGCGGCGGTATGATCGATTTGGGTACGGTTGCAGATGAAACGATCGAAACGGTGCAACAGAAAGAAAAGCGGTTTGCCGAATTGATCAATTCCAGAGAATACCTGTTCGGTCGATTGCTGGCGGATGTGTGGTGTACTGCATTTGTGTGGAAAAAAACCAAAGCGTTTTCCTTTCCCATCACCGAGCAGCTTTTTCGAACCATCGAAAGCAACCCCGAACAGATTCCCCTGTGGATGCTGGAAGAGGTTGAAGCGATCAAAAATCGCTATCAATTTTTCCACTGGCATCTCATGTTTCCAGATGTGTTTCAGCCGGCGAAAAAGAATGAAAAAACCGGGAACGAACAGACCGGGTGGAACGGCGGGTTTGATGTGGTATTGGGCAATCCGCCCTGGGAGCGCATTAAATTGCAGGAAAAAGAGTGGTTTGCCGAACGCCATCCGGACATTGCCAATGCCGCCAATGCCGCCCAGCGCCATGCCATGATCGAGGAACTCAAGTCAAAAGACAAGGCCCTGCATGCCGCTTTTCTGGAGGACAAGCGCAAAGCCGAAGGGGAAAGCCATCTGGTTCGTCATTCCGGTTTATATCCGTTAAACGGCCGTGGCGACATCAACACCTATGCGGTTTTTGCCGAACTCAAGCGTCATATCATCAATACCACCGGTCGCGTCGGTTGTATCGTGCCCTCGGGTATTGCCACCGATGACACCACAAAGTTTTTCTTTCAGGATGTGAGCAAAACTCAATCCCTGGTCAGTTTGTATGACTTTGAAAATCGAAAAGCGCTCTTTCCCGGCGTGCATCGCAGTTACAAATTCTGTCTTCTGACTCTCAGCGGCGCGGCCAGACCGGTCAAAGGCGGGGCTGATTTTGTCTTTTTCGCCCATGCTGTCGATGATCTGCGCGAGCAGGAGCGGCATTTCACCCTCACCGAGAAAGACATTCGCCTCATCAATCCCAACACCCGCACCTGTCCGATTTTTCGCAGCAAACGCGACGCCGAGATCACCAAAGAGGTCTATCGCCGCGTGCCAGTCCTGATCGATGAAAACGATCCTAAAAACGGCAATCCCTGGGGAATTCGGTTTTCCACCATGTTTCACATGTCCAATGATTCCCATCTTTTTCGCACGCGGGAAGAGTTGGAAGAGGAGGGGTGGGAGCTGCAGGGCAATGTGTTTGTCAGGGGAGAGGATAAATATTTGCCGTTGTATGAAGCCAAGATGATCCACCATTACGATCATCGCTGGGCAACCTATGAACCCGATGGCAAGACGCGAGACGTGACGTTAAAGGAAAAACAAGATCCGCATTTTTCGGTGATGCCGAGGTATTGGGTAGCTATTTCTGAAGTCCAAAAGCGGCTACGAGGATGGGATCAGGATTGGCTTTTTGGTTACAGAAATATTACTAACGTTACTAATGAACGTACAATTATTGGTACGGTATTTCCGTTAGCGGCAGTGGGTCACTCAGCCCCTATAATAATGCCTATGAAGATGGAGAACTCGTTAGTTTTGCTTCTTGCTTCATCACTATCAACTTATATAAGTGATTTTCTCGCAAGACAAAAAGTTGGAGGAACAAATTTAACATATAGTTATCTTAATCAGATTCCTGTTTTCGGTCCAGAATATTATATGAAACCAGGAATTTTCAATAAGTTGCATAAATCTTTAATAAACAATATTAATGAGCTTTTCAATACTGCCACAAATTTTCCTCAATTGACAGACAAAATTATAACGGAACCTTTTACATGGGACGAAGGTAGGCGTTTCTTGATTCGCTGTGAACTGGATGCAACTTATTTCCATCTCTATGACATTGCTCGTGATGATGTCGATTATATTATGGAGACCTTTCCCATAGTCAAACGCAAAGACGAACAAAAATACGGCGAGTACCGCACCAAACGGGTGATCCTGGAAATGTACGATCAAATGGCAGAAGCGATGCAATCCGGCAAGACGTATCAGACCTGGCTGGATCCACCGCCGGGGGATGAGAGGGTGACGCATAAATAATAATTTAACCAGAGGAAATGAATATGAAAGTGAATACGACTTCTTTTGTGCGGTATTATGATAAAAATAAATATTTGGTCAATGTAACAATGTCTGAAATGGAAAAGTTGATAACCGACAAGAATAATAAAGATAAGATTGCTGAGCTGATATATCAAAGGTATTATGAGCGCTACTTGAAATTGTTCTTCTATGAATCGGACAATACTGATACATACTACAATGAAAAAGGTAAAGAGCCTAAAAATGCAATAATATTTAATAAAGAATACAAAAATGGTTTTCTCATGATGGCGAGCAGTTGCTTATTAATTGAAACACTTTCAGCGTTTTTGGAAGGAGATGATCAAACTCCCAGGGGACAGGGTAGACATTCATTTGAGTCCTTTTTTCACAAAGCCAACGAATACAAGAATGAACTTCACACATTCAACAATTCTAATTTTTATTCAAATATCCGATGTGGCATACTTCATCAAGGCGAAACTTATAATGGCTTTAAAATTCGACGGACCGGCGATCTCCACAGTCAAACAGACAATGCAATCAATGCTACCAAATTTGTTGAATTGTTAGATTTATTTCTTCAATCTTACGTCGATGAATTAAAAACCAGCAGATGGGATAGCAGTATATGGGATAATTGTCGAATCAAGTTAAGACATATTATTCAAAACTCTGTTTCAGAATAATAGAAAAGAAATTAAACCATTTTTTTTAAATTGATATTAATAAACGAACCACAAGGTCAAGGTCGAGTCTTGAGAAACTGAATTACATTTTTTCCTGGGTAGCTATGTGAGATATCGTTATACAATTAATGGAGTGAAAAATGAGGTATAAGACAGAAACACGTAAAATCGATGACAATCATTTAGAAGTCTACTCTTATGATGAAAACACTCCTAACAATACGCATCTTGCATTCAAAATTGATAAAGAGAAACGTATAATTTTGTTTTACCCAATAGACCAAACATTTTTCATTAAAGTTATTGAAATACACGGATTTGATAAAATTCCAATCGTCTTTTCAAGAATTGGGTATATTAAAGCAAACCTAATGTATTATCTGAATAAAAAGTTTGATAAAAAGAACGTCACAAAATTGATAATTTCCAGGGACCAAAAAAGTTCATTCCAAAAACATGGCAAAGGAAATCAGGTAATAATCCATTATGCTCACTTTTATAATCTTTATAAAAGACTAACTGATATTATCACTGTGTCAAAATCAGAAAAAAGTCTCACTGTCGATTACTTTTTTTCAAAAGTTTTTCCTCGAAGATATCCCAAAGCTCAACCAACAACAAAATACCAAGCAAAAAAACTCGTCAATTCACTTGATGAAAATTTCATCCAATTTATGAATCCTGATGATGTTAAGAGATTTCAATCATTTTACGAAACTCTATTAAAAAAGAAATACAAATCAATATCAAAAAAGAAAGACTTGATCAATTCTACTAAAATTAAGATTGATAATATCACAATTCATGAAATAATCCGTGAATTTAGGAAACTACTTGACGAAAAATGTTCAGAGAGCAAATGGGGCGAATTTCTTGAAAAAAACCTGTACTTGGTAGATTCGAAGTATATAAAAATAATCCCCGAGTTAAACGTTGTACTCGCTGGGGCGAGGCTCGTTGATTTTGGAATGATCGATTCTCAAGGCTACCTTGATATATTTGAAATCAAGAAACCAAACACAAGAGTATTGGCGAGATCTAAAGATCGTGGAAATTATTATTGGAGTACAGACGCAATTAAGGCAATTGTCCAGGCTGAAAAATATTTGTATAATGCTGAAAGAAAAGCACCCACATTAGCGGAAGATATTAAATCTGAAAAGAATATTGACGTAAAAGTCATCAAACCAAGAGCAATCCTCCTAATTGGAGATAGCTCACAGTTTGGGTCAGAAGATATGGAAAAAGACTTCCGAATTTTGCGAATGTCATTGAAAAACATAGAAATTGTTCTATTCGATGAGTTACTAAATAGATTAGAAAATCAACAAAACAAAATTTACTCAAAAAGTATTGTATAAAAAACATATTTACACTGGCCGGTAACTCGGATTTTTGAATTTTTTTTCGGTGCAAAAATTTTCTGTATTGTCCGGTTTTGTCTGATGTTACTGGCGGGTTCTGCAAATACTAGGTAAGTCAAAAAAGGAATTAATGAATTGGACATGAACTGCTTGAAAGATATTGCTGACATAATATACAACCTTATAGTTAGTATTGGGATAATTGTTGGAGGACTGTGGACGTATTTAATTTTTGTAAAACAAAGGGTTAGTGCATGCAAAGTCGTTCTCGATTTAGTCATTAACGAGCGCGATTTAAAAAACGATTTAAAACTAGTGCATATTACCCTAAAGATTTCAAATATAGGCAATGCGATTCTAAAGTCTGATTATGCCGAAATTAGATTGAGACAAGTTTTTCCTGTTCCCAAGGAGCTAGAGAATACGTTTCAACCAGAGAAAGATCCGGTTCCAGAGGGAAAAACACAAATTGATTGGCCACTATTAGCAGGCCGAGAATGGAATTGGAAAAAGGGGGATTTTGAAATAGAACCTGGCGAAAAAGATGAAATTCATGCAGACTTTGTTATCGATTCATTTGTTGAGACAATAGAATTGTACTGTTACATTAGAAATTCAAAAAAAGAAGGATTGGGATGGCCACTCACAGAAATTTATGAGCTAAAACAGGAGACTTGTAAAATGAGCAATGGAAATACTGATGATTCAAGACAAAAAAGTGACGGGCAGCAAAAGCAAACAGAGCAGCAGAACCAGAAACAGCAACGCCAACAACAACAGCAGCAACAACAACAAGACAGGAAGAAGGATTAAAAATCCGTACCAATTTATTCCAGCGAACCCGATCTTTAATCCGATTTTGGGGTTGGTTGCAATAAATAGAACGTACAGCGCGGAATGGATAATGCAGTGGTGGGGCTCGCTGAAGTACAGGTCAAATGATCTAATAGGTAATTATTGAAAAACAATCGATTCATATAGCCCTAAATAACAAAGGCCGCTGTTTTAAAAATGGCACAGCGGTCAAAAGCCGTTTTGAACCCAAGCCATCAGGCAAAGGCGACATCATTTTACAGCATTTTGATCAAAATGGCAAGCACATTTTTCTAATAATATTCAAATTGTTGAATCATGGCAAACATTGCAATTCTCGGCTGGGGCTCGCTCATCAATGAGCCCGGCACTTTAAAAATCGAGGGCGGTTGGCAGACCGGCGGTCCAATTTTGCCCATTGAATATTCGCGAATATCCCAATCGCGTGACGGTGCGTTGACCCTGGTCATCGATCCGGTGCACGGAACTCTGGTTGAAACATTTTTTGCCAAAAGCGGCTGCACAGAGGTATCAGCGGCGGTTGCTGATTTGCAGAACAGGGAAAGGACGAGTGAACAACGAATCGGGTTTGTGGATCTGCTGACCAGGACAACGCGAGCGGCACATGCAGAGATTCAGTCGGTCATAGAAAAGTGGACGAAAAACAACGATTTTGATGCTGCAATCTGGACCGATCTGTCTTCGAATTTTGCAGAGAAATCCGGATGTGGGGAGTTTAGTATTGAGAATGCGATTAGCTATTTGAATCATTTGCCGGATAAGGGTCGGCGCCAGGCGTTGTACTATTTTGATATTACCCATGAACAGATTGTCACCGAATTGAGAAAAGCATTTTTCGCAAAAAACATATGACATCTTGTACTGCTTTTGTATACAAAGCCATGTGAGCTTTAGTTTCTTTTATCAAAACGCAAACCTGTTGGCTGCAACCATCAAAAGGCTTTGAAATTTTGGATTACAGATCAATCAAAATTTATCACATCACCCACGCATCAAATATGCAGCAAATTATAAATATGGGTGGTTTGTTTTCGGATAACGCAAACCAACAGCAAAAGTCAGTACCCAGAATAATCGGCTATCCACATATCAAGCAAAGACGTTCAATCAGGCTTGTACCCTTATCGCCAGGAGGGTCTTTAGGGGATTATGTGCCGTTTTATTTTGGACCAAGATCGCCCATGCTATACACTATAAATCAGGGAAATGTCGAGGATTATCAAGAGGGACAGAGTGAAATCGTTCATCTTGTTTCCGATATTGGCATAATCAAGGCAAAACAGCTTGCATTTCTATTTACAGATCGTCATGCAGAATTGTCGCACGCAATTTATAGTTGTGATTTGGAACAAATGGATCAAATTGTTGATTTCACTATCATGTCTGACAGATACTGGAATAATACCATAGATTATCCTGATAGAAAAGAGCGTCGGCAGGCAGAGTTTTTGATTCATCGATTCTGCCCCTGGGATTGCTTTTTTGAGATAGGTGTTTACAATGATGGAATCAAGAATAAAGTTGAAGCAATTTTAAGCGGAGCAACGCATAAACCGCTTGTTTCTATTCAAAAATCATGGTATTATTAACTATGATTCATCTTGTACAAGGAAATATAATAAACGCTGATGCTGAAGCGTTGGTGAATACGGTCAATACCCAGGGTGTTATGGGTAAAGGCATTGCTTTGCAATTCAAACGAGCCTTTCCGGATAACTACAAGGCCTACAAAAAGGTTTGCGATCGCAACGAATTACAACCGGGAAAGTTGTTTGTCTTTGACCGCCATACATTTACAAATCCGCGATACATAATTAATTTTCCCACCAAAGTGCATTGGCGTTCGAATAGCCGGTATGAATATATTGAATCCGGTCTGCAAGCTTTGGTTAAAGAAATTAAAGAGCGCGCCATTCAATCTATCGCCATTCCGCCCTTGGGGTCAGGATTGGGCGGTCTGGAATGGGAAAGAGTGCGAGCATTGATCGAAACTGCGCTGACTGGTTTGCAGAATGTTGCCGTGCACCTCTATGAGCCTTCGGGGGCCCCAAAACCTGAAAGCATGGTTAATTGCACCCATAAGCCCAATATGACACACGGACGCGCATCACTTTTATTATTAATGGATAGCTATGCTGTGCCAGGTTATGATTATCGCCTCTCTTTATTAGAAGTGCAAAAGTTGATGTATTTTATGCAGCAAAGTGGGGAGAATCTGAAACTCGACTTTGCCAAAGGTGCTTATGGTCCCTATGCCGACAACTTGCGGCATGTTCTCAATCATATCGAAGGGCATTTCATTTCCGGATTTGGGGATGGCAAGAACAAACCTGATGTTGAGCTGCACATCACAGACAGGAAATATATAAATGAAGCAAGTACTTTTCTAAATCGATATCCCGAAACTCTTGCAAACTTGAAGAGGGTTCAAAGCTTGATTCAGGGATTTGAAACACCCTTTGGTATGGAATTATTATCCAGCGTTCACTGGGTTTGTGATCGGGAAAAATCTGTTGACAAGAATGATATCGATGCGGTTACAAAAGCCGTATTTGATTGGAATGAGCGCAAACGTAATTTTTTCAAACCCGAACAGATCCGTATCGCCTGGGAAGCTTTGATCCGTGAAGGATGGATCGAGAAGTGATGGATTGTGTGTCGTTCTATTGAGCTATAGAACCGAAAACGTTTAGATTTATTTCTGCAATTAGCGCCTGATGGTTCTGCCAAACCTTTTTTCACTTTTTATCATTTTACACCTGGTGCCCCGGCAGCGCCTGGGTACCTAAATCTGAGGCTCTGCCTCAAGTGAGTCGAGCCTGATGTGGCGGCAGAGCCACCGAATTGCGTTCTTCGCCGGAGGCAGGGAACGAGAAATCAAGTTCGATTTCTTTTAGTACCCGTAATGAATAATTTCGATCTCACCTCCTCACCCGCTTGCACAAGATGCCATGCCTAATGTTGTGCTTTTGCCGATTGTTCTTGTGAATTGGCAAAGCGAGAAAGCAGTAATTCCTGTCCCTGGATAAAATGATCTCGCCATTGATTATCGAAACCGATTGCCTCCAGATACGGGCGCACGATCCTGTCAACCCTGCAAATTTTGGCGTATTCCAGAATGGTTTTGTGGTCGAATTTCATCCTGATCTTGTACAATTTCAGGGCCGCTAACACGACATCCATGCCAATTTTATTCCGGAATTTGAAACAGTCTACCAGTGTTTTTTCCGCACTAAAAACCTTGACTGTAACGCCATCGATTTTGTGCTCCTCAACACCTGCCTGAAATGGCTTTTCTGAAAATTTGTAAAATTGTATTGGCGGATACTCGATCACCGGAGGTTTGCTGTCCTTTGGTATGGCAACAGAAACCTTGTAAGGAATCTGTGATTTTATTTCATAAAAAGAGGGTGCAGACACCAGGCAGATGACAAAAGTGGGGATTTTCATGGCAAATTGGTAATTTCAAAACATTCGGACAGTCATTTCAATAAAGATTCGGACACTTCCTCATTGTCCAAAACCCTAAAAGCAATTTAGTAAAAAGTGTCCGAACCTCAAATTAATAATATGAGCCACTGGTG
>Ga0209097_10000272_pt1 | contig 55868 bp, 57 predicted proteins | sample AD_UKC052_MetaG_FD_184419 | JGI IMG/M metagenome (GOLD analysis project Ga0209097, IMG submission 184419) | Active sludge microbial communities of municipal wastewater-treating anaerobic digesters from USA - AD_UKC052_MetaG (SPAdes) (version 2) | ecosystem: Engineered > Bioreactor > Anaerobic >... | reverse complement strand
GGCCTTGTTCGAGATTGAGATCCGGCACTGACCATCCGTTGGGGATGGACGAGCGCTTGGGCTTTTCGCCCTTCTCGACGGGGTCCGGGCCGAGCTGGACATAGGCGCCGAAACGGCCGGACTTGAGGAAGACCGGGATGCCGTCCGGATTGTTGCCGAGCACCTTGCCGTCGGGCGGGATGTCGGTCTGGCCTTTCTGTTCGGCGCCAAAGGGACGCGTGAACCGGCACTCGGGATAGTTCGAGCAGCCAACGAAAGCGCCGAACTTGCCAAGCTTCAGCGAGAGCTGGCCCGTGCCGCATGTCGGGCAGACGCGCGGATCAAGCGCGTTTCCTTCCGCGTCTTCCTTTTTCGGGAAGAGATAGGGGCCGAGAGATTCATTGAGTGCGTCGATTACGTTGGACACGCGCAGTTCGGCTGTTGCGCCGATTGCGCCGTTGAATTCCTTCCAGAAGTCGCGAAGGAAATCCTTCCAGGCGAGCTTTCCGTCGGAAACGAGATCGAGCTTCTCTTCCAGGCCTGCGGTGAAATCGTATTCGACGTAACGCGCGAAGAATTTCTCGAGGAACAGCGTGACCAGACGGCCCTTGTCCTCGGGAATGAAGCGCTTCTGTTCGAGTTTCACATAGTCGCGGTCGATCAGCGTAGAGAGCGTCGAAGCGTAGGTGGACGGGCGGCCGATGCCGAGTTCTTCCAGCTTCTTGACGAGCGAGGCTTCCGAGTAGCGCGGTGGCGGCTCAGTGAAGTGTTGCGTGTGCGTGGCTTCGACGAGTTTGGGCGTGTCGCCCTGATTGATGACGGGAAGGCGGCCGCCATCCTCGTCGTCGCTCTCGTCCTTGCCTTCCTGATAGAGCGTCAGGAAGCCATCGAACTTCACGACCTGGCCGGTCGCGCGCAGCACGGCCTTGCGGTCATTGGACGGGATCTCGATCGTGGTGCGCTCGAGCGAGGCGGCTTCCATCTGGGACGCGACTGCGCGCTTCCAGACGAGTTCGTAGAGACGCGCCATGTCGGGTTCGAGATGCAGGTCGCCGGGGCGGCGGTCGAAGTCGGTGGGGCGCACCGCCTCGTGGGCTTCCTGCGCGTTCTTGGCTTTCGACGTGTAGCGGCGCGGGCCGTCGGGCAGGTAGTCCTTCCCGTAGTTGCGACCGATCGCGGAACGGGCGGCGGCGTAGGCTTCCTCGGCCATCTGCACGCCGTCGGTACGCATGTAGGTGATGAGGCCGACCTGCTCGCCGCCAATCTGCACGCCTTCATAGAGGCGTTGCGCGATCTGCATGGTGCGGCTGGCAGAGAAGCCGAGCTTGCGGGCGGCTTCCTGCTGCAGCGTCGACGTTGTGAAGGGGGGCGGCGGGTTGCGCTTGACCGGCTTGGCTTCCACCGACGCGACGCGATAGGCGCCGGCTTTCACGGTGGCGAGCGCCTTTGCGGCGGCAGCAGCATTCGGCAGCGAGAATTTCTGCAGCTTCTGGCCGTCGAGTTCGGTGAGGCGGGCTTCGAACTCGCTGCCGTTCACGGCGAGCCGGGTCTGAACCTGCCAGTATTCCTGCGTGATGAACTTCTCGATCTCGACTTCGCGATCGACGACGATGCGCAGCGCGACAGACTGGACGCGGCCGGCGGAGCGCGAGCCCGGCAGCTTGCGCCAGAGAACCGGCGAGAGCGAGAAGCCGACGAGATAGTCGAGTGCGCGGCGGGCGAGATAGGCGTCGACCAGCTGCTGGTCGATCTGGCGCGGGTTCTCGATCGCTTCGGTGACGGCCTTCTTGGTGATCGCGTTGAACGTCACGCGCTGGATCGTCTTGCCCTTCAGCACCTTGCGGGCGTTGAGCGCTTCAAGAACGTGCCACGAGATCGCTTCCCCTTCGCGATCAGGGTCGGTTGCGAGGATCAGGCCGTCGGCATTCTTCACCGCGTCGGCGATTTCCTTGACGTGCTTGATCGATTTTCCATCGATGTCCCACGCCATCGCGAAGTCCTCGTCGGGCTTCACGGAACCGTCCTTTGAGGGCAGGTCGCGGATGTGCCCGTAGGACGCCAGCACCTTGTACCCGGGGCCCAGGTACTTGTTGATGGATTTGACCTTGCCGGGTGACTCGACGACGACGACCTGCATTTTTCCTCAATAATTTCAGTGTATTTGGGGGAGGTTGCGGCGGGAAGTTGGGGGCCATGGCCGGGAATGTCAATTCGCGGAGCCGTGTGGTCCCAGCCCTCCCCCGTAGGGGGAGATATATTTCAGAAGTGTGTCACACGGCCCTGGAGGCGGTTCCGCCGACATGGGTCTGGGCGTGTCCGGCGAGTTCCAGTTCGGCCAGTGCGGCCAGCACGAGGCGGTGCGGAGCATCGACGGCGCGGACTATTTCCTCGATGCGCATCGGCGTTGGACTGAGGGCTTCGCGGACGGCGCGAAGCAGGGCTGGCGGCACATCTGCATCGCGGGCGTCGAAGCGATCGGCGAAGGGCTCGTCGAAGGTTGGAGGGGCGATGCCCTCCATCTCATGCAGAACGTCCTCGGCGGATTCGATGAGCGCGGCGCCTTGTTTGAGGAGGCGGTTGGCGCCGCGTGCGCGCGGATCAAGTGGCGAGCCTGGAACAGCCATGACTTCGCGGCCCTGTTCCAGCGCGAAGCGGGCGGTGATGAGGCTGCCGGAGCGATCGGCGGCTTCGACGACGATGGTTGCAAGCGAGAGGCCGGAGATGACGCGGTTGCGCTTCGGGAAGTCGCGTGCTTGCGCGACATAGCCGAACGGGGATTCCGAAACGAGGCAACCGCGCTGGGCGAGTATGCCGTAGAGCTGTTCGTGTTGCGGCGGATAGATCTGGTCGATGCCGCCCGCGATAGCGGCGACCGTGCCGGTTTCCATCGCGGCGCCGTGGGCTTCGCCGTCAACACCACGCGCCATGCCGGATACGATGACATAGCCCGCCTGTCCGAGGTCGCGGGCAAGATCGCGCGCCATGCGGCGGCCGGCGGCGGAAGCGTCGCGCGCGCCAACCATGGCGATGGAGGGGCGGTTGAGCAGGTTGCGATTGCCGCGAATGGCGATGACCGGCGGCGGCGCGTCGATGGCGGCGAGGCAGCCGGAATAGTCGGGCTCGCAGGCGGCGAGGTGGGCAGCGCCGAGTTTGGCAGTGGCGTCGATCTCGCGCTGTATGTCAGCGGGGTCGGCCGCCCGGATTTCGGATTTGCCGCCGGCCTTCTTCGCCAGCGCAGGCAGGTCTTCGAGAACGGCGGCGGCGGAGCCGTAGCGTTCGAGCAAATGGAAGAAGGTGATCGGGCCGATACCGCGTGTCCGCGAAAGTCTCAGCCAATCTGCCCGCTCTCCCCCCGTGAGCGTGCGTCGTTTCATCCGGCACTCTCCGGCGGCGGATCGACCGCTGCTTTTTTCTTCGAGCCGATTTTCGGTTCTGTCCCCGCGAGGATGCGATGGATGTTGGCGCGATGGCGCCAGTAGATCAGCACGGCGAGCGCGCCGAAGACGATCCAGTCATCGCCCAGCGGGTTGATGAAGTAGGCGACCACGGGCACGGCAATGGTCGCAACCAGCGCGGCGAAAGACGACATGCGGAAGATCGCAGCGGTGAGCAGCCAGATCGCGCCGAACGCAAACGCCGCCTGCCACATCGCGGCTAGCAGCAGGCCGATATAGGTCGCAACGCCTTTGCCGCCCTTGAATTGCAGCCAGACAGGATAGCAGTGGCCGATGAAGGCCGCTGCGCCGCCGATCAGGCCGAGGCTGTGATAGTAGCCCGGCGTGAAATCCGCTGTGTACTGCCCGGCATAGAGCGCGGCGCCCCAGATACAGAGAAAGTAGGCAAGGCCTGCCTTGCCCGCGTCCAGCAACAGCGTCGCCAGCGCCAGGTCTTTACGGCCGGTGCGCAGCACGTTGGTCGCGCCGATATTGCCCGAGCCGATAGCGCGAATGTCGCCAAGGCCCGCGAGTTTCGTGATGACCAGCCCGAACGGAATCGAGCCGAGCAGATAGCCGAGCACGATGGCCGGGCCACAGACGACGAGAAACACGCCGAGGTTTGCGAAGATTTCCATTTGCGTCGCGCCCCCGTCAGCCGCGTTCGAACACGGTCGCGCCATTGACCCAAGTGCGCAAGACCCTGCCTTCAAGCCTGCGGCCGTCGAAGGGCGAGTTCTTGGAGCGCGACGAGAGATCGTCGCGATCGCAGGCCCATGGCGCCGTTGGATCGAACAGCACGAGATCAGCTGGCGCGCCCTTGGCGAGGCGGCCTTGCGGCAGGCCAAGCAAGTCGGCGGGACCGCAGGTGACCGGTTTCAGGGCGGTGAGCAGTGGAATGTCTTCGCGAACGGCGATGCTCAGAAGAGCCGAGAGCAATGTCTCAAGGCCCACGGCGCCGTAAGCCGCATCCGCGATCGGAAGGCGCTTGTCCTCGGTCGGCTGCGGATCGTGCGCTGATACGACGGCGTCGATTGCGCCACGCTTCAGGCCATCGATCAGCGCCATACGGTCTGACTCGACGCGGAAGGGCGGCTGGACTTTGCAGTAGGTGAGGTAGTCGCCAACATCGAGTTCGTTGAAGAACAGCGAGTAGGCGGCAACCGAGCAGGAAACTTTCACGCCAGCTTCGCGCGCGCGCTCGACGGCGGCGAGCGAGCGGGCGGTCGAGATGCAATCGGCCAGCAGGCGAACGCCTGTGGTTTCCGCAAGCATCAGGTCGCGTTCCAGCGCGATCCATTCCGCTTCCGGCGGGGCGCCGCGCAGACCGAGGCGGGCAGCGAACGCGCCGGCGTTCATCACCGTGTTCTTGGACAGCGAGGGCGTATCGGGGCGCGAGGCGACCAGCACGTCGAAACTGGCGGCATAGCTCATCGCGCGGCGGAGGACGCCCGCGTCTTCCACCGGCTTGTCGCCATTGGTGAAGAAGGCCGCGCCGGCCTGCTTGATGAGGCCGATCTCGGACATCTTCGCGCCATCGAGGCCGATGGTGAGTCCGCCCGTGGGATGCACCTTCACCTTTGCGACGCTGTCAGCACGACGCTTGATGAAGTCGACCAGCGCGACGCTGTCGAGCACCGGGTCGGTGTCGGGCATGACAATGAACGTCGTGACGCCGCCGGCAGCGGCAGCATCCCCAGCGGTTTCCAGCGTCTCTTTATTCTCCGCGCCGGGCTCGCCGGTTTTCACGCGCAGATCGATCAGGCCGGGCGCCAGCGCCTTGCCTTTGGCGTCGATCTTCACGTCGGCGGCGGTTGTCTTGGTGATCGTGGGGCCGATGTCGGTGATCAGGCCGTTCTCGATCAGGATGCCGCCATTCGTGTCGAGCCCGGAGGCGGGGTCGAGCAGGCGAGCGTTGTAGATGGCTGTGCGGCCGGTCATTGCTTCGCTCCAGCCTGGGCTCCGGCCTTGGTATCAGGTGCGTTCTTGGCCAGCGTTTCCAGAACAGCCATGCGGATGGCGACGCCCATCTCGACCTGCTCGGTGATGAGCGAGCGCGTCTTGTGATCGGCGATGCCGCTTTCGATCTCGACGCCGCGATTCATCGGTCCGGGGTGCATCACGAAGGCGTCCGGCTTTGCGTGCGAAAGTTTCTCTTCGTCGAGGCCCCAGAAATGGAAGAATTCGCGAGCGGAGGGCAGATAGGCGCCATCCATGCGCTCCTGCTGAAGGCGCAGCATCATGACGACGTCGCACCCTTTGAGGCCTTCGCGCATGTCGGTGAAGACTTTCGCCCCCCAGTCCCCAGCGCCGGGCGGGGTGAGCGTGCGTGGCGCAATCAGGCGCACGTCAGCGCCGAGCACATTCAGGCAGGCAACGTTCGAGCGCGCGACGCGGCTGTGCAGGATGTCGCCGCAGATGGCGATGCGCATGCCGCCAATGTCGCCGACGCGACGGCGGATCGTCAGGGCGTCGAGCAGAGCCTGCGTCGGGTGTTCGTGTGTGCCGTCGCCGGCGTTGACTACGGCGCAGTCGACCTTGCGCGAGAGCAGCTTCACCGCGCCGGACGAGCCGTGCCGGATGACCAACAGGTCGGGCCGCATCGCGTTGAGCGTCATGGCCGTGTCGATCAGCGTCTCGCCCTTCTTCACCGACGAGGTGGCGATGGGCATCGTGACCACATCCGCACCAAGACGGCGGCCTGCGATTTCAAATGATCCCTGCGTGCGGGTAGAGTTCTCGAAGAACAGGTTCACCAGCGTCTGGCCGGCCAGGACGTTGGCGTGTTTGACGCGGCTTCGGTTGAGCTCGACGTAACGGTCGCCCAATTCCAGCAATGTCTCGATGTCGAGCCGGTTCAGGCCCTCGATACCCAGCAGGTGTCGATGGGGAAAGCGGTAGTCCGCCATGTAAATGTCCCGCGATTTTGGGGGTGATACCGAGGGAGTCGCGGGACGGCAACCCTTGGCGGCCCTTTGGGATGGTCAACGACGGTCGTTAAGCCTGTCGATCGCGCCTTGCAGGATCCAGGCGGCGGCCAGTTTATCAATCACTTCCTCGCGGCGGGCCCGGCTGGTGTCCGCCTCCAGCAAGGTGCGTTCGGCGGCGGCTGTGGATAGCCGCTCGTCCCAGAAAGCCAGCGGAACGTCGCGGCGGGCGAGGATGTTCTGGACCAGCGAGCGGGCCGACTGGGCGCGCGGGCCCTCGCTGCCATCCATGTTGATCGGCATGCCCATGACGATGCCGACGGACTGGCGCTGGTCGTAAATCTGGAAAAGCCTGTCCAGCGAGGGGGCCAGCTTTTTGCCCCGGATGATGGTTTCAAGTGCTCCGGCGATGATCCGGCCCGGATCGCAGCCGGCGACGCCGATGGTCTTCGATCCGGGGTCGAGGCCCAGAAGGGCGCCCTTGGGCGGCAGGTCTGCGAGCGAAACCAGAGGCATGACTGTGCTTTAGCCTCTTGCGGCTTGATGCGGAAGGCGGAGGCGTCTAGGGCAGTCAACGTTGGCAAATTTGCCAGATTGAGGGTCTGAACGTGAGCGTCGACAAGAACACGGTTCGCAAGGTGGCGCGGCTGGCGCGTATTGCGGTTCCCGAGGAGCGGCTGGAGCCGCTGGCCGGGGAACTGAACGGCATTCTGGCGTGGATCGAGCAGCTTAACGAAGTGAACGTCGATGGCGTCGAAGCCATGACCACGCCGGTGGCGATGAAACTGCCGATGCGGGAAGACGTGGTGAGCGACGGCGGAATCCGCGATCAGGTTCTGGCGAACGCCCCGAAATCTGAAGACGGTTTCTTCGTGGTGCCGAAGGTGGTGGAGTAACGCATGACTGACGCATCCCCCTCCGTTCTCGACGATCCGCGCTGGCACGTGTTCAACACGACCGGCTTTCAGTGCTCGTGCGGTGCGCGCCACGTAGGTATGTTCCCGCTCCACATGCAGGTTCCGAAAGGCTGGCCCGGCGAGCCCGTTTTCGAGCCGAATAGCGCCATCCGCATGGAAGGCAATTTCCTGTCTCATGACTTCAGCGTGCTGGAAGGCAAATACTTCGCGATGCGGATGCGCCTTCCGATTTCGCTGCAGGGCGTAGGGCCGCTGGTGTTCATGTACACGGTCTGGGGTGCGATGAACCGTCCGGACTTCGAGGCGTTCGTGAAGGCTACGCTCGACAAGACGATGAACGGCAAGGTGCATGCGCCGGGCCGGCTTGCAAACAACATCAGTGGCTACACGAACAGCGCCAATCTGATGGGCACTGCTTTCCAGCAGGATGATGGCGGCTATCCGCTGCTGCTGCTTCACGGTCAGCAGGACGCCAACGATCCAAACCACCTGCTGCTCCACGAACAGCGGCACGGCATCAGTCTGAATCGCGCGCTGGAACTGTTCGCTGCGTATGGCTGTGACATGCGCGCTAGCGCGGGCTGAGCAGGACGAGCGCCAGTTCCGGCCCCACGATGAACATCTGCATTTACTTCGAGAAGCGCCTCTAGATGACAAACCTCACGCAGCTCACGCTCTCTGACGCCGTTGACGGCCTGAAGGCGAAGAAGTTTTCGTCGAAGGAGATCACGCAGGCTTTCCTGACGGAGATCGGCAAGTCGAACCCGCATCTCAATGCCTATGTCGTCGTGACGGCGGACAAGGCGCTGAAGATGGCGGAGGCTTCGGATGCGAAGCTCAAGGCCGGCAAGGCCGGAAAGCTCGAAGGCGCGCCGCTGGGCATCAAGGACCTGTTCTGCACAGCGGGCGTGCGCACGACCGCTTGCTCGAACATTCTTGGCGAGTTCACGCCGACCTATGAGAGCACGGTCACGCAGAACCTGTGGGATCAGGGCGCCGTGATGCTCGGCAAGCTGAACATGGACGAGTTTGCGATGGGCTCGGCCAACGAGACATCGCGCTTCGGCCCGCCGGCTTCGCCGTGGCGTCGTCAGGGTTCCAACGTGAAGCTGACTGCGGGCGGATCGTCGGGCGGTTCGGCGACGGCCGTGTCGGCTGACCTGTGCCTCGCGGCGACGGCCTCGGACACGGGCGGGTCGATCCGTCAGCCGGCGGCTTTCACGGGTACGGTCGGCATCAAGCCGACCTATGGCCGCGCGAGCCGTTACGGGATGGTGGCGTTTGCCTCGTCGCTGGATCAGGCGGGGCCTCTGGCCAAGAACGTCAAAGACGCGGCCTTGATGCTGGAGATCATGTGCTCGGCCGATCCGAAGGATTCGACCTCGCTGCACCTGCCGGTGCCGGAGTGGACGAAGTCGGTCGGCAAGTCGGTGAAGGGCATGCGGATCGGTATTCCAAAGGAATACCGTGTCGATGGCATGCCGGATGAAATCGAGAAGCTCTGGCAGCAAGGCATTGCCTGGCTGAAGGCCGAGGGCGCGACGATTGTCGACGTGTCGCTGCCGCACACGAAATACGCGCTGCCGGCTTATTATATTGTGGCTCCGGCGGAGGCTTCCTCGAACCTCGCGCGCTATGACGGCATTCGCTATGGCGCGCGCCAGTCGGGCGATGGGTCGCTGACGTCGACCTATGAGACGACGCGGGCGAAGGGTTTTGGCGCGGAAGTTCAGCGCCGCTTGCTGATCGGTACATACGTTCTGAGCGCCGGGTATTACGACGCATATTATCTTCGGGCGCAGAAGGTGCGGACCAAGATTCTCGAGGACTTCGAGAAGGCGTTCGAACAGTGCGACGCGCTTCTGACCCCTGCTACGCCGAGCGCGGCGTTCGGGTATGGCGAGAAGGGCGATGATCCGGTCGAGATGTATCTGAACGACATCTTCACGGTGACGGCGAACCTTGCCGGGCTTCCTGCGATTGCCGTGCCGGCGGGGATCGATCATCAGGGGCTGCCGCTTGGCCTGCAGGTGATCGGCAAGGCGCTGGATGAAGAGGCGTGCTTCAAGGTTGCGGGCGCGATCGAGCGGGCGGCCGATTTCACGGCGCGGCCTGCGCGCTGGTGGTAGGTGAAGCTCGCACCCGAGAAGCGGAAGATGATGGCGTTCACGGGGTTCATCCCGGCCATCGCGATTGCGGCGGGGCTTCTTTCGCTTGATGCGGACAGCGCTTTGCGCGCGCAGTACTGGCCGTGGTTGCCGCTGGCGGCGCTGGCGATCGGCGTTGCGGGAAGCACGCTGTTCTGGCTGGTTTTCGTGCCGTGGCGGGATGACCGCAAACCGGGCGATAAGCGTGACTGATCGTCTTCTGTAGCTGGCGTGCGTTGACGCTGGAACAGCGATTTGCTGACACGGGGGTGTCAGCACAGAGCTGCCAGAGAGTTGCGTCATGAGCCTGTTCGCTGATTCCATTCTGCTGAAACCCGCCGGGGAGAACCTGTGGGCGGGGGAGGCCGATCTGGCTTATGCGCATCAGGGCGGACGGTTTGGCGGATGGACGGCGGCGGTGCTTTTGCGCGCGGCGATGATGGAGCCCGGAGAGCGGGGCGATCCGCTGTCGCTGACGGTGCTGTACACCGATGCGATCGGTGATGGGCCGGTTGAGGTGTCGACCCGGCTTCTGCGGCAGGGCGCGCGGTTGCAGTTCTGGCGCAGCGAGATTTCGCAGCGGGGCAAGCTTTGCGCGCACGCGCAGGTGACGTTCGGGGTGCGGCGGAAGACGACGGCTTTTACCGATGCCGTGATGCCGACAGCGCCCCCGCCGGAGAGCGAGAAGCTGGTGGAGTCGGTTCCGCCCGTGCCGTTCGGGCAGCAGTTTTCCTCGCGTTGGGCGACGCCTTCGCCCTTGCTTGCGCCGGTGGATGGACCGGCCAGTTCGCTGTTCTGGCTGAAGGACAAGCACGGGCGCGGGATCGACCATGTGTTGCTGGCCGCGATGGCCGACTTCGCGCCGCCGCGCGTGGTGTATGCGACGAAGAAGTTCATGAACTCATCGACGGTTTCGATGACGGTGCATTTCCATGCGACGGATGACGAGCTGGTTGCGGTGAACGACCGCTATGTGCTGAGCGAGGTTCATTGCCGGCGCTGTGAGGGCGGGTATTACGATCACGAGCTGAAACTGTGGAGCCAGTCGGGCGCGTTGCTGGCGACGAGCGAGCAGGTGGCGGCGTTTCGCGATTAGGGCGTGCGGGAGCGTACTCGCAGGTGAGCCTGCGAGGTGTGAGTTTTGGCTTTCGGCAATTGAGTGACGTGGAGGCCCGCACGGTTGCGCGAAGAGGCCCCCTCCGTCTCGGCGCGAAGACGCGCCGATCCACCTCCCCCAGTCCTTCGGACTGATGGAGGCAAAGCACCGTTCTCTTGCCTCCCCATGCGTAGCAGGGGGAGGTGGATCGATGCGAAGCATCGAGACGGAGGGAGAGGGGGCGGCGGGTGCGAGCCTTGACGGCGTCGTGCTTGCGCGATGGTTCCCGGATAGCGCTTTGCGCTTCCGGGATGACAACGTGTGAGGCCTAGGCGTTCAACCGCTTCACGAACCATTCGGTGAGGTGGTTCCAGACCTGTTTGTCGGCTTCGTCTTCGACGCCGTGTTCCAGGTTGGGGTTGTCGTTGATCTCGATGACGATGGGGCCTTCTGGGCCGGTCTTGATGTCGACGCCGTAGAAGCCGTCGCCGATGAGGTTGGCGGCGCGGACGCCGATGTCGACGACGTCCTGCGGGGCTTCGGCGATGGCGATGGTCTTATGGCCGCCTTCGATGGAGCGGCCGTCAGGCATGTGGTTCATGATCTGCCAGTGGCCGCGGGCCATCTTGTACTGGCAGACGAAGAGCGGGCGCTTGTCGAGGACGCCGATGCGCCAGTCGAAGTCGGTGGGGACGAATTTCTGGGCGATGCAGAGGTCGGACTCTTTCAGGAGTTCTTCGACCACAGCTTTCAGTTCGACCATGTCCTTGGCCTTCTTCACACCGCGCGAGAAGGAGCCATCGGGGATTTTAAGGACGACCGGGAATTTGAGGCGGTCAGCCACTTCTTCCAGATTGGTCTTGTCCTGGATGATGATCGTCTCGGGGCACGGCAGGCCGGCACCGAGGAGGCGCTCCCACAGATAGACCTTGTTCGTGCAGCGCATCATCGAGACGGGGTCGTCGATGACCGGCATGCCTTCCTGCACGGCGCGGCGGGCGAAGCGGTAGGTGTGGTTGGTGATCGAGGTGGTCTCGCGGATCATCAGGGCGTCAAATTCCGAGAGACGATCCAGTTCCTTTTTCGAGATCGGCTCGATCTCGACACCTTCCTTTTCGGCGAGGCGGGCCCAGTGTTTCAGGCTTTCGATATTCGAGGGGGCGAGTTGTTCGTTGGGGTCGTGGAGGACGGCGATCGACCATTTGGCGATGACGCGGGCCTTGGGGTTCTTCCAGACGCGGCCGGTATAGGTGGTGAGACTTTCGACGAAGAATTTCAGCTCGTCATCCTCGAGGCGCGTGAAGGGCGAGAGCTTGATGCGCTTGACCTTGTATTTGCCCGGCTGGCCGTTCTCGCTGGTGGTGACGATGAGGACGGGCGCGCGATACCAGTCGAAAAGCTGGCGGGCGAATTTGCGGAAGCGTTCGTCCTGAACCTCGCCGAAGCAGACGATCAGGCGTTCGGGGACGGGGCCGTTCTCGGGGAATTTGTCGAGGTCCTTGTTGAGCAGTTCTTCCAGGACCGAGATCGCATCCTCGTGCATGTCGCGGTCGTAGAGGTCGAGCATGGTTTCGACGGTGGGGATGACGCGGTGGCCGCGCGCTTCGCCCAGCAGCGAGGCGTAGTAGCCGTCGGTCTGGTAATTGTAGCTGCGGGCGAGGTTGATGATCTTGGGGCGCGCGCCGGAGAGCAGCTTGGGCTGAAGCACATAGTCGCGCGAGGTCATCATGCGGAAAGGCGCGCCGAGGGAGGCAAGGTCCCGCAGGTCGTCAGCGATCAGGATCCAGTCGTTGTTCACGGGAGGGCCAGTTGTTTTTCAAAGCGGAGGGCGGGAGCGCCATCCTGATAATAGTTTTCGTAACGCCCGATGCGACGGTAGCCGAGGCTTTCGTACAGGGCGATGGCGGGGCGGTTCTTTTCGCGGACTTCGAGCCGCAGGCGATCACAGCCGCGCTTCATGGCCGAGCGCTCGAGCGCGTCCATCAGGCGGCGGCCGACGCCCTTGCCACGGGCCACGGGGAGCGTGGCGATGGAGTAGAGGCGGGCGAGGGTGGAGGTGGAGCGGTAGAGCAGGAGGGCGTAGCCGGCGGGGGCCGCGCCGAGGGTGGCCAGCAGCACATCGGCGGTGTCGGACCGGAGGTGGTGGCCCATGGCGCGGGGCGAGATGCGATCCTGCGTGAAGCTGGTGGTTTCGATGGCCTGCAGGGCGGCGGCGTCGGCGGGCGTGGCGGCGCGGATGGCGACGCGGTCTTGCGTCTTGCCGGCGGACGGGGCGCGGGATCTGGCGAGGGCGCTCATGCGCGGAAGGCGGCGATCTGGTTGGCGAGGCGGCGCACTGGGTTGCCCATCAATCTTCGCGGCTCTGGCCCCCACAGCCACCTTGCTTTGCAAGGGTGAGCGAAGTGGCGGGATTAATACCAATCGAGTGAGTCTGTCGATAGACTTTGGCGCTCGACTTGAGGCGGGAGTGCGGCGGCTGCTGGACCTGCCTGTGAAGCGTGCGGATGACGGAGGTGCTAGAGCGATGGGCATGAGCATGAGGGGCGTGGGGCTGAGGCGCGAGACCCTGACATGGGGTGTGCTGGGGCTGATCTCCGGGCTGGGGATGGCGATGGCGGCGCACCTGCTGATCGCGCCCGATGTGGGGCCGCCGCCGGCGATACCGTTCCAGGACAAAATCTTTCACGCGATCTGCTTCGGATGCCTGACGGGGCCGGGCGTGCTGGTGCTGCCGAGGCGATATCTGTGGTTCTGGCTGGCGCACATGGTGGCGCTGGGCGGGGGGATCGAGATCGTGCAGGCGCGGGGCGATGAGGGACGGTCTGGCGATGTGCTGGATTTCCTCGCCGATTGCGTGGGGATCGCGGCGGCGGTTGGCGTGGGGCGTTGGTTGCGGGTGCGGTTTGAAGCGAGAGCGGCTGGGGAGCAGTGAAACTCCGGGGGGATCTGTGCGTATGTGAATTGGGTCGATTTCGGAGGCTGAGGCATGCGCCGCGAAGACGATCCCGTCACCGAGATTTCAGCTGTGCGTGAGCAGGTAAGCCTGCTGGCCGAGCAGGTGGGCACGTTGTTGGACGTGATTGCGCGTCAGGGCCAGCGCGGCGCGAATACACAGCCTGCAGAGGAAAAGTTGGCGGTGCTGGAGAGCCTGATGTGGAAGCTTCATGCCCGGCATAGTCGGCTGAAGGCTGCAGAGCGGATGAGGCTGCACTGATTTTATAGATTATTTCCCCAGCAATTGCGCGGCTCGCTCCGCAAAATAGGTGATGACGCCTGAGGCGCCGGCGCGTTTGAAGGCGCTGAGGGTTTCCACGATAGCCTTATCTTCGTCGAGCCAGCCCTGGGCGGCGGCGGCCTTGATCTGTGCGTACTCGCCGGAGATCTGGAAAACGAGGGTCGGGACGCCGAACTCGCTGGAGACGCGCTGGACGATATCCAGATACGGCAGGCCGGGTTTCACCATGACCATGTCGGCGCCTTCCTGGATGTCCATCGCGACTTCGCGGAGGGCTTCCTCGGTGTTTCCGAAATCCATCTGGTAGGTTTTCTTGTCGCCCTTGAGGACAGAGGCGGTGCCGACGGCGTCGCGATAGGGGCCGTAGAAGGCGGATGCGTATTTGGCGGCGTAGGAGAGGATCATGACATTGTCGTAGCCCTCCTCGTCCAGCAGCGTGCGGATGGCGCCGATGCGGCCGTCCATCATGTCGGACGGGGCGACGATGTCGGCGCCGGCGCGGGCCTGGATCAGCGCCTGTTCGGTGAGGACGGAGACGGTTTCGTCGTTGAGCACGTAGCCGTCGTCGCTCAGCAGGCCGTCATGGCCGTGGCTGGTGAAGGGGTCGAGGGCGACGTCGCAGGCGATGCCGACTTCGGGGGCGGCGGCTTTCATGGCCTGGATGACGGTCGGGACGAGGCCTTCGGGGTTCACGGCTTCGTCGCCGCCTTCGTTTTTGCGGGCGGGGTTGATGTGCGGGAAAATGGCGATGGCGGGGATGCCCAGTTCGCGGGCGCGGACGGCGGCCTTGGCGGCTTCATCGACGTTGAGGCGGTCAACGCCGGGCATGGATTTGACGGGGACGCGCGGTTCCTTGCCGTCGTGGACGATCATGCCCCAGACGAGATCGTCCGGGCTGGGCTTGGTCTCGCGGACAAGACGGCGGGCCCAGTCGTGCTGGCGGACGCGGCGCAGGCGGGTGGCCGGGTAGGCGCCGGTGATCAGGGACTTGGGCATGAACTGTTCCTCTTGCGGAACAGGTAGCGGTTAGGGCGCGGAATGTCACCGGGGGCAGCGGGCCGAGGCGCGCTGTTTGACAGGGGAGTTGAACAGCCGGGTGACGAGGCAATCCTAGCTCGCCTCGTCACGCCAGGACTTTGCAGGTGAGATGCCTAGTTGGCTTTGTCGATCACGTCTTCAACTTCGTCGGCCGCTTTCTCGAGCGGGCCTTTTTCTTCGCACGCGGCGAGTGAGACGCTGGCAAGGGCAGCGAGTGCGAGCAGAAGCTTTTTCATGACGGGGGTCCCTCCGTGGTCATATCCGAAAATCCCCAACGCACGATCTGCAAGATCGTTCCGACGTCGATCAACGCGGTGATGAAACCCGAAGTCGCGGCCCGCCAGACAGGCAGCTGCTCGTTTATTCGTGATCGCGGACGATTGCCTGGGGCGGACCTTCGACGAGACGGCCGACAATGGTGGCCTCGGGGAAGCCGGCGGTGCGGGCCTTGGCGATGATGTCGTCGACCGAGGCAGGGTCGGCGGCGATGAGCAGGCCGCCGCTGGTTTGCGGGTCGCACAGGATGTCGCGGCGCCAATCGTCAAAGGCGGGGGGAAGGGTGACGGAGGCGCCGTAGCTGTCCCAGTTGCGGGTGGAGGCGCCGGTGCGGACGCCTTTAAGAGCGAGGGCTTCGACGCCGGGGAGCAAGGGGGGCGAGGCGGTGATCTCGGCTGTGAGGCCGGCGCCGCGCGCCATTTCGAGAGCATGGCCGAGGAGGGCGAAGCCGGTGACGTCGGTGAGGGCGTGGACGCCGGGCGTCTGGCCAAGATCGCGGCCGAACGTATTGAGCTGGGTCGTTGATGCGATCATGGCGCGGTAGCCCGCATCGTCTAGGCGGCCCTGTTTCAGGGCAGCGCTGTAAATGCCGACACCAAGGGGCTTGGTGAGGATAAGGACATCGCCGGGTTTGCCGGTGCGGTTGGTAAGCAGCTTGTCTGGGTGGACAAGGCCTAGCGCGACAAGGCCGTAGATCGGCTCCTGGCTGTCGATGGAATGGCCGCCAGCGATGGGTATGCTCGCAGCGGCGCAGACGGACGCGCCGCCGTCGAGAATCTTGCGGATCATCTCTACCGGCATGACGTTGACCGGCATGCCGACGATGGCGAGCGCGAAGATGGGCGTCGCGCCCATGGCGTAGATATCGGAGAGGGCGTTAGTTGCGGCGATACGGCCAAACTCGAACGGGTCATCGACGACGGGCATGAAGAAGTCGGTGGTGGCCACCAGCGCCTGTTCGTCGTTCAGGCGCCAGACCGCTGCGTCATCGGACGTTTCCGTCCCGACAAGCAGGTTCGTGAACGGAGCTGACGCAGGGATGGTGGCGAGAATGTCTCGCAGGACGGCGGGCGATAACTTGCATCCGCAACCGCCGCCATGGGCCAGCGATGTCAGGCGAAGATCATCGGGCATGGCGGCTCCTGCTTGCGAGACGGCGGCAGTTTGATAGCAGGGCAGGCCGGGGCCGGACAGAGCGTTGCGCCCCGCAAGCGGAAGTGATTGCCAGGCGCGATGTCAAATCCGGGAGTTACAGAGGCAGTCGATCACGCGTCGCTGACGCAATACGACATGATCATAGACGTGCGCAGTCCGGGCGAATTTGCCGAGGACCATATACCGGGTGCGGTGAACCTGCCGGTGCTGGACAATGACGAGCGCGCCATCGTGGGCACGACTTATGTGCAGGAGTCGCGGTTTCTGGCGCGGCGCATCGGCGCGGCGCTGGTGGCTAAGAATATCGGACGCTACCTTGAAGGGGCGCTGGCCGACATGGGGCCGAATTTCAGGCCGCTGGTCTATTGCTGGCGCGGGGGCCAGCGATCGAATTCGATGGCGCTGGTGCTGGCGCAGGTGGGCTGGCGGACGCTTGTGCTGCAGGGCGGATACAAGACCTACCGCCGCGCCGTGCAGAGGCGGTTGTATGACATCGACCTCGGTCTGCGGTTTGTCCTGCTGGATGGCGGGACGGGATGCGGCAAGACGGCGATCCTCAATCGCGTGAAGGCGATGGGCGGGCAGGTAATCGATTTGGAAGGGATCGCGCGGCATCGGGGCTCGCTGTTCGGCGCCATCGCTGGCATGCCGCAGCCTTCCCAGAAATGGTTTGAGTCCTGCCTGGCGGATCAGCTGCAGCGGATGGATCCGAAGCGGCCGGTGCTGTTGGAGGCGGAGTCCAACAAGATCGGCAACCGCACCCTGCCGCCGTCGATGTGGAAAGCGATGGAGGCGGCGCCGCGTATCCAGCTGAGCGCGCCGGTGGATGCGCGTTCGGCTTATCTGGTAGGGGCCTATCCCGACGTGATCGCCGATCGCGATCTCCTGGAGGCGGTGCTGTCGCGGCTGGAGGTCTATCCGGGGCGCAAGCAGCTGGCCAACTGGCGGTCGCTGGCGGACGCGGGCGAGTTTCAGGAGTTGGCGCGGCAGGTCGTCGAGCGGCACTATGATCCGTCGTATGCGCGTCACAGCCGGAATGACCATCGGCCGAAACTCGGCGTCATCGAGATGGCGGGGATCGACGAGGCACGGCGGGAAGCGGCGGCCGCGCAGGTGATGGGGATGTTGAGCGAGGCCTAGCGGCCGCGCTTCACTGTGCGCTGCATGAAGCAGCGGAGGCGGACGTCCATCGTGATCTTCTGGAGTTCGCGGATTTCGGCTTGCCAGTCATTGAGGCGCCAGCCGGGAATCTCGCGGAAGCCGAGCTTCCGGTAGAAGGGGCCATTCCATGCCACCTTCCGGAACGTCGACAGGGAGACGCGCTTGAACGAGCGGGCTTCGGCTTCCTGAAGGCAGCGGCGGACGAGGCGGGTGCCGAGACCCTGGCGGCCATGGCGGGGCAGGACGGAGAGCTGGTCGAGGTACAGATCCTCGCCCCGGTCGGAGCACAGGGCGAAGCCGACGATTTCTTCCATGCCGTCGACGGCGACCCAGATCAGACCGTCGCCAAAGCCGCGACGTAGCCGATCCTCGGGAATCGGTTGAGTCGGCTCTCCCAGCGGGCCGAAATCGATCAGGCCGGTGCCGCGAAAGAGCGTAGCCGACGCAAGGTCTATGTTCTGGAGCTCGCCGATTTCGTTCCCACGGGCAGGGCGCACGCGATATTGCGGCGCGGGGTCGGAAATCAGAGACGCCATGGGGGAGGCCAGCCTGTCGCGGGTCTTGGTGAGGAAGTCTTGGACTAGGATTGGTAGATGACTAATGAATAGCGGCTGAACCGGACACGGAACAGAGCGCAATGACAGCAGACCTCACGTCTGAACAGAAATTGATCCAGCAGACGGCAGCGGATTTTGCAGCGGAAAAGCTGCGTCCGTATGCGGCTGAATGGGATGAAAAGAAGCACTTTCCTGTGGACGTCATCCGCGAGGCGGCAAGTCTCGGCTTCGCGGGTCTGTACGTTAACGAAGATGTCGGCGGGTCGGCGCTGTCTCGTTTCGATGCCGTACTGGTATTCGAACAGCTTTCGCAGGGCTGCATTTCGACCGCGGCATATATTTCCATCCACAACATGTGTTCGTGGATGATTGACCGCTTCGCATCTGACGAGATGCGCAAGGAATGGCTGCCGCAGCTGACCTCGATGGAGCTGCTGTCATCTTATTGTCTTACGGAGCCGGGCGCCGGATCGGATGCGGCGAGCCTGAAGACGCGGGCGGTGAAGGATGGCGATGACTACATCCTGACCGGATCGAAGCAGTTCATTTCGGCAGCGGGAACGAGCGACGTCTATGTCGTGATGGCGCGCACGGGTGTGGATGGGCCGAAGGGCATTTCCACATTCATCGTGCGGAAGGACGACAAGGGAATTTCGTTCGGCGCGAACGAGAAGAAGATGGGCTGGAACTCGCAGCCGACGCGCCAGGTGATTTTCGACGGCGTGCGCATTCCGGCCAGCCGTCGCGTGGGCGCGGAGGGCGATGGCTTCCGGTTTGCCATGGCGGGGCTGGATGGCGGACGGCTGAATATCGCGGCGTGCTCACTAGGCGGGATGCAGGAGGCGCTGAACAAGGCTCTGGCCTATGCGAAGGATCGCAAGCAGTTCGGGCAAGCGATCGCGGATTTCCAGTCGGCGCAGTTCAAGCTGGCGGACATGGAGACGGAAACGCAGGCCGCGCGGATGATGCTGTATGCTGCGGCGAGGGAGCTGGACGCGAAGACGCCGATGGCGACGCGCTGGTGTGCGATGGCCAAGCGGTTCGTGACGGACACAGGGTTCAAGGTGGCGAACGACGCGCTGCAGCTGCATGGCGGCTATGGCTATCTGAGCGACTACGGCGTGGAGCGGATCGTGCGCGACCTGCGCGTGCATCAGATCCTGGAAGGCACGAACGAGGTCATGCGGGTGATCGTGTCGCGGGATATGCTGAGGCAGTAGATGCTTGAGGGTTCCTGCCTCTGCGGCTCGATTCACTGGCGCTTCGATGGCGTTCCGGAGTCGGCGACGATTTGTAACTGCACGGCTTGCCGGCGTTATGGGGCGCTGTGGGCGTACGATTATGTGGACGGGCTGATCCACGTCACGGGCGAGACACGGGGATACAGTCGGCCCGTGAATCCGTCGCTGGAGTTTCACTTCTGCCCGGAGTGCGGCTGCGTCGTTTTCTGGCGGGGGATGCAGCCGGAAGCGGACGGACGTGCGCGGATCGCGGTGAACCTGCGGCTGGCGGAGCCGGAGGCAGTTGGCCAGATCGTGCTGGATATCTTCGACGGGCTCGATACGTTCGAGGATCTGCCGCGCGACGGGCGCTGCATCTCACACGTCTGGGCTTGAGGGCGACAATGCGCGGCTTGCTTGCGGGACTGCTGCTTCTGGCTGGCGCCTGCGCGAGTGCACCTGAGCCCGTGGCGCCTTCGGGGCCGCCGGATGTGCGGCTGACGGCGGGGCTGCAAGCGCCGCCTCAGGCGCGGTTGTATGCGGAGTGCATTTCGCAGGCGGCGGAGACGGGTTCGTACCAGCGTGAGCGGGATGGGAAGACGCTGCGCTTCACCTGCACGGGCGCGACGGCGAAATGGTTCTTCGAGGCACTGGGGCCGTGGAGCGCCAAGATTGACTCGGAAGTCTTGGACGGCGGCACGACGTGGCGATTCAGCAAGAAGCTGATCAAGGACTCGTATGGCGTTGACGGCTGCTCGCGCGATGCGGCGGGCGACCATATGTGCGTGGTGGTCCTCAATATCGGCGAGTTCATTGAGGATCTGGATTATCAGGTTCCGAAGCGCTGAATTTCACGGTGCGCGTTAACGTTTGAGAAAGCGCGTTTCCAGTGGCGCTGCACAAATTCCATGGCGCCGCGAGGGAATTCCGGAACCAAAGGACCCGCGCCGGATTCGTTCGGTATGGATCTCGTGGAAGAATATCTCCTGAAGGCAGACAACTACGCATCAGCTGCGCAGCTGGTCGGGGCTGAGAATGCGCGCGTGCTGATACGGCTTGCGGCGATCTGGCGAAACCGGGCGTTGCGCGCCAAGCTGAACACGCGGGGGCAGGCTTATCTGCAGTCCATCTCCTCTGTCTCGAGAGCCGAGGCGCGCTGGTAGCGTTTGCGCGTTTTCGCGGAATGGTGCATTCGCATCCCGTTGTTAGAACGGGGTTCCAGCATGGCCGACGTCACAATATATCGCCAAGGCGTTGCGGGGCGAATCACGTTGAACCGGCCGCAGGCGCTGCATGCTCTGAATGAGGAGATGTGCCTGGCGATGGATGCTGCGCTGAAGCAGTGGGCCGGCGATGACGAGGTGGAGCTGGTCGTTGTGGACCATGCCGAGGGGACGCGGGGGTTCTGCGCCGGCGGGGATATCCGCATGCTGGCCGAGAGCGGCACGGGCGATGGTTCGGCGGCGTCGGCGTTCTTCCGGGCGGAATACCGGCTGAACACACGGATCAAGAATTACGCGAAGCCCTATGTGGCGTTCATGGATGGTGTGACCATGGGCGGAGGCGTGGGGATCAGCGTGCATGGCTCGCATCGCGTGGCCACGGAGCGGACGACGTTTGCGATGCCGGAAACGGGGATCGGACTGTTCCCGGACGTGGGCGGGGGATGGTTCCTGCCGCGCCTGGGGCCGCCGCTGGGGATGTGGCTGGCGCTGACGGGTGAGCGGCTGAAGGGCGGAGACGTGTGCGCGGCCGGGGTCGCGACCAACTTCGTGGAATCGAGCGTGCTTGCGGCTGTGAAGGACCAGGTCTGCGAGGGCGAGCTGGAGCTTCTGGAGGCGATGGACTGGGACGAGGCCGGAGGGTTCGAGAAGCATCTCGAAGTGATCCAGCGCTGCTTCTGGAAGCCGAGCGTGGAGGAGATCTTTTTCGCGCTTGAGGGCGAGGAGGGCGAGTGGGCAAAGGCGCAGCTGGCGGTGCTGAAGACGAAATCTCCGCGCACGCTGAAAGTCGCGCATCGGCAGCTGGCGCTGGGGCTGCAGGCCAAGACGTTCGAGGACAACATGCGGATGGAGTTCCGCATCGGCTCGCGGCAGGTGCATAGCCACGACTTCCAGGAAGGCGTGCGCGCCGTGATCATCGACAAGGACAACACGCCGAAATGGGATCCGCCTTCGCTGGCGGGCGTGAGCGAGCAGATACTGGACGAGGTGTTCGCGCCGCTGGGAGATGATGAGCTGACGTTTGATTGAGCTCGATCTGCAGCAGGCATGATCGCCAAAACAAAAGGCCCGGCTTTTGGCCGGGCCTTTCGCGTTTCCGAGCTTCGTATCAGGGCTTCGGCGCCACAGTGGTGCTGCTGCCCGTCGGGTCGCCTTCGGTGAGAGCTTCCTTCACGGCGTCGCCCTCGTCGGTGAGCTCGCCCTTGGGCAGTTTCATTGCGCCGATGTGCCAGAGAAGCGCCAGCGGGGTCATCAGGATGACCGCGATGATCATCGCCCATTTGAGCGACATCTGCTTCACCTGGTCGACACTGTCGCCGAGGAAGCTGTGCGCTTGCGACAGGCTTTCAGCGTTGCCGCTGATCCAGTCCGACATGATGCCGACGACGAAGGGGCCGGTGCCGAGGCCGAGGATGTTCAGGATGAAGAACAGTACGGCGGACGACATGGCGCGCATCGAGGCGGGCACGAGGTGGTGGGTGATGGCGAGTGACGGTCCGAGATACATCGCGGCCAGCGTGATGCCCGGGAAGTAGAGGAGGAGCGAAAGCTCGACCGTGGGCGCCAGCATGGCGAGGATGAAGAGCGGGGCGCCGATGATCTTGCCCCACATCGGAACCCAGAGGAACCAGCGGCGATCCTTGGCGCCGAGACGGTCTGCGAAGTAACCGCCGGCGATGGTGCCGATCATGCCGCCGACGCCGCTGCAGGTGCCGTAGAAAAGGCCGATCTCGGTCTTGTTCATTTCATAGCAGTCGGCTGCCAGCTGCTTGACGCCGTCGACCATGGTCGACTGGCACATGCCGAGCGCGTTCTGGAGTTCGGGCATACTCCACATGCCGATATACTTGGCCGTGCTGCCGATGGTGGCCGGATCGATCACGCCATAGGTGCGCGGCATGAAGGACGGCATCCAGTTGCCGAGGCCGTAGGTGATGAAGGTGCCGGCGCCGGTGGCGATGGCGTAGTAGGGGAAGGCCTTCAGCGACCAGAGCTTGGCGAAGGATTTGAGGAAGGTCGGCTTGTCGGTGGAAGGCGTGGAGCCGGACAGGCCGCGCACGGGTTCGCGCACGGTGGTCCAGGCGATGATTGCGAAGATGACGCCGGGGATGCCGACGACGAAGAACGCTTGGCGCCAGTTCAGCGCCTCGCTCAACCAGCCGCCGAGATAGTAGCCGAGCAGCGTGCCGGCGTAGAGGCCGGCGGAATAGAGCGCGAGCGCGCGGCCGCGTTTCTCTTTCTCATAGAGGTCCGAGATCATGGCGTGCGCAGGCGGGCTGCCGCCGGCTTCGCCGAGGCCGACGCCCATGCGCGTGATCAGCAGGACGACGAAGGCGGAGATCGTGAACGTGCCGATGTGAATCGGATTGGCGAGGCCGCACAGTGCGGTGAAGGCGCTCCAGATCGCCAGCGAGATCACCATGACGCCCTTGCGGCTGGTGGAGTCGGCGATGCGGGCGACCGGAATGCCCATGGTGCAATAGACCACCGCGAAGGCGAGGCCGGTCATCATGCCCAGCTGCGTGTCGTTGAGGTGCAGGTCGGCCTTGATGTCTTCCTGCAGGATGTTGACGATCTGCCGGTCGATGAAATTGAAAATGTAAACGATAATCAGGATCCACAGGGCGTAGGTCCGGTGTTTGCGGGCCGCGTCCATGGTCGTGATCATGCTGGGCGATAGAAACGCCATCAGTCTTTCCTCCCGAGCGCAGGTCTTTTCTGATTTGTAACCCGCTTGGAGCGCAGCCTTCCCAAAAGGCAGGGGGGCTGTCCACGGGAAACCCCCGGTTGCCGGGGCGGGACTGATAACAATCAGGACAAGTGCCCGCCGGGCTACGTTTTACGGGAAATTTCGGGTGAGACGGCGCGGTAGCACGCGAAGAATCATCCTGCAGGAAGGGCAGAAATGGTGGGCGATGCAGGGATTGAACCTGCGACCCCTCCCGTGTGAAGGGAGTGCTCTCCCGCTGAGCTAATCGCCCGGGAACCCCGAAATCGGGGAAGCGGTTCATAGGCGCGGCGCCGCCAGCCCGTCAAGTTCAAGCAAATTGCCCTGTTTTTCAGGTTGGTAGGCAGTGTGGAGCTTGTCGCGACGGCCCGGCGCGCGGGCGCGATAACAACAAACGTTCATCTAACCAAGGCGTAACGCGCCCCGCCGCCACAATTGATCTTCAAAATACCTTTGCTGCTTCATGCGCCGCCGCAACTGCTCTCCTAGGTTGACTTCACGGCGATACCGCAAAGCGGAAGTCGAGAACTGAGGGACCTACCGGGGCCGATTGGCGTTGTTACGTCAGAAGCGCCCCACAAGGTGTCTGGAGCGAAGTACATGAATAGCGATTTTTGTGATGAAGACGGCGCCCGCAAGCTCAAGATGAAAATCGAAGAGTACTGGCTGAACCGTGGTTTCGACGTCTCGATCAATCTCGTCGACGCCGGGTTCGTGCCTGCGATGCGCTCCGCCCGTACTGACGTGCGTAGCAACATGGTCAACGGCATGCCGCCCCGCAAAAAGGGTGGACGACCGGAGCCGGGCAAGACCGCGAGCTATACCCGCGGGATCGGCTGATAGTTGAGTAACCGGACCGCAAGGTCCGGCAGGTCATCGAAATGCTTAAACACGGCGTCGGCCCCTAACAGGTCCGGCGCCGTGTCCGTATAGCCGTAGGCATAGACGGCGACGGGTGCGCCAGCCGCCTTGGCGGACTGGACGTCGTTGGATGAGTCGCCGATCATGAGACTGCGGGCGGGATCGCCATGAGCGGCGCGGATGGCGGCGATGTAGTGATCCGGGTGCGGCTTGCGGTTGCGCGGAATGTCGGAGCCGATCACGGCCGCGAAATGATGCGACAGATCCAACTTATCGAGCAGCTGGTTCGACAGGTCCGTTCGTTTGTTGGTGCATACGCAGAGCGTGGCGCCAAAGGATTTGAGCTTTTCCAAAGCTGCGACGAGGCCGGGGAAGGGCGTTGAGTGAGTCGCGATATCCAGGGCGTAGGCGGCGATGTACGCTTCAGTCAGCTGATCGAGCCTTGCATCATCATGGTGGATGCTGTGGACGCCAAAAGCGCGGATGATCAACGCGCGGGCGCCAGCGCCCACGAAATTGCGGACATCCAGCAGGGTGGCCTTGGGCAGACCCTCGGCCACGAGCACGTGGTTCAACGCCGTGTGCATGTCGCCAGCCGTTTCGGCGAGCGTGCCGTCGAGGTCGAAAGCGATGGTGCAGCCGGAGAGGTTGGCCATTGTGCGCCGTATTGATAGTCAGGGTTGACTGAGAATCGCGCCTGAAAGGCGGACCCAATGACCGACCGTTTCGCAATCATCCTCGCCGCTGGCAAGGGCACGCGGATGAAGTCTCCGCGGCCCAAAGTGCTGCACGAGATCGGCGGGCGCAGCATGCTGGCGTGGAGCGTCGCGCTGGCCAAGGATCTCGGCTGCAAGCGGACGGTTGTGGTGGTGGGGCCGGATATGCCGCAGCTTTCCGAGGCGGCGGCGAAGCTGGTTGGCGCGGAGAATGTCGCCGTACAGCGCGAGCAGCTGGGGACCGCGAATGCCGTCGATGCGGCGCGCGGGCGGCTGGCGGACGCGAACGGTCAGGCGATCGTGCTTTACGCCGATACGCCGCTGATCCCGCACGAAGCAGGTGAGCGGGCATTCAAGGCGCTGGACGATGGGGCCAGCATTTGCGTGCTGGGGTTCAAGGCGAATTTGCCGAACCGCTATGGGCGGTTGGTGACGGCGAAGGACGGATCGCTGGAGGCGATTGTCGAAGCCAATGATGCGAGCGAAGCGCAGCTGGCGATCGAGCTGGCCAATTCGGGCGTGATGGCCGGGCCAGCGAAGCTAATGTTCGAGCTTCTGAAAGACGTGAAGAACGACAACGCGAAGGGCGAATACTATCTCACCGATCTGGTGGGGCTGGCGCGTGGGCGTGGGCTGAAGGCGGCTGTGGCGTTGTGCGAGGAGCGCGATGTTCAGGGCGTCAACAGCCAGGTGGAGCTGGCGCAGGTCGAGCGGGTGTTCCAGGACGGCGTGCGTGAGCGGATGATGGTGGCGGGCGTTACGTTGCCTGCGCCGGACACCGTGCATTTCAGCCACGATACGAAGATCGCGGCGGGGGTGACGATTGAGCAGAACGTTGTGTTCGCGCCCGGTGTGAGCGTGGAAAGTGGTGCGGTGATCCGTGCGTTCTCCCATCTGGAAAGCGCGAAGGTTGGCGTCGGCGCGCAGGTGGGGCCGTATGCGCGGCTGCGCCCTGGCGCGGTGATCGGCAAGGACGCCCATATCGGCAACTTCGTCGAGGTGAAGAACGTGACGGTCGGCGAGGGCGCGAAGGCCAACCACCTCAGCTATCTCGGCGATGGCGAAGTGGGCGCGGGTGCGAACATCGGCGCGGGTACGATCTTCTGCAATTACGATGGCTTCTTCAAATACCGCACCGTAGTGGGCGCGAATGCGTTTGTTGGATCAAACTCGGCGCTGGTGGCGCCGGTGACGATCGGAGCGGGCGGCTATGTCGGGTCGGGCTCCGTGATCGTGGATGACGTGGCGCCTGATGCTCTGGCGATTGGACGTGGCCGGCAGGTCGGCAAGGATGGCTGGGCGACAGCGTTCCGTGATGAGAAGTCAGCGGCGAAGAAGGCGGGGAAGAAGCCGCCTGGGGCGATCTGATATCCCGATTGGCTAGCGCGCCAGCTTGTCGCCCAGCACCGACCTTGGCCCTGCGCCGTAACGCTTGAGGCCATCCGCCGGGTTTACCAGGGCGCATTTCTTCAGGCTGAGACAGCCGCAGCCGATGCAGCCGTCGAGATAGTCGCGCAGGCGGCCCATGCGGGCGATGCGTTCGTCTAGCTGGCCACGGAAATTGCGGCTGATGCGTTCCCAGTCTTTCTGCGTTGGTGCGCGGCCGGCGGGAAGTGTGGCGAGGGCGGCGCGGATATCCTCGATCGAGAAGCCGAGCTGCTGGGCGATCAGCACGAAAGACAGGCGACGAATGTCTGAGCGCAGGTAGCGACGCTGGCCGCCTGCGTTGCGGGCAGGTGTGACGAGCCCCTTGGTTTCGTAGAAGCGGATTGCCGAGACTGCGAGACCGGTGCGTTCGGCGAGGTCGCCGATAGTGAGCGGCGCGCCGGGGGAGAGTGTTTCTGGCATCGCGAAAATATCCCTTGACCTCAAGTTAGGTTGAGGAATTACGACTCAGACCCATCGAGAAAGCAACCCGGTCAACCGGGTGACGAAAAAGGGTCTGATCATGAGCAAGGCGGATGTGGCGGAAGCCACGCGGAAAGCTGGCGCGACGACCGTAGAAGCGGCGGCGCTGGAGCATGTGAACGTCACCACGTCGTCGGCTGAAGAGACGGCCGGGCTGATGTGCGAGGTGTTCGGCTGGCGCATCCGCTGGCAGGGACCGGCCAAGCTTGGCGGCCACTCGATACACGTCGGATCAGATGGTTCGTATGTGGCGCTCTACACGCCTCCGGAAGACCTGAAACAGGCGCCGGGCGAAGGGCAGCCCAACCATGTCGGCGTGCTCGTGAGGGATATCGACGCGACAGAGATAAGAATCCGCGCGGCCGGCTATCAACCTTACGCGCACGCCGACTACGAGCCGGGGCGGCGGTTCTACTTTCGCGACAAGGGCGGGGTGGAGTTTGAAGTCGTGAGCTATTCATGACGCGCGCTGATGTTGCGTTGCGCGCAGCTGGGCTGGTGCGCTTTGGCGCGGTGGCGGCTGTGATTGGCGGCGGGCTGCGGATCGTGTCGAGCTTTGTGCCGTATGAGGCGGGTTCGGCAACGCTGGAGACGCTGTATGGCGTGATCGATCTATGCCTGCTGTTCGGCTTGCTTGCGGTCTATGTGGCGAGTGCGGAAGTGGTGGGCATGTTTGGGCTGGCGATGTTTCTGGTCGCGCTGGCGGGCGTTGCGAGCATTGTCGGGCCGGACGCGCAGGCGTTCGGGATCGACTTCTATCGCGTTGGGGCGCTGGTGTTCGTGATCGGGCTGGCAGGGTTATCCGTGCAGCTGGTGCGGGCGCGGCGGATGATGGCGAGTGCGGCGCTGTGGACCGCGACGCCGGTGGCCAGTCTGGCGTCGATCGCGCTGCCGCAGGCTTTCCTGGCGGCGGGGATTTGTATCGGCGCGGGGTATGTGGCGGCCGGGCTGAGCCTGCTGCGGGAAAGGCGTGTTCTGGCGCTGATCCCGGCCTGATCCGTCAGCCCTGCTGAACGAACTGTTCGGAAAAGGTCGTCCGGGCCGGCATTGCGGCGGGGCGGAGAGGGGCCATCTGGGAGGCATCAGAAGCGGAAAACCGCACAGGAGCCTCCCCGATGAAAGCCCTTCTCGACTTCGTTGTTTCACTACTCGCGATCAAGAGCGACGGCGATGCCGGCGCGGTCCTGCTTCGCGAGCACTAGCAACCTCAGACTTTCAGCCTACGACCAGCGCTTCGCGGCTTCCGCGCGCAGATCTTTCTTCATGATCTTGCCCGTGGCGCCGCGAGGTAGCGGCGCGTTCTCGAAGTGGAAGTAGCGCGGGATCTGGAACTTGCCGAGGCGGGTCGAGAGGAAGTCGCGGAGTTCGGCTTCGGTGACGGGCGCGTTGGCATAGACCGTCGTGCCGACTTCCTCGCCAAGGCGTTCGTCGGGCACGCCATAGACGCAGGCCTCGACGACGGCGGGGTGTTCCTGCAGCGCATACTCAACTGAGCCACAGCCGATGTTCTCGCCGCCGCGGATCACGAGGTCCTTGATGCGGTCCACGATGAACAGGAAGCCTTCGTCATCAATGTAGGCGACGTCGCCCGTACGGAACCATTCGTTGTTCACGAACTCGGCCGCGTTTGCATCGGGGCGCTTGTAGTAGCCGCGCATGATCGAGGCGCCGCGAATCTGAAGTTCGCCGCGCTGGCCGGTGGGCAGCTCTTTGCCGGCTTCATCGACAATGCGAATGTCGAGCACGGCGGAGACGCGGCCGGAGCTTTCGGGCTTGCGGAGATAATCGCTGGCCGCAATGCCGACGCCGATGGCGTTGGTTTCGGTCATACCCCAGCCCGTGGCCGGCATGGCTTTTTCGAAGACAGCATCAATGGCGCGGACCTGTTCAGGTGCGCGCGATGCGCCGCCGCCGCCAACTGCAGACAGCGACGCGAATTTGCGGCCGGTCTCGCGCGAGAAGACGACGAGGTCGCCCGTGATGGCGGGCGTTGCCGTGAAGTTCGTGATGCCTTCGCGCTCGATGATGTCGGCGCCTTTGGCTGCATCCCATTTGTACATCGAGACGAGGCGGCGCTGCAGGCGGAAGCAGGACAGGGCAACGGAATGCAGTCCGGTGACGTGGAACAGCGGAATGACGAGCAGAGACGCCGCTTGCGGCGCGTCTGCCGGCGGACGTTCGATCAGGCCAACGGTGAAGGCGGTGACGAGATCCAGCTCCCACGAGAGCAAGGCATGGATCACGTTGCGATGCGTGGAGACCGCGCCTTTCGGGTGACCGGTCGAGCCTGACGTGAACAGCATGATGGCGTCGTCATCAGGTTGCACGTCGACGTTCGGCAGTTCGGATTTCTCCGGGCCGGACATGACGTCGGTATAGCTGCGCACGTTCGCAGGAAGCTGCTTCGTGGTGCGGACGCCGATGAGCTGCAATCCCGCCGGCAGGTTCGGCAGCATGTTGAGACGGTCGATCCGTTCCTGATCGATGAAGGCGACCTTGGGTTCGGCGAGGCCAATGCCGTAGGACATCTCGTCAGCGGTCCACAGCGCGTTGACCGCAACGGTTAGCGCGCCGATCGAGGTGGCTGCCATGAAGGCGATCATCCACTCCGGGTAGTTGCGCATGGCGATGGCGACGCGATCGCCCTTCTTGACGCCATAGTCGTTGACCAGCGCGTGGGCGAGCGTGCAGGCGCGCCTCCACGTCTCCTCGAACGTCAGGCGTTCGTCCTCATAGACCAGAAAGGGCTTGTCGCTGCGCGCTTGGGCGTAGAGCTCACCGAGGTTCTTTGGCGCGTTCTTGAACGAGCGTATCCGGCGGCCGATCGCTTCGATCTCGACGATCTCATGCGGCTGACCCGGCGCCGTCAGCGCAGCAATAGCTTCTGGTCTGGTAACCACGCGTCTTCCTTCCCGATATCCGGGCTTCCGTTCTTCCGACGGATAGCCAGCCGTTTTCCGTTACGGCGCTATGTAACATACCCGGTCTTCGGCGAAAGTGGGCCGCGCCAGCTAGAGGCTCGGATTGATGAGGTATTTTTCGCCCGTCGCCTTGCGGTTGTACGCCTTGATCGTCTCCAGATCGAGCGCGTCACGGAGGGAGATCGTGTTGGTGTAATGGCTGGCGAAGGTGGTTTTCAGCTCAGCCGCGACCCGTGCGCGCATCTTGCCGGCTTCTTCCATGCCGACCTTCTGCAGGAACGGCGTCAGCAGGAATCCGCCCACGCCCCACGCCATGCCATAGGCTGCGCCGAGGATGGTCGGCTCCAGGCTAAGGCGGCCGTAGATATAGACCTGCTTGTGCGTGGACGAGCCGTAGCGGCTGTAGGCGCCGGGCTTCGAGTTAAGAGCGATTTCCATCGCGCCGAGGATCTGGCCGGCCAGCTTGCCGCCGCCAACGGCGTCGAAAGCAAGCGTCGCGCCGGTGGCGACCAGAGCGGCGATCAGGTCTTCGGTGAAGGTCGGCTTGGACGAGTCGACGATGTGCTTGGCGCCGATGTCCTTCAGGATTTTTGCCTGTTCGTCGCTGCGGACGATGTTCACCAGCTGGACGCCGTCCTTGATGCAGATCTTGTTGAGCATCTGACCGAGGTTCGAGGCGGCGGCCGTGTGAACGAGGGCGGTGTGGCCTTCGAGCTGCATCGTCTTGACCATCGCGAGCGCGGTCAGCGGGTTCACGAAGCACGAAGCGCCGTCAGTGGCGGTGGCGCCGGCGGGCAGCGGCAGGGCGGCCTTGGCTTTCACGGTGCGATAGGTGGCGTACATTTCGCCGCCGAGGATGGCGACAAGCTTGCCGAGCAGCGCCTGCGCTTCGGGCGAGGAGCCGGCGGCGACAACCGTGCCGGCGCCTTCGTTGCCGACGGGCATGGATTCATCGAGGCGGGCGGCCATCGCACGAAGGGCCATTTCCGGAACCTTCGCCGTAACGACCGGCAGGTCTTTCGAACCGGAGACGACAGCGGTGGACAGATCAGCAGGGCCAATCAGCAGGCCGAGGTCGGACGGGTTGATCGGCGATCCTTCGATGCGGACCACGATTTCGTCCGGGGCCGGATCAGCCACCTGAACCTTCGCCAGCGACAATTCCAGCTCGCCGCTCTTTTTCATCAGCGAACGAAGTTGAAGGCCTTCAAGCGCCATGGGTCACTCCCTCGTGTTGTTCTGGCTCGTGCAATTACGATTTCCCGCATCCCTAGCATGAAGCTGGGCGAGGGCCAGACTGACGTGGGGTGAAATGAGGCTTTAGACCAGAGCGCGGATCGAACGTTTTCGCCAGACCAGCATGTAGAACGACCCCTGAAGGATAAACATCGCGCAGAAGGCCGACGGATAAGCCCACCAGACGCCCGAAATCCCGATCGTGCCGGACAGGTAAACCGCAACCGGCACTTCGACCGCAATGATCGAGAAGATGGCGATCGCCGTTGGGGCGAGCACTGTGCCGGACGAGCGCATCATGCTGGAGAACACCACGGCCATGCCGAACACCACCGTGCTCCAGAGCACGATGTGGAGCAGGTACTGGGTCAGCTCGATGACTTCCGGCGCGGTGATGAACATCGCCACGATGGGGCCGGAGAGCAGGTAAACGATCAGCACGCCTGCGCCAGTAATGATGGCGTTGAGGATGAGGGCTGTGCGGGTGATGGCGCCAAGCTGATGAGCCCTGCCGCCGCCGATGGCTTGCGCCCCCAGGATCGATGCGGCGATGCCGATCGACATGGCGGGGAACTGCACATAGGCGAGGATCTGGTTGATCGCGCCGTAGGCGGCCGTGGCGCTTGAGCCATAGCCATTGGCAAGGCCGAGCAGGGCGAGTTCTGCAACAGCCATGATGACCATCTGAATGCCCGTAGGCACGCCGAGGCGCAGGACGAGGCCCAGCACTTTCGGATCAAGCCTGATCCTGGCGATGAAGGCGGCGCTCGGTGCGAGAGGGTGTTTCCGGCGGAGCAGGTACCAGCCAAGCCAGATCAACGCGAACACCATCGAAACAAGCGAGGCGACCGCTGCGCTGGCAACGCCAAGCTTCGGCAGACCGAACCAGCCTTCGATCAGGGCGGGCGTTACGATCAGGCCGATGAAGGTCGAGAAGGCCAGTGTCCACAGTGGCGTCACGCTGTCGCCGACGCCGCGCAGCATCGATGTGAAGAGGATGAAGATGAAGAAGGCCGGCATCGTCACCATCATGATGCGGGCGTATTTGACCGCTTCGTCCACGATGTCCGCGGGCGTTTGCAGCCAGTGCATCAGCTCGTCAGCGTAGATGCCGCCGAAGATCGCGACGATGATGCCGAAGATCAGTGACAGGGCCAGCGTCGCGCCTGCAATTGCTCGCACGCGTTCGTGGTCGCCCTTGCCATAAGCCTGTCCGATCAAGATCGATGCGCCCGCGCCGAGGCCCATGACGAAGGCGATGAAGAAGAACATCACCGGGAAGAACACGGTGGCGGCGGCAAGCGCCTCGACACCGATCATGTGCCCGAGGAAGACGTTGTTGATGGTGCCCGACAGCGATTGCAGCACGTTGGCCAGCATCATCGGCGTCAGGAACACCAGGAAGGTGCGCCACAGTGGCTTGGCCGGTGTTGTCCGCGCCTGCAGGGGCGCCTTTGCGGTTTCGAGCGTGTCGGTCACGAACGGGTCCGATCAGGTCTTGCGGGAGGAAAAAGCGGCGGAGGCGAGATGACGGGCGTGGTCGCGAACGTCGATCGGCCAGGACTCAGTGAGATCCCGGAAGCGAACAGCGTCGCCGGCGAACAGTGCGCGGTTAGCTTCCTCGTAGTTGCGCCAGTCCCCAGCGATGGCGGAAAGGAAGCGATAGGCCGCTTCCTGCCGTGCGCGCAATGTGTCGCTTTGGCCACGCGTCTTGCGTGCTTCCTCGACGAGCTTGCGCAAGGCGACGGAGGCGCCTCCTGGTTGGGCATTGAGCCAGTCCCAGTGGCGGGGAAGCAGCGTGACCTCGCGCGGCACCACACCCAATTTCGGTCGTCCCGGTCCGCGCGGCGCTGCGGGCGACGTTTCCTCGATGGCGGATGACACGGCTGCAGGCGAGGCGGCGGCTAACCTGGTGCGGAAATCCTTCTCCGATCCGCTGAAATCGAGGTGCAGGGTCTTTCCCGTCGTGTAATCGAACACCTGGATATTCTCATGCGTTGGCTTGGCGGCGCGCTTGCGCACGGCCATGGCGACATCGATCAGGTCGCCAGCGGCGATGCGTTTGTCGCCCTCGAAGGCGATGGCCGCGGGTGTTGGTGTCATGGAAGCAGCCTCCTGTTGGGCGGGTATATCGTCCGGGTAAAATCATCTGTCAATTATATCCGGATGAAACTGGGCGGCATTATTCAGAGCGGCAATACTGTGCGATCGGGGGTCGCCTTGACCGGGCAGGGGCGCGCGCTGACATTGCGCCCGAATCCGCGAGGAGAAGCGGCGATGAAGCATCTGGTGATCGGTCTCGCGGTGCTCGCGCTTGCTGCGTGCGAGGAGAACGCGCGCGTGCAGGCGACCGTCGTGCCGGAGCTGACCAAGGAAGTCGCCGCCGTGAAGCTGTTCGCGATTGATTGCGGGCGGTTCCACGTCAAGGACGCGGCGATGTTTTCTGACGAGCATGCCTATGATGGCAAGGCGCGGGACCTTGTCGATCCCTGCTATCTGGTCCGCCATCAAAGAGGCGACCTGATCTGGGATGCAGGCATATCGCCCGCGCTTGCTGCTGCGCCTGCGGAAAAGGGCGCCACGGAAACGGTGACGCAGAAAGAGACGCTTGAGCAGCAGCTGGCTGAGCTTGGCGTGGCGCCGGCGGACATTGATTACTTCTCGATCTCCCACAGTCACTACGACCATGTTGGCAATGCAGCATTGTTCGCCGGAGCGACATGGATCGTCGACAAGGACGAACGCGACTGGATGTTCCGGGACGAGGCGCGCAAGGAGCCGGATTTTTCAAACTATGCGGCGCTGGAGTCGGCGAAGACAAAGCTGATCGAAGGCGATGGCGACTATGACGTGTTTGGCGACGGCTCGGCGATCATCGTGCAGGCGCCGGGACATACGCCAGGTCATGCTGTGTTGCTGTTGACCACCGCCAGATCAGGCAAGGTGCTGCTGACGGGCGACATGTGGCACCTGGCCGAGGCGCGCAAGAAACGCACCGTGCCGGCCTTCAATTTCAACCGGGAGCAGACGCTGGCGTCCATGGACAAGGTCGAGGCGCTAGCGGAGGCCACCGGGGCAAAAGTCATTCGCCAGCACGTGCCGGAAGACTTCGCCTCGTTGCCGAAGTTCCCCAAAGCGCTGGAATAGTGCATACCGCCGGAAGGCGTAGGAGACTGCCATGAAGATGAATATCACCGTCGAGTGCACGCCGGAGGAAGCGCGCGCTTTCCTCGGCCTGCCGGACATCCGGCCCGTCAACGAGGCGCTGGTAAATTCGGTCAAGCAGCGCATCGAGCAGAACATCGAGATGGTCAGCCCGGAATTCTACCTGAAGCAGTGGTACTCCATGGGCGGTCAGGCGACCGACAGCTTCATGCAGATGATGACGGCCGGCGCCCGCGCCGCAACCGGCGAGAAAACCTGACGCTGGGCCGCACTGGTCGCGCAACCTGATTCCAGCTTAAGAGGCCGCGAGGAAGAGGGGCTGACCATGTCTGACATCGCAAAGCAGAACGCCGCCGAGGCTGCGCTGAAACTGGTCGAGCCGGACATGATCCTCGGGCTGGGTACCGGATCGACAGCTGCGATCTTTGTGCGGCTGCTGGCCGAGCGGGTGAAGGCTGGGCTGAAGATCGTGGGTACGCCGACCTCCGAAGCAACGGACAAACTGGCGCGTTCGCTTGGCATCCGCATCGTCGTGCCGGATGAACTGGAGCGGATCGATCTGACGATCGATGGCGCGGACGAGTTCGATCCTGCGCTCAACCTCATCAAGGGCGGCGGTGCGGCTCTGCTGCGCGAGAAGATAATCGCGGAAGCGTCCGACCGGATGGTCGTGATCGCGGATGCGGGCAAGGAAGTGAAATCGCTCGGCAAGTTTCCGTTGCCGATCGAGGTCAACGCGTTCGGGTCGGAGCTGACCCGCCGCCGCATCCATCATCACATCGCATCCCTTGGCCTCGGGCAGGCGCCCAGCTCATGGCGAATGGCGACCGGGGAAAGCCTGCTGCACACCGATGGCGGGCATCTGATCCTTGACCTTTCATGCGGCGTGATTCCCGACCCGAAGGCGCTGGGCGAGGCGCTGGATGACATACCGGGCGTGGTCGAGCACGGGCTGTTCATCGGTTATGCGGATCAGGTGATCGTTGGGGAAGCTGGTGGGGCGCGGCTGGTCGGGAAGCGGTAACGCTCCTGCGACCGGAAAGTCCTATGGAATACGGGCGACGGATGCTAAACGCCTCGCCACAAGCGGGCCCCGCCCCGGAAGACAAAGAATTACGGACAGGGAACACGAGATGAGCAGAACGGTGATTGCGGTTGTGGCTGCGGCCGTTGCCTTGACGGCCTGCCAACCGGCCTCCGGCCCGCCGGCTGCCGAGGTCCGCCTCGCCACCAAGCTGGTCGAGGCCGGCGTTCCGATCCCGCTTGACGGCGAAGGCATGCAGCAGATCGCCTACCAGCAGGTTCAGGGCATGATGCAGCAGGATGGCCTTTCGCCCGAGCAGGCGCGTCAGGTGCTGATGGGCATCACCAAGAACCTCGAAGACGCGACCCCGGCGATCAAGGAAGCGCTGGTCACGTCTTTCACCGACGAATTCAACGTCAAGGAACTCGAGCTTCTGGTGAAGTTCGTCACCTCCAAGGAAGGCAAGGCCATCCAGGAGAAGATCCAGGTCGTAGGCCAGAAGGGCTCGGAGCAGTTCCAGGCGATGGCGCAAGAAGCCGGCGTGAAGGCGCTTGCCGATCTGCGCGCGGTCTGGCCCGTGCCGCCCGCGCCGGCTCCGGCAGCTCCGGCCCTGCCGCCGGGCGCTGCCCCGGCGCCTGCGCTTCCGAACTGACCCCGCATCGCCCAACGATCACGGCTGCGTTCCGGGCATTGTCTCGCCGGGCCTGAGTGATAGTTTTCCGGTTGCTCCCACACTGACGGGAACAAGCTGGAGAGACACATGCGGATCCTCGCTGGACTGATGACGGCAGGCGCGCTGGCGCTGATGGGCGCCGCCTGGGCCACGCCTCCGGGCGTGTCGGAAAAGGACGGCGCGTTCGTCGCGCCGGATGGAAAGCCGCTCTACACGTTTGCGCGTGATACAACGCCGGGCAAATCGGCCTGCAACGGCCAGTGCGCCACGAACTGGCCGCCGCTGGCTGCCGCTGCCGACGCGAAGGACGATGGCGCCTGGACCGTCGTGACGCGCGACGATGGCGCGAAGATGTGGGCGTACAAGGGCAAGCCGCTCTACACGTTCGCCCGCGATACGGCTGGTCAGCCTGCAAGCGGCGTCGGCCCGGCATGGCCGCTGGCGGTGAAATAGCCCAAGGCTTTTCGAGACAGGATGGGGCGGTTCCGGGATGCCGGAGCCGCCCTTTTCTGTTGCCGAGCGCCGATAGTCCGGGAACCGCACTTTTGTGTAGCCCGCAGACGCCCTAGATATGGACGCCTGCAGCCAGGGGTTCCTGATGGCCTATGACTACGATCTGTTCGTGATCGGCGCGGGCTCCGGCGGCGTGCGTGCGTCCCGGCTGGCGGCCATGACGGGCGCCAAGGTGCTGGTGGCGGAAGAGTATCGCGCGGGCGGAACCTGCGTGGTGCGCGGCTGCATTCCCAAGAAGTACATGGTCTATGCCAGCGAGTTCGGTCGCAGCCTTGAGCACATGAAGGGCTATGGCTGGAAGATCGAAGGCGCGAGCTACGACCACAACCTTTTCATGGACAAGATGCATCGCGAGATCGACCGGCTCTCCGGCATCTACGCGCGCAACCTGCGCAATGCGGGAGCGGAACTGGTGGATGATCGCGCCGAGCTGATCGACGTGCACACCGTGAAGCTGGTGAAGTCCGGCAAGACGGTGACGGCGGACAAGATCCTGATCGCTACGGGTGGAAGCCCTGCTATGCCGAAGGATGTTGAAGGCATCGAACTGGCGGTCACGTCCAACGAGATGTTTCATCTCGACAAGCTTCCCGAGCACATCGTCATCGTTGGAGGCGGATACATCGCTGTCGAGTTCGCCGGCATCATGAGCGGGCTGGGCGTGAAGGTGTGCATGGTGATCCGCAAGGAAACCGTGCTGCGCGGTTTCGACGAGGATGTGCGCACGCATGTTCACGAAGAGCTGAAGCGCAAGGGCGTGAAGGTCATCTCCAACGCGTCGCCCGTTCGTATCGAGAAGGAGGGCGAGAAGTTCCGCGTCCATCTCTCGAACGGCGAGAGCGCGGCGGGCGACAAGGTGCTGTTTGCGGTCGGGCGCAATCCACATACCGAGGGCCTTGGGCTGGAGAAGGCCGGCGTGAAGCTGGATGAGCATGGCGCGGTCGTGGTTGACGACAGCTCGCGCACCAGCGTCGCGAATATCTTCGCCATCGGCGATGTGACCAACCGGCTCAACCTGACGCCCGTGGCGATCCGCGAGGGGCAGGCTTTCGCGCAGAGCGAGTTCATGAATCGGCCGACGAGCTTCGACCATGCTGATGTTCCCCACGCCGTCTTTGCCCAGCCGCCCGTGGGCGTGGTGGGGCTGACCGAGGCGGAGGCCCGGAAAAAGTACGGGATTGTCGATATTTACAAGACGAAGTTCCGCCCGATGAAAGACATGCTCACGGGGGATGAGGAACGTGTGCTAATGAAGATCGTGGTGCGGGCCGAGGACGAGCGCGTTGTCGGCGTCCACATCGTCGGACCGGATGCGCCGGAAATCATCCAGGCCGTGGCGATCGCGGTGAAGATGGGCGCGACAAAGGCCGACTTTGACCGTACCTGCGCATTGCATCCCTCGATCGCCGAGGAGCTGGTGACGATGCGCGAGAAGTTTGTCCCGCCGGAACTGAAACCGGTTTGATGCGAGGAGACAGGGCCGTGCAGCTACGTTGGGACCCGAAAATCTTCGGCTGGAAATACCTGAACTATTTGATCGTCGTGATGGGCCTGATCGTGGGCCTTGGCGTCTGGTTCATGCCCAACAAATGGGCCGAGCCGGAGATCGCTGCCGGAATGGCCGAGCAGGAAGAGCTGCGGGCGCTGCGCAAGGCGAGGCTGGCGCGCGAGGCGGAGGAAAAGCGGTATCAGGAAGAGACCGGGCTGATCTACCTGACGCCAGGCGTGAACCCGTTCCCGACCGAGCCGCCGGACGGCAAAAAGAAATAGCTGCTGCGCATTTCCCGGTTGTAATCGACGCTTGGGCGGACCGACGCCTTGACCTGCGGGCCGAACCGGCCGACGCCTTTTGGAACGGGTTTTCCTGATCGACCAGTGGAGTTAGCCGGTGGCGCCGCGCACCGTTTCCGTCGTGAACATGAAGGGCGGCGTGGGTAAATCGACCACCGTTGCCAGCCTTGCCGAGACGCTGGCGTCCGAGGGCTTGCGCGTTCTGGTGATCGATCTCGATCCGCAATCGAACGTTTCGATGATGCTGGCAGGGCAGGATCGCTGGGTCGAGCTGCGCCAGGCGAACCGGACGATCGACGAGTATTTCAACCAGTACGTTTACGGCGGCGAGCCGCGCTTCTTTCGCGAGTTCGTTGCGAACCGGGTGAGCGACATTGCGGGCGAGCCCTCGCTGGACCTGCTGATCTCGACGCCGGAATTCCGGTACATCGAACGCCACGCGCTCGAGAAATGGGTCAGCCAGGGATTTGATATCCGGCAGCTCAACACGCGGTTTTCGCGGCTGACGCATTCGGCGATCGAGAACGTGGCGGATAGTTACGACCTAGTGCTGTTCGATTGCCCGCCGGGCATTTCGATGTTCGCGGAAGCGGCGATCGAATTGTCCGAGTTCATCGTGATCCCGACCATTCCGGATTACGTCTCGCGGCTTGGCATCTTCGCGTTCCGCAAGCGCGCGTTGCGTTCGATGGAGCAGCGGCGGTTTACGGACGATCGGATCTACACGCTGATCACGAAGTACGAAGCGGGCAACTCGCTGCACCAGAGCGAGGCGGCGCTGTTGAAGGATCAGTTCAACGTGTTCGAGACGCGCATCCCGCAGGCCGAGCAGATCGCGCGCGCGGCCGAGTGGTCGGATCACAAGCGCACGCTTGAGCAGAAGTATGGCGATGCGGCTGCCGTGATCCGCAAGTTCGCTGGCGAGTTCAGGGAGCGGGTGGGGTTGATATGATCGACAAGACGCTGTCGAGCATGTTCAAGATCGTCACCGACGAAGCGGTGAACAATCCCGCTTTCGGAAAGAAGCTCGAAGACGTCGTCGCGAAGTTCGGACAGGAGCTTGCCGAGCGGCGGCTGGCTGAACGCAGCATCGAGGGCTTCCATCCATTCATCGAGTTCAGGAAAGGCACGCCTGAGGAATTCGAGGCGCGGCTGATGAAGTTCGATGCGCAGGAATTGCGTGTGCTGGTGCAGAAGCATCACCTCGATCCCGCCAACCTGCTGAAGGGCAAGGGCGCGAAGAAGGCGCTGGTCGCTCATGTTCTCGAAGCGTCTCGCAAGCGCGCTGAGCGGGACGCCAAGCTGTTCGAATACTGATCAGCGCAGGCGGCGCGCGAACAGGCTCAGCACGCGTTCCCAATGTTGTTCAGCGGCTAGCTTGTTGTAGGCGGGGCGTTTCGGGAAAGCGAAGCCGTGGTCGGTGTCGGGGTATTGCTCGACTTCGCCATTGGCACCTTTGAGATCCTTCACGAGCTGATCGACCATTTCCTGCGTCGCCCAATGATCGCGTTCGGCACAGGCGAAGTAGAATTCGGCCGGTGACTGCTTCGCGATCAGGTGTGGGCTGTCGCTGCTTTCGGTGACGAGGCGGACGCCATAGATCGAGGCGGTCGCTTTCACGCATTCGGGACGATGACCCGCTGCGCACACGGCGAAGCGGCCGCTCATGCAATAGCCGACCGTGCCGACGCTGTTCGCATTGGCGGCGGGGTCGTTCTTTGCGAAGGCGAGCATTGCATCGACATCGCTGAGGACCATCGGGATTTCGAGCGTGTTCATCAGATCGAACATGCGTTTGCGGGAAGGATCGTTCGGATCCTGCGAGAGCGGGCCGATCTCCATGACGCCGGAGCGATAATAGAGATTCGGCAGCATCACGTAATAGCCGGAGCTGGCGAAGCGTCGGGCCATGTCGCGGAGTTCTTCGCGGATGGCGGGGGCGTCCATCAGGAAGACGATGACGGGGAAGGGGCCGTTGCGATCCGGATGCACGATAAAAGTGGAGCTGGCGCCATCTCTGGTGGCGATGTCGAGCTGGTGTTCAATCATTCGCGAGTTCCCCCGGTTTCCTGTGGGAATGAGTTTGGCATGCGGGCCGAAGCGGCGGCAATGTGCTTGCTCAACCGGCTTTTCCGTTTCTAGGTGGCGTCGGGCGAGACTGGTCCGTGGGAGAGGGCGATGAAGGCTGAAGCGGCAGCTTATGCGGCGATGGCGATGGGACTGTCTGTTCTGGTTGCCTGCGCGGGCGGGCCGAGTGCGGTCTCGGCTGTTGCGCAACAGGCGCCAGCCATGGCTGGCGAGGCGAAACCGGCGGCGATCAGCGGCGGGTTCCTGACGACGGCGACGCGGCCGGATGCTTTTGCGACCATTCCGCCGGCGCCGAAGGAGGGGCAGGCGCGTAATGATCTGGACTGGAAGATTTTCCGCGACACCCGCGCGCTTGAGGGATCGGATCGGTGGAAGCTGGCGCAGAGCGATAATTCCTATCTGCCGAAGGACCTGATCGCCGATTTTTCCTGCGCGGTGGGCGTGAGCCTGACGCCGGAAAATTCGCCCACGCTTATGGGCATTCTGGCGCGCACGACTTTCGATGCCGGCATAGCGGCCGAAGGGGCGAAGCAGATTTACAAGCGGACGCGGCCCTATCTGCACAACACCCCGAACAATACCTGCATCGAGAAGGCTGACGCGCTTTCGAAGAGTTTTGACTATCCGTCGGGGCATGCCTCGCTTGGTTGGATGGCGGGACTTGTGGTGGCGCAACTCGCGCCGGATCGGGCGAGCGCTGTGCTGGCGCGCGGGCGGGCTTATGGCGAAAGCCGGGTGGTTTGCGGCGTTCACAACATGAGCGCGATCGAGGCGGGGCGGACGAATGCGGCCGGTGTGTTCGCCGCGCTGCAATCGTCTGGCGAGTTCACGGCTGTGATGGCGAAGGCGCGGGGAGAGATCGATGCTGCGCGGGCTTCGGGTGCGAAGCCGGATGCGGCGTGGTGCGCGAAGGAAGCCGAGCTGGTGAAGCCGCTGGTGGTGGAGTAGGCGCGCGGGCGCGGCCTCGCGGGTGGCGAGTTGGGGTGGGCTTTGATTTTGAGCGCGGCTGCCTAGGCGGCCGCGTTTTTGTTTGTGGCGGTGAGTGATTCACCGCTCTTCCCGGCGCAAGCCGGGATCCAGGGCTGCGTGAGCAGGCCTGTTACGCAGATCACCCTTGATGCTCTGGGTCCCGGCTTGCGCCGGGATGAGCGGAGTGAGGGTGGTGCGATATGGAGGGAAAGAGCCCCCTCCGTCTCGCCGCGAAGACGCGGCGATCCACCTCCCCCAGTCCTGCGGACTGATGGAGGCAATTCCCCTTCGTTGCTCTGATCTTGCCTCCATCTGCGTAGCAGGGGGAGGTGGATCGCTTGCGAAGCGCGCGAGACGGAGGGGGATGGTGCGGTGTGGCTCATGGTGGTGAGCACGCCCTCGTCCTTCGACGGGCGCACGCTTTGCGTGCTGCTCAGGATGAGGGCTGGTGGGCTGCGGTGTTGCGCAGCGTTGTTGTCCTTGATGGTGTCGGTCTTCGCTCGGGGCAGAATCGTAGGCATGGCGCGTGTGGCATTCACGTGGTCATGGCGGCGGATCATCTGGAGTGTCGAGACGACGTTCAGCACGAGCATCGCAAATACGCGCAGCACAGCTGTCAGCAAGAGCTGAGGAAGCTGCGGGGTTACCAGCCCAGTGTGTGCGTGTTTGTGCCGTGTCATGGGCGAGAGAATAACCCTCGTCCAAGGCCCGGTTGAATCTGGAGGGCGCTATCCCCCATCTTTTCTGGCTAGAGCGCTGAGATCAGACGGGAAGATTTTCGGCCGTCCTACGAATTCGATACCGCTCCATCCCTCATTCTTGCATCACGCTCGTCAAAGCGAGCCTTTCCCGGCTTGTGCGTCTAGCTACGGATAGCCAGACGCCTTATCTATGCGTCGAGGGCAGTTCCTGCCCGTTGCGGTTCCAGCCGGCCTCGCCATGGAGAACCAGATGCAGACGTCCTTTCACGTGCACAGCGCGACTTGTGGATGTTCGCCCGAGAATCGAAGCGTTGGTGAAAGCGACACGCGGCCGCGTGTGGTGATTGTCGGCGCGGGTTTTGGCGGACTGTCTGCCGCGAAGGGCCTTGCGAAGGCAGATGTTCGCGTGACGCTGGTGGACAGGCGCAATCATCACCTGTTTCAGCCGCTGCTTTATCAGGTTGCGACCGCCGGCCTTTCGCCCGGCCAGATTGCGACGCCGATACGCACGGTGTTGCGCGACCAGGAGAATGCCGAGGTTCTGCTGGGCGCCGTGACCGGCGTGGATACGGCGAAGCGTTGCGTGCTGATGGGCAGTCACGCGATCAACTACGACTATCTCGTGCTCGCGACGGGGGCGCGGCATTCGTATTTCGGGCGTGATGACTGGGAGCAGTTTGCGCCTGGTCTCAAATCGCTAGAAGACGCGACCGAGTTGCGCAAGCGTATCCTGCTGGCGTTCGAGCGGGCGGAACTGGAAGAGGATCACGCGGCGCGGCAGCGCTTGCTGACCTTCGTGGTGATCGGCGCGGGGCCGACGGGTGTGGAGATGGCGGGATCGATCGCGGAGCTGGCGCACAGGGCGCTGGCGAGCGACTTCCGCGCGATTGATCCGCATCTGGCGCGTGTCGTTCTGGTGGAAGCAGGCGCGCGGGCGCTGTCGAGTTTTCCCGAGGAACTGTCTGCCTACACGGCGCGAGAGCTGAAGAAACTGAATGTCGAGCTGATGACGGGGACGAAGGTGACCAGCGTCGACGAGGCTGGCGTCATGCTGCAGGGCGCGGATGGCGCGGCGTCGGCGTTGCCATCAGCCTGCGTGATCTGGGCGGCGGGTGTGATGGCCTCGCCCGTGGCGAAGTGGCTGGGCGTTGATGGCGATCGTGCTGGTCGGGTTGCGGTGGGCGATGACCTGACGGTTGCAGGGCATCCGGAGATTTTCGTGCTGGGCGATTGCGCACTGGCAAAGGACAAGGCGGGCAAGCCCCTTCCCGGTCTCGCGCCTGTGGCCAAGCAGCAGGGCGAATATGTCGGCAGGCTTCTGACGGCGCTGCGCAGGAAGCCGGGATCGAAGCGGTTCGCGTTCGGCTACAAGGACTATGGAGCGCTGGCCACCATCGGGCGGAAAATTGCGATCGCGGATTTCGGGAAGATACGGCTGCGCGGGTTCATTGGCTGGCTCACCTGGTCGCTGGCGCACATCTACTTCCTGATCGGGTTCAGGAACCGCTTCTCGGTGGCGCTGGACTGGACGTGGAGCTACCTGACCTTCCAGCGCGGGGCGCGGCTGATTACCGGGCCGATCGAGGAGGCCGCGAAACCCGCCCGGCAGGATGGCGAGGCGGCCGGCCGGAAGGCGGCCTGAACCGGCCATTTCCGGCCTGAAAACGCCGCCTTATGTGGAATTTTGCCCCGGGGGGCGGCGCTCGCTTGCGCTTAATACTTCGGGTGCTATAGAGCCCCGCTGACCGCGGAGAGGTGCCAGAGTGGTCGATCGGGACGGTCTCGAAAACCGTTGTACGTGCAAGCGTACCGTGAGTTCGAATCTCACCCTCTCCGCCAGTTGGATTTTTATGCACTTGAATCTAAGGAAGAAAATATCAGATTTCAAGTTGCCGTCCAATAACCCACATTCCAACCCACAAATGGCCTGCGCTGCTTTCGCATGAATTGAGCTGGCGCGAGACAGTTCGAAGATTCGAACTCAACTAAAGACGCGACCTGACCGCGAGCAGAAGCCACCGCAACTGTGCTCGGTCGAAGCGCCGCACAGGGCCATCCTCGACCACGCTTACGCCTGTGAACCTGATGCCGGGCACAAGGCCGAGTTTCACCTTTCTCGCCACCGTCGCGCGTGAGATTCCAAACGACTCCCGGATAGCTGCGTAGGTAAACCACATCCGGTTCGGCGGCAGCGCAGAGATAGATCGATCGACAAGTTCCTGATCGCTTTCGGAATAGGCAGGCATATCCGAAACAGTTGTGATCCTGGATACAACCGCTTCGCGCGCAATGCGAACTGGCAGCTTTCGAACTGAAGCGGGATTCGAACCGGGAACTACCTTCGGCGCCGATTGTGGCTTCGCATTTGGCTCGTCGACTTTCGGCGCAAGCCGCTGTGCCGGCTTGCTCGCCCCCGCGAACGCGGCGAAAGCAAACAGGTCCGGCTGAGACATCGCGGATGGATAGCTTCTATTGCGTCGGACCATTCCAGATTTCCTCCAACCACTTTCTGGCTATTGCGCAAACGTCGCCACAGGATTCAGCTTGCAGACCGTAGATGCGGTGGAAACACCGTGGATCGTGCAATGAGCACGCGAAAATTCACTACGCTCATCCCATTGGCGGCAGGCTGATGCCCACTCCCCGCTGCAGCTGCCACGACATGCCCTGAGCCCGCAGCTCGCCAATTACCTCCCTGCCCGCGAAGCGCTCCAGCGCCGGCCGCCAGGGCACGAGGTTCGCGTGGCGCTCGCCGACAATCAGCGCCACCCGCCCCTGCGCCAGATCAATCCGCCGCGCATAGACGCCGCTTACCGCGTTCATCCGCACACTCAGAACTGGCTTGCCGATCTCCGCTGACAGATCATCAGCAACGCCGCGCAACTCCGTTTCCGCCATCCGTCTCATGGCGTCTCGCGAAAGAGCCTGCTCGTTCGGTCCGAGCCAACCCTGGTCGATCAGGAACAGCCTGCGTTGCTGGAGCGCTGCAGCGTGCTGGCGGGCGAAGGCGCTTGTGCCTTCGGGTGAAGCGGCTTCGCCCGCCAGCACGCGGTCGAGCCGCGTGGGGCCGATCGCGTTGATCTGCTCTTCGAGCGACCAGTAAGAAGCAACGGAAGCTGACAGCGGGTAACGCCGGGCAACGCGCTCCTCGTACATCAGCGCGCGCTTGAGATGGTCGTGCCCAACGAGGAAGTCGCCCTCGCTGGTTCGTGAGACCAGGCTCATCCGACGCATGGCCTCCAGCCGGCGGATGTTGGCCTGGACCAGTCCGCGGCTGACCGATGGCGCTTCAGCGAGGTGATGCTCAGCCGAGTAGAGCCCGCCGGTGCGATCCGCGATGTCGACAATAGCGCGGTCGGACGGTCTGATCTCCGCGAGGTTTGGTTCGAACGCCACCTGCGCGCCGGGCATGGCGCCATCCAGCTGGACCATGTCGGCCTGGCGCTCGAACCGCGCGTAACGCAACTCGGCCCTGCCGGTCTCGATGACGGCGACGAAGTTGTCGTCGAGATCGCCGGACGGTCCCAGATGGACGAGCATGCCCTCGAGGCGCTCGCCCAGGACCGCCGCCAGCACCGGCAAGGGACGCCCTTCGCTGAGATGGCCTGAGACGGCTGTCTCAACCTGCGCGTGCTGCTCCATCGCCTTAAGTTTGCCGAACAGGTCAGGCGCGATGCGCCAGCCTTGCACGCCTCTCGTCGCAAGGCCCCAGCCTTCGAGACGCTCCAGCCGGGCGATCAGGTCCGGCCGATGGATGACAATGTGCCCTGAAGCGCCTTGCGCCTGCACCAGCTGGCGATCGAGCGGGGTGACCCGGACATCGTCGATCTCGCGCCAGCGGTCACGGGCGATGTCGGCCTCAAGCCTGGGTCCGAGGACCCGCGTGACGACTGCCTGCGCCTTCTCCCTTATGCCATGGCTGATGACTTTCGACGGAATGAACAGGTCCTGCCCGTCGGACCGCCTGCCCCGCACGAGGACGTGCGTGTGAGGGTTGTCCGTGTCCCAGTGATCGACCGCGACCCACTCCAGCTTTGTCCCCACCTGCCGCTCAAGATCCGACATCACCTCCCGGATCATCGGACGCAGGTCGCCCAGCGCCTCGCCATCCTCGGCGCTGATGATCAGGCGGAAGTGCCGGCTGTCGTCCGCCCAGCCGGCCGTGATCGCGTTGCCGTCGAGGTCCTGGGCGCCCCCATCATAGAAGCTCAGCCGCGCGTTGGGTGTTTCCTCGCGTTGCAGGTAGTCGACGGCGCGCTCCAGTCCTGGCTCGCCCCGCGCCTGCCCCTGCTCGCGCGCGAGATAGCTGACATGCGCCCGCAGCGGGGCGCACTTGCCGCCACCGTGGACGACGAAGCGCGCTTTCACCACGACCCGGCGCGATGACGCCATCACGGGCCGCGCCTTGCCGGCCGAGCCCTTCCTGAAATGCGCCTTGATGCCTGCCCTCGGCGCGTAACCGGACTTCGGTCCGCGGCTCACGCCGGCACGCTGCCGCACTGATGCACGCACACGGGCAAGGCTGGACGACCGCTCGTGTCCGATGCGCCCCAGCTTCAGCTCGAACTCGTTCTCGCGCATCGCCATGACGATCATGATCGCCATAACAAGCGCCCGATCCAGCGCATACACCGCACGCCAGAAAGCACCGCACACGCGCCGCACGCGGTGCGCTAAACCACCGTGGAAAATCCTATGTGCAGACAGGGCCCAGAGGCCCGCAGCACGGCACGTGCTTTATCTTGCGATCCACCGCACCCACCCCGTCCTTACCGCCCCTTTCATCCCCTCCCTGCTCCGCCCAGTCGGACCAGACCTGCCGACCGCTTTCAAGATCGGTCAGTTGCATCGAGATGCCAAACCTGTCCTCGTCCATCTGCAATGCGCCTTCAAGCAGATAGCGGGCGCCAAGTCTGCGTCCCAAGGCCTTGGCGCCGGGGTCGTACGAGACGTGAGTGAATGTCGAACTGCGGTCGATCACTGTGAACTGACGCATGCGCGACAACGCAATGATCAGGTCTTCGGAGAAGCCGCGACAGACATGTTCCTGGCCGGCATCGTCGCTTCGGTTCTCGAGCGGCAGGACTGCCAGCACGGGCGCGCCCTCGAAGCCGGGAACTGAACGGGTAACGTCAATCGCGGCAAGATCATTGGCGGATGCGCCAAGTGGATGATCACCGTCCATGACCTCGAAGATCTCGACCGGCGTCGCGATATTCTTCAGCGACAATTCGCCAGCGCTGCGGAAACTGGCCCGGATCACCAGCGCATCATGAACGACGCGGGAAACCAGAACACCTCCTGGCGGGCAGACTTCCTGGAGGCGGGCGGCGACATTGACCGCGTCACCGTACAGATTTCCGTCGTCATCAATGACGGAGCCGGCATCGATCCCGCCACGCAGCAGCAACTGTTGGTTGCCAGAGGACCTGCTGAGGACATCCTTCTGGATTGCGGTCGCGCAGCGGGTCGCACCCTCAGCGTCCGGAAACTCGACCATAAAGCTATCGCCCGCAGCGCCGAACAGCCGGCCGCCAAACAACAGCACATGTGCCTCGACAATCTGACGGCATCGTCTGACAGCCTGCACCGCCGCCATATCGTCCCGCGCCATCATCCGGCTGAAGCCGACAACGTCGAGACTCAGGACGCACGCCCAGCGGCGGGTCAGGCTAGCTTCAACCGAGGACAAACCACCAACCCGCGATTGCGGCCGCTCCGGCGGCGGTCAGGAACACAAGCAACGAGATGTCTTCGCGCGTCACGCCCATGACGCCTGCCGCCACGCGATTTCCGGCGTGTCGCCTGATGCTGGCCGCGACTGCTCCAAGGTAGTCGGTTTCGTACCGCATGTCCGGCCGACACGCAGGCGATCGGCCAACCTCGCCTTCTTCAGCGCAAATTCGTCGCTCGACATCATTCTGCAGCGGGGCGCCGCTGGCCTGCTCGAAGGCCTGCTCCTGAGTTCGGTCGCGATTATCCTGACCCACACGCGCCGGCCTGAGCGCATGAACGGCATTTTGCTTGGCGTTTCGACGTTTCCGCAGATGGTTGCAGTGTATTTCCTGTCGACCTTGCTGATCCCGGTCTACGGTCTTGGCTTCGTGTTTGTCCTGCTGGCCATTGCAGCCGGCATCGCACTTCTGGCCGTTATCTTCGTCGTGGACCGCGTCGAGACAGGCGCTGAAAGCGCGCTGGCGCCGATCCAATGGTCGCCTTCCCTCGTGGTGTTTGTCGCCGGCGTCCTCCTGCAGAATGCAGGCATCGGGGCGGCCTGGAACTATGGAGAGATCCTCGCCCGTCAGCACGGCTACAGTCATGACGTGGTTGGCCTTTCAATGTCGGGCGGGCTTGGCTTCCAGGTCATTGGCGCGCTGCTTTCGGCCTGGCTAGCCCAACGGCTTCACCAGCGCGCGCCGCTGGTTCTGGGCGGCATAATTCAGGCCGCAATCGTCTACGGAATGACGATTGCTACAATACCGGGCATCTACATCGCCTTGTGCTGCAGCTTCGGCCTGTTCTGGCTTGCGTTGCAGCCCTTTCAGGTCATCGAACTCATCAAGCTGGATCCCTCGAGGACGATGGCGGTCCTTCTCACGCCGATCACGCTGACGGGCCTGAGTGTCGGCCCCCTGCTCGTTTCCTTCGTCGCGAACGAGAATTCGGTCATCGGCGTTTTCTTTGTCGCTGCCGCACTTCTGGTCGGCGGCGCCCTGTTTTACGCCTTGTCGCGTCGCATGTTCGAGCACCGGCGCGTCAGCGCGTCGTAGAGAAAGCGGCTTCAGCTCGCCGACGGTGCGTCGCGATAGTCCCGCAGGACGCGCTGTCCGATGCGCGTGAGAAACTCGTAGTCGATCGTGGACATCGCGTCGGCTTGTTGGCTGAGCGCCAATGTTGGACCGACGAGCTCGGCTTCGTCGCCCGGTTGTACGTCGATGCCGGTGACGTCGACGATTGTCGTGTCCATGGAGACGCGGCCAACGATAGGACAGACTTCTCCGGCGATAACCGCGTGACCCTTGTTGGATGCCGACCGCAGGAAACCATCGGCATATCCGATGCCCACGACCGCTAGCTTCGTCGCCCTGAGCGCACGCCAAGCCCCACCATAGCCGACGCTTTCACCCGCGCCGATATTTCGTGTCTGGAGGACTGGCGCGGTGATGCGAATGACCCGCTGCACGCCGCGGCCTTCTTCGGGCACAGGACCTCCGCCATACAGACCAATTCCCGGGCGGACTTCGCTGAAATGAAAGCGTTCGCCAAGATAGATGCCGGCTGTCGCTGCCAGGCTGTATATTGCGCCTGGCCAGAGCAGCGCCGCACGCCAGAAGCGCTCGAGCTGACGGTCGTTCATCGCATCGTTGGGTTCATCGGCGCGCGCCAGATGGGATAGCACGACAGATGGCGGCTGGGTTGTCGTCATCTGATTTGCCGCAGGCCATTCGCCTTCCGACAGGCCCAGGCGGTTCATTCCCGTGTCGACGTGCAGTGCATACGGCTTGCCCTTCGCGTGTAGCAGCCAAAGCGCGAGCATCGACGCTGTGTTGATCACGGGCTGGAGATCAGCCTCCCGGAAAAGCGGCAGGGACTCCTTATCGGCCCCGTGAAACACCGCGATCTCGACCTCAGGCCCGAGGGCCGCCCGCAGGGCTGCGCCCTCCTGAGGCCAGGCGACATAGAAGCGCCGCGCGCCTGCCGCTGCCAGCGCTGTTGCGATGCGCGCGGCGCCCAAGCCATAGCCGTTCGCCTTCACTACGGCCGCCGTGCGCGCAGGTGCGGCGCGGCGCGCGAGCAGCCGCCAGTTCTCGACCACCGCGCCGAGATCAACCGAAATGCTGGCCCCGCTCACAATGCAGTCGCGACGGCGGCCGGTCGCGAGGCCCCTCCGGTCGAGCTCAGCCTGGGCGAATGAGTATAGCGGGACACCGAGAGGTCGCTGACATCGATCTCCGGCACGCGATTGCTGATGATGTCGCTGACGACCTGTCCCGACCCGCAGGCCATCGTCCATCCGAGCGTGCCGTGGCCGGTGTTCAGGGTCAGGTTCGCATAACGCGTCCGCCCGACCACGGGCGTCCCGTCGGGGGTCATCGGCCGCAACCCGGACCAGTAGCTGGCCGCTTTGGTGTCGCCGGCCGCCGGAAACAGGCTCTCGAGCGAATGGACAAGCGTCGCCCGGCGGCGCGGCGGGAGCCTGTTGTTGAAGCCGGAGATCTCGGCCATTCCGCCCACCCTGATCCGGTCGCCAAGGCGGGTGATGGCAATCTTGTAGCTCTCATCCATGCACTCCTCGGCGGGGTGTGCTCGAAGGCGTCACGCGCAAGACCGTGCTGGAGATTGCCGAGGCCATGCAATGTACTGTGCGGGTCGAGGAAGTACCTGTCGACCTGATCTATGAGTGCGACGAGATATTCTTCTGCTCGACAGCCGGCGGAATCATGCCTGTGACATCTCTCGATGGCGCGCCTGTGGGCAATGGCAAAGTCGGGCCCCTCACACGCCGTATCTGGGAGCAGTACTGGCAGCTTCATACCGACCCACGGCTGAGCTTCGCGATCGACTACCGATCCGCCGAAGTGGCGTTGATCTAGGTTCGCGCCCGCGCCGCCTACCCGTTCGAAACCCCGGTCTGAGGGCGCTGCACGTACGAAGACGCGAGTTGCAGGCTGTAGCCTTCCTCCTCGGTTTTCAGGAGGGAGGCGCCGCGCGGATCCGATCCCAGCTTCTGGCGGATACGATAGATGTGGGTCTGAACGGTGTGCGAGTTGGCGCCAGCACTGTAGTCCCAGATTTCGACCATCAACTCATCTCTTGCGACCCGCGCTCCGCCGGCGCGACACAACCGCTTGAGCAGACGGGCCTCCATATCGGTGAGACGGATTTTCCGGCCGGTGTCGTCAACCAGCAACCGGCGCGACTGGTGAAACGTGTAGGGGCCAATCTGATAGGTTGCGTTCCGGCTGTCGTCGAACACACGAAGCTGGGCACGTACACGCGCCAGCAGGTGAGCAAAGCCTACGGGCTTGACGAGATAGTCGCTCGCGCCCGCTTCCAGACCAAGGATCGCATCTGCGTCTGATCCAGCCGCCGTCAATAGAAGTATCGGCATGGTATGGCCCTGCCCGCGCAACACCTTGCATGCTTCACGACCATCGAGGTCCGGCAATCCAACATCGAGAATCACAAGATCGGCCCCGTGCGCCGCGACCATTTGCAGGCCTTCCCTGGCACAGCTTGCCGGCTCGATACGGAAGGCATGCGCCGCAAACGCGTGCACCAGCGCGCCTCTCAGTTCGGCGTCGTCCTCGATCAGAACAATCAAGCGAGCAGAACTCATGCAAACACGCGGGCCAATCGCGCGGCAGGCAGCATCGTCGTCGCAGGCCGTCCCGCGGGCCGCTCTGAGGCCAACCGCCGACGGAGCCAGAACACAATAAAGTGCGCTGGCAGTACGTCGATTGAAGCGCGCAAAGCTGAAGCCCTAACGTGTCCGCATCGGTGTACACGCGTCTCGACGCGGCGTGCGCTTGATGGATTGATCCTTCCCGAAACTTGCCCCCGGATTATCCTGTCCGGGGGCGCATTTCCCCCCGGCGCCAGGCGTGCGCGAATCCGACTTTCGCGCCCCACGCTCCCCATCTGGCTTTCGCGCGCGCAGCCTTTTCCAAGAGCGCTGACGGGCCGGGCAGTCATCGACATCATGCCCCGTATCCTTTCTCGCAGCGAACACTTGCTGGCATCGGCGAAACGCGATGCGTCACCGGCTCCGCCATTCGACGCATCGCCGGACATCAAGTTGCGTTGCGCCTCCCTCCTGGCACGCATCACGTGCATAGGTTTAACACCAATTCGATATTAATCGATCTACGTTTTCCGTCGACTTTTCAAGCCTGTCCGCGATTACACGATCCCGCGATGTTTTTCTCCGCACGCGATGCGCCCCATTTCGCGCTTGCGTGCCGCGACGTTGCCAGCGCAGTGCGCGATCATCCTAATGCCGACGTGGCGGCACGTACCGCCCAGCATGACGCCACACGATGGCGCAGGGGAGGAAAATTAGGATGAGAAGTATCGCGCTGCGAAGCGCTTCGGCGTTCGCATTGGCTTTTGGTCATGTCCTGGTCTCAGCGGCATGGGCGCAACAGGTTCCAACAGAACCGGCGAGTCCACAGACCGCGCCCGCGACTCAAGCCGGCCCACCGGAAGACGCGCGCCGTGACGTTGTCATCGTCACAGCGAGCAAGCGCGAAGAAACCGTACAGGACGTCGCTATCGCGATTACCGCGGTCACCTCGGAGGAAAGGGATCTGCGGGGTATCACCAGCATCACGGATCTCACGAACGTCACCCCCGGCCTGTCGTTCGACTCCGGTTCAGACCGCATCTTCCTGCGGGGCGTCGGTCGTTACACGAACAATTTCGGCGCTGATCCCGGGATCGCGAACTATTCCGACGGAATCTATCAAGCCTTTGCAGTCACGGCGGGCCGCAACAACATTTTCGTCGATCGTATCGAGGTCCTTCGCGGCCCACAGGGTACGGTGTACGGCCGCAACTCTGTTGGAGGCGTCATCAACGTCATCTCCAAGCGCCCAACGGATGAATTCCAGGCCGATGTCGTGCTCGGCGCGGGCAATTATGATTACAGCCTGGCGGCCTTCTCCGTGTCAGGGCCGCTCACTGACGACATCCGGGGCAGGCTAACCGCTTCCATCGAAGAGCGAGAGGGCTATTTCGACAACGTGGCGAATGGCCTGCACGAAGGGGGCGAGCTCGGCGACTGGAACCTGGAGCTGCAGCTCGAAGGCGACATCGGTGACCGCTTCAGCTGGTGGCTGAAGGGGACGACGCTTGACTGGAGCAAGTCCGGTCCTCCGGGCGGTCAGACCAGCGCAGGTTCAAGCGCGCCTTATCTCACCAGCTTCCTCAGCGACACCGGGATCGTGCCCAGCCCGGGCTGGGCTTATTCGGGCGATCCGTTGATCCTCGATACGACGCAGCTGGGAACGGTCACGACGAACCCGACGACGACCGACGTGTTCAAGATGAACGCCAACTCGGCGGGATATGCGATCTTCGATGCGTATCACGAGTTCACGGCCGAAGCGATTTACGAGACGGACTCCTTCGATATCAAGTACCTCGGCGGCTACGTGTTCTATGATTACGTCCTGCCGGGCGACAATGACGGGACACCTGTCCAGTCGATCACCTACCTGGCCGATCCGGGCGGTGAGCCGTCGCCCACGGGCTCGCCCTTCACAATGTTCCCGGACCAGGAGTTCCTCTACAAGGAAAGCCGCGCGTTCTTCTCGAACGAGATCAACCTGATCTCGACGACCGACGATCCGCTGCAATGGCTTGTCGGCCTCTATCAGTACTACGAGAACTCGCAGCAGCCTGTGACGGCCCAGATGCCGAACGACCCGTCGCTGGACTTCTTCATGGACCCGAACACCGGTGACGTGCACGCCAACCGTGGACGGCAGTTCTTCTACACCAACAACACCAACCAGTTTAACGCCTACGGCGCTTACGGCCAGGTCGACTATCGCTTCAACGATCAGTGGAAAGGCACGGCCGGCCTCCGCTACTCACTCGATAACAAGGAGATCAAGGAGGAGGCCTCGCTCCGGTGCGCGTTCACCTGCTCGTTCCTTCTTGGCACGCCCGTTCCCTTCCCCGTCCTTGATATCACGCCCTTCGTCTTCAACGGCGTCGCGCCCGGGTTCACCGGGCCGCAGCCTGGCGTGGTCAGCGCAACGGACGCCAACCCGACCGGTATTGTGCACGATCCGGTGTCCGGCGTGTCGACCCGCTTCCTCAAGCACGAATGGAACGCGGTGACAGGAACCCTCGGGCTCGAATACACGCCAAGCGATGATGCGATGCTCTTTGCCCGTTACAGCCGCGGCTACAAGAGCGGCGGCTTCAACGCCGACAGCATGTCGCCCCTCCCCCTCACGAAGAAGGAGATCGTGGATACGATCGAGTTCGGATGGAAGCAGGAGGTCCCGGAATGGAACCTCACGGCGAACACCGCCATCTTCTACTATGACTACAAGGACGCCCAGATTCCGCTGGCGGTGCAGCCCACAACGGGTCCGGCCTACGAGTCGTTCGTCAACATACCGAAGGTCAAGAACTTTGGCGTCGAGCTCGAAACGACGTGGAGGCCGCTCGAAGACCTCGAGGTCCTCTTCACCTACGCCTATCTCGACGCGACGGTTGAGGAGAGCGGCACCTACCTCAACGCCACGACAGGTCTCGCAGAAAGCCTGGAAGGCAACACGACGCCTCTGTCCGCCAAGAACAAGGTCTCGGCCAACGTTCGCTATACTTTCGATCTTGGCGAGGCCGGCACGCTCACGCCGAGCGTCAGCTACTACTGGCGCGACAAGTTCTCGACCAGCATCTTCAACAATCCTCTGAGCTACACGCCAACCTACGATCAGACAGACGCCCGTCTGATCTGGCGCGATGCCGACGACCGGTTCACCGTGACGGCCTGGGTCAAGAACCTGTTCGACGAGCTCGGCTATGATTCAATCACGGCAGCGCTGCGGCGGACGGACAGCACGATCTATCAGACGATTACGCCGACGCCGCCTCGGCTCTTCGGCATCGAACTGAAGTATCACTTTCAATAGCTCTCCACGGCGCGCCAGCGCCGTCTCCGGCGGGTATCGGCCTTCCGGCCGGTTACCCTTCTCCAGAGACTGCCCGCACCGCGAGGTGCGGGCATTTTTGGAGGCGCAGATGTGACCCTGAGCGCCTCCGAGGCAGGCCTGGTCGGCCGCAAGACATACGGAGTTTGATCGAATGTGGATGCGCCTCGCAGGAATTGCGTTTCTGGCCGCACTTGGTGTGAGTCCCGCCGGCAAGGCTGAAGCGCAAGAGGCGCCGCTGAACCATTCGGGGCGCGCCGTCTACGCGAGGGCCTGCGCGTCCTGCCACGACAACCCCGCAGGCAGCCGCGCCGCGCAGCTGGCGTCGCTCCAGGCCATGACGCCGACGCGCATTCGAGACGCGTTGACCCAGGGCGTCATGAAACCAATGGCGGCCGGCCTCACGGGGGAAGAGCTGAACGATGTTGTCGCCTACCTGACCTATGGCCAGCGCGCGCCATCCAGCGGCTGGACCGACGCCATCAAATGCGGGGCCAACAAGACGGCGGTCGATACGCATCTACCGGTGATCAGTGCGGGTTTCGGCGTCAACGCCAACCAGACGCGCAGCCTGACCACGGTGCAGTCCGGCATAGGCAAGGACGGCATGAAGTCACTGAAGGTCAAATGGGCAATCGCTCTTCCGGGCGACGGACCAGGCACAGGCGCCGCCGTTCTCGGCGACACTGTCTTTGTCAGCAGCGGCGAGCGGATGCTCGCCCTGGATGCGCCGACAGGCTGCGTAAAGTGGAGCTATGCCGCAACTTCCTACAACACGCCTGCAATTGGTGAGATAGGGGACAGGAAAGTCCTCGCCTTCTCCGAGGCAGGTGCGATTCATGTCGTCGACGCAGAGACAGGTGAGCGCGTCTGGAAGGCTTCGGGGCAGCCGAAGAATGGCACAGGCGGAGAAATCCGCGGCGGTGTCATCTTCGCCGGCGACACCATCATCGTTCCGATCTCGAATTCCGGCGTCGTCACCGGCATGGACCCGAAGACCGAGTGCTGCACAGGCCATGGATCCGTCATCGCGCTGAAGGCGACCGACGGCTCATGGCTGTGGGAATACCACACCATGCCCGAGCCCGAATACACCGGTCAGGTCAACCGGCTCGGCGTTCGTCAGAAGGGACCGTCTGGCGCTCCAATCTGGTCTGTCCCGCTCCATGATCGCGCGCGCAATCGCATCATCGTAACGACCGGCGAGAACACCTCGCATCCAGGCACGGACACATCGGATGCGGTCATCGCACTCGATCTCGCTAGCGGCAAAGTCGTGTGGCGCTTCCAGGCGATGGCGGCCGATGTCTGGAACATGGCGTGCGACGTCTACACGGGCGAGATCGGTCCGAACTGCCCTGTCCTTTTCGGCGGCGACGGACGGGATTTCGACTTCGGCGCCGGCGCAGTGTTAGTGAAGGCCAAGAGCGGCAAGGACATTATCCTCGCAGGCCAGAAATCCGGACACGTATGGGCGCTCGATGCGAAGACAGGCAAGGTTTTATGGAGCCAGCGGATTGGCGAGGGGACGGCTCTCG
>Ga0209097_10000270_pt1 | contig 56396 bp, 85 predicted proteins | sample AD_UKC052_MetaG_FD_184419 | JGI IMG/M metagenome (GOLD analysis project Ga0209097, IMG submission 184419) | Active sludge microbial communities of municipal wastewater-treating anaerobic digesters from USA - AD_UKC052_MetaG (SPAdes) (version 2) | ecosystem: Engineered > Bioreactor > Anaerobic >... | reverse complement strand
CACCCTATCGTACAAGATGAATGTGCGATTATTAACCAAGAACAGAATGATGTTGTCTGGGTTAAATGTATTTCTTTAAAAGAAAATAGATTAAAATATTGGGCAAATGTTTTTGAAATAAACAAAGTTTACAAATTACTTGGAGAAGATGAGGAGGATGGTACATATCTTATTGAATATGAGAAAGGAAAAGGAAAATGGTGTGATAAAGAATGTTTTGAAATAATTAAAAAAGGGGAAGAATGAAAACTTACAGAGCAACATTAGTCGTCTTTGAAGATGAACTGAATGAAACCTTTACAGGAGAAGCTATGGATTTGGTAAATGTAGACGATGCAAATGATCGTCTTTTTGCTGACCCCGATTCTTTTACAGTTGGTGAACTTGTAACAGAAGATGAAATCTACTTAGAACCACGTGCTTATGTGGATGAGAACAATTATGGAACTGCTATGTTTGCATTTAAGAAAGAGGAGGACTTAGAAGATGAATAATCCGTTTGAAGGTTGGGAAATTATAAACGTTGACCCGGGAAACTTGGTAATATGTGATTTCTGTAATAGAGATTTCACAGAAGATACAACCTCGGTTGGGGGTATTCTATTTTCAGGACACGCTTGTTGCCCTGTTTGCTTACCTGAATTCCAAAAAGGAATTAAAAAGTATAAAGAAGAAAAGTTTGTACAGGCAACGGCAAAAGAAAAAGAAACTTTCCGTGATTTTGTTTACCGAATAAGAAAAGGAGATTTTTAAAATGAACAAATTACTAATTGGATATAAATTCCAAGATTATTGTGTTGATGTAATCAAATATTTTACTCCTGAATTCTGTGAAGCTCACGAAGAATGGTGTATTGAGGACTATGGGCAATTTGAACGCTGGGCTGGATATCTTTACATAAAAGAATATGCTCCTTCAAGAGCTGGTAGAATTATTGAACGTGCTTATAATCTTTATATCAAAAAATAATGGAAAAGGTAACAAGGGAAAACTGTGAAAAATTAAATCGGTTTGAGCATTTAACCGCTAAAAATGCAGATGGTACACGCCTTCGGGCAAGAAGAAATGGTGTTACTCTTCTTTGGAAAAGAAAACCTGAATCATTTTCTATTCCGATTAAACACGGTCTTCATAATCACGGGTACATTAATAATAAAACCAGCGAATTGTGGGAGGGTGAGGAATGATAAGGGAAGAACCAGGAAAAGTAATGCCTCATCAACGACATTACCAAGTTGGAAACGTTGTTCGTATTTGTAAAGAGCCCCCTAAAGCAAGATCCTCTGGTTTCTTGCTTGGGTCGTTGCACGTCATTAAACGACCCCCTGAGGGTTGTATAAATAGTGCCTCAGCAATTTGGCTACAAGATAAGCAGCGACAATTAAGATCTCTGCAATTTATGTATTGGGAGTGGACCGGCAAAGTTGAGAAGCCTATAAGAACCCGTACAAAGTAAAATTTTAAATCTAAAATAGTTGCAAAATACCTTTAAAAGAATTTTTTATTCTTAAATTAATTTTGTAACTTTGTGTTCTTATTTCCTTAAATATTAAGGTATTACAAATTCACATTTTTTATGAAAGCCGACATAAAGAAGAATTTTCTAAGTTTATTGGTTTTTTGTTTGTCATAAGCAACAGGCAGGTTAGTAAGGAAGCGGCTTCTTTCTGAAAACCTGTCTGTTTTTGTTAAACCAAGAAAATGAATAGTAAATCATTTGCATTAGAGATTCTATCCTCTGAATCTTATTTAGTGGTTAATAAGAAATTAATTAAACAATTCGGACCTGATACCGCAATATTTTTATCAAATTTAATTGATAAATATAAGTATTTTCAAGACAAGCAAATTTTAATAGAAGATGGTTTCTACATTACTCATAAAAAATTAATTGAAGAATACGGATTCACAGATAGAGGAATTCGTAATTGTAAGACATCATTAAAAACCAAAGGCCTTATAGAAACCAAACTTATTGGTATTCCTCCAAAAGAATATTATTACATTAATTGGGAAGAATTAATTAAAAGTATGGATATAGAATTAGACCAAGAAACCATAAAAAATGGTGTAAGGGATATCCCTTACGGAACCGTAAGGGATTGGCCTAACGGAACCGTAAGGGATAATAATAATAACAAAGTAATAAACAATAACAAATTAAAATTAACTTCGTTTGAAGAAGAAGATTTACCAAAATTAACAAGATTTATAACTCCCAATCAATTTAACAATTTCTGGGAACTTTATCCAAGAAAAGCAGAAAAAGGTAAAGCCTTGACAAGTTGGAATAAACTATGTACCAAGAAAACTGGAGTCAAGCCAACCTGGAGACAAATCAGAAGTGCTATAATAGCCCAAAAACAAAGTGACCGCTGGCAAAACAAAGATTTCATTCCTTTACCTACGACGTGGTTAAATCAAAGTAGATGGCTCGATGACCCAAATGAAATGAAAAACTTTGATTACGGAAATAATGGAAATGGTAAAACTTATTCTAATAATAAGTTTGAGCCAATGTTTGATGAAATAGGAAAAACCTCAAGAAATGATTGAACGTAAAATAATCATAGGATTAATTACCCAAACAGAGTATCTACGTCAGTTAGAGGAAATATGGAACCAAGATTATATTGAGAGTTCTACAGCCCAAAAAATATCATCCTGGTGTTGGGAATATTTCCGTAAGTACAGACAAGCCCCACTTGAGAATATTGAAATGATTTACATTAGAAAATTACGGGGTAAAAAACTGGATAAAGATGAAGCAGAAGAAATAGAAGGAGAGATTCTACCTAACTTGTCTGAAGAGTACGAAAAGAAAGGAATAAACATTACCTACCTGTTAGAGGAAACCAAAGATTACTTTAATGAAAGACAAGTAACATTACATAATGAAAGAGTTAGTTTTTTACTGGCTAAAAATAAGGTAGAAGAAGCCCAAAAGGAAATAGAGAATTTTAAACCAGTATCTTTTAAACAGGAAGAAGAAAACGAATTAGATTTAAGTACGGAAAGATTACTCACAAAAATAGAGTCTGCTTTTGATACAACCTACCAAAATGTAATTCGTTTTCCTGGTGCTTTAGGGGAATTTTGGAATGAACAACTTGTTCGTGGAGGATTTGTTTCTTTACTTGCTCCAGAAAAAAGAGGAAAGACTTATATTCTTCTTGAATTTATGATGAGAGCTTATAAACAGAAACGTAAAGTTGCATTCTTCCAGGCAGGGGATATGACGGAAAATCAGCAATTGATAAGAACTTGTGTTTATCTTGCTGAACGAAGTAATCTTGAAAAATATTGTGGTATTCAATATGTACCAACCCAAGACTGTATAAAAAATCAAACAGATAACTGTAATAGGGCAATCAGAGAATGTAACTTTGGTGTCTTTAAAATGAAAGAAGAAGACATTAGAAAAAATATTACAAAGAAAGAACTTATTGAAGCTTATAAAGAAAATCCTACATATAAACCTTGTTACAACTGTCCTGAATGGATGAGAAATCGTTGGGGTACAGTTTGGTTAAAAGAAGTAGATTTAAAACACGCTTTGACTGTTCGTGAGGCTAAAAAATATGCTAAAAAATTCTTTATTGATACACATCAGTCTATAAAACTTTCCACTCACGTAAATGGAACCTTGACTCTTTCAAAAATTAAATCTACATTAAAGAAATGGAAAGATAAAGAAGCCTTTATTCCTGATGTAATACTTATTGACTATGCTGATTTGTTGGAAGCGGAAACACGTATGGAAGAACGCCCAAAACAAAATTACATTTGGAAAGGATTACGAGCATTATCTCAAGAATATGATTGTTTAGTAATTGCACCAACACAAGCAGATGCAGCAAGTTATAAGGCTTATCGTTTGGAATTAGATAATTTCTCCGAAGATAAACGAAAGTATGCTCATGTCACAGCTATGTACGGTCTTAACCAGGACCCATCTGGACGTGAAAAAGAATTAGGTATAATGCGAATAAATAAAATAGTGATACGTGAAGGTGATTTTCATTCTTCCCACGAAGTTCACGTTTTACAAAGATTACAAATGGGAAGACCTCATCTCGGAAGTTTTTATTAATCATTAAAATAGAATGGTATGTACACAATTAAAAAAGAATTTTCATTTTGTGCCAGTCATAACTTAGAGTGCTTGGCACCGGAACATCCGTGTTCAAGGGTTCATGGTCACAATTATGTAGTAATTGTGGAACTTAAAAGTGAAACTCTGAATGAAGCAGGGTTTGTCACTGATTACAGACAACTTGACACTATTAAAAAGTGGATTGATGATGTATTGGATCATAGACATCTAAACGAAGTTTTTCCAAGTATGAATCCGACTGCTGAAAACATTGCATACTACCTTTTCAATGTCTTTAAAGAAACTTACCCACAGCTTTCTTCTATTACTGTTCAAGAAACACCTAAAACTTCTGCACGGTATGAACCTTGATGTATTAAAAAGAACTTTAAGAGTAAAGGAAATATTCTTTTCTTTACAAGGAGAAGGGGCTCGTGTAGGTACACCAAACATTTTTATTAGGTTAGCAGGTTGTAATAAGAATTGTTCGTTTTGTGACACGGATTGGAAAGATGGTATAGAATATACCTTAGATAATTTGATATCCGTTATTAGCAGATACCCTTGTAGTTCTATCATATGGACAGGAGGGGAACCTACTCTACAACTTGATGAAGAAATTGTGGAATTATTTAAAGAAGAAGGTTTTTATCAAGCAATTGAAACAAATGGTAGTAATCCAGTTCCTATTGGTATTGATTATGTTTCCTGTAGTCCAAAAGAAGGTGTAACAATTCGTGATTTGTGGGAGAATTTTAATGGTAGGCAACTTGATGAATTTCGTTATCTTATTACAACAGACTCTATCAAAGAAATAGATAAGCAATTACCTGGTATTGAAAATCTTCCAGAAGCTACTTATTATTACATTTCTCCAATGTTTGATGGATTTACGTATGTTCCTGATGTTGTAAATGCTTGTGTGGATTACTTAAAAAGTAAATATAATTGGTTCAATAAATATAGCAGTAAAACGTGGAGACTTTCAGTGCAAATACATAAAATTATAGGAATCGCATAATTCCTATTAAATTAAAAAATAAATTTAAAAAACCTTAAAAAACCTTTGGTAGGCTCAGATATTCTACGTATATTTGTACTTGCTTTTATTAATCAAATTTTTAATTTAAATCTTTAATGTTATGGCAAAAAAATTGACAAAGAAAGACCTTGTAGCAGCTTATAAAGAGTTGGATAAGGTAGCGGGAATCGACCCTGCAATTGAGTACGATGAATTGTCGTTGGAAGAGTTTGAAAAAGAACTCTACATTACCATTGATCAAGTGGTTGAGGAAGGTGACAAATTCAGCAAGGCTACCCAAGCCGTGTTTGATGCTCTTGCTGAAAAGTACGGTACTGAGGAAGAAGAAGAAGAAGAAGAGGAAGAGGAAGAGGAAGAGGACGAAGACGAGGAAGAGGAAGAGGAAGAGGAAGAGGAAGAGGAAGAGGAAGAAGAAGAGGAAGAGGATGATGACGAGGATGAGGACGAAAAGAAACCTGCTCCTAAGAAAAAAGGACCTCCCCGGAAAGTTAGAAAAAGCAATCAGGAAATTGCAGACGAATTACTCGCGGAAAAAGCAGATGAGAAAACCATTCTTGCAGCCTTTAAAAAGGTGTACGCAGAACGTGCTATCACGGACATGGACTTTGTGAAGAAAAGAGCCGGTATTTACATGGACATCGCAAAGAAAAGAGCCGGCGTGAAAGTCACCAAACCTGTTAAAGCGGAAAAGGAAACAAAAGAAACAAAGAAAATTGTTCCCTTGAAAGAAGAAGTGAAGCAGGATGTTCCGAAAAAGAAGAAAAAGTAATTGAATTATCCTGGATACAAGAGCCGGTGGATTGATTATCCTATCGGCTCTTGTAATATTTTTTTGATATGGAAGAAGTGTTTAAAGAAATATTTAACTTAATCGGAGATAACCCAGAAAGGGAAGGTTTAATAGATACTCCGAGAAGAGTTGTTAAAAGCTGGACAGAACTTTACAAAGGTTATAATCAAAAAGCTGAAGATATCTTAACAGTATTCTCAAGCGATGGTTATGATCAAATTGTACTACTTAAAGATATTGAAGTTTACTCAATGTGTGAACATCATATGTTACCATTTATTGGTAAGGCTCATGTTGCATACATACCTAATGAAAAAATTGTAGGTATTTCCAAACTTGCAAGACTGGTAGATATTTACGCTCGTCGTTTACAAATACAAGAACGTATTGGACAACAGGTAACTGATGATTTAATGAGGTTACTCAAGCCAAAAGGAGCTGCCTGTATTATTGAAGCTCAACATCTTTGTATGTTGATGCGCGGTGTGAACAAACAAAATTCTGTTATGGTGACATCAAGTTTAAAAGGTGTTTTCTTACAAAATAATACAAGTAGACAAGAACTAATGAATTTAATTCATGCCAAATGAGAAAGACTTTTGTAGTAGTAAAAACGACTTTTTCTGCTTTACACGCCTGGCCAGAATGCCCATATGAGGATGTAGCTTTTTTAAGAGCACCTCATCGACACGTGTTCTATGTAACGATGAAGATACAAACAACGGAAGATCGTGAACTTGAATTTATTCGTTTAAAGAAAGAATTAGATTTTTATATTAGGGATAACTGGGAAGATAATAACTTAGGTAAACTATCTTGTGAAAAGATTGCAGAAAATCTTATGAATAATTTTAATGCTAATTTTGTAGGTGTATTTGAAGATGATGAAAACGGAGCAGAGATTTGGAATGATTAATATTATTGATCCTTCCAGCACAGAATTTAATAGAGGTTCTTTTTGCTATTCTCCTTACCTACTTTATAATGGTTTGTCAGAGTTAAGAGTAGCCGATAAGATAAATCTCTTAGAAACCTTTGTACCTGAAAATTTAGATCTTATACCTAAAGCAGATCTAAATATTGTTACACTTTGGTCATATCCTCAGATTGAGACAGCTTTACTGCTTAATCACTTTATTCCTTTTGAGACTGGATTAAAGAATGTTTATTATGCAGGGTATTCACCATTAATATCTCATTTAGGTTTACCTCATATAAAAGATGTTTTAGGTTATGATCCTATAGCTGATTATGCTTTTTTGCAAATAGCTATGAAAACCTATCCTAAATATTACAGTCATTTTCAAAGGTTACTTTTAAGTGACTGTGATATGCACTTACAATCTCTTGAAAAAGGACAACTTGTACATCCATTATTTACTTCATATGGTTGCCTTATGGGATGTGAGTTTTGTCCTTCTACAAAAAATTGTGGAAACATTCGTATTTCCTTACCTTTATATGAAGTAATTCATATGCTTTATGAATGTGAAGAAAAAGGTATTTTTAATATCCATTTCACAGACGAGGATTTTTTCTTTTCAACCAAAAGAGCTTTTGCTATTTTAAATTATTTGAAAAATAAAGGATTTCATTTAATCGCTTTAGGATCTTCTTCTAATGTTCTACGTTTTATTAAACAGTATGGTGCAGATATTTTTAAAGAATCTGGATTAGAGGTTATTGAGATTGGATTTGAGTCAGGTGAGGATGCTGTTAGTTATGCAATGGGAGCAGGGAAATCGCTTGATTCTTGCTATGAATTAGCCGAAATTCAAGAGAAAATATATGCACGTATATTTTGGCTTGTTTTAACTTTCTTTCCTGGAGAAACAATTACATCATTAAATGAAACAGGGTTGTTTTTACGTAAATATGGATTAACTCAAAATGAGGTTGTTGGTCGTTTGCGTACAAATGGAACTAAAGGTGGGTTAGGACAATTTTTTCAACCTTATCATGGATTAGGTATGTACGAAAAATTAAATGGTGATGGGTTGTTTCTAACTGAACGTCCAATACGTTTAGTACCAAGTTATATTCCTAACAGTTTTTTAAATAGCTTGATAAAAGAAGTTGTTATAGAAAGATTTGTAGAAGTAAAACCTTGGTTGGAACTATATAATATTGAAATGAATGAAAGTGAATTACCTTCTTTATTAGGTAAATTTGTTTTCGAATTTATTAAAAAGAAACCTACCGTAGAAGCGATGCATAATGCTATCAAATTTGCAGTATTAGCAAGAATGGGGGTGATAAAATGAACAAGATTACAATATTAAATATACCAATTGAACCATTAGAAGAACGTTATTCTATTCAATGGGATATTTGGTTTGGAAATTACTTTAAGAGTTTTTCCCGTAAAAAGAGTTTTAATTTAGAGGTTGAAACAATTTACGGAAATAGTTCTCAAGGTAAGATTACTCAAGGTAGTTTTTTAGATGTGGTAGATACTAATATCTATAAAAATGAGCAAACCAACAAAATCATAGAATACATAAAAAACAATCAGGAAAAAGAGATTGTTTTATTCTTTCATGATTTATGGTTTCCAGGAATAATCAATATTGCTTATGTAATTTACGGTTTAGGTCTTGAAAAATCTGTAAAGATTTGTGGGTGCCTTCATGCAGGGTCTTACGATTGTGAAGATTTCCTCAGTAAAAAAGGAATGACAGTTTGGGCTCATTATTTTGAAGATAGTTTGTTTCAAATAATTGATTTAGTATTTGTAGCGACAGGATTTCATAAAAATTTAATTCTTAATAAAAGAAATATTGATTCAAATAAAATTAAGGTGACTGGTTTTCCTATCTTCCCAGAAGAGTTTGTAAATGATTTTTTAGAAGAGAAAGAAAACATAATTGTATTTCCTCATCGTTTAGATTCAGAAAAATGTCCTGAGATGTTTGATGAATTATCCTCCATATTACAACCTATATATCCTAATTGGAAATTCCTTAAAAGTAAAGAATGTACGAGTTCAAAAAAGGAATATTATCAATTATTAGCCAAGTCTAAAATTGCTGTTTCTTTTGCAAAACAAGAAACCTGGGGTATAGCAATGCAAGAAGCTGTATTTCATGATGTAATTCCTATTGTACCTGATAAATTAAGTTATCCTGAATTATATTCTCCAGCTTTTGTATATAATGCTAATAGCTCTGTTATGAATGCTATTAAACTCATTAAATCTGTTATTTATGAATATGATAAATATAGAATTTTTCTAAGGTTCAATAAAAACAGTTTAATGGTAGCTGGTGATAATGCCATCAAACTTATGTTGGAACAAATCTTATTATTTTGTAGGAATGATTGATTATAAATTTTCTGTTTTTGTAGACTGTGGAGCTCCTTCACTCTACAATAGACTGTCCAGAAAAACTGGAACAGATGCTAATGTTATGGGAACTCATTTTAAACATAGAAAATATGACACGTTTTCTTATGTAGACTTACCGGAATATATTGAATACAGGGACAAGTATGTTCAATTTTTAAAAGAACATGAAAAAAGTATCAATATATTTTCCAATCTCGATGTAATTAATAATCCTACACTAACCTTAAAAAATCAAAAAATAATTGAAAGTAAAGATGTATTTCCTATTCCTGTCTTTCACTTAGGTAGTGATGTGAGTTATCTAAGGGAATATGTAAAAAATTATGAGTACATTGCTATTGGAGGTTTAGTACCTAATCCAACCTCAGTATTAATTCCAGCACTTGATAGATTATGGAGAGAAGAATTAATAGATGAAAAAGGATTCCCTAAAGTAAAGGTTCATGGTTTTGCGTGTACTTCTTTTCCATTAATGTATCGTTATCCTTGGTATTCTGTTGATTCTGCCACTTGCCTTAAATTAGGTATGTATGGTAAAATCTATTTACCAGAGTATCGTTCTATGCGACTTAATATGTTGGCTGTTTCAAGTAGGGATATTAAGGTAGATGATCGTGTTACAAAAGGTGTACAAAGGGAACTTAATAGACGTGCTGAGAAGTGGAATACAGACTTAACTTGTTTAAGTGAAAACATTACTGAAAGAGCTATTTGGAATTATTTAGTATTTTTGGAACAAATCCAAACATATATACCAAATTGGCCTTGGTCTCTTTTTAATAGGAGAACTAAAAGCACCTCAACAGGAGAAAAACTCAACTTCTATTTAGCAGGTAATTTTTCTAAAAAAGAGGAAAAAGTATTGTGTGAAAAATTAGAAGAACAAGCTATTCCTGAGAATCAAAGATTCAGATTATTATCCTTTTGGTATCGTGAATATACAGCATACAGATTAAATTTAAGAAATGAAACCATTATTCGAAGAAGTTCCAGAAAAAGAAAAAACAATACTTGATTTTAAAGGTAAATTATCAAGAATTGGTTATTCATTTACATTTATAGAAAATGAAATGATAGGTGCAGGTACATTAATCAAATTGTTTCCAACGGGATTTGAATATGATTATGAACTTGTGATACCGTGGGTTCGCCCTGCTGTTATTACAATGAATCAATTTGATAAAATTCTTGCGGATTATCCACGTATAAATGTACCAAAACAAGCATTACACTTATCTGATGAAGATAAAATAAATTTTATGTCAGATATGATTAATGAGAATAGGTTGCATTTTTTAATCATTATACCACGTCCAAACAGTTTTTCAGATTTTTATTGGTTTGGTCGATATTCTAAGGTATTTCCTTCAATGAGATTAACGTATAGGGAAAAAGGTAAAGATGCAGATAGACTATGTCTTGGTGTTTATTCCACTTATAATTTTTGTAAATTGTTAGAATTAAAAACCATACTTGATAAAAACTTCGCAATATGAAAATTAAGAAAGAAGATTTAAAAAGGGCTTTAGAAATTGTAAAACCTGGATTAGCAAACAAAGAAATTATTGAGCAATCCGGTAGTTTTGCTTTTATTGATGGTCGGGTTGTTACCTACAATGATGAAATCAGTGTATCACATCCTATTAAAGACTTAACCATTACAGGAGCTATTCAAGCTGAGGAACTCTACAAATTTCTTGCAAAAGCAAAAGAAGAAGAAATTGACATTAAAATTACAGAAACTGAAGTTATTATTAAAAGTGGAAGAGCTACTACAGGATTTTCATTAAACAGTAAAATTACCTTACCTTTGGATGAAGAACTTGTAGTGAAAGGTAAATGGAAAAAATTACCTGTGGATTTTAATACCGCTATTAATTTTGCCAGTATGTCTTGTTCCTCAGATATGACTCATCCAAAACTTACCTGTGTACACGCAAATCAAAAAGGATTTATTGAAGGTAGTGATAATTTTAGGGTAGCTCATTATATGCTTGAAGAGTTACCCGTAGGTACTTTTCTTATACCTGCAAATTCAGCAAAAATTGTAACTAAGTTAAATCCTACTAAAATTTGCGAAGGTAATGGCTGGGTACATTTTAAAACAGAAGAAGGTACTATGATATCTTGCCGTGTCGTTAATGACAATTACGTGGACACAAGCCCATACACTAAACACCCTAAAAAGGGAGTTAATGTAAGATTCCCCAAGACATTAAGCGACGTATTAGATAAAGCAATCATATTTGCTAAAGGTGAGCAAAACTCCGATGAATCTGTAGAAATCCTAATTACTAAAAATAAATTGACTGTAAAAAGTGCTTCCTTAATTTCTTGGTTTAAAGAATCTATTGATATTGAATATAATACTAATGAAGAAATTTCCTTTTCTATTGTACCTCATTTATTAAAAGATATTCTAAAACAGACTTACGATTGCGTTTTGAGTGAAGGTGTTTTGTATTTTAAGAGTGATAATTGGATTTATGTCACATCATTGTTAGGATAAATTATGACTGGATTTTTTACTAAACACGAAACACAGTCTACTGATAGACTTGATGGAAAAAAGTACACTTGTTATTCTTGTGGATTATACAGAACTTGTGTATCTCCAAAAATGGAACCTTATGGTAACTTTAAAAAGAAGATTCTTAACATAGGAGATGCCCCTACGGAAATTGATGATGACAAAGGCAGACCATTTCAAGGTAAAGCAGGTCGTCTACTTGAACGTACTTATGCTAAATATGGAATAGATTTGTTTGAAGATTGTTTAAGTATCAATGCTGTAAATTGTCTACCCAAAACAAGTGATGGTGAAGCAAGAGTACCTACAAACAAAGAAATAGAATGTTGTCGTCGTTCTGTATTTAGTTATATTGAAAAATATAAACCAAAGGTAATAGTTTTATTTGGTGGACAAGCAGTTTACTCTATTATTGCCCATAGATGGAAAAAAGATTTAAAAACCATTAATGAATGGAGGGGTTGGATTATTCCAGACCAAGAAATTAAGGCTTGGATTTGTCCCACCTTTCATCCTGCTTATGTTGACAAAATGGAGAAAAAAGAGGTTTACAATATTTGGGAAGATGATTTACTAAAGATAGCCGGTATGGTAGATACACCTCTTTATATTGATAAAGAACCTGAAATTATTTATCTTAAAAATTTACGTAAATTAACCACTATTCCAGATGATAGTATAATTTCAATTGATTATGAAACAACTGGTCTAAAACCACACGGTGAAGGACATACCATTGTTTGTGCTTCTGTTGCACTTAATGAAAATAAGGCTTATGTATTTGAAATGCCAAAGGATGAAGTTGAAAGAGATGTTTATATTTCTCTATTAAAAAACAATTCCATTAAGAAAATGGCTCATAATTTAAAGTTTGAGGAGAATTGGAGTTTTGGTATTTTAAAAACAAGAGTACGTGGATGGGATTGGGATAGTATGTTGGCTGCTCATATACTTGATAATAGGTCTGGTGTAACAGGACTTAAATTTCAGACATACGTTAATTTTGGTATAATTGATTACAGCTCCCATTTAGAACGTTGGTTGGGTACAGAAGGTAAAAGTGCTAATGAAATCAATAAAGCACAAGAATTTTTTAGTACATCAACAGGACGTTTAGAATTAATGAAATATTGTGCTTTGGATACTATTTATCAGTATCGTTTAGCAAATAAACAAAAACTATTGTTTGATGAATTACCATTTTAAAATTGAATATGTTTTTTGAATTAAAAACCTACAAATTTTTCCAAGAAGGAATTTTAGCCTTGTCTCGTATGGAGCAACAAGGGTTAAGGATTGATATGAAATACGCTGAAGAAAAAAAGTTAGAATTAACTAAAGAAATTGAAAAACTTGAAGTGGAGTTTAAAGAAACAAAACTCTATAAACATTGGGCTCACACCACTAAAAACAAAGTCAATATTTATAGTCCTCAGCAACTTGGCGCATTCTTGTATGGTACAAAAAAGATTAAAATTAGTAAAGAAACTGCTTCTGGTCAGGGTGCTACGAATGAAGAAGCTTTACAAGAATTAGGGATACCTGAATTAGATATTCTTTTACGTATCAAAAAACTTAAAAAAGTTCGTGATACATATTTAGATGCTTTTGTAAGAGAACAGGTTAATGGAATTGTTCATCCATTTTTTAACCTACATCTTGTACGTACATTTCGGGGTAGTTCAGACAGTCCTAATTTCCAAAATATACCTAAAAGGGATAAAGAAACAATGGAAATTTGTAGAAGAGCAATATTACCACGACCAGGACATCAATTTGTTGAATTAGATTATAAACAACTTGAGGTTAGAATTAGTTGTTGCTACAATAGGGATGAGCAATTAAAGGAAGACATACTTGCCGGTGATATGCACAAAGAAATGGCAATTAGAATTTTTCATATTGAGGATTTTAATAAAGAAACAACAGGTCATTCAGTTCTTCGTAGTGCTACTAAAAATGGTTTTATATTTCCACAATTTTATGGGGATTATTATAAAAATTGTGCTGTAAACCTTTCCTATGGTTGGGGACATTTACCAAAGAACAGAAAATGGAAATCTACAGATGGTATTGAATTTGAAGATGGAAAATTAGGGGCTCATTTAATAAGTAATGGTATTAAAGATTTAGAATCTTTTACCCAGCATATTAAAGTGATTGAGGATTACTTTTGGAATGTACGGTATAAAGATTATACAAAATGGAAAGAACGTTGGTGGGAACAATATCAAAGGGTAGGACATATTACTTCTATGACAGGTTTTAATTACCAAGGAGTAATGAAAAAGAATGATGTATTAAATTATCCAATACAAGGTTCTGCTTTTCATTGTTTACTATGGAGTATTATTCAAGGTATTAAGGTACAGGTAAAGGAAAAGTGGAAATCCAGGTTAGTTAGCCAAATACATGATGCTATTGTAATGGATGTACACCCTGATGAATTAGAACACGTTGTTAAAACAATGAAAAGAATTATGTGCGAAGATATTGTCAAACATTGGAGTTGGATTACAGTACCTCTTGATGTTGATGTTGAGATACATAATGTAAATGATAGTTGGGCTGATAAACCACAAAGGTAATGAAAAGGACAAGAAAACATTCTACAGGTGGTTTGTTCTTATTTGAAGAACCTAAACCAGTTGCTGAGGTAACAATACGTCAAAGAAAACCAAAACAAGTTGATGGTTTTATTGAAAGATTTAAAGGTAAAGATCCGTTCTTTGTTTTAGAAAACTTTCTTAATGACAGAAAAGAGTATGTAACAAGTCGTTACCCAACAGATCATCCACAAGCAATGTCTGTTGTATTGTTTGAACTGAATTTATATTTAGACGTTCTTATACGTGTTAAAAATAATCTTAACCAATTTAAATTTAATGACAAATGAAAGATCAAAGAGACACCACCTCGGAAGACATTGCTTTTAAGTATGCCAAAGATGCATTATTAGAAGAAATGCAAGGTAAAGCACAAAAAGCTGAAAAGACATTTGAAGTATTTAACGTTTCAGAAGAATTATGGGACAAATGGTTTAAAGAAGTAACTTCAAATCAATCTTTATTTACCTCTATTTCTAAAACAAGTATTGTTCAACATTTGTTAAACTCTTCAACTTCTTTAACGGAGTATTCTGCTAAAATGATGATATTTTATCAATTTAGACAGAAAATGATAGAAATGTCAAGTAATCCGCTTATAGGACTAATAAATCTATTAAAATAATGGGATTGTATTTAAAGTATCGACCAAATGCCCTTACTGAAATTGAAGGTAACAGGGAAATTGTAATCACTTTGAGGGGTATGTTTAAAAAGAATGAAATACCCCACTCTATGCTGTTCCACGGACCAACAGGTTGTGGTAAGACTACCTTAGCCCGTATTGTAGCAAAAGAACTGGGTTGTACTGAAAATAATTTAATTGAAATTGACACAGCACAATTTAGGGGAATTGATACGGTACGTGATTTACGTAAAAACATTCAGTACACCCCTTTAGGTGGAGGTATTCGTGTTTATATTATTGACGAGGTACATAAAATGACAGGGGATGCACAAAATGCTTTCCTTAAAATACTGGAAGACACTCCCTTACATATTTACTTTATTTTGTGTACCACGGACCCACAAAGTCTTCTACCTACAATAAAAGGACGTTGTAGTCAGTTCCAGGTACAGTTATTGTCTGATGATGATATGAAATCATTACTTACAAAAATTGCTGAACTTGAAAATGATTCTATTGAGGATGAAATTATTGAACAAATAACACAAGATAGCCAGGGACATCCGCGTAATGCCCTGCAAATACTTGAACAGGTATTAAGTACCCCAAAGAAAAGAAGATTAACAATAGCCCAACAAGCTGCTATTGAACAATCTGAAAGTATTGCCCTTTGCCGTGCTTTAATGAAAAAACAAGGTTGGAGTGAAGTTAAAAAAATCTTACAAGGATTAAAAGGACAAGATGCAGAAGGTATCCGTCGTGTTGTAATTGGTTATGCTTCAAGTGTATTATTGAATACAGATAATGCTGTTGCAGGACTCATTTTAGAGGCATTCCAAGAACCTACTTACAATATGGGATTTCCTGGAATTGTACTCGCTTGTTACACCGTAATTAAAAGTTAATGATATGGCAGACAAAGTAGAAAAAGTGATTGAAACAAAAGACAACAAATGTTGGGTTACAATTTCTTACAACGTTAATCTCGGTGATTACGAAAATGTAAAAGTTGAAACAGGGTATTCACAAACAATACCTTTCAATCGTTCTCCTATTGACTTGCTCGAAGAAATGCAAGATAACGTAGCAAGTATTGTTATTGACGAAGCAAAATCTTTGAAAAAACAACTTAAAAAGAAAAGGAGTAAAGAATGAATCCATTATTTAAACTTGCAAAAGAACTCTGCCCACAAGGTGGTGTGGAAGATGATGCTCCATTCCCAAATTCTACTGACCAAGATATTTGGTGTGAAGGATTTGTACGTGCTACTGAATTGATGTTACACGCTTGGTACGTTGAAGATACTGATGTTACAAGAAGATTACTTGCTGAAAAACTTAAACGTGCTCATAAAAACTAATTCACATGAACTACGAAAAAGATATTCATATTGATGAAACTGCTCTTGATGTTGAGTGGTTGGAACAATCTGAACTTGCTATTAAATATGGCAAGTATTGGTCTGCTTGTAAAGACAGAGTTACCCGTGCTGAAGAAAATATTAAGTTAATTCGTGCTCAACTTATTGCAGAAGCAAACGATGACCCTGTTAAATGTTGTAACAAAGAAAAACCAAATGCCGCAGATATTGAAGCATACTATCGTCGGCATAAACGTCATATTAAGGCAAAAGAAGAATGGTTAGATGCTTTAAAGGAATGTAATGATGCTGAAATTGTAAAGAATGAAATTTCATTTACACGAAAAGCAGCCTTGGAAAACCTTGTACAATTACACGGACAAAATTACTTTGCAGGTCCTTCTATGCCACGTAACCTTCAGGGAGAAAGGGAAAGAAAACAAGAAAAAAGAAAAGAAAGTGAATCGAGAATTAGAATACGTAAATCTTAAATTTTAATGATTATGAAAAAGAAAAAGTTTAATTTTGCAGGAAAAATCAGTAGTAATGCCGCAGCCAGAAAAAAAGGTTTTGGTTATGGACATCTTCTTACAAATGGGTTGGATGTATGGACACCAGAAGTAGATTCCAAAGTTGTTATGGACATTTTACCATACCTTGTAAAGGATAAAAATCATCCTGATAAAGACAAGGAAAAAGGTATAGCAATGGAAGGTACTTATTGGTTTAAAAGACCTTTTAAATTCCACAGAAACGTTGGTGCTAAAAACAGTTCTGAAATTTGTTTACAATCTTTTGGAAAGAAATGTCCTATTTGTGAATACCGGGATAAACTTAAGAAGGATCCTGAAGCGGATGAGGATGCAATAAAAGCATTAAAACCAAGTGAACGTAATTTGTACGCTGTTGTAATCACAAAAATTAATGGAAAGAAACAAGAAAGAAAACTTCAATTATTTGAATTTTCAGATTACCTTTTCCAGGAAAAATTTGTTGAACAACTTGAAGATAAACCGGAGTTTGAAACATTCCCAAATCCTTATGAAGGTGCTTCAGTTAGTGTTAAATTTGCAGAAACCAATCTTGGTGGAAACAAATTCGCAGAACCAACAAGATTTGATTTTGAACCCAGATCAAAACAATATGATGATGAGTTTATTGATGAAATTCCTTGTTTGGATGAATGTTTGCGTGTACTTACCTATGATGAACTGAAGGCTAAGTTCATGGAAAATGATGATGTAGATAACGAAGAGGAAGAGGATGAGGATGAGGAAGAAAGAAAACCTGTAAAGAAAGGTAAAAAACCTGTAAAACCTGAACCAGAGGAAGAGGACGAAGACGAGGAAGAGGAAGAGGAAGAGGAAGAGGAAGAGGAAGAGGAAGAAGAAGAGGAAGAGGAAGAGGACGAAGACGAGGAAGAGGAAGAACCTGCTCCACGTAAACGTAAAACAGCCGTAGCAGACAAAAAGAAAGAAACTCCTAAAAAGGGAAAGAAAGAACTTACTTGTCCTCACGATTATCGTTTTGGTAAAGATACCAATAAATATGATGAATGTGAAGATTGTGAACTTTGGAACGAATGTTATGCGGCTAAGAAACAATCTTTGAAAAAGTAAGATTATGGTTTTACTTAAAACTAAGACAAGAGAGAGGGGTATCGAAGATACCTCTCTCATTGGATTTAAAATTCAAAAAGATATATCTTCTTTTCTTTCTTTATTTTGTTTAGCTAAAGGAATTACCAAAACCTCTATTTTAACAAAATTATTGAAAGATTGGACTATTTCTGAGCAACAAAAGAAAATTACAAAAGAAAGTTTAATTAATTCTATCTCTGAACGTGCTTTTGATACTTGGAGAAATTTACCCAAGAAGAATAGATCTTTTCAAGGATTTTTAAATTCTTTAAGAATTGAATTCCACTTTAAAGGGATTGATGATAAGTATATTGACCAAATTTTAGAAAAAGTACAAGATGAAAAAGATAAAGAATGAGATTCCTTTAAATGAACAAATAAAAAGACATTCCAGAAAAACCACACGTAAAAAGAAATATGATGGTTCCCTGGAAACGGTTGTGTCTACCGGCAGTACATTATTAGATTTAGCCATTAGCGGTGGTAGGATACGAGGTGGTGGTATTCCAACAGGTATCCTTATGGAAATCTTTGGTCCAAGTGGGGCAGGTAAAACCGTACTACTTTGTGAAATTGCTGGAGATATACAAAGGAAAGGTGGGGACATAATGTTTCACGACCCAGAGGCACGACTTAACAAACAATTTGCCCAAATGTTTGATGTAGACTTTGATAGAATTGATTACACTACACCAGATACTGTAACAGAGGTTTTTAAAGGTGTTCGGGAATGGAAGCCAACAGGAACAATTAATGGTGTCTTTGCAGATTCTTTAGCAGCACTTTCCACTGATATGGAAATGGATAACAAAGACGGTGATAAAATGGGAATGCGTCGTGCAAAAGAATTTAGTGAAGAATTACGTAAAACTTGTCGTATATTAGCCAAAAATAACTTGCTGATGGTAGCAAGTAATCAAGTAAGACAAAATCTTGATGCAGGTCAATATGGACAAAAATATACAACTCCTGGAGGGCTTGGTGTTGGTTTTTACTCATCTTTACGTTTACGTGCGGGTACACCTGAAAAGATTAAAGTAAAACAAAAAATTGCAGGAAGGGAGGTTACAAGAGTAATTGGTGTTGAAACACAAATCGAAGTACATAAAAGTTCAGTTTGGAAACCTTTTCATTCTGCTCCTGTTTACATACTGTTTGATTATGGTATTGATGACATTCGTGCTAATTTACAATTCATCAAAGACTTTACCAAAAATACAACTTATACTATTAATGAGGAAAAGTTAGATGTAGGATTAGAAAAGTCTATTGCTATAATTGAACGTGATGAACGTGCTAATGAACTCCGTGAACAAGTAATTGATTTATGGGAAGAAATTGAAGAAAAATTTGTAAGTGAACGTAAACCAAAACAAAGATGAGTACTGAAAGAATTAAATTAGAGGACAACACAAGGAACGTTATCATGAAAATGTCCAATGGAAATCCAGGAGCAATGGATGCTGTTATGAGATTATTAAAGCCAAACAACATTGATCCTGATAATGTTTTAGGTGGTTTAGGTATGGTTTTACTAATGGATACCTATGGAATTTATGGAACAGATATTTATGTTCTGTATAATGATATTTGTGGTAGAAATTTAGCAAAAATGATAGCAGTATTACGGGCAACTCAAATAGGAATGTTTAGTAGTGATATTTTAAAAGATGCTTGTTCAAGACAAGATTATTCTGGACGTGCTATGGTTCCTGTTAATGAGTTATGTTTAAAAGTAAAAGAAAGATTACCAAATTTTAATTTGGAAGGGTGATTATGGAAACAAATGAATGGCTTGCACTTATTTTTATTGCCTTATTTGGATGCTTTGCTTTACTATCAACAATAGCCTTTGGAATGGTGAGTATTATGAGAAAGTTAGAAGATATAAAAGAGAAACTATGACAAAATTAACAGTTGAAATAATTCCGTATTTATGTTGGCATACTTCTGAATGTAATTTATCAACTTGTGCAGGTTGTGGTGATATTATATTTTCTGAAAATTTTAAATTATATATTGATCTTATGGTAAATAAAAAAATAAAAACAGAATCAGACACAGGCATAATTTTGTGTCGTTCTTGCTATGATATTTATGCAAAATAAAATAGGATTATGACAAAAAATGATGAGCAACTAATTAAAAACGCTAATCATTTGTATTGTGTAGATTGGTATTTGGCTGATCAAAAGACTAAAAAAGTTGAAACTAAAGAAGCCAAAACTGAATCACAAAACATTGCAAAACGATTACATCATAAGGAAGAATATTTATCAGACTTGTTATGAAAAAGCAAATATTTGATTTACGGTCTAATATGAGAACCTTTACCCATAAGTTTTATAAAGGTTGGACACCGCAGGATTTTAAAAATGAATACCTTAAAATCCAGATGCACACCAGTACATTAACCAAATCACAAAGAGAAACTGTCATCAAATACGTTAAACGTAATGCGGATAAGAACGAATAAACATTTAGTTGTTTTAACCAACGACCCTTCTCTCACTGCTTGGGGTTACTGTGTTATGAAAAATGACATAGTTTTAGAATGTGGGTGCATTAAAACAGCACCTGAACATAAAAAGAAAAGAATACGTAAATCTGATGATACGGTTCGCCGTATTAGTGAAATAAATAAAATACTTTTAGGTCTTATTAAACGACACGAAGTAGACTTTATTTTAAGTGAAGCACCACACGGTAGCCAAAATGCTTCTGCAGCAATGATGGTAGGTATTGTTGCCGGTATGATACAAACTATTTCAGATACATTAGAAATACCTGTAGAGTGGTACAGTGAAATGGATAGCAAAAAATTTGTATTAGGTAAAAAATCTGCAGTTAAAGTAGAAATGATTAATGCTATTAAAAAACTGTATGACGTACCTTGGAAGAATATTAAATATCACGACGAAGCCGTTGCCGATGCTATTGCGGTTTATCGTACTGCCGTTGGATTGTCACCTACATTAAAACTTTTAAAATAATGTACCATATCAAAGAAGGCAACAAAACACTTTGCGGTAAAAAGATTGATAAATCAATCAATACCATTAGTTCAAACTCGGCAAGTAGGGCTACTTTATCGAATTGCTGTCCTTTATGTAAGGCAAAATATATTGAACAATTACAACATTTTACCCAAATTAAAGAAGAAAAAGATGGATGATGAATATATTTTAGAACACCTTAAAAAATGGGTTCCTTTATTTTATGGTAAGGAAAATGCTCAATACGCTTTTTCCAAGAAAAAAGGTGATTACTTTTATTTTGGTTACGAAAACGGTGACGATTTTGTAACCAATAAAGTAACTAAACCCGTAGCAATATTCTTAGCGATAGATAATACCTCATTTTTAAAGTTCTTAAAAAAACAAGGAATTGACAAAGATACGTTACAACCAATTAAAAGAACAAGACGAAATGAATAAACAAAGAGAGATTGGATATTATTGGGTAAAAACACGACGTACTAAAATTTGGATGATTGCTAAATGGTGGCCCAACCTAAATAAAGGAAAAGGTTTTTGGGACACTATGCAAACCATTGAAAATGATACAAGAGGAGGATTTATTGAAGTTGATGAAAGAAGAATTAAACGTATTGAAGAAGAAAAACCTATAATAAAAAGAACCAGAAAAAATGATACGCAATCTGACAATAAGAAACTTTCAAAGCCACAAAAAGTCGTTTCTGGAATTCCACAAAGGGTTAAACGTCATCGTAGGACCAACTGATTCAGGTAAGTCTGCTATTATACGTGCTTTACGATGGGTAGTGTGGAATAAACCATCTGGAGATTCTTTTCGCAGTACGTGGGGAGGAAATACACACGTAAGCATTGAAACAGATTCCCACAGCATTGCAAGGAATAAAGGAGATCATAATAATTATGTATTAAGAAATACAGGGGAAGAAGAAGTTATTAAATTTAACGCCATAGGGGCTAATGTACCTGATGAAATAGTACAGGTATTAAATATGGATGAAGTAAATCTTCAACAACAACTTGACACACCTTTTCTTTTAAGTGAATCTCCAGGTAAGGTAGCAGCTTTCTTGAACAAAGTTGCCGGTATTGATTTAATTGACAAAAGTATTAAGGATATTCAAAAAGAAATTAAAGATACAGAACGGTCAATTAAGATTAAACGGGAACAATTAAAAACCAAAAAACAAGAAATACTTGCATACGATGAATTAGAAAAAATAGAAATGGATATTGAACGACTTGAAGAACTTGAAAAACGAAGAAATACTTTAAGTAGATATAAAAAGGAATTAACCAGCCGTATTATTTCAATCCAAACCATTCTTGTTAAAATAAAACAAGAATCTGCTATACTTGAATTAAAACCTATTGTAGATTTATATATTGGTAAAATTGAAGATAAGAAAAAACTTGAAGAACGTTATATAAGTTTAGCCAAGAAGATTAAAACCATTAAATCTGTTAATTCAAAGATTCAAATATATGCAGGGTATTTAGAACTTGAGGAACCTGTAAAGGTACTAATTACCAAAGTTAATTCTAAAGCCGTTCTTACAACGAAATACAGTAGGCTTAATACTTTACTAACAAACTATAATAAAGTTAAAGAAAACATATTGACATCGCAAGAAAACGTAGATAAATTAACTATTAAATACACTACAAATTTACCGGACACTTGTCCTCTATGTGGAACCAAATTAACTTGTAAAAAGCTATGAAATTAATTCTTACAGGTGATTGGCATATTCGGGAAACAAAACCTGTTTGCCGTTTGGATGATTATTGGCAAACCCAATGGGAAAAGATTGATTGGATTGCTGATTTAGCAAAAAATCATAATTGTCCTGTACTACATTCCGGTGATTTATTCCATCATTGGAAACCAAGTCCTTATCTACTGTCAATGTGTATTGAACATTTACCAAGATATTTCTTTACCGTATATGGCAATCACGATTTACCACAACATAGCTTGAGTCTTGCTGAAAAGAGTGGTGTATATGTACTTGCCGCATCAAGTCGTATTACTGTATTAGAAGGAACTCATTTTGGGGAAGAACCTGTTACAGATTCATTTAAAGGAATATTGGTTTGGCACGTAATGACTTATAAAAATGAATTACCTTTTCCTGGATGTGAAGAACTATCAGCCAGGGCTATTCTTAAAAAATACCCACAATATAAACTAATTCTTACAGGGGATAATCATGTTACTTTTGTACAAGAATTAAAAAACAGAATACTAATAAATCCAGGTAGTATATTTCGTTGGACTGCTTCACAAATTGATCATAAACCTTGTGTGTTTTTGTATGATACTGAGAAACACACGTATGAACAAATCTTTTTACCTATTGCAGGGCCCGATGTAATTAGTCGTGAACATATTGATATCATTGAAAAAAGAAACAATAGGATAGATGCCTTTGTTTCCGGACTTACCACCGATATGGATATGGACATATCTTTTACAAAAAACCTGGAGAGGTTTTATGCTAAAAATAAGATTGACAAAAACATTAGACAAATAATCCAAAGATTTATTGAAGTATGAAAGCACAAGAACTATTAGAATTAAAACAAGAAATTGAAGAAGCCAAAGACAAGACACTTCAATTAAAAGGACAGAAAGATGCTTTGTTTCAACAATTAAAAGATGAGTTTAATTGTACTACTTTGCAGCAGGCTGAGAAAGAACTAAAAAAGTTAGAATCACAAATTGCTGATTTATCTGCTGAAATTGAAGAAGGTTTGCATACAATTGAAGAACAATATGAAAAAATAAATGCAAATGGAACTGAGTGAAGTACGTAATAAGTTAGAAAGATTAAAAGGTAAAAAAATGGAACTTGAACGTTCTATTAAAACCCTTCGTACTGAGATTAAACAGGAACGTAAAATGTCAGAAGACTTACAAAAAGCCTATGAAATTATTCGTATTGTTGGTTTTGAGACTCAACAACAATTACAGTTTCATATATCTGATATTACTACATTAGCTTTGGAAAGTATTTTCCCAGAACCTTACAAACTCAAACTTGATTTGGTAAAAAGACGTAATAAAAATGAATGTGATATCTTATTTGAAAGGAATGGAGACACTTTCAAACCTTTAGATTCTTCAGGTGTAGGTACTGTTGACGTTGCTTCGTTTGCTTTACGTATTGCAAGTTGGAGTATGGCGGTAAAACGTACACGCAATACAATCATACTTGACGAACCTATGCGTTTTCTGAGTGCTGAATATCAAGAAAACGCTTCGGAAATGATAAAGGAAATTTCTAAAAAATTAGGTATTCAGTTTATTATAATAACCCACGAACCTACTTACGCTTCGTATGCAGATCGTACGTTTACGGTTACGATTAAAAATGGTGTTTCACAAGTAAAACAATCATAATGAAAACATTTGATGATTTTCGTGCCCAACGTAAAGCTGAAAATATACATAAAAAATATGGTAATAAGTCTTTGGAATTCTGTAAAAACAATATTCACGATTTAGCAGGAATACTTGATCAATACGGAATTACGCCGTTCGATTGTACCAATACGATGCGTAAAAAATTACAAGGTAAATATTCAAAAGAAATTTTGAAAATTGTACTTGGTGCAAATGACCAATTAATTCATTGGACTAAAGTATTAAATATAATAAGGAAAAAACCTACGATGGGTTAAAGTCGGCGTTCTCAGAGGGTAGGGTATTTGACATATCATTGATTCCACGTTTTCTGTAATCCCTACCCTCTTTTTTAACTAACCTTTAAAAATTAATTGATATGGAAAATTACTTAGATGGTCCGGAAAATTCTGATGAAGCAGAAAATTTTCAGAAAAAGATTGATACAAATTATGGTTTAGGTTGTACAGGGTGTCTTGTCATATTTTTTATAGGACTTGCTGTTGCAATAGGTATTGTTTTATTTTTTTCACATTTACTTAATAATTACAGAGTATGAGTAAAAATTGTATTGATATTGTAATTGTTGATGCTATCAAAATGATAGTAGGTGCTTCTGAAGGTAACGTTACCTATGATGTTTTTTCAAATGTAGATGATCCTTTATTTGGAAAAAGAATGCTTTAAAGAAAACTATTGTAAAAATCGTAATAACAGATCAGATATGAGAAACATTGATGAAAAAGTATTAGAAATTGCCTTTAAATCTGAAACAGGTTCTTATAAAGAATCAGTACCTTTTAGAAATTATATTGAATGGCTTGAAGAAAAAGCCACACAATTATTTTTATTACAAAGTCATAGTAATTTACGTAACGAATTAGGCAAACAAAATGACAAGTGTTGAATATTTAATGTCTAAGAAGATAATACCTGTAATAAAGGTTGTTGGAGAGTCTAACCAATCAGAGGTTTTTGTTACAATGACCATAAGGCAATTTGAAGAATATGCAGAATACTGTGCTGATAAAGCCTATGGAGATGGCTATACAGACGCTTTGAGAGATAGACCAAGAAGAAACATTGACACGGTGGTAGCAGAGGTATGTGACCACCATTGGCTCCCTATTGGTGAATGGGATAACACGATGATGCTGCAATGTACAAAGTGCAATTTGTACAAAGAGGGTGAGGGTAAGAAAGAATGTGTACATCCATACGCTATGGTTTACGGTGGTTGTGGTAAACCGGAGAGATGTTTGTTATGTGGTGAATTATTGAGTGATTAAACTTTGGGAGGAAACAAAATGACAGCAGAATTAAGTTTTGAAGAGTTACCTGATGGTAGTAAAATTATTACCATTCAAGGTATAAATCAATTTGGAGAAAAGTACATCCGTCAAGAAAGGATAAAGTGTCCGTCAGTTTGGGATGCTTTAAAGAGATTAACCTACACGGCAGAGGAAACAGAAGCCTTTGCGGAGTGGTGTCTGCTTAACGATGGTAGTACTGTTGTCAAAATCATCAAAGAGCAAGAGCCCTATATCAAATTTCTTTTCGATGAACTTAAGCAAAAGAATAAGATAATTGAAGCGCAGGATGAGTACATTTTATATCTGAGAGAGGCAATAGATAGGGTTTACATACACCTCAAGAAGCCATGCAAATATTATGACGCTGAATTTCTGCTAAGAGGCGATATGATAAGAAACAAGATTGAGGAGGCAAAAAATGACCGCTAACGTATGGTGCTATGAGCAGGTTTGCCTTGTACAACCTTTCAATTTAGCACAAAACTTAATGGCAAAACTGACATATACAACGTGTTATGTGCCGTTTTTTATTCACAAATTAAATTTAAAAACAAATAATATGGCAAGTGTAACTTACAAAAATCAACCTGCTATTGATAAGACAAAAGGAAGTGTGCCGTTGGCAGGAACGAGCCACATTTACAGGGTTAAAAAGAAACTTTGGAATGATAGTATTGAAGATGTTTTGCAGGGATTGTTTATTGGTAGAACATTGCACGTTTGCTGTGGTAAATCATTACTTGGCGATGTGCGATTAGATGCTGATGCTGAAAATAATCCTGATATAATTTGCGATGCCTCAAAAATGCAAGACTTTGTAAAGGATAACGAATTTGAAACAGTAATTTGCGACCCGCCTTACAACGGAAATTTCCAATGGAATCACGATTTATTAGCAGAACTTTCAAGAGTAGCAAGTAAAAGGATTATTTTCCAGCATTGGTTTATTCCCGCAAATCCAACTGGCACTTATAAAAAAGCACAAGAGAAGTTTCTTTTATCCGATGTGTTAGTGTGGCAACCTAAAACATACTTTGGTCGAGTGCAGGTTATTTCGGTGTTCGATGCTGTTTCTTAAAATGGCTACTAACGGTTCCGCTATGTGCAGTTTGGGAATTAAAAGCACTGCACTATCAAACTAATAAAAACTTTATAAAATGCACGAAGTAACAATAACAGATAAACCCCAAATTGCATATAGCGAGTGTTATGCACAGGTTTTTTTAGGTGATTGTTTGGAACTATACAAAAATATAGAACCGAAAAGTATTGACTTAATTTTAACCGATTTGCCTTATGGTACGATCGCCTGTAAATGGGATACTATAATACCATTTGATAAACTTTGGGAAATGGTAAATTACCTACTAAAACCAAACGGTGCATTTATAACAACCGCTTCGCAACCATTTACAAGTGCGTTAGTAATGAGTAATGTGAAATGGTTTAAATGCGAGTGGATTTGGCAAAAACATAAGGGCACAAATATTTACGGAGTAAAAAGAGAACCTTTAAAAATACATGAAAGCTGTTTGATTTTTGCAAAAGATAAATACACTTATAATCCACAAATGACAGAAGGTGAACCATATAAAAAAAGAGGTTCACATAATATAGGAAAATCTGACGGTTTAATAATAGCAAATAAAAAAGTTGGATATGCAAAAGATTTTGATAGTTCAAAAAGGTACCCAGTTTCGATTCAGGAATTTTCAAATCATAATCAAAAAGATAATTCTTTTCATCCTACACAAAAGCCAGTTGCATTATTTGAATACCTACTAAAAACATACAGCAATGAAAACATGATAATATTTGACCCTTGTATGGGTTCGGGAACTACTGGAATAGCCTGTAAAAATCTTAATCGTTCTTTTATCGGAATAGAAAAAGATGAGGCATATTTCAAAATAGCAGAACAGCGAATAAATGCACGGACGCTGTTTTAAACTTGTGCATAACGGTTTGCAGCTAACCGAAGTTGGCGATTATGAAGCACAAATCTTGAATTAAAAACAAATGTTAAACCGAAGCAGAAACGCTCATATAACCACTGAACCGCCAATTTTGGTTAGGTGCTGTTATGTGCCGTTTTTCTTCATAAATCTTAATTAAAAATGGAAAATTACAAAGGGTATGAATTATTTAGTGATGCAGCATATTATGATATGATTTGCATTAGAAAGGCAGGAGCCAGAAATTTTAATGATACTATTCACGTATCTACTTTGCAGGAAGCAAAACAAACAGTTGATGAAATAATTATTTTGTCAGATTATATGGACTGGTATAAAAATAAATATGGTGGTGTTATTATGGTATCAGATTACTGGATAAAAGAGTTTGTGTCTGGTCGCTAAAATGGCACATAACTACTTATATGTACGGAAAAACTGTACATATACACAACGAATAAAAAGAAAGGAGGGAACGGAATGAAACACAAATTTTCAGAAGAAATTAAAGAGACATACCTCCCGTTCTGGGAGGAGATGAAAGAAGAATTTGATGCAAGACCAATGCTATCAGTATCCCCTGAGCTTCTTGCAGAACTACAATCCATCCTAAACCGTGCCTATATGCGGGCATTGGAGGTGGGATTTAACGAAGGAATGGGTTTTCAAATTAATAAAACAACTAAAAAATGATTTAATTATGGAATTTAAAGAGTATCAAGAACAGGCATTATCAACGGCTGTTTATAACAGACGCTGGTCAATTATTTACCCGGCATTGAAATTGTCGGGTGAAGCAGGTGAGGTTTCTGAAAAAGTAGGTAAAGTCTTACGTGACGAACAAGGAATTTTTTTAGATGAAAAAAGACTTGAACTTGCCAAAGAACTTGGTGATGTACTTTGGTATATCAATGCACTTGCTCACGACATTGGGTATGACTTGGAAACAATCGCTAAAATGAATATTAATAAATTAGCAAGTCGTAAAGAAAGAGGTATGATTCACGGTAACGGAGATAACAGATGAAAACACCGATTGATACAACAATTATTGATGCTTTAAAAACAATAGTTGAAGGTACAAAAAATGATGTGGTTTATTCCGTTGAAAAAGTAGAAACAAAACCTATCTTTGAAAAATGTACTTGGTTTGAAAAGTTATTTGGTTTTGAATGGCAACGTGAAACTGTAAGAAAAACAATAATCAGTATAACTGTAATTGAACGATCATGAATAATGTTATTTTTAAATATCAAATCCCTATACAACTTACTTCAACAATACATTTACCAAAAAATGCTGAAATCCTATATGTTGGAACACAACAGGGATCAATGTGTATTTGGTGTTTGATTGATGAGAAAGTAGGATTAGAACCACGACAATTCTATTTGTTTGGTACAGGACAACAAATAGAACGTATATTAGGGTATAGATACGTGTATATAGGTACGTTTAAACTTGATAATGATACGTTGATTTTACATTTATTTGAAAGTGTACCTGTATGATTTTAACAGACCAACAATACCAAGAAAAAGTCATTAAAAGTGCTATGTCAGAAATATTACGACAAGTACCTTTACAGTTTGAACAGTTCACTACGGTTGAAAAATATCTTAATTACGTTTACGAAATAGGTTATTTCCGTCGTAGTACACGGGGTAACGTAAAAAAGAATGTTGCTATTGAGCAGGTTAAAAATGGAATAGTTTTACACGAATATAAAAGTATGTCTGATGCGGCACGTATTAATGGGATTTCTATTGAAGCTATACGTAGAGTAGTACGAGGAATTAATAATACGGCTAAAGGGTTTTATTGGCGTGTTAAAACAACTTAAATCAACATGGTGTCGCGGCTTGTCTTACATTATTTGTGTAAAGTAGTGTAAATGTACTGCTAAAATAAAAAAGGGCTTTGAACCAACGTTCTCAGCCCTTTTCTAAATCAAAACCAAACTGTAAAATGAAAAAATCTACTATTCGCACGACTTGCCCCTGCATAGTCGCCGAATTATCTTATGTAACTTATGAAAACTAATCTTCAAAGTTACATTTAGTTCCTTTTTCTTTGTACGGTCGTCAAGCGGTGGCATCTACTTCCTTAAATCTTAAATCAGCAAAATTTGTCATTTTAAGTTTCAAAGCCATTTCGGTTTCCTTTTTACCCCAAATCATTGCCACTACCAAAAGGATTAACGACAAGGCTTGTTCAAGTTTTTCTTCAAGTTCATCCTGTGGGATATCAAACGAAGTACAGAGTTCTGAGTGCATCGTTTGGTATGCTTCCGGTGTGGCGTTTACAATATCTGCCCAAATAAGTTTAAGATTTCGGAAAATCCAAATCCAGGCAATAATTTTCGTACCAATACCAATCCATTCGGCGGTGTTAATTTTCTCGTCGGCATAAGCCTTCATTCCGGTTTCAACTGCCCTGAGAATTCTCGTCAAGGCTTCTTTCAGATTGTTCATTTTTACCTCCTTTTTTAAAAACGTTTTTAACTTTATTAATTATAATGTGGCGATTTCGCCATGCTTTATCCAACAAACCCGTACCCCCGATTACGGTAATGGCACTATACGTCCAATCTTCCCATTCAGGAGTTAGTTTATCTGGGAATAAAAGTTGAAATCCTTGGAATAAGACAAGCATTATTGCTACCGAGGTAGGTCGAGTAATCTCTTTTTGAATTTCACGTATCGTTGCCATAATTCATAAGTTTTAGTCATTTATTTCGTCACACCTTACCAATATTCCGTTTTCGATATCCTCAATGATCATGTACTTCGCCCCTTCGTCTTTCAGCTTTTTAAAATGCTGGCGGGCATTCAATGATTGGTTTGTAGCTCCCCCAATCTTATCCTTAAATTTCTGTTTCTTCTCTTCAGAAAAGTTACCGATAACCCGGTCTTTGAACTTGTCATTCTCTTCCATCATCTGGTCGTGGAGAATTGTTTCCATGAATATACGTTGTTGCTCAAAAGGGATATTGTCGTCAAAGACAAATTCACAACCATATACCACAGTATTCTTTCTAATATTAGAAGGTTTATGTTTTTTATCTCTTAAATAAGTATCATCCACAATACGTACAAGAACTTTACGTTTGCGTAAACCGTTATTCTCAATATCGGTTTCATAATCTTCGTATATAATAGGTGCTCTCATATTATTTCCAATCTGCTGGTATATCTGCCCAATTAGACATTACATTTTGACCTCCATAATACATTTGTGTATGTAAAGGAGCGTATCCAAACACTGGTGAACCTGCACTTTGATCAGCCAATTTATTTGCATTACCGGTAACTCCAATTACTTCACCATCGGTAAATGCTCCGACCATCCCTCTGACATAGTATTGTGTGGCTGAAATCTTACTCGTTATAATACAGGTCGCTCCCGAAGATTGTCCGGTAATTACATCGCCAAGAACCCAGTCAGTTACTGGTGAAACATTGATGGTAATATACCTACCATTAAAGGTAAATGTTCTTGATGCCAATGTTATTTGCTTTGCCGGGACTCCGGATACCCCAACCGTTTCTCCTACTTGAAATGTTCCAGTTAATTCCTTTATTGCAAACGTCCATCTTGTTGTTACCTGATTTTCCATCATAACAAATGATGCCCCCGATGTAAGTCCTACTATTGTATCCCCAGCCTGCCATAATGTTGATGGGCGAGGTCTTAAATCAGCGATTTCAGCATACATATCATATTTCGTTCCATCCCAAAGTTCAGGGGCATAACTCGTACCGGCTGCTGCACCAGATGTAATTGTAGGTCTTGTTGTTCCTTGGTCTGCCAATTTACTTGCATTCCCTGTAACCCCCACGACTTCACCTAAAGTCCATGTTCCCCAATTATTCTTAACTTCATATTGTGTTGCAGAAATCTTGGCAATTACGATACAAGTTGCACCCGATGTCTGTCCTGTAATGACATCATCCTCTACCCAATCAGTTGCCGGAGCAACATCAAGATTCAAGTAATAATCCCTGCCTCCATTAGTTGCGTTAAAAAATGCCTCTCTCAGGGCTTGCGTACCTGAAATATTAGCACCCCTGAAATGTTCGTAAGCATCAACATCGTTTGATTCAGAAAAAACATACCTTTCAAGTTTAATATTACCAGCACCCTGTGCAAACCAATAAAAATTAGTGATCAATTTATTGTTTCTGAACAACCCGTTTGGTATGCGAGTCACTCCGCCTCTCCACCTGACAAAAAATTCAACATTAGTAAGTTTGGTATTATAAATAAATAAATCTCTTGGTATTTCCCCCTGTACATTGCCCATCCAATAACCGCCCTGATATAAGAAATATGAAACATTCGTCAAATCAGGCATATTGGCAAATATTCCAACAGGAATCGCACTTGGCACTTGATACTGAATTTGAACTTTAGCAAAACAACCCCATGTAGATGTGACAAGGGGATTGTTTGCCCATAAATCAGGAGGAAGAGGTTGAACAATATTCTCGCTATCCCAGAACGTTTGGCCAAAATTTGTTGCTTTTGTGTTCTGACTGAAAAGCACATTATTTATGGGGTAATACCCAAGTTCATTATTGCTTGGACCTATATTATCACAATTTGCAAATGTCCCTCCAAAATCCCATATATTCGGATTTGACCAGAATAAATGGTCAGGTATCCCCTGAATTGAAGTTGCATTAAATGTGCTATTGACACTCAACACAGAGTCCCCTGCCTGAACAAATAGATCTACTGGGATTGTCCCAATGAAAGGAGTTCCTGAAAAATGAGAAGCGAATGTAGTAACCTTTGTGTTCTGAGTGAAACATAATGGAATGGTACAGTTGTACTTGGTCACATATAATGTAAAACTGAAATCAGTGACATTGATATTCGTGTCCCAAATATCGTCTGGCAATACCTCTGTAGGCGAACTACTGTCGTCCCATCCCATATTTGTATTTCTGAATGTTCCATTGAAGGATAATACACTTGCTCCTGCAAATGAGAAAAGCAACGGGTCAATGTTACCATGAACATTTGTATAGCCGAATGTTTCTGTAAAATATTGAACTTTTGTATTTTTTTCAAACAAATAAGCATTTACACGACCTGAAACCAGTGAACTATAAAATGTTCTTTGAAAAGTTGTTACGTTTGTATTTGTATAGAACAAATATCTTGGGATAACCCCAGAAACATTACAATCATAAAAAGTACCTTCAAATGTGGTTACATTCGTACTTTGTTCAACAAACATATCTTCCGGTATTGTTCCTTGAACTGCTGACGAACCAAAAGTATAATAAAATGATGTAACTGACGGACAAAGTGAGAATAACCTATCGTTTAAATCTTGTGCAAGGCTTGTGCAACCTCTTACAAAATTTGCGAACGTGGTAATACTTGCTGCCCCTGTAATGGCAGTCATTCCATTCGTATCGTAAGGTAGCTTTGTAAGGTTCGTACAATTATAAAAATCTAATTGACGGAAATCAGCTTTAGTTCCCCACTTAACAACTTCGGTAATCGTATTCTTTATAGAATATGTATTAGCGGAGCCATTAACGTAAAATCCTTGACAAACACCCGCTATTCGTATCGTGTATGTTCCTTCTGTTGAATAAGTATGGGCTGAATTTGCAGAATTATAAGCATTGATATACTGTTTTGCAGTACCATCACCCCAATCAACCCAACAAGCATAAGTTTTACCGCTTACCAAAGGTAATTGAATACGTAAAATACCGCTTACAGGATAAACAGTAGCAGAGGTTACGTTTACTTTAAAAGTAAAAGCATCTATTTCTTTTGCCTTTGGGTGGTATAATTGCTTTGCCATAATTTATAATGATGAAGTTTGTATATCACTTGAACGTACTGTTCGTAAACTACCTCTTAACACCTCTGCAAATGCATCAGTTCCCGAAGTAACCAAAGTTACCTGATCACCTATTTCAACAAGATTATCATATTCAAATTTAGCTACTTTTTCTAACGGTGTTGTTGTTACGTCAATACTTATAGATTCATCCTCCCAAGTAATAGGATTACCATTTATTTCAATCGTAATATCATCCATCGTAGTATCAGATTGTAATACTACGGAAACAATACGGTAAGCATAAGAAGCCCTTACTTTTAGAATATAGGTTTGAGAAACTCCTGTTGTAATATCATTCCAATCAAAGTCAAAATCTTCAATATTAAGAAATTCTTCACCCGGAATAACCACTGTAAGGTCAGGTAAATTGTTATTGCGTTTCAATGTGAGTTCACGAGAACTATCATCAAAAAGCATATCCGTAACATACTTATCCGTAAGGTTAAGCAATTCTACAAATATCGGAATTTTTACATTGGTACGAGTATCCCCTTCTACAAACAATCTAACTGTTTCTAACGGACCGATTGTACTTTTAGCACAATACTCAAAGACAAGCCTATCGGTTGCTTCTAACACTATTTCATCGCTTGCATAGGCATAATCGTACCGTTGTAAATAATTAGGGGTGGTAAGACGTTGTTCAAAACTAAATAATTCAGTTTCAATACCTACCTCATTCCGTTTATAAACGTGTACCGTATATGATAAAACATTCTGAATTGAAGGTGCAAGATAAGTTTCAAAAAACCACCCACCGGCGGGAATCAAAGTTGTATTTGGTACTCCTGGTTCTGTAACAAATTTCTTGATTACTAATTCACCTGAATTAAAATTTACCTGAGTACCATATTCACATCTTACATCGTCAGGTATGTTCAAAAGTGCTTTATCATAATCACTTGGGTAATGTGGATAACCACTACTTTCAGAACTATCTATATCACTTTCCGTGTAACTGTCCTCTATTTGAATGTCCGAATTTTCCCAGTGCATATAGATTGGTATGCCTGATGGAATTTGTGATTTTTCAACAATTTCTTTGAAATTTAGATTACGTGCATCTATTTCAACGTAAAAACCTTTTTCAGTACCGAAACCGATTGCTTGTTCAATTTCATATTCTTTGTAAGTTGGTTCAGTTACCATCTTACCAGCATCTATTGGAGATAAGTAATAATACTGCCCTACCTCACAAGGAAATATTTCTTTAGGCAAATAACCATTACTAATATATTTGAAAATATCAATATCAATTATTTCTGTAATAACACCAATCGCAGTTGCGTGTTCAAGTGTATCTGCCTGTGCAAGATAATAGTCGACGTCACCTTCTGAATCTCCTTGTACCGCACGAATTACATCACCTACTTCCCAAGGAGTAATAGGGGCTGATTTAAGAACTGCAATATTTAATTGTTCTGCTTCGTCTGTTCCGGGAGTTAAAGGTTCAATAATAGTTGCTGTTTTTGTGGCTTCAGTTATTGCTGGGTATGCTCTTGAATCGTGGATTAATTCAATTAATTCAGCTTCAATATCTCCTGTCCTAAAATTACGGGTATAACTTGAAAAAGTATAATATTTTGATTGAATGATTAAAATATGTTCAAAATCAATTTGGAAAGTGCGGTCAATTATAGTACATCGTAAAAAATTCTTATATTTCATTCTATTGTTTAGAATATAAATAGAATTAATATCTATAATTTTACGTTCGTCAACACCACCACGCCTATCCCAATATTGAGTTAAATGTAAACCCCCTTTAGGCATCATTAAAGCAGCAGAATCCGCTGTACTGACACCATCAAATAATTGTAATTCTTGTTCTAAATCTTCAAACCCATTATTTTCAATGTTTACTTGATAATAAGTTGGTTTAGAATTTACATTTGTGGGATTATATTCATTACCGGCCCCATCCCATATAGTAATTTCAAAATTACGTAATTGAATACCTAAAGCATCAAACTGTTGTGCCCCACGTAATGAATCTACAAAAAATTCAAAATTATAATCTCCTTCTTTTGTAATTAATAAATTAATATGATTTTTTGTATCAAAAGTAATATACTTAGGAACCTGTACTCCGTTTACATCAGGAGAATAAATAGGTGTTCCTAAAGATAAATAAGGACTCCAAAAATTATCTTTTTGTACTCTAATTTTAATATCAGTTTGACTTAACTTACCATCAGATTTAAAAATATTTCCATCCCATTTATTCCAAAACCAACAATAAAACTCTCCTTTAAATCTCAAGTATGTAGTCTTACCATCTTCAGGAACTATATGTATTGCAGTTTTTAATCGCATCCACGGTTGGTCAGTATCTTCAATTAAACACCGTAAAGAACCATCAGTTTGCTCTATACGCGATTTCCAATATGCTTCAGGTTGATTTGAAAATTCCCAAACATTTTCCCAATCAGTAAAATCAATACCAACATTTTCACCGGCGTTTGTATTTATAATTGTAGAAGTAATTGATCGTAAAGGATGTATTTTTTGCTGTTCTACATACGGTGTAAATAATTCACTTGAAATATCTTTAAAAACATCAGTTTCTAACGTGCTTGAAGTTGGTGCAATTATATTGTTCCAATCATATATATGAGTTAATGAATTTGAATTTTTTACTAATTCAAGATGATTTACTATCGTATAATACCCTTTATGTTGAAATAACTTACAATTAAATGTTTTAAGACAGTATTCAATAACATCCCAACATTTAATAGGTTCTATGATTTCTTCATCTTCTTCTACCGTAATATTATAAAACCGTTTAGCATTGCAATAAGATTCAGAAATAGAACAAGTAGTAATGGTATATCCCGTAAATTCACTTGGAAAAGTATTTACTTGAATCTTAAATGGTAAGAATATATTTACAGGTGTGAGCGCATTTTTTATAGCTTCCAATAAAGTTACCTGTCCTGTTACAGGGTCTACTCCAGGAATACTAAAATCAATATCTTTTAATTCAGCAAGACCATCCGTAGCAGACAATTCAACTTCAATATAAGGTGGATTAGTTTCAAACCTTTTGTACATATTTTCCGGTTTGAGATAGCCTAAAAATAACGTTACACCACCTTTAGAAAATCGAACATACCATTCTTTATATTGACTTTCAAGCAAATCATCTATTACTGCTATATCAGCACGTGGTACATAAAATTTAAAGACAAGTTCACGCCCTTGGATAAAAGTATGATCCCAACTATTCTTATCACCACCACCATAAGTTAATTGAACAGGATTAGCATCACTATATTTTATTTGATAAGAAGTTGGTAAAACTCCTGACCTGTATATTTGTATAAGATATTCTTCTTCATTAATATCTTTAAACTGATGATACAGTCTATCATATCCAGATGAACTCATTAGAATGAATTTTTGTAACGACGTGAAACTTCTTTCATAACATAATAAAGGTCACTACCTTTAGTAACTCCTTCAACAACAACCTTAACCTCCATCTCACGATTCTCAAATTCAGGAAGTTTATGTGGTGGAACAACCATTTCACCAGAACTTAACAAGGCAGGATAAGTGTCTCTTGGATATCCTGCTGGTACAATACCTCCCATAGCCATTCCTGGAACTTTCTCTAAATCAGGTCCTTTATCCAATAAAGATTGAGCAGCAGAAGCCAATGCCACAAGGGTCATCCCTGCTACAACAGCACCAACACCTGTCCATCCTATTGCATCTAATGCAATCCTGGCCATTCCAAGCCCAATCATAATCTCACCAAACTGTTTAGCAAAATCAAACATTACTGAAAGAATACCTTTAAAGAGATTACTCATAGCATCTTCTTCTCCGGCAAATACTTTACCCAAACCTTCTCCTATTGTTGTGAATAAACTGGTAAATGAGTTTTGTATCAGGTTAGCAACTTCTCTGGCTGCCTCCATCTTCTTTAACTCTTCTGTACCTACCCGAATACCCTCAATCCATTTTTTAAGAGATTCAATATCACCACTTTCAATAATTTTACCAATATCAACATTACTTAATCCTCGTAAATATTTGGTAAACATAGAGATTTTTAAACCGTTCGTATCTGCTATTCCTCCAAGTAAATTTGCTTTTGTTTGAATATCATCTAATTCATATTGAAATTCTTCACTTGCTTTCTTTATGTTTAATGTTTCTAAAAAAGATTCCCAATTAACTAAACTGCCCATCCCCTCAACACTTGTTTCTCCAGGGGCAAGATTTTTCATTTGTTCTTTTAGTTTCTTGATATACTCTATCGTGAACTCTATTTGTGCTGCTGTCTTGTCAAAACTTTTACCAAGATTGTTTGCATATATATCTGTGGTTGCTAAATCCTTTGAAAAATCTTGTTGCAGTTTTAAAACCTGTTCAGTATTACTCTTATAATTACGAATATCATAATCAAGTTGAGCCCACGTCTTTAAATTTTCTTCTCCAACATCCTTCATTGTTTCTTTAAACAATTCTGCCACAGCCGCTACATCTTTAATATTATCATAAACAGTTTCCAAACTTTTAGTTTTGATTGAAAACATATCTTGACCTTCCAACTCTCTTAACTTCTTTATCGTTGTGTTAAGTAAATTTGCTTGGTCAATAATTGTTTGGTAACTATCTCCTGTTTTTTCACTTTCTTTATTCTGTACATACATTTGAATATTAAAATCTTCAAATACCTTTGCAAGTTCCTTCTGTAACCTTTTAAGTTTTTCTAAGTCAGTTTCTAAATCATCAGGAATGATATCCGGTGAGGCTACACCTGTTATTTGTATTTCTTCAATTCCAAATACTTGATTTACTAATGAATTTATACTATCATTTAATGTGTTTACCTGTGTATTAATTTCTACCAAATTTCCTTTTGCTTTTGCTAATTCTGCTTCTTTAAACCAATCAGCTTGTTTAAAGATATTAGTGATTCCAGCAACAGGTCCTAACATAGCAACAGAAGGCAATCCTTTTACTAAATGAACCTTTGCCTTTTCAATGTCACTTAATTCTACTCCTTGTCCTTTTGAAATCTTATCTTGTAATTCAAGTTGTTCCGTAATTTTTTTAACGATTAAACCCTCTGCTGCTTGAAGTGTGTATTTCCTTTTCAACATACCCATATAGGTATTAATCATATCAGCAGCCTGACCTGTACGAACTTTTTCCTCAGTTATTCCTTTATTATAAATTTCTTGTAATCTTATTGCTTCTTTTAATGCTTCTTCTCTTTCTGTTTTTGTTTTGGTTTCATCTTTAGAGATTTTCATTAACTTTTCAATCTCTTCTTTTTCAACAATTATACCACCCGTATAAATGGACATTGTTTTATTCAATTCACGTATTGCAACTGCCCTTTGTTCTTCAGAAGATTTATTATTGTCCAATACTCTTTTTAACCTATCAAGATGAGCAATTTCTTTAGATACAGAATTATTAACTTCAGTAGATATTTCATTACTAATTTTTTCAACAGCACTTAATTCCTTCTTTTTATTAATCAATAAAGCAAGAGCAGTTACCACAGCACCAATTGCTAAAGCCACCCATCCCCAAGGAGTAGCTGCTATTACCTTATTAAGGACTTTTGTTATTGCTACCAATTTTGTTTTATTTCCTGTAACATACGCAATTTGATAAGCCCATGCTAAATAAGCAATTTTTTGAAGATTGATAACGGTAGTTAATAAAGAACCTGCTTTTGTCATTAACCCCATTTGTATTATCACTGTTCTAATAACATTCCTCAAGGTTGTCAATAACAATATAAGTGGTCGTATCGTTACCGTTATTAAAAGGTTAAGGATTAACAATAGAGGGCCTACGGCAGCGGTAAATCCTAATACCTTTATAATTAATTCTTGTGTAGGTTTACTCAATCCTGTAAACCAATTTCCAAGGTCTCTAATCTTTCTTGTTATATTTACAATCGTAGGTAAAAGCATTTCCATAATTGCCTCACCAAATTTAATTAATGTTGCTTTAGCCTCTGCCATCGCAGCATTAAATTTGAATTTAGTGGTTTGGGAAATAATCTCAAAGGCAGCGGCTGTCGCACCTAATGAATTCTTTGTATCATTAAATACCCCAATCGTTTCTTCCAGATTAGCACCAAGCAATGAAGTTACACCCATGAACGCACGTATATTTGGAAATATTTGTCCTAAGGCTTCCTCATTCGTCCCAATCTTTTCTTGAAGCATTTGCAAGGTATCTATCAATCCATCACTTCGCAAAGAATTTCTGACATCTTGTGCTGTTAATCCAAATTGTGCTAATCCTTTCTTTACTTGATTTGTTGGTTTAAGAAGAGTAAATAATGTTTGACGTAAATACGTGGAAGCATTTGCCGCAGGAATACCATATCGTGTCATCGCCGCAATAGCACCTCCAACTTGGTCAAAATGTACTCCTAATTTGGCAGCAACAGGAATAACAGTTGCAAAGGCTTTTACGAGCTCAGCCGGTTCTCCTTTGCCTTCCCTTACGGCAACAGTTAATACGTCCGCTGCTTGAGCCGCTGTGATATTGGCTTTCCCATAGGCATTTATAGCAGATGTTACAATATTAGCAATATCCTTTGTTTCACCTAATCCAGCTGACGCTGCCATTGCAGAAGTTTTCATTACTTCCATTGCTTCAGCAGACTTAAAACCGGAGGAAGTAATAAAATATAAGGCTTCTGCTAATTCTTGCGGAGCCTTACCAAAACTTGAAGCCATTTCCAAGATTTGGTTTCCCCACTCTTGTACCGTAGCACCCGAAATACCTACTAAACCTTCAATCTTAGCAAGTTCATATTCAAAATCAGCAAATGTCTTTACCGCAGCAATTCCTAATAGAGTCACAGGTAAGGTTACGTATTGTGTCAATGTGCGACCAAACGTAACCATACCTTGCTCTAAAGTCTTAAAAGCAGATTGAGTGTGAGTCATCGCAGTTTGTAACCTTCGCAAGTCGTGTTGTGCTGCCGTCAACCCAGAGGTATTAGCACCAATGATAACCATTAATGAACCTAAACTACTCATACTTTTCTTCTTTTAACTGGTGGAGATTGTTCTGTCTTTTTATTCTGTGACGCTGCTAAACCAAGAAGAATATTTTTCATTTCTTCAACACTTTGTTGTTTAGGTTCAGTTTCTGCTCCTGTATCCCATTGAAGTTGAAAATCTTCTATCTTAGTCATTTTAGATCCTTTCTTTCCATAGGCTTGTATCATCAAATTCGTGATTAACGAAGCCATATAAGAAAACTTAAAATCATTTCTCCATTCACCTACTGGATCAATATTATTATATACCTCCCACTCTGCTAATTGTTTTGCGGTTAATTGTTCCAACAATCTATCAGGATGGATAATCCCTAATTCTCTACAGAGTCTGAATTGGAACTGTCGTTCAGGTCTGCTTCTGAGTTTTTTAGGATTTCCTCCTTATCTGCGGTAGTAATTGCATTTAACCTTTGTGCAGTTTCCACAATCTTTTCCAAATTAGAAGCACTCATCATTTTACTGAGATTTTTTACATCCCCTGGTTCAAACACAAGATCTCCCTTTTCATCACAAACGGTAACAACTGCTAACTTTGCACGGAAATCTTCAAGTATGGTTTCATACGTCATTGTACGATTCCGGTCACCACTTGGTTTTTGTTTTAACATGGACTGTTCCCAAATATCTTTTTCGTGTCCGGTCATTTCACGCACATATACAAAACCTTTAGATAATTCAACTTTTTCAATTTTTAAATCATCCCTCTGTAAAAGCATTTCCTTTGTTAAAAAAACTGATTTTTTCATTTGATTAATTTTTTAAGAATTTATAAACTAAAAATAACACTTGATTAGTGATATAAAGGTTAATTCTATGAACCACTACCGGAATTGACGGTCACTTTTCCGGAAACCTTAATGGTTACATTGGCGGTGATTTTATCATCCGTAGGAATTTCCAACGGTAACTCAGTTACAAAACCACAGAACTCAAACGATGTGTTTACATCATCCGGAAGAACAATTTCATAGTAATGAGGGGTATCATCCTCAAAATCCGACAACATCTTATCGTAAGATGTGCGGGTAAAGTTCATAGTCAACGAAACGGTTCCACCATCTCGAAAACCTGTAATAAACTCACGGAATCCACCCGTACTGTCAAGAGACGTTACATCAATAAAATCCCTTGTCATGGATGGACCCGAAATACTGTTAATTTCAGCTATCTTTTCCCATATGGAACCAGACCAGCGTTGAAATACAGTTCCTACTCCTGAAATAGCATTGCTACTACCTGCTACACAACCCATAATTATTTACCTCCTTTTAAAAATTAATTTTTAATTTCATCTTCGTTGTAAATAGAAATTAATTATAAATCGCACCCTTTGATTCTTGTCATAGTCCAAAAGAGCCGGACCACTTGAACAACGAATTAAGGTATATAGAGCACCATTCCACGTCTCATTTGCCCGGCCGTGAAGAATGTTCTTTATATTGGTAATTACATCCCAACCTTCCAAATACTCATTAGCACGTACACGTATTTGAATAGTAGGATATTCATAGACTTCCATTCTATCGAGAGTTAATTGAGGAGCCATTATACCTGTCTCAAATATGGAAATAACATTTTGTGGTTCCGCAGGTTCTTTTCCTACGTGAATAGGAAACAGTTCCAACACACAAGATGAATTCTCTTGAGCAAAATACTCGAGCATCTCTTTAATATCTACTGAAGGTGCATTCATAATTTTATTATTTTACACTCGCTTCGTCTGCAATAATATCTAACATCTCTTTTTTATCTGTATTCAAATGTATTTCAAACCATTTTGCTCTTGAACCTTGTCTTGTCCATTTTACAACTCCATACGGTGGTTGTGTCATTTCATGAACATAAGCTGCATAATTTGCCGTATAACCAATTTTAATCTGTGGATTCTCTGGACTGTTATTATGATCCACCACTCTCCAAGAATTACGTAAAACACCAGTATCAACAGGAACCAAAGGTTCATAAGTTTCCATATTATATTGGAGTTTAGCGGCAGCCATTTTCAATCCTGCAACTGTTCGTTTCTTCATATTGGAAATCTCACGATTAAGATTATCCCTAACCTGACGCATTCCCACAAGACGCATATAAACACCTGCACCATTATTCATTCGTACTATATTTGTTCCAGGAAAATAATTTACAGCCATTTTACAGATTTATTTACCTTGATCATACAACCAAGCAGTCCTTACAAATTCATCAGTTTTACGTACCATAGGAATTCTATCAAACCTATGTATGATGTATGCGGTTGGAATCTCTTTTGGTTTACTTGTATCATACCCACTTAAACTTGCAAGAGTACCACGATACAAATATCCTTGCAAATCTAAATCCTGTAAGACAAGAACACTTGCTTTAGACAACAACAAGTTTCCTGGAAACCCAGTACTAAACCAACCTATATCCACTTCGCTCTTTTCTTCCCAACGACATTTAATTTCTACAGGTGTGTCAAAGGTAAACCCACCGTACCCATCATTTTGTGGATTCCCCCAATAAACGGCTGTTTCGACACAGAACCGTTTTGCTACCTTTTCAATTCCTTTACCAGACGGAGTCGTTAGTGCCATTTTTAATCAAAATTAGGTATTGCCTTTATCCAAGCAAAAGATTTACCTTTTGCTATTGCATTTAACGTACCAGAACTATCTAAAGTCACTGCCATTTGACCATAGGTCGTTCCTAACAATCCTTCTCCCCATTTACCAGCCCATTCAATCATTGCAGTACCTGCCTGTTCCTTTTTGGATTGTCTTTCACGTGTTGAGACAATCATATGGGCAGACATCCACATTTCTATCTGGGTTAATAATTCTGTGCTTAATCCTTTCGTACCAAGCAAGGCTGTTACGAAAACATTTGCACTATTAATAAACCCTTCGATAACATCTTCATCTAAATCTGTATCATCCAGGATATTTATTACATTATCAACGGTTGTTCTCATACGGCTACCTCCCTACTTTTATTTAATAATGGATCAATTATACTTGGAATTGTATTATTCCACTTTAGTCCAAGCCATTCGATTGTTTCATAAATTTGTTGATAATCACCCGTAACCATTCGTTCCGGCCATATAATACGGCAATTCAAACCAGCTTCAATCATTTGTACAAAACGTTTTTCATACTGGTGTACCCACCATAACCACGCTTCTGCTTCGGTTTCAAAAAGAAACTCGCTACGAATAACGGGGTCTTTAAAAATACGCATATATCCGGTTTTAATACAAGACTGAATAACATCTCCGGTACGACGACGAACAATCAACCACTTTGCGTCAGGATAAGCATAGTTCCAAACGGGCCATAAACGGGTCAAACCACTATGTTTAACCATCCAAGGCTTTCCTAAGCCTTTTTGGGCTACCAAAACCCTGTTAATACTTTTACCCCAATTAACCGGAATTTGTAACGTATCAACGTCTGGTAGCCCGATAGGGCTTAAATCTAACAACTCGTTATTAAACCCTACGATAGTTTGGTTTTCAAACATATTATTGCAATAGCCCGACCATACACCACAAAGATCAAGTATTCTTGCAATCAACGTACTACCTGAACGTTCAACTCCTGTTATTAAAATTGGGTTGTTTTTCATTGTACGTAATATTTATAATCATCACCAAGCAAATCCTTCAATACAGAATAATTAGGATCGTAAGCTCCACTACGCATACGATGACCCATACCAATCCCAGCCCTTCCCGACAAACCTTTAATTCCTATGGATAAAGGCTGTCCACCAAAAACATTCTTATTAATAGAACGTTTAAAAAATTCAATATCAATAAACTCATTAGTTAAACAGGTTTCAAGAATATCTAAAGCATTTATAGTAAAACAGGTTTGAAAAAGACTTGCGTGTTTTGTATTACCATTATTCTTGTACAACTGACGTTTAACATCATAATAAATAGTAGAACCCTGCCCCACAAGATCGTAAGAACCTAAATGATTTAACATTTCTTCAATATACATAGGCTTATAATAATCGTCATCTTCAATTACAAAAATTGCATCAATCCAACTACGTGGGAAATGCCGAATAACATTTATAGCTACGGCAAGATTTCTACCCTGTGTATTCATACCAACCTGCCATATTGGTGCAGGATATTTCTTTATAATAGTCCAATTTTCTCTAAAATTATCATCAAGAGTATTTGTAGTAACAGGAATACAATCATCAATAACAATCCATAATACACGTCCTGTATAAGTTTGTCGTTTCATCCATTGCATACACAATTCAAATTGTTTTGGACGGCCTCCAGTCGGTGTAATTAAGACTATCATAATTAATTATGTATAAATAAAGGTTTATCAATTTTAACTGACTGTAATCCACTATTATCACTTACTCTTTTACATTCTTGAGCATACGCCCCATCTGCTGAATGATGTGTTCCTACAAACCCAACTTTCTTAGCTATATCTGCTCGTACAATAAAAGCACCACAATCAATATGACGTTCAATCAATCTACTATTATGTATTGTATAACCAAAGAATGAATGAACTGTATTACAATATACAATACCAATAGGTTTATGGTCTACACTATTCAACATATATTCAACAAAAACAGGGACATAGTAATTATCTTCATTCGTAATAAGTACAAAATCATTTGAATTTGTTATAATCATTTCAAGCATTAAATTACGATTAGAATGTCCATAATTTCCATTGACATTTTTAGTATGCTCAAACATAATTCTTTTATCTTCATAAGAATTAATGATTTTCTTAATATCATCAGAAGGTTCCCCATCATGTATGATATGCAAAATCCAATTAGGATTAGTTTGTACTAAAAAACTATCAATAAACATCCTTAATTGAATAGGTCGTTGATAAGCAGTACAAATAATATGAAGCATTATATTAGAATTTTCATAATAAACTCTTGGATAAGATAATTGATAATGACTTTTCTTTGCTTTTAGATTAATAAAACTATTCAACCCAGAATTATGAAACTCATAAACTTTTACATTTGGATTAGAGCCTATCCAATATTCTCTAAAATATCTATTAGGATCGTTAAGAAAAGTATCTTGTAAAGTATTAATATATTTTGAAGTAGCCCACCAAAAAGTACCTGAAAAATGTGGATAATTGCCTTGCGGAGTTTTACTATTCCACATTACACCGCAACAATCATACCCTTCATTTAATTTTGTAACACAATCTTGCCAACGTTCAATATTGAAATATTCCATATACCTACGCCAATCTTGTGTAGCTTGATTATACTTTGTAATACCTTTGGCATGAAAATATAAAACGTAATCATCTGGGTTATTCTTACAATACTCTTTTAAATGAAGCATTGTACTCCGTTCCTCATCATTTACAGAATACTGTATTATCTCAACCTTGTTAGAAATGCTCCAAAAATGTTTTAACCAACTTATTCCGTCTTGTGGTTGAGCATTTGCTTCTTCATAAACACCAATGTATAATTTATCACAAGCTTCAAACAATTTAGAACTTACTAAAAGTCTAAATGTTTCAGACATTATAGAAACATAGTTGTTTCCATAGATGTAAGCGTGATAAAACAATACAAGTTTCATAAAATTTTAATATCAGGAAACATTGTAACAAACTTACCATCATATTGTCCTTTCAAAGATTCAATAATATAATCCTTGAAATTATGTGCAAGAATAATCATATAGTCAATCTTTGTGTGTTTTAAAGCATTGCGATCAACTACTTGAATACCAGTTCCCGGAACAAATTTGTTTTGTTTAAATGGTGTATCATCAACAATGAATTGAATACTGTTGTAATCCAATCTACAGGTATTTAAAAAAACACAACCTTTGGCAGCAGCTCCGAAACAAGCAACTGTATTACCTTGATCAATTAATTTATCAACAAAATCTTTAAAATCCTGTATCTTTTCAGTTGTACGTTTCCCCCATTTGACGTAATATTCTTCGGTCAAAGTCTTTTCAAGATTAAGAAACGATTTAATGGTATTATCCGGTTGGCGAATAGAAGATTTCTTTACCATAAGCACACGTAATGTTCCAGCGTGCATATCATGGTATGAAACGTTAATTACCTTCAAACCTTCCTGTTCTGCAATATCTACAATATTTTGTAAGCAGAAATAGAATACGTGTTCGTGATAAATCTGATCATAATTGTCATTAGCAAGGGTTGTAAGTATGTAAGGAAATTCCAAGCACCAAACACCTTCACTTGCTAAATTACGACGAACACCCTGTACAAACGAACGTATTGGCTCAGTATGCTGAAATACATTGGTTGAGGTAATCAATTTCGCTTTATACGGTAACGTGGTATTGTGTCCAAAATATTCATTAACATACTCAATGCCAGCGTCACGATTAACGTCAATAAAACTACGACTACAATCAACATTAACGTAATGAAGATTACGGTTTTCTTTACGAAATTCTTTAAGTAAAGTACCATCATTTCCACCAATATCAAGTACCAAATCTTTATCTTTAAAATCAACTACACGGGAAAGATAATCGTACATTTCCGAACAATGGTCAAGGTACGGTTTATTCACACCCGATTGATAAAGGTAATGTAAGAATAAATTGTCTTTATTGACAATATCCGTTAAACAAGTAACTTTACTTTCAGGAAAAAATTGTACGGCTAATTGAAAACGTTCACAATTTAAAGAATCCTTACGTGTTTCACAAAGATTATTTACCAACGGTATTTTCCCAAGATTAAGGAATTCTACCGATTTGGTACTACCACTTATAGGACAACGTTCAATTTTCATTTGGTTAATGCCTCCTGTAACGTTAATTTAGGAAATTCATTGATAGCACTTTGAGGATTTACATTATAAATTTCAACCCCCATTGTTTTTGCATCACGGGCAATAGCAGGAAACCCTTGCAAATGTCTTTGAAAAGGCAAATTTCTTGGATTTTTAGGTTTGCCATTTCCATTATAAATGCTATGAAAATGCTGAGAATTTTGCTCATCTAAACGCATATCAAACCCCAAAAGAAATATACGTTTTGCCCCTGTGTGTACGGCTACACTTATTGCGGCAGCCCCACTATTCTTATTCCAACTTACGTTGTTCGGACTTGGTGATATTCCAAATGGATGGGCAGGATTTTTATGTAAAAATTTTACCCAAGGAAACTTTTCAACTCCGTTGGTACAACTTATCTTAATGCCGGGAAACTTAAACAACCCTTCTTTATGAGCAACAAAAAAGCCATTATCACCGAAAAACACCATATCAATCCATGTACCAATCATATAAGCAACATTAATACCAATAACGTGCTTTTTATGAATTGATTCCATAAATGGTGAATAAAGGGAAAGTGGCTGTTTTCCAATAACTACATTATTAACCACATCAACAGAAACCCCAAACTGTTTAGTTATGGATGGGCCACCCCCTATAACCCAAACATCACCACCTTCCCATATTTTCGGTACAGACCAAATCATTTAAATGACATTTAAAAGTTTTTCAGCTTCCAAACGTGCCATAGGTTTTTCGTTGAAAATCTTACCTTGACTATCAACAATATTCCAAGTATTTGTACCTTCTATCTCTACAAGGGTATAATTTGAAGATTTTTTAGCCGAAAGTAACTTATCTTCAGGTAACTTTTCAAGCGGAATAATCAAATCACGAAATGCAGTTGGTATTTCCTCTACCGTTGCCGTAAAAATTTGCCCCGGTTTAATATAACGATTGTTATGAATAAAAGAACCATTACCAATCTTTTTCCAACGGATTACTTCAGATTTTGGAGTATCTTCAACAACAGGTTCTTCCTGTTTAGGGTAAACCGTTAATTTTGGCTTTTCTTCTTCCAGTAATTCCACTTTTAGTTCAAGTGGTACAATTTCTTCCAAAGGTTCTTCTACAACAGTTGTATTCTTGCGAACTCTTGCTACCATAATAATTTTTGATTAAATTAAAAATAATCACTTGATTAGTGAAAATAGACTAAACCAATCCAGCCGCCATGTGGATGATACCCGTCCTTCCATTGTAATCAGAACGAATCTGCGGAACCTGAATCGAAAGAACTTTGTATTTGTTGACAAAATTTCCTTCGGTAGACCACTGAACGTTGGTAAGACCCATACCACGAACAATACGAACGACATCGGTAGTCGTCTGAACCAACAGCACGTTGCTTGAAGCCAAACGGTCAATAACCTTGATAGCCTGAATACCTGCAATCTTCATAATCCTTTCACGGATCGTGGTTCCAGGAGTAGTCGCATCGTAGTCATTATCCAAACGGGTTTCAAAGTTCGTCGGAATGTACAGTACCCAAGGCCCGTAGAAATAATTGTTGATCGAAGCCTGTTTCATGGCAAGGACACTTTCAACAATCTTAGCCCCGGTAGTAGCAGTATTAGCCCAATCACCATAGGTGGTGAGGTTCACCAGTTCACGGTCCGGATAATTAACAAGGCTATAAATTGTACCACCACCAAAAGAATAGGTAGTAGAAGTAAACAACATATCTTCAAACTTCTCGGCTACACGACGGGCAGCACGTTCAGCAGAAGTAGTATCAAGGGCATTACCAAGACTACGACTTGCAGCCAACACACGGGTATTGATTTCGTAATCCACGTGAACAATAGGAATCGGCAAATAGGTCGTTCCAAAAACCGGCCTGTCACCTTTGCTACGGGAAACGCCATCCATTGTCATTTCGGCTTCCATAGCATCGGATACGGTATGCGATTCAAGAACCGTAGTACCCATTGCATTTCCAAGATTGTACACCAACCCACGACTAATAAGATCGTTAAATCCAGTCAAACGCTGTTCGGCAACACCAAGAATAGCGGCATCAAGTGCCTGCCATTCTTCCCGACGAAGTACGGCTTCGGTATTAACCTTAATCGTACCAAAATTTTCAGGTTTCTTAGGATCACCTCCTTTAAAAACTGATATAAAAGAACCAACTTTACCTTCCTCATCTATTGACAAAAAAGGACGCATCCGTGAAGGATTTAACTGATTGGTCTGGAATTTGACAGCAACCTCACCTTGTGCGGTTCCGTATCCGATTAAATCGACATTAGTTTCCATAAAATAATTTCCTCCAACCTTTTAGTTAATCCTTACAATAATACGACCTGAAGGGTCTTCTCCGGTAGAACCCGACATATCAACCGCTTCAACAACTTGACCAATAGGATTGGTTGTACTGACTTTAAGTTTCCCATCGCCATTACTTGCAACCCAATTCCCAATTACAGCCGTTTCTCCATCGGCCAACAGAGCGTAAACCATATCCCCGTGACCGGGCAACCAGCACTGAACTCTTTCATCGGCAGCAAAATTGACATCAATTCCACGCCCCTGAAGTTCATCTTCGAGAGCAAACATTGCAAGTGCTACACCCGTAGATGATGAATGAGGCTGTACCTTTCCGGCACTTGTCACTTCAATCAACATTCCCGGAGTAATAACACCAACTGCGGGATATTCTTCAATAACATCCGCATACTTTTTAATCTTAATGGTGTGTTTTGCCATTTTTAAAACCTCCTTTTATTAATTAATTTATTGAATAGGCAACATCAAAGGTTCAATCTTTCCTTTTTCTGTCGTAGCACCACGAAGCCCGTTCACAGAATAATCATGCATTTCACCTTTCTTAATAACTGATTTTTCCAGTTTTTGTAATGTATTTAAAGACATTACATTCAGTTCATCTTCACTCCAAGTATCTTTTTCAGTATTAGCTTGGATAGAAGCAATTAGAGCATCTTTTCTTTCCTTAAAAGTAGCAAGACCGAGATTTACTTCGGCTCTTACATTTTCAGGAAGAACATTCAGGTAATCGTCCAAACCTTTTGCATTAGTCTGAATCACTTTAACAGCATCTTCTACGGAAGGTACGGTAACATTTACCTGCATATTTTTCGGAACAAGTTTATCTAACTTGTCTTCGGTAAGCGCTTCCAACCATTCTCTGTCAGTTTCGTCAAAATGAGTAGATTCGTGTGCAATCAGTTCGTTGACCCTTTCTTTACACGGTTCACACATTTCTTCTTCTTTTTCGTTGTTTACTTGAATGTATTCAATTTTTCGCGTAACTTTCACAGGTTCCCCTGTCAGTTCAATAGTTCCATCAGCATTTGTTTGATATGTTTGTTTGTACAATTCCGATTTTCCATCTTCAGTCCTTTTGTTATAAACAAGATACCCATCATATGCTTCTTCCAAATAGTAGTACACACCTTGTGTGTCCATGCTATTCAGCATATTATAGATACGGTTCATAATTGCAGAAAAACCTTCTTGGTTAATCGTGATTGGTACAACAGCAAAACCTTCTTTATTCAAATGCTTTAACATTTCTGAATTCACTGTTACTACATCCACATTTGTACCTCCCTCTTTTTTATTATTATTAACTCTCAAACCACACCCATCTTTCACTGAACACGCACCGACCTCTCCGGGCAGAAGAGCGAGATGATCCGGTCTATGATTGTGGGCTATTCTTTCGTACGTCTCTCCATTCCATTCACCTTCTTTTTCTTCGTTATCTGTAAAAACACCAATACTAACTTCCATTATATTTCCATTTTGTATGGATTGGACAGTTTCAGGTGATAATTCATTTAATTTTTCGCAGTTAAGTTTCAAAGTAGCTGTTAATTTATCATCCTTCATTACCGCTTCAGATACATAACCAACTACATACTGTTCTTCTATACCGTCTTCATGTACAGAAACAAACTCATCTCCAATCACAGGGTGATGTATTGTTACCGGAGCATTTTGCCATAATTCTACAGAATTAGATAATTCTTGAGAAGAATGAAAAGTTCTCCCACCACTTCCATTATGCACCCCTTCTACCATCATTACAACAGGGACAACATAATGAGGAACGTTTTCAATTACCTCAATTAAAGGTGTATATCCTTTTAATGTAAAATTTACACAAATTTCCATATCAGTAATTTTAAGTATTCCTATTCTTTTTAACAACAACAGGTAAGGCAATACAACGACATTGAGGATGTGCTGGTATCATCCCTTCTACCTCATCTAAGGTAAATCTCTTACCATTATTCTCAGCACAAATAGGACAAACACGATCATCATTGGTAGATCTCCATTCTGCAATAATGTACACCCCATCAATCCCCCAATTTCTAAACTCATTAATCATTGCTAAATGGTGGGCACGAATTAATTCTGTTCTTACCATTATCTCAGCCCTACGCATTGCTGGTATAAATCTTCCTAAACTATCTGTAATCCCTAAATCACCGACACCAGCCCCGTTAATTACAGAAACAAGTTTCTTTGCAAGAACTTTAGCACCAGTACCATCGGCTAAACCTTGAGCAAGTACACGACTAATAAGTTGATCCATTTGGGAAGTAATTCCCTTTAATTCAGAATAAGCACGTACATACACAAGGGCTAAAGCGTCTATTTGTAATGGAACGAACAAATCTGTAAAAGAAATATCATATCCAGCTTTTTCTAATTCTGATTGAGCACGAGCCCTGCCTCTTTTATAACTGTCTGTTACGTATTTACCCCACCACGTTTTAAAATAAGCAGGTCCTGATTGTCCAAGGTCTTCTACCGTAATAATTCCTTTTTCAATTTGTTCTTCTAACCATTTACGAAATTCTTCAACTTTTTGTGCATTACTTAAAAATTGATAAGCCCTATCTCCTGGTTCAACAAATGTATGAATTTCTTTTAAACCAAAAACATCGTCTGTGTCAACCAATTTCTTTATCTTATTTGCAAGTTCACGAAATCTACGATTACTTTCAGCCACAGCCCTATTACGAAGAACCGTAGTCCTTGTAGGATCGTACCTGTTAGAAACCGTAGTTTTAGAATTGGTATTTACACAAAACTCACACATTGTTCATTCTTTACACAAAGTTAATATATTTTATAAAGACAACATAATTTTTTAAAACATTTATTTTTGGCTTATTCGTATCTCCTATAACCAAGTAATTCCGTACCGGGATATTTTGAAATTCGTACCTCATCGGATTGATTACCACCCAATACCCAAACATAGAACCCGTCATTCTTAACGTAAAAACCAACGTGTCCCTGCCAACCCATTGTGCCACGTTTGAATACGGCAATATCCCCAATTTCGGGAACCATAACTTTCTTACCCCAACCAAGCCAACTACGGGCAGCAAGATTTTTGGTAATAGGCAATCCAGCTTTCATAACACACCAATTTACAAAAGCAGAACACCAAGGTACTTCATCCTCTTTAATTTCAGGAAACCCAATTTCACTAAAATATTTTAGGATAACATTGTTTTCACCACCACGACGTTCTTTTTCACCGTATTGGCTTAAAGCAATTTCCCAAGCGAGTTTTTGTTTCGTATTCATAATATTTCACAATTACACATTAGTATAACAATAACAGCCACGTAAACAATTCCTATACAAGCAAAGAATATTTTCTCACTAAGTTGAGCGTTCAATATCATTTTCACCTCCTGCTCCGTAAGAGTAGGAACACTGCTGTCACAGGTAATACCTTTAATAAAATCTAACAACATTTCTTTTTCTTTTTAAAAGGTTTCCATGAAAGGGGAATAACCAGTTTTATTCCAAACAGCCTTATTCCCCTATCACTTCCAAGAAACTTCCATTTAGCTAACTTGAGTTTCATCTTTCTTCAGCCCATCTTCTCCCCATACCATGACAAGGAATATAAGGACAACCGAAAGGGCCTGTTCAATAGCCTCTTCAAGCTTATCCTGAGGGATGTCGAATTTGACTTTCAACCGCTCGATCATTTCAGTCACACCTGCTTCAGTAGCAGTATCCATGTCAGCTTTGATCTCAGGGAGATGTTTGAAAATCCAAGTCCACATAACAGCAGATCTACCAATCTTGATCCATTCCATAGGAACGATCTTCTTGTCTTCATAGGCCTTAGCTACCGTTTCTACAGTACTAAGCACTTTTTCTAACGCTTTTTCAAGGTTTTTCATTGTTTTTTCTTTTAAAAATATTACTAACAAATTTAATTATTTCTTTTCGATTTGTCCACAACTTATCTAATAATCCTGTACCTCCTATCACCGTTATAGCATTATATGTGAACTCCTGCCATTCGTCAGGCATCCTGTTAGGAAACACAAGCTTGAATCCTTGAAACAAAACAAGCATTATGACAACGCTTGTAGGTCTTGTAACCTGCTTCTGTATGTTTCTTGCCTTACTCATTACAAAGGGTCATATTCTATATGCAGATGATCAACCTCATCCACTACATCATAATCAATACCGAGCTTCTTCCTGAGCTGGGTTAACAAAGCCTTCCTTTGTTTCTCCGTGTATATCCATACTCTCAGGTCAAAAGCATTACCTGTATAATGAAGGCTATTCTTGCTATGCACCCCATCCAGAAGAGAAGTGATGACAACTTCCTTTCCGGCTATCTTCATGCTAAGCTCATCTGCAATCAGCATGGCATTCATGCACTTCTCAGAAGCGGAAAGATGAACAGGTTGATTGTCTTTCATCTTCGTCATGCTCACTATCACACCATCCTTGTATTTCATACTTTAAGCATTACCCGTAATATAAATTCAATCAAAATAGTAATAACAGCTACAACAACATATACCCGTGTTTCAAGACGTATGAACTTTTCTTTCAAATCATCATACTTCTCTTGAAGTCTGTCGTGTTTCTGACAATTCTCTTTAACCTTCTCTACAAGGTTTTCCAATTCAGTACTTGTCTGAATTGCCCACTCCTTCCATGTCTTAGTAGAATTATCCTCACTCATACTTCTCCTTAGGTATTGTCATAGCTATTATCTGGCAGGGTTTGTCACCAATAACAGCCATGTGTTGTGTGCCTTTTGGTATTATCAGCTTATCTTTTTTCTCAAGTTTGATTCTGTCTCCGTTCTCCATAATGACAAGCATACTACCTTCCAACACAACGATAATCTCTTCAGACTCTGTGCCGTGGGAATGCCATGCAATCTCCGTACCTTTCGAGAACTGCGTGTGGAAGATTTCACAATTGGTATGGTCCAATAATCGAAAAGACATCATCTTTCCTCTTTTTACAGTCCATTCTATTATACCGTGAAAGTCCCCAGGTTCTGCAAATGTCATGAAGCCTGTTGGAGCCTCAGGTAAATCCCTTAGTCTTTCTCTTATTTGTTCTTCTGTCACACACATTTTATAATAGTTTTAATTATTGTTATATCTCACATCAGTCCAAAGGTGAACTAAATCACTGTGTAATAGCCGTGCATTTCAATATTCATTTCTTTATCACGAAGCTACATAATCACGTGTATCAATGAAGGTATCTGAGCCGTCAACACAGGCACGCAACTTGCCTCCTTCAGCCAATGTTTGGAACGAACCCGTTGTAAGTCGACAGTAGTATAGTTGCCCTGATAGCGTGCCTCTATCACCACCAAAAGCACCAGCTCCTCCCGTGCAGTAATTGAACGTGCCTGATGCTGTGCCTCTATCACCACCAAAGGAATGATCTCCTCCTGTACAATTCGTGAATGTACCTGAGGCTGTACCACCACCACCAAAAGCACTAGTTCCTCCCGTACAGTTGGTGAATACGCCAGATACTGTTCCCATAACACCAAAGGAATAATCTCCTCCTGTACAATTCGTGAATGTACCTGAGGCTGTACCAGCACCACCAAAAGCAACGCCTCCTCCCGTACAATTAGTGAATGTTCCTGATGCTGTGCCTCTATCACCACCAAAGGAATTATCTCCTCCCGTGCAGTAATTGAACGTGCCTGATGCTGTGCCTTCATTACCACCAAAAGCATTATTTCCTCCTGTGCAGTTTGTAAATGTGCCCGATGCTGTGCCTCCATAACCACCAAAAGCAAAATCTCCTCCCGTGCAGGAATTGAACGTGCCTGATGCTGTGCCTCCAGCACCACCAAAAGCACCAGCTCCTCCCGTGCAGTAATTGAATGTTCCTGAATATTCAATTAATGCTCTCATTGAAAATCCCATTGGCAAGCCAACTTCAGATATATCTCCTCCCTCAAATATATCTCCTCCCTCAAATATAGAGTTATCACAAACTGTACCTGAGAGGTTAGTAGATGGGAAATACGCAGCAGGAACATGTACCACATTTTCAAGTACAGGTTCTCCTTCAGGTAAAAAAATGCTTAATAGTAATTCTTGGCTGATTTCACATTTAGCCTTAATATTTGCAATCCTTACATCATTGGCTGTTTGTACCAACGTACCAGTATCTTGGATAGTTGGTACAGAATATATAAACTGTTTCTCAGCATCAGTTGTAAGTCCAATGATGTCCACGTATTGAGTATCCAATGTCAAAGCACCGCTTCCCAAGTCGTAAACACCCGGAGGTATGATGACACTTGCCCTGTTGGTGGCTGACAAGGCTGCCCCGTTGGGTGTGAGTGCCTTTGCCGCCGTATAAGCTGCAATAAGTGCCGCCCCATTTGTCTTTGCGTTGCTTGTAGTTTCAACGACAATGCAACTCTGCGGACTTAACTTTGCTATTAGTGCCGTCTTTGTCGCAGCACTCATTTGACTTGGTCTTACTCCTTCTCTTACCATCTTATTCTTCTGTTAAAACGTTAGCTGTATCTTCTTCTGTTAAGTAATTCTCACTGTCTTCCTCGGTCAGATAGTTCTCCGGTAATTCAGGCGATTGGTTCACATTTGAGCCAGGGAGAACC
>Ga0209097_10000269_pt1 | contig 56561 bp, 46 predicted proteins | sample AD_UKC052_MetaG_FD_184419 | JGI IMG/M metagenome (GOLD analysis project Ga0209097, IMG submission 184419) | Active sludge microbial communities of municipal wastewater-treating anaerobic digesters from USA - AD_UKC052_MetaG (SPAdes) (version 2) | ecosystem: Engineered > Bioreactor > Anaerobic >... | reverse complement strand
CATGGGTCGGGGCGCGCTTTCAGAAGTCGTCGTCACTGGAGAAGGGGTTGGAGCCATCATTGATGCGGTTGTAGCCGGGAACACTGCGCCGGAGGACATTGAGCGGGCTGGAGCCAAGGCTGCCCGCGCCGTTGAATTCCAACTGGAAGAAGAAGGCGCGGGTCACGTCGGTGGCGCTGGTGGTGAGATGCTGCACCACGCCACGGAACACCCAGCAACCGGCGTTGTACTCGACGCCGGCAATGCCCTGGGTCAGGCGGTGATCACGCAGGTTGCGGTTGTAGCGCCCCACGCCGTACCAGTTACCCCACAGGGGCCATTGGCCGGTGAGGTCGATGTCGCGGAAACCATTGGGGTTGGCAGCATCGGTGGAATAGTTGCGCCGATAGCGCCAGCTCACCCCCAGGGTGCGGGCATAGCCCGGCTGGTAACGGACGCCGAAATTGAAACGCTCTGTCCAGTTGTCCCTGGGGTTGTACTGCCAGGCCGTGTCGAGCGTGGTCTTGGGCGCCAGATTGATGCCGAGGGCAGCAAGCAGATCGGCCTGCTTGCCGGTCCGCGCCGGGGTGTCCTTGTTGAGGGTGACACGCTGATCCACCAGATAGTAGCGCTGCCCCAGGGCCGCACGCAGTGTCTCGGCCCCCGTCGTCGGGTCGATCAGGCGGCTCTGCACCGCGGTGGTGATCTGATTGGCGTTGGAGATGCGGTCCCCGCCGGTATAGACGTTCTCTGCAAAGATCTGCGCAAAGTTGAAGTCGTAAAAGCCCGTATCGAAGTTGGGAATGTTCGACTGGTCGCGGTAGGGCACGTAGAGGTAGTAGATCCGCGGCTCGAGGGTCTGCACGAAATCCCGCCCGCCAAAGGTGGCCTCGCGCTCGAAGGTCACGCCGCTGTCCACCGACAGGATGGGCAGGGTGCGGGTGGTGGAGTTGTCCCCCGTACTCACCCTCCGGTCCAGCTCGTAGCGGGTGGCGTGCACCCCGATCTTGGGCGTGAAGTGAAAGGCTGCCGTCTGCAGGGGGAGCGAGAGCTGCGGGTAGAAGGTCAGGCGGCGGCCTTCGTCCTGGGTCGGGTGGCTGAAGGCAACGAACTCGCTGGCCAACTGAAAAGTGGTGCCCCCCGGCATATCCGGGCGATTGGCCATCAACATTAGCTGGGGCAGACGCTTGTAGGGCGTGCTGACCGGCGCAGCGCCGGTCTTGGGATCATCCAGGGTCTGGAAGGCCTGCAGCATGCCGGTGGCAGTCCACCAGCCCCCACCCGCATAGGTCACCGAGCCCTGGCGCAGCAGGTTGACCTGGGACGTCAAAGCCAGGCGCGTGCTCAGGTCGATGAAGTAGCGCGGATCGGAGACACCGTTGAAATTGATGTTGCTGGTCCACCCGCTACCGAAGTTGTGGTCATGCCTGACCGAACCGACGTAGCGGCTGCGGCCCTCCACCTGATCCTGGGGCATGTACTCCAGGTAGGTGATACCCCGGTAGTTGGGGTTGATGTAGCGCGCCTCGTTGCGGAACTGCAGGCCCCGGCGCCCCATCAGACGGGTGGTCAGGGTGTCGTCGTAGTTCGGCGCGAGGTTGAAGTAGTAGGGCACCGACAGATCGAAGCCGACCTTGTTGGAGGTGCCGAAGGTGGGCGACAGGAGGCCGGACTTGCGGCTCTCGCCGAGGGGGAAGTCGGCCCACGGCAGATAGGCCAGCGGTACGCCCTTGAACCACAGGGTGCCCTGGCGCGCCTCGCCCACCTCCGTGTCGTAATCCAGATCCAGCTCCTTGGCCTGCAGGTACCAGTCGGGCCGGCTCGGCTTGCAGGTGGTCCAGGACGCATTGGAAAATCGGAACTGGTTTTCGCCCTCAAGCACCAGGGAATCGGCCGAACCATGGCCACTGATGGGCTGCTGACTGGCGGGCAGCGCCTGACCGGGCAGCAGGGGGGCCTGGCCCGGACGCGGACCGCGCGCCGGCCTGCTGATGGCGTAGCTGGGTGAATCGAAGACGCCCGACTGCTCCTGCACCCGGATGCGGGCGTGGGGGCCGGTCATTTCGTCGGTTCCCCGCAGCACCCTCACATTGCCGGTGGCCTCCACCTCGTCGGTGAGCTCGAAATAGTGCAGGCGGTCACCATCGACCCGGGTGGCGTCGCGCAGCAGCGTGGCCTTGCCTTCGGCAACGGCGTCCACGTCCTGCCGGCCACTGACCCGCTCGGCGGAGATGCTTGTGCCCCTGGGCGTAGCTGCGGACACCGGTGCAGGCGACGCAGCGGCTGCCGGGCGCACCCTCGAAGGCGGCGCCGGGCGTGCAGCCGCCGCCGGCACGGCGGGTGTCACCGCAGCGCGTGGCACCGTGCGTGCCGCGGGCGGCTTGCCGAGCAGGGCCGGCGACACCACGAAGGGCGGAAGATCGTCGGCGCTCGCCCGACCCCACAGGGCGAACAGGGCGATGGACAGGAAGCGCAACTGGGTACGTGGTTTCATCCCGGGGCAGGAACCAGCCGGCGAGCCGACCGCATGGTTTGATAAACTGCGTGATTTTACACGAACGCATCTCAGACTCCCGTGGAACGACGCCAACAACTCCAGTCCTGGATCGCCGCCGAATTTCCCGGCCGCCCCTTCGAACTCGCCCCGGCCAGCGCCGACGCCAGCTTCCGGCGCTATTTCCGGCTTACATTTACTGACGATCCCGTTTCCCTGATCGTCATGGATGCCCCCCCCAGCCATGAAGACTGCCGCCCCTACATCAAGGTGGCGGCGCTGTTCGGTGCCACCGGCGTCCATGTGCCCAAGCTCATCCGACAGAACCTTGAGCAGGGTTTCCTGCTGCTGTCCGACCTGGGCAGCACCACCTACCTGGACGCCCTGACCAAGGACAACGCCCACAATCTCTACGCCGAAGCCCTGGGCGCCCTGATGAGCATCCAGGCATCCAGCCAGCCCGGCGTGCTGCCCGAGTACGACCGCGAGCTGTTGATGCGGGAGCTTGAGCTCTTCCCGGTGTGGTACGTGAGCCGCCACAAAGGCATCACCCTCACCGAGCAGCAGACCGCCCAGCTCTACGAGGTCTTCGACCGCATCGTCGACGTAAACCTGGCCGAGCCCAAGGTCTATGTACATCGGGATTACCACAGCCGAAATCTGATGGTGTCCGCGCCCAACCCCGGCGTGCTCGACTTCCAGGACGCGGTTTACGGCCCGATGACCTACGACCTGGCCTCCCTGTTCAAGGACGCCTACATCCACTGGGAAGAGGACTTCACCCTCGATCTGCTGGCCCGCTACTGGGAAACCGCCCGTGAGCTGGGCCTGCCCGTGCGCGCGGACTTCGCCGAGTTCCACCGGGACTACGAGTGGATGGGCGTGCAGCGCCACATCAAGGTGCTCGGCATCTTCGCCCGCCTCTGCCACCGGGACGGCAAGGACGGCTACCTGAAGGACATGCCGCTGGTCCTCCACTACCTGCGCAAGGCCTGCGAGCGCTACGGCGAACTCCGGCCCCTGCTGCGCATCCTTGAGGAGACCGACCCGACCGTCACCGAAGTCGGCTACTCCTTCTGAGCGCACGACCATGAAAGCGATGATCCTTGCCGCCGGCCGCGGCGAACGCATGCGCCCCCTCACCGACACCTGCCCCAAGCCGCTGCTGGTGGCCGGCGGCAAGCCGCTGATCGTGTGGCACATCGAGCGTCTGGCGGCGGCAGGCATCGTCGACCTGGTCATCAACCACGCCCACCTCGGCCAGATGATCGAGGACACGCTGGGTGACGGCGCGCGTTTTGGCGTGCGCGTCCGCTATTCCCCCGAGGGCAGCGCCCTCGAAACCGCCGGCGGCATCGCCCGCGCCCTGCCGCTGCTGGGCGACGCGCCCTTCCTGGTGGTGAATGGCGACGTATTCTGCGACGCCGACTTCGCCGGCCTGCGACGGGCCGCGGAAGAACTCAACCCGGTGCGCTGCGCCCACCTGCTGCTGGTTGCCAACCCGAGCCACAACCCGGACGGCGACTTTGGCCTCACGCCGGACGGCCTGGTCCACGAGGGCGACGGCGACCGCCTCACCTTCTCCGGCCTGGGCGCCTACCATCGGGCCCTGTTCGCCGGTCTGTCACCCGACGCTCCGGCCAAGCTCGCCCCCCTGCTGCGAGCAGCCATGGCGCGCAACCGGGTCAGCGGCGCCCGCCTGCTCGGCCGCTGGGTGGACGTGGGCACACCCGAGCGCCTGCGCGAACTCGACGCAAGCCTGCGCCCCACCTGATCGCGCAACATTCCCGCACCGCCACGGTTCATCCCCCATACAGCCACCGGACACCGCCATGCCCCTCGACATCGCCCCCTTCCAGGCCCGCCGTACCCGCTTGCTGGCCACCATGCAGGCCGCTGGCGGCGGGGTCGCCATCATCCCCACCGCGCCGGAGCAGCTACGCAACCGCGACACCCACTACGGCTACCGCTTCGACAGCTACTTCTACTACCTCACCGGCTTCCGTGAGCCCGAGGCGGTGCTGGTGCTGGTGGCCGGCGACACCCCGCGCAGCCTGCTGTTCTGCCGCACCAAGGACATGGAACGGGAGATCTGGGACGGCTACCGCTTCGGCCCCGAGGCGGCCCGGGAGACCTTCGGCTTCGACGAGGCCCACCCCATCGCCGAACTGGACGCCCAGCTCGCCATACTGCTCGCCAACCAGCCAGCCATCTTCCACTCCATGGGTTACGAGCCGGCCTGGGACAACCGGGTCACCGAGGCTCTCAACCGGGTCCGCGCCCAGGCGCGCACGGGCTGCGTGGCTCCGGCGCAGATCCGCGACGTGCGCAGCCTGATCGACGAGATGCGCCTGATCAAGGATGCCAGCGAGATCGCCACCATGCGCCGCGCCGCCGACATCTCCGGCGGCGCCCATCGGCGTGCCATGCGCGCCACCCGGCCCGGCATCCACGAATACGAGATCGAGGCCGAGCTCATCCACGAGTTCCGCCGCTACGGCAGCCAGGCACCGGCCTACGGCTCCATCGTCGCCGGCGGCGCCAACGCCTGCGTGCTGCATTACGTGGAGAATGACGGCCTGCTGCGGGACGGTGACCTGCTGCTCATCGACGCCGGCTGTGAGCTCGACGGCTACGCCTCGGACATCACCCGCACCTTCCCGGTCAATGGCCGCTTCAGCGGCCCCCAGAAGGCCGCCTACGAGCTGGTGCTGGCGGCCCAGGCCGCGGCCATCGCCCTCACCCGCCCCGGGGCCGGCTGGAATGACCCCCACGACGCCGCCACCCGGGTGCTGGCCCAGGGCTTCATCGACCTGGGCCTGCTCCAGGGCAGCCTTGATGGCGTGCTCGAATCCGGCAGCTACCGCCAGTTCTACATGCATCGCACCGGCCACTGGCTGGGCCTGGACGTACACGACGCCGGCGAATACAAGATTGCCGGCGAATGGCGCCCGCTGGTCCCCGGCAATGTGCTCACCGTCGAACCCGGCTGCTACATCCGCCCGGCCGATGGCGTCCCTGAAGCCTTCTGGAACATCGGCATCCGGATCGAGGACGACGCTCTCGTCACCGACAGCGGCTGCGACATCCTCACCGCCGGCACCCCCAAGAGCGTGGCCGACATCGAGGCCCTGATGGCCGAAACTGCCTGACCCATGCCCCGGAACCCGACCCCATGAAACACCACGATATCGCCATCATCGGCGCCGGCCCGGTGGGCATGACCCTCGCCCTGGCCCTCAAGGATGCCGGCCTCGACATCGTGCTGGTGGATGCCCGCCCCCGTGGCGCCGCGCGCAAGGATCCACGCATCCTGGCCTTGTCCCACGGCACCCGCCTGACCCTGGAGCGCCTCGGCATCTGGACACGCCTCCCGGTCACGCCCATCGAGACCATCCATGTGTCCCACCAGGGCGGCCTGGGTCGAACCGTGTTGCAGGCCAGCGAATACGGTCAGCCGGCCCTGGGCTACGTGGCCGGCGCCGGAGACCTGGCCGCCGCGCTGGATGACGCCATCGCTGCTGCCGGCATACCGATCCTGGACCAGGCCACCGTCACCGGTCTGGCCGCGGGAGCCGACGATGTGATTCTCAGCCTTGCCGACGCTCAGCCCCTTTCCGCCCGACTCGCGGCCTGCGCGGAGGGCAGCATCCAGGGTGTAGACGACAGCAGCCTGGTGGAACGGGACTACGGCCAGCACGCCGTGATCTCCGTCGTAAGTCCGGCGGAACACCATGGCAACCGCGCCTGGGAGCGCTTCACCCCCCAGGGGCCCCTGGCCGTGCTGCCCTGTGGAAACGATTGCGCCATCGTGCATACCGCCGATCCGGCCGAAGCCGATGCCCTGATGGCCCTCGATGACACAGCCTATCTGGCCCGTCTGCAGGCCCACTTCGGTACCCGCCTGCGTTTCGCCAAGGTTGGGCCCCGGGCCCGCTATCCCCTGCTGCTGCGTTACCGGCCCGACCCCGTCGGCCAGCGCACCGTGTGGCTGGGCAATGCCGCCCAGACCCTCCACCCCGTCGCCGGCCAGGGCTACAACCTGGCCCTCCGCGACGTCTGGACCTGCGCCCAGATCCTGCTGCGGGCCGGCGGCGACCCTGGCGCTGCCGCCAACCTGGAGGCCTACGCCCGCGAACGCCGCCTCGACCGCCAGGGCACGATCCGCTTCACCGATGGCCTGGTTCGACTCTTCAGCACCGCGGCGGCGCCCCTCCGGCATGCCCGTGGTGCCGGCCTGTTCGCCCTTGACCTGCTCCCCCCTGCCCGCCATTTTGTGGCCAAGCGCATGATGTTCGGCGCCCGCGCCTGGCCCTGAACGCCGCCCATAAGCAGAGTGTGAAAAGCCCCAGGCGCTCCCCGCGGGGGCGTTTTTCACCTTGGGGCGGCCCGGCGGTGAGGTATGCCCCCACGCTTCCCGCTACGCGGCTCGCTGCCCCCCAGGGGGGCGTTTTTCACCTTGGGGCGGCCCGGCGGTGAAAAAGGCCGTCGCGGCGGCGCAGCAAACGCCGTAGAATCCGCAGCCTGCGCGCCGCCCGGCGCCCCGCCGCCCACGGGACCTGCACCATGGCCGAAGCCGACGATCTCCAGCAACACGACGACCTCGACATTCACCTGCGCGAGGTGCAGCACCTGCTTGCCCGCCACAAGCTGGTGGAAGATCTCGTTCACCGTCAGGACATGCCCAAGCACGACCTGGTGGAAAGCTTGGTGCACAAGCAGCACATCCACGAGCTGACCCACAAGCTCGAAAGCCTGCACTCGGCTGACGTCGCCCACATCCTCGAAGCCCTGCCCCTGGACGCACGCCTGTTCGTCTGGGATCTGGTCAAGGCCGAGCGGGACGGCGAGATTCTGCTGGAAGTCTCCGACGCGGTGCGGGAATCCCTCATCGAGGCGATGGATTCGGCCTCCCTGCGGGCCGCGGCCGAACAGCTCGACGCCGACGAACTCGCCGACCTGGCCCCCGACCTGCCCCGGGAGGTGATGGAGGCGGTCTACCAGGGCCTCGACCCGGAAGAGCGCGAGCAATTGCGCGCTGCCATGTCCTACCCCGAAGACTCCGTCGGCGCGCTGATGGACTTCGAGATGGTCACCGTCCGTGAGGATGTGACGCTGGAGGTGGTGCTGCGCTACCTGCGCCGCTTTGACGAACTGCCGGACCATACCGACCAGCTCTTCGTGGTGGACCGGGACGAACACCTGCGTGGCGTGCTGCCCATCAACCGGCTGCTCATCAACGACCCGGAAATCGAGGTGAGCGAGATCATGCTCACCGACACCCTCACCCTTGAACCGTCAGACGAAGCCGAGACCGCCGCCCAGGCCTTCGAGCGTTACGACCTGGTGTCGGCGCCGGTGGTGGATTACCACCGCAAGCTGGTCGGCCGGGTGACGGTGGCCACGGTGGTGGACTTCATCCGCGAAGAAACCGAGAACGAGCTGCTCAATCAAGCCGGTCTGCGGGAGGGCGAAGACATCTTTGCGCCAGTGTGGGACTCGGTGAAAAACCGCTGGGCCTGGCTGGCCGTCAATCTGGTCACGGCCTTCATCGCCAGCCGGGTGATCGGCGCCTTCGAAGGCTCCATTGAAAAGCTGGTGGCCCTGGCGGCACTGATGCCCATCGTGGCGGGCATCGGCGGCAACTCGGGCAATCAGACCATCACCATGATCGTGCGCGGCATCGCCATGGGTCAGGTCCAGGATGACGCCCTGAGCCGGCTGATCAAGAAAGAGATGGGCGTGGCCCTGATCAACGGCATCGTGTGGGGCGGACTGCTCGGCGTGCTGTCGTGGATACTCTATGGCAGCGGCAAGCTCGGCGCGGTGATGACCGCCGCGATGACCCTCAACCTGCTGGTGGCGGCCTTCGTGGGGGTCATGGCGCCGATGATACGCAACCGCCTGGGTCAGGACCCGGCGGTCGGCTCCAGCGTGATCATCACCGCCGTCACCGACTCGGGCGGCTTCTTCATCTTCCTCGGGCTGGCGACGATCTTCCTGATGTAGGCCCGCCGCCGCCCCTTTGCATCAGCCCGGGTTGGCGGCAAACCAGGCATCCGCCGCCGCAATGGTGGAGTCGATGTCCGCCTCCGAATGGGCTGCCGAGACAAAGCCCGCCTCGAAGGCCGACGGAGCAAAGTAATGCCCCGCGTCCAGCATGGCGTGGAAGAAGCGGTTGAAGCTGTCCTTGTCGGAGGCCATCACGTCGGCATAGCTGGCAGGCACACCGGCAGCAAAGTAGAGCCCGAACATCCCCCCCACCGAATCCGCCACGAAGCGCACACCATGCTTTGCGGCGGCAGCATTGAGGCCCGTCACCAGGCGCTCGGTGCGGGCGGTGAGCACCTCGTAGAAGCCCGGACGGGCGATCTGGTTGAGGCTGGCCAGCCCCGCCGCCACCGCCACCGGGCTGCCGGACAGGGTGCCCGCCTGATAGACGCCACCGAGGGGAGCGATCTTCTGCATGATGTCGCGACGCCCGCCAAAGGCACCAACCGGCATGCCGCCCCCGATGACCTTGCCCAGGGTGGTGAGGTCGGGGGTGATACCGAACAGGCCCTGAACGCCCCGCGGCCCGACGCGGAAACCGGTCATCACCTCATCGAAGATCAGCACCGTTCCATGCGCGGTGCATAGGCGGCGCAGCAGGTGCATGAACTCGGCCGACGGCTTGACCAGGTTCATGTTGCCGGCGATGGGCTCGATGATCACGCAGGCGATGGCGTCGCCCTTTTCCCGGAAAGTCTCTTCAAGCTGGGCCGGATTGTTGTAGTCGAGCACGATGGTGTGCTTGGCAAAGTCTTCCGGCACACCGGCCGACGAAGGGTTGCCGAAGGTCAGCAGCCCGGAGCCGGCCTTGACCAGCAGGCTGTCGGCATGACCGTGGTAGCAGCCCTCGAACTTGACGATGGCATCCCGCCCCGTGAAGCCCCGTGCCAGGCGGATGGCGCTCATGGTGGCCTCGGTGCCACTGGATACCAGGCGCACCATCTCCAGGCTAGGCAGAAGTTCGCACAGGCGCTCGGCCATCTCGATCTCGCGCTCGGTGGGCGCACCGAAGGACAGCCCCTCCAGGGCGGCCTCACGCACGGCCTCCACCACCACCGGGTCGGCATGCCCCAGGATCGCCGGCCCCCAGGAACCCACGTAATCAAGGTATTCCTTGCCGTCCGCATCCCACACCCGGGCGCCCAGGGCCTTTTTGAGGAAGCGCGGCGTGCCGCCCACCGAACGGAAGGCCCGGACCGGCGAATTGACGCCCCCCGGGATGGTGCGCTGGGCGCGGGCAAAGAGTTCTTCGTTGCGACTGGTCATGCGGGAGCTTCCTGAGAGGTCAATCGAACAGCCCGGCATAGGCCGCCGCACGGGCAGCCGGGTCGGGCGCTGAAAACACGTCACTGATCACGGCGGGCAGGTCGGCACCGGCAGCGATCAGCAATGGTGCGTTGTCGAGGGTAATGCCGCCAATGGCCGCCACCGGCAGACCGAACTCGGCCTTGGCACGGGTCAGCATTTCAAGGGGGGCAAGGGGCGCCTGCGGCTTTGTGGACGAGGGAAACATGGCCCCGAAGGCAACATAATCCACGCCTGCGGCCACGGCAGCTTCGGCACGCGCCCACTCGCCGTAACAACTGGCACCCAGGATCCGGGCCGGGCCCAGCGCCTTCCGGGCACCAGCCAGATCGCCATCGTCCCGCCCCAGATGGGCACCGTCGGCATCGATCTCCAGGGCGAGGGCAAGATCATCATTGATCACCAACGGAATCCGGGCCTGTCGGCACAGCGCCAACAGGCGGCTGGCCTGCTCCCTGCGCAAGACCGGATCGACAAGCTTGCTGCGATACTGGACGATGGCCGGGCGGGCCGACAGTACACAGGCCACCGCGCCCAACAAGGCGTCGGTATCCGCCAGCTCGGGCGTCACGAGATACAAACCGCGCAGGCTCATGGGTCAGACCCCGGTCTCGTCTGGAGGACGTGCCCAGAAGAAGCGATTGGGAATGTGCTGCCCCATCCCTGGCCGAAAGGCATGGGCCAGGGAATGCCAGGTGAAGTCCTGGGCCTCGTAGACGGCCTGGGGCATGTCGAGTCCATGGGCCAGCGCAGCCGCCACCGCCGAGGCCAGGGTACACCCCGAGCCGTGGTAGCTGCCCCCCAGACGCTCCCAGGTGTCAGCCCGGATCACTCCGCCACTGCCATACAGGGTATTCACCACCTGCGGCGTATGGGCGTGGGAACCGGTGATGAGCACGTACTCACACCCCATCTCCATCAGCACAGCGGCACAATCCGACTGGGTTCCCGCCTCCGGATCCGCATGGGCCGGAGCACGGCAGGCCGCCAGACGGCGCGCCTCCATGGTGTTCGGGGTGATGACCGTAGCCTGGGGAAGGATGAGTTCGCAAAGCGTCTCGAGCATGGCATCCGAGGCCAGCTCATCGCCTCGACCGGACGCCACCACCGGATCAACGATCACGGGAATATGAGGATAATCAGCGATGATCTCGGCGATCACCGCAATGTTGTCCACGCTGCCCAGCACACCCAGCTTGAAGGCCTGAACCGGCATGTCCTCCAGGACCGCACGGGCCTGCTCGGCAACGAAATCGGCATCAATGGCCAGGACGTCCTCCACGCCGGCGGTATCCTGAACCGTCAGCGCGGTGATGACCGTCAGGGCATGGCATCCCATGCCGGCCAGCGTCATGATGTCTGCCTGAATGCCTGCGCCGCCGGTGGGATCGGCAGCAGCGAAAACAAGAACCAGCGGGGGATTGGGATCGTTGCGGTTTATAGTCATTGGGAGAACCGAGGACGCACAAATTTAACTGCGACTGCGCTACCATTCACGATCCAGAAGATTCTAGCCGAAATCATCGCAACGCACCCCAATGGCAAATCCCCACTACCGGACCTGGATGTGTCTGATCTGCGGTTATATCTACGACGAGGAAACCGGCTCCCCAGACGAGGGCATCGCACCGGGCACCCGCTGGGAGGACATTCCGCCCAACTGGACCTGCCCCGAGTGCGGGGCCCGCAAGGACGACTTCGAAATGGTGGAAATCTGAAGGCCCGTCGTCCCCCAGACAGCATGACAACGCACGTCCGCAAGCCCATCGTTACGGACACCGGAGGAGCAAGGTGAATCTCAGCGGAATCAAGGTCATGGTCATTGATGACAGCAACACCATCCGCCGCAGTGCCGAGATCTTTCTCGCCCAGGCCGGATGCAAGGTGGTGCTGGCGGAGGACGGCTTCGACGCCCTCGCGAAAATCGCCGACCACGCCCCCGACCTCATATTCGTGGATATCATGATGCCGCGCCTGGACGGCTACCAGACCTGCGCCCTGATCAAGAAGAATTCGCGGCTCAAATCCACGCCAGTCGTGATGCTGTCATCCAAGGACGGTCTGTTCGACCGGGCCCGCGGGCGCCTCGCCGGCTCCGACGAGTACCTCACCAAGCCCTTCACGAAGGAAAGCCTGCTGCGCTCGGTGGCCTGCCACACCGGCGCCGCACGTCAGGCCGCCGCCAAAGACTGACCTCCCGGAGACGCGCCTACATGCCGATCAAGAAAATCCTCGTCGTAGATGACTCCCCGACTGAAAGACTGGCCCTCTCGGAAATGCTGGTGAAGAGCGGCTATCAGGTCGTCACCGCCGACAGCGGCGACGAAGCCGTGATCAAGAGCAAGACCGAGCACCCCGACCTCATCCTGATGGATGTGGTCATGCCGGGCACCAACGGCTACCAGGCCACCCGCACCATCGTCCGGGACGAACTCACCCGTAACATCCCGGTCATCATCTGCACCAGCAAGGGCCTTGAAACCGACAAGATCTGGGGCATGCGCCAAGGCGCCTTCGATTACATGGTCAAACCTCTCGACCACGCGGTACTGCTCGAGAAGATCCGGGCGTTCGGCTAGGACACGGCGGCATGGCAAAGCGGATCAGTCTTCACGAATTCCAGGCCGGGCTGGCCCGGCGCCTTGCCGAAGCGCGGGACACCCGCGCCGCGGCCTTTCTGGGCATCCAGGCCGGCAAGCGCCATTGGCTGGTGGACCTCACCGAAGCGGGTGAGATCCTGGCGGTCCCGGCACTTGCGCCGGTTCCCCTCACCGAGCATTGGTTTCGTGGTCTCGCCAGCGTGCGTGGCAACCTCTTCGGCGTGGTGGACTTTGCGGCCTTCCACGGGGACCAGCCGATTGCAGCCGTCGGGCACGCCCGGTTGCTGCTGGTCGGTGTGAAGCACGACCTCAACTGCGCACTCCTCGTCACCCGAGCCCTGGGCCTGCGCTCAATCGAAGATTTCGAGCCGCAGCCCTCGCCCCCGGATAGCGAACGCCCCTGGATAGGCGATCAGCTCCGGGATGCCCGGGGCACCTCCTGGACACGGCTGAAGGTGGCCGATCTGCTGAATCACCCGCGCTTTCTGGACGCAGCACAATCATGATCATGAATATCCATTCGGGAGGAGCAGCAGGCATCGCCTGCTGAAAAGGAAGACCATGGCATTCAAGTTACCGGGTCTGTCGCGAAGCGGCAGCCAAAAAGCATCACTCAACGCAGATACGATCCTTGAATCCGGCGATCCGGCGCATGCCACGACCTCCCTGCCATTCCTGGCCGGCAAGAGCGCCGCAGAACAGCTACGCCTGCTGCGCATCCCCTTCCTGATCTTTGCGGCACTCACCATCGGCTTCGTGCTCTACCAGATTCGCGTCAGCGGCTTCGGCACGGCCTACGTGACGGCCGCCGGCCAGATGCGCACCCTCTCTCAACAGCTTGCAAAAGCCAGCCAGCTTGCCCTGCAGGGCGAGCCAGCCGCGTTTGCCGAACTGAAGGACAGTCGGCAGCAATTCACTGCCCTGCTCAGTGCCGTCACCGACGGCGGCGACGTGGAAGGTTCCACGGTGCCCGGTGGCAGCAGCGCCGTGACGGACGAACTGGCCGCGGTTACCGAGCTGTGGCAGAAGACCGACAAGGACGCCGGCAGCCTGATCGAGCAGGAGAAGAATCTGGCCAGCCTGGGCAAGGCGGTGAACACCATCAACACCAAGAATCCCCAACTGCTCGAACTGTCCGAGCAGGTCGCCGCGCTGAAACTGCAGGGTGGCGCATCGGCCCGGGAAATCGCCGTGGCCAACCAGGTGGTGATGTTGACCCAGCGGATTGCCAAGAACGCCAATGCGCTGCTGGTTGCCAACGCCATCGATCCGGAAGTCGCCTTCCTGCTGGGCAAGGACACCAACACCTTCCGCGAGCAGATCGAGCAGCTCCAGAAAATGACCGCCGACGGCAACGACGCGAAAGGCAAGCTGGCCGAACTGGAGAGTGTCGGCAAGGATAATCTGGCCTCCGTCACCGCCATCCTGGGCAGCATCCAGCGCCTGGTGCAGGCCAAGCAGGCGGGCAGCCAGATCTTCCAGAACTCGGGCCAGCTGCTCGAGAAGACCACCGCCCTGGCCGAAGGCTACAGCCGCGCCTATACCGGCTTCTTCACCTGGGTGAGCCTGGCCATCGTGCTCTGTGCCCTGGCCACGCTGGCCTGTCTCGTTCTGATGGCCAAGACCTACAACGATGACATTGCGCGCCGCCGCCTTGCCGCCGAACACCTGAAGGAAGCCGCGGAAGCGGAACGTAACAGCACCCAGCAGGCCATCCTGCGCCTGATGAACGAAATGGGCGACCTGGCCGACGGTGACCTCACCGTGCGCGCCACGGTCACGGAGGACATCACCGGCGCCATTGCCGACTCGGTCAACTACACCATTGAAGAACTCTCCGTGCTGGTGCGCCGCATCAACGACGCCGCCATCCGCGTGACCACCGCCACCGAATCCGCGCAACTGACTTCGGACGAACTGATCGCCGCCACCGAACGCCAGGCCCAGGAACTGCGTCTCGCGGGCGAAACGGCGCAGACCATGGCCAGTTCCATGAGTGCAGCATCCGAAGACGCCCTGCAGTCCGCCCAGGTGGCCCGCCGTTCCCTTGAGGCCGCCCAGAAGGGTGCCGCCGCGGTGGAAGACACCATCAAGGGCATGAACGACATCCGCGAGAAAATCCAGGAAACCTCCAAGCGCATCAAGCGCCTGGGTGAGTCGTCCCAGGAGATCGGTGAAATCGTGGAACTGATCTCCGACATTACCGAACAGACCAACGTGCTGGCCCTCAATGCCGCCATCCAGGCCGCCTCGGCCGGTGAAGCGGGTCGCGGGTTCTCGGTGGTGGCAGAAGAAGTGCAGCGCCTCGCAGAACGCTCCGCCGAAGCCACCAAGCAGATCGGCGCCATCGTGAAGACCATTCAGACCGACACCGGCGATGCCGTGGCGGCCATGGAAAATGCCACCCGTGACGTGGTGGACGGCGCCCACCTCTCCGAGACGGCGGGCCAGGAGCTTGCCGAGATCGAACGGGTATCCGCCGAAACGGCCGAGCTCATTGAACGCATCTCGGTCAGTACTGAAATCCAGGCCAAGGCCGCAACCCAGGTGGCCGAGAAGATGAAGAGCATCCTTGCCATCACCGACCGCACCACCACCGGTACTCAGCAGACCGCGGTCTCCATTGGCGAGCTGGCTGACCTGGCTGTCGAACTGAAGGGCTCTGTCTCGGGCTTCAAGGTCTGAGCCACGCCGCATCCCTCCTGGAACGGAAACCGACCAAGACCCATCGATGAGCTCCGCAAATGAATTCGACCTCGGTCCGCTGACCTGGGTCAAAGGCGAAATCGACCTGGCCCTCGAACGGTCGGCCACGGCGCTTGCCGAAGCCGGCTCAGTCCCGGACCGCCTGGGTCGGATCAAGTTCGCCCAGACCCACCTGCACCAGGCCCACGGAGCCCTCTCCATTGTGGGGCTGGACGGACTGACCCAGTTTTCGGAGCAACTTGATCGCCTGCTCGGTGAAATGGCCAGCGGCCAGGTGTCCTTCACCCCGGAAGTGGCCCGGCTGGCTACCCGCTGCATCGCCGCCATCGGCAACTATCTTGACGAGCTGACCCGTGGCCAGCCAGATCAGGCCCTCAAGCTGCTCGACCTCTACGCCGAGCTTGCCGAAGCCCGCGGACAGGAAGCCCCGACCCCGGGCGAGTTGTTCTTCCCCGATCTGACGCTCCGCCCGGCCTTCGCCCGCCCCGCGGATACCACTGAGGATCCGAAGCGACTGCGTGCGCTGCGGGGGCGCTTTGAACGGGGTCTCCTGAAGTGGTTCCGCAATGCCCAGGATCCCGCCGGACCGCAGGAGATGCGGGAAGCCGTTGCCGGGATCGAAAGCCTCCAGGGGGTGCCGACGTCGCGCGCCTTCTGGTATGCAGCGACCGCCTTCTTCGAAGCCCTGGAACATCCCGACGCTCCCGCCGATCCGGCGACCAAGCGTCTGTGTGGACGCATCGATGCCCAGATGCGCCGGGTCATGGAAGGCTCCAGCATGGTTGCCGAGCGTCTGATGCGCGACGTGCTCTACCATGTCGCGACCACCTCGGCCCAGTCTTCCACCATCTGTGCCGTGCGCGAAACCTATGGGCTCGCGCGACTGCTCCCCGCCAGCAATCGCCGGATCAGCGACACGCCACTGGCGCCGATGCTGCGCAAATTTCGCGAAGGGCTTGGCGACGCCCGGGACGCCTGGACCCAGTTCTCGAAGGGCGGCGCCATCGGCCTGCCGCGTTTCCAGGAAGCCATTTCGCCACTGGCGGAACAGGCCCGCGACCTCGATCAGCCCGAGATCGCCCATGTCCTGGACACCCTTGTCGACCTGGCCATGTGGTTGCGCCAGGACCCCCTACTGTTCACCGAAGCCATGTCCATGGACGTGGCGACCCTGCTTTTACTGGTCGACACCCAGCTTGATGCCCACGGACAGCCGATACCGGAAGGCACACCCTTCCAGACGCTGATCGACCGCCTTGGTGCCCATCGGCGGGGAGAACGACTGCCTCCGCTGACCATCCTCAAGCCCGAATCCGAGGACAAGCAGGTCAGCCGACAGCTTGCCCACGAGATCCTCACGAGCCTTGGGGAGGTTGAGCAAAGCCTCGACACCTTCTTCCGCGCCCCGAGCCAGACGGATGTATTGGGTGCCGTACGAGCGCCCCTCAAGCAGATCGAGGGCGCCCTCTCGGTGATGAACGAGGACGGAGCGGTACGCCTGCTGCAGGATGCCGCAGCCCGCATTGCCGCGCTGTCCACGGTCGGCGAAGAGCCCGGCACCGCTGCCTTTGAAGAGATTGCCCACCGCCTGTCGGCCCTGGGTGTCTATATCGAAGCCCTGCAGCATGGTCCAGCCGACCTTGAGCGCATCCTGCGCCCGGATCAACCCGCTGAGACGCTGTCGAGCGCAAGCATCGAAGCCGAACTCGACCAGCAGAGGCGTGACACCGCAGCCCTCGCCGCAGCCCTCCAGGACAATCCGGATGACTTCGGACTCCGTACCGAGCTGCAGCTCAACCTCGAGAACCTCCGCCAGGACGCCTCCCTCACCGCCAATTCGGAACTCGAGAAGCAGGCCCGCCAGGCCCTCACCATGCTCGATGCGGGCGAGCTTTTCAGTGCCGCAGTTCCCCTGTCGACCAGCCCCGAAGCACCGGCCCTGTCAGCGGAAGCAACGCGCCTGCTCGACGCCAGCGAGGCCGAGATCGACGCCGAACTGCTGGACATCTTCATCGAGGAAGCCGTGGACGTCCGGGCAGCCATCGCCGGCAACTTGCTCCTCCTTGAAGAGCGCCCTGACGATCACGAAGTCCTGACCACCATCCGGCGCAGCTTCCATACCCTCAAGGGCAGCGGCCGCATGGTCGGCCTGAGGGACTTTGGCGAAGCCGCGTGGAGCATCGAGCAGACACTCAATCACTGGCTCCGCCTTGAACTGCCCGTCACGCCCGAGCTTTTCGGGCTGATCGGCCGGGCACTTACCGAGTTTTCCGGCTGGGTCGAGCAGCTCCAGGCAGGCGCAGGCACGCAGCGCGACGTCACCGACCTGTTGGCCGAGTCGGCCAGTCTGCGTGGTGACGAAGAAGCAGATCAGCCGCCGGCACCTGCAAGCACACCCGCCACGCCGGAAGTCATCGACATTCCTGCACTCACCGATGCCCCCTGGGCGGACAATGAGTTTGCTGGCAATACCCCCATCGATGACGCCCAGGAGGTCGACCTCGAAGCGACAGTCGTCCTCTCCGAGTATGACCTCGCCGCCACCAGCCTGAACCTGCCCGTCGAAAGCGCGGAAGCGAGTCCCGAAGAAGTTCTCGACATCAACTTCCCGGAACTGTCCTTTGTCGACTCCCCGGTGCCCGCCCAGCCCGAAGGAGCCGCCCAGGACACGAGCACCGTTGCACTTCCCTTGCCGGACAAGCTGGATGCCGCCCTGGAACTGAGCTTCGATCTGCCCCCGGCCCCCGGCACCGAACCCACCCCAAGCCTCGTCGACGACCCGAGCCTCACCATGGAGGCCGTGGATGTCACCGCAGATCTGCCCCCTGAGCTTGCGGAGATCACGCTACCGGCCGGGATCGGCGAAGAAGTGGCAGAGGCGCCTGACGAAACGGAGCAGCCCAGCGTTTCCGCCCCCACGGAGCCCATGGCCCCTGTCGTCATCGACGCAATCGATGATATCGAGACGATCGAAATCGCCGAGCCGGCGCCTCCGCTCGACACGATCGACTCCGCCGACCGCCCCCACGACATCGGGGGCGACGATGAGGTACCGGGAGACGACGCCGAGCTCATCGAACTCGATGAAGCCCCGGACGACAGCTCCCTGCAGGACGAAGTGCTTGACCCGGACGAGATTCGCCTGGGCAACGTCACCCTGTCCCGCCCCCTGTTCGACCTGTACCTCGCCGAGGCCCGCCAGCATGTGGCCACCCTGCGGCACGAGCTTGCTCGCCTGTCGGTCAACCCCAGCCTGATCCCGACCAGCAGCGCCATCCGTGCTGCCCATACCCTGGCGGGCATTTCGGGAACGGCCCACTTTACGGCCCCCCAACAACTCGCCAAGGCCCTCGAACTGGCTCAGCAGCGACTGGCCGACCACGATCAGGCCCCTAGCGTCCCCCAGTCGGGCACGCTCAATGCTGCCGCCTCGGCCCTCGAAAGCATGCTTGTCCAGTTGGTCAGCCGCCAGCTACCCGAGCCCGAGCCCGACCTTGCCGATCAACTCGATGGCATTCTCGAGCCTCACCTGGCGCAGGTGATTGCGCTTCATCCGGCAGCGCCCACCGAACCATCGGGCCGCATCGAGCCCGCGCCTCCCCGCACCGTCGACGCCCCGGCAGTGATCAGCGCACCTCTGCGCGACGAACTCGACCCGGAATTGCTGCCGATCTTCCTCGACGAAGGCAACGAACTCTTCGACAGCCTCGACGCAGCCCTGCGTAGCTGGCGCGACAACCCGGCCGACGCCGGTCACCCCAGCGGTGTCGCCCGCCTCCTCCACACCCTGAAGGGCAGCGCGCGCATGGTCGGGGCCATGAGCCTGGGACAGAACCTGCACGAACTGGAAACGCGCCTCGAGCGGGCGCGCAGCCAGGACCCTTCCGGCCAGGGCATCATCGATGAACTCGAGAGCGCGCTGGATCAGGCCCGTCAGTCCCTCGAAGGCCTGCAGCAGCCCCTCCCGGTAGTCGCCGAAAGTCCGGCGGCAGGTACGACAAACGAAGAGACCGCGCCAGTTCAGCCTGGCGATGTCGCCGCTCCGGGTGCCCGGGTCCAGCTACGGGTCGAAGCCAACCGGATCGACCAGTTCGTCAATGAAGCGGGCGAAATCAGCATCGCGCGCACTCGCATCGAAGGCGAACTGCGCACCCTGCGCCGTTCCCTGCTCGACCTCACCGAGAACGTCATCCGCCTGCGCAACCAGTTGCGCGAAGTGGAGATCCAGGCCGACACGCAGATGCAGTCCCGACTCTCCCAGGTCGAGACCCAGCACACCGAGTTCGACCCCCTGGAGATGGACCGCTACACCCGCCTCCAGGAGCTGACCCGGATGATGGCGGAGAGCGTCGGCGACGTCACCACGGTGCAGCAGAACCTGCTCAAGAACCTGGACGGCGCTGAATCGGCGCTCCACGCCCAGTCCCGCATGGCGCGCGAACTGCAGCAGTCCCTGATGCATGTGCGCATGGTGCCCTTCGACAGCCTGGCCGAGCGTCTCTACCGGCTGGTGCGACAGACGGCCAAGGAACTCGGCCGCCGGGCCAACCTGGACATCATTGGCGGCCAAATCGAAGTCGACCGCAGCGTGCTCGACGCCATGACGGCGCCCCTTGGTCACCTTGTCCGCAACGCCGTGGCCCACGGCATCGAGCCGCCCGACGCACGGCGTGCCGCCGGCAAACCCGAGATTGGTCAGATCAATCTGCGGGTGTCCCACGAGGGCAACGAGGTGGTGATGGAGTTCCGCGATGACGGCGCCGGACTCGATTTCGACCGTATCCGTGCCCAGGCCATCGAAACCGGCCTGCTGGGGCCCGGAGAGGAAGCTGACGACAAGCGCCTGACCAATCTGATCTTCGTTCCGGGCTTCACCACCGCCAGCCTGTCCAGTCTGGCCGGCCGGGGTGTCGGCATGGATGTGGTCAAGAGCGAGACCGCGGCGGTGGGCGGCCGCATCAGCGTCGACACCACGCCCGGCCAGGGGACATGCTTCCGTATCCACCTGCCCCTCACCCTCGCAGTCACCCAGGCTTTGCTCGTGCGTGCGGGCAACCGCACCTTCGCCATTCCGTCCTCAATGGTGGCCCAGGTGCTCGAACTCAAGGCGGCAGCCCTGGAAAAGCTGAGGGCGGATCAGGGTACCGAGTGGCTCGGCGAGCATTTCGGCTACCGCTACCTGCCGCGCTTGCTGGGAGATTTCGAATCCATGCCCCAGGTCGAGCGCTTCAACTGGGTACTGCTTCTGCGCGCCGGCAGCGAAACCGTCGCCCTGCATGTGGATGCCCTGCGCGGCAATCAGGAAGTGGTGGTCAAGAACGCGGGGCCCCAGTACGCCCGGATGGTGGGTTACTCCGGTGCCACGGTGCTTGGCGATGGCGAGATCGTGCTCATCCTCAACCCGGTGGCCCTGGCCGCCCGCAGCCCGGCGTCCGGCGACGAGGTCACGCTGCAGACAGCGGTTCAGGCGCCGAGTCACCCCACCGTGATGGTGGTGGACGACTCCCTCACCGTCCGCAAGATCACCGGTCGACTGCTCGAAAGGGAAGGCTACCGCGTGATCACAGCGAAGGACGGCGTGGACGCCCTCGAACAATTGCTGACTGTCCGGCCGGACGTGATCATCGCCGACATAGAGATGCCACGCATGGACGGCTTCGACCTGACCCGCAACGTCCGTGCCGACAGCAAGCTCAAGGGCGTGCCGATCATCATGATCACCTCCCGGACAGCCGATAAGCACAAGCGCTATGCGGAAGAAATCGGCGTCAATCACTACCTTGGCAAGCCCTACGATGAGGACATCCTGATCGGGCTGATCCGCGGATTCGCCCCGGTCACGGAGGCCTGAGGCTCAGCCAGACAGCGCTTTCATCCGGGGTGGCAGCCGGCTTGGCTATAATCGGGTGTTTTCCAGCCCGACCGTCCCATGAATCTGCTCTTCGAAGAGGATGGTGCCTTCAAGACCGGCACCATCCTGACCGACAACGACGCCTCCCTGCAGGTGGAAACACCCCACGGCAAGCGCCTCAAACTGAAGAGCAAGGACGTGCTGATGCGTTTCGCGCAGCCTTCAGCCGGCGACCTGCTCGACCAGGCCGAAACCGAGGCCGAAGGCTTCGACACGGAATTCCTGTGGGAAGCCTGTGGTGACGAGGAGTTTGCCTTCACCGAGTTCGCCCGGGAGTACTTCGGCCACGTGCCCACCCCGGTGGAATCCGCGGCCATCCTGCTGCGCCTCCATGCCTCTCCCATCTACTTCCACCGCAAGGGAAGGGGACGCTTCCGCAAGGCCCCCGCCGAGATCCTCCAGGCTGCCCTGGCCGGCCTCGAGAAGAAACGCCTTCAGGCGGCAGCCATCGAACGCATGCGCGACGAGCTGCTCGCCGGCCACCTGCCCGAGGAGCTCAAGCCCCTGGTCCGGCAATTGCTGTACAAGCCCGACCGCAATCGCCTGGAAACCAAGGCCCTGGAGGCCGCTTGCGCCGAGAGTGGGCAGTCGCCCGCCCGGCTGATGCTTGCCTGCGGCGCCCTCGCGACCTCCCACGACCTGCACTTCGACCGCTTCCTGTTCGAACACTTCCCCGACGGCACCGAGTTTCCGCCCGTGGATGAGCCCGTGGAGCCCGGCGAACTCCCCCTTGCCTCCGTGCGTGCCTTCTCCATCGACGACGCGGCCACCACCGAGATCGACGACGCCTTCTCGGTCACACCCACCCCCGCCGGCTGGCGCATCGGTATCCATATTGCAGCCCCGGGCCTGGGCTTCTGCCGCACATCGGGCCTGGACGGCATCGCCCGCCAGCGCCTGTCTACGGTGTACATGCCGGGCAACAAGATCACCATGCTGCCCGAGGGTATCGTCGGGCGCTTCACCCTCGGCGAAGGCCGCGACTGCCCCGCCCTCTCCCTGTACCTGGACGTAAGCCGCGACCTGATCATCAGCGGCAAGCACTCCTGCATCGAGCGTGTCCCGGTGGTGGCCAACCTGCGCCACCACGACATTGAGCCCGTATTCAACGAAACCACCCTCACCGACGGCGGGCCGGACTTCCCCTGGAAGGCCGAACTGACCCTGCTGTGGGAACTCGCCACCGTGCTGGAGGCCGGCCGGGGCAAGCCCGCCGCCAACCAGAACCTGGTGGATTACAACTTCGGCGTGGATTGGAGCGAGATCACCCCGGACGGCCCCGGCCGCATTGAAATCGGCCGCCGCGCCCGTGGCTCGCCCCTCGACAAGCTCGTTGCCGAACTGATGATTGCGGCCAACAGCACGTGGGGCAAGGCCTTGGCCGACGCCGGCATCCCGGCCCTGTATCGCGCCCAGACCGGCGGCAAGGTCCGCATGACCACGGCCGCGGCGCCCCACGAGGGCTTGGGTGTGGACTGCTATGCATGGTCCAGCTCCCCCTTGCGCCGCTATGTGGATCTGGTCAATCAATGGCAGCTCATCGCCTGGCTGCAGGGTACCGAGCCGGCCTTTCCCCCCAAGTCACCCGAGTTGATCGCCGCCATGCGCGATTTCGAACTGACCTACGCTGCCTACGCCGACTTCCAGCGCGGCATGGAGCGCTACTGGTGCCTGCGCTGGCTGCGCCAGGCCGGCCATCCGGCCATGAATGCACGGGTGCTGCGGGAAAGCCTGGTGCGTCTCGAAGACATCCCCCTGATCTTCAAGGTGCCCTCCATGCCCACCCTTCCCCCGGGCACGCGGGTCCGCCTCTCCATCGACAGTACCGACCTCATCGACGTCGAAGTGCGCGCCACCTATCTGGAAACCCTGGCGGCATCCAGTGGTGAGCCCATCGAGCTGGATGAGGAGGAACTGCCCCCGGCCCTCGCAGTGGCATCGGATGGGCCCGGCGAAACCGTCCCCGCTCCGGTCGCCACCGACCCATCCCCCAACCCGGCAGCCTGAGCCCCGATGTTGCAGGCACTCCGCCGCCGCGTATGGGCGTCCCCGTCGAAACCACCGACCGATCCATGGCCGGTTTTCACGGGGACGACTGCACGTTACGCCCTTGAATGGGGCGTAGGCTTGTCCCTCAGCCTGCACGCCATCATCCTGTCCGTTCACTTCGTGATGCCGGATGTCAGCAAGTTCAAGCGGCAGGACAAGGGGCTCGAAGTGGTGCTGGTCAATTCCCGCCATGCCCAGCGTCCGGACAAGGTGGACGTGCTGGCCCAGACCCATCTCGACGCGGGCGGCACCGGAGACAAGTCGGGGCGCATGGCCACGCCACTGCCGCCCCAGGAGCGCTCCCGGGTCGGTGACGGACTGGTCGAAGCCCAGCGCCGCAGCGAACAGCAACAGGCACCCCAGATGCAGATCATGGCGGGAACCAAGGGCAAACCCATTCAAGTGGATGCCCAACAGGTCAATCCCACCGAGTCGCCCAACCCCGTCTCCGGCTATGACCTCCTCGACAGTTCCGCCGCCGTGGCGCGCATCGAGGCCCAGATCGACAAGGATCTGGTGGACTACGCCGCACGCCCCCGCAAGAAGTTCATCGGCGCCCGCGCCGGCGAGTATCGTTTCGCCCAGTATGTCGAAGACTGGCGCCAGAAGATTGAGCGCGTCGGCACCCTCAACTACCCGCCGGCCGCCCGCGGCAAGATGTACGGCAGCCTGCTGCTGTCCATCAGCATCGGCGCCAATGGCAACGTCCGCCATGTGGAGATCCAGCGCTCGTCGGGCAACAAGATCCTGGATGACGCGGCGATCCGCATCGTTCAACTGGCGTCTCCATTCCCGGCCTTTCCGGAGAACATCCGCAAGGACACGGACGAGATCGTGATCACCCGCACGTGGAAATTCACCAACGCCGACATGGTCAAGACGGACAACTCCGAACAACCCTAAGCGAGCACGCCCCATGGACCGCTACGCAGTGATCGGCAACCCGATCTCCCACAGCAAGTCACCCCGCATTCATGGCCTCTTTGCCGCCCAGACCGGCCAGACCCTTGTCTACGAGGCCCTCCTTGGCCCCCTCGACGCTTTCGCGGCCACCGTGCAGGCCTTTCGTGCCGTTGGCGGACGCGGGCTCAACGTCACCGTCCCCTTCAAGCTGGAGGCCTTCGATCTGGCGGATCACCACACGCCGCGCGCGCGGGCTGCCGGTGCGGTGAACACCCTGGCCTTCGGCTCCGACGGCATCCTCGGCGACAACACCGATGGGGCCGGCATCCTGCGCGACATCACCATCAATCAGGGCTGCCCCGTCGAAGGCCGCCGGGTTCTCCTCCTCGGCGCTGGTGGCGCCGCACGGGGAACCGTGCTGCCATTGCTTGAAGCCGCCCCGGCGACCCTTGTGATCGCCAACCGCACGGCCAGCAAGGCCGCCGAGCTGGCCGAAGAATTTTCCAGCGCAGGCATGACGCCCCCCCTGGGCTGCGGCTTCGCAGAACTTGCAGGGCAGCGTTTCGACGTCATCATCAATGCCACCAGTGCCAGCCTTTCCGACGCAGCCCCCGACCTGCCCGTCGGCCTCTACGCCCCGGGCAGCCTGGCCTACGACATGATGTATGGCAGGGGTGACACCCCCTTCCTGCGTGCCGCCCGGGCACAGGGAGCAGCCCACCTCTGCGACGGCCTGGGCATGCTGGTCGAACAAGCTGCCGAGAGCTTCCAGCTTTGGCGCGGCGTCCGCCCCGAAACCGCCCCCGTGCTGGCGCAGCTTCGCGCCAGCCTCTGACCCCTCCCCCATGCACACCCTCTGGCGCTGGACCCGGCGCGCGCTGCTGGCCCTGGTCCTGGTCTTCGTCGCATGGCATGTCTGGCTGCTCGGGCAGGTGCTGTGGTGGAAATGGGTGCCCCCCTCCGAAACCAGTTTCATGAGCCTGCGTCTGGACGAACTCAACGAGAAGAAGCCCGATGCCGAACTGCGCTACCGCTGGGTGCCCTACGAACAGATCTCCCTGCACCTGAAGCGTGCGGTCGTGGCGGCCGAGGACGACAAGTTCGTCGATCACGAGGGCTTTGACTGGGATGGCATCCAGAAAGCCATCGAAAAGAACCAGAAGAAGGGCAAGGCCGTCGCGGGTGGCTCCACCATCAGCCAGCAACTGGCCAAGAACCTTTTCCTGTCCCCATCCCGCAGCTATTTCCGCAAGGCGGAAGAGGCGATCATCACCGTCATGATCGAAGCACTCTGGGACAAACGCCGCATCCTTGAGGTGTATCTCAATGTCGTCGAGTGGGGCAACGGCATCTTCGGCTGCGAAGCGGCGGCCCAGCGCTACTACAAGACCTCCGCCGCACGCCTCAGCCCGCCCCAGGCCGCCCGGCTGGCGGTGATGCTGCCCAACCCCCGCAAGTACGAAACGACCTTCGGCCCCCGTCTGGCGGCCCACGCGGCACGCATCCAGGGACGCATGCACCATTCGGAAGTCCCCTGATCACACGCGCCGGTCCGGTATTTCTGCACACCCTTCGAGTACTTCAGCCCCTGCCCTCGGAAAGGCCCTTGGGGTAGAATGCCCTGCTTTTCCCCAGTCGCGCCTCCCTTGATGCAATTCGCCGGATTTACCTTGCGAAACAATCTGTTCGTTGCGCCCATGGCCGGCGTCACGGACCGTCCCTTCCGCCAGCTTTGCAAGAAGATGGGGGCGGGTGTCGCCGTCTCCGAGATGGTCACCTCCAACTCCCTCCTCTATGGCAGCGCCAAGACCCAGCGGCGCGCCAACCATGACGGCGAGGTTGACCCCATCTCGGTGCAGATCGCCGGCGCCGATCCCGCCATGATGGCCGAGGCGGCGCGCCACAATATCGATCGCGGCGCACAGATCATCGACATCAACATGGGTTGCCCGGCCAAGAAGGTCTGCAACGTGATGGCCGGCTCCGCGCTGATGCAGGACGAACCCCTGGTGGCCCGCATCCTCGAGGCCGTGGTGGGCGCCGCGGGCAACATCCCCGTGACCCTCAAGTTCCGTACCGGCTGGAACAAGGCCAACAAGAACGCGCCGATGATCGCCCGCATCGCCGAGGAGTCCGGCATCCAGCTGATCGCCATCCACGGCCGCACCCGTGCCTGCCAATACACCGGAGAAGCCGAGTACGACACCATCGCCGACGTGAAGACCCGGGTACGCATCCCGGTCATCGCCAACGGCGACATCACCACGCCCCAGAAGGCCAAGTTCGTGCTCGACTACACCGGCGCGGACGGCATCATGGTCGGCCGCGCCGCCCAGGGTCGCCCCTGGATCTTCCGCGAGATCGAACACTTCCTGCAGACCGGGAAAGAGCTCCCCCCGCCCCTGGTCTCCGAGATCCTGCAAGTGTGCAAGGAACACCTCGCCGACCTCTACGCCTTCTATGGTGAAGACACCGGCGTGAAGATCGCCCGCAAGCACATCAGCTGGTATACCAAGGGTCTGGTCGGCTCGGCCCAGTTCCGCAAGACCATGAACACCCTGCCGACCGTACAAGAACAAATTGCCGCCATTGACGAGTTCTTCGGCCGGCTCGCTGACAGAGACAGCCGACTGGTCTATGCAGACCCCGAAGAATTTCCTCAGGAGCTTGCCGCATGAGCAGCACGAGCAATGACATCGCCGACTCCGTCTGTCGCGCGCTGGATACCTATTTCCGGGATCTGGACGGCGAAAAACCCAACGCGCTGTACGAGATGGTCATCAAGAACGTCGAGCGCCCGATGCTTGAGTTCGTTCTCAAGCAGGCCGGCGGCAACCAGACCCTCTGTGCAGAGATGCTCGGCATCAACCGCAATACCTTGCGTCGCAAGCTCTCCGAGCACGAACTCCTCTAATCGTTTCCCCGTTATTTGCGCCGCGAATCCTCGCGGCTTTCCCGAGAAGCCCATGAAAGTCACCCAAGCCCTGCTCAGCGTCTCCGACAAGACCGGCGTCATCGAATTTGCCCGCGAGCTGTCCGCCCTCGGCATCAAGCTGCTGTCCACCGGCGGCACCGCCAAGTCCCTGCGTGATGCCGGCCTGCCGGTGACCGATGTCTCCGACTACACCGGCTTCCCCGAGATGCTCGACGGCCGCGTCAAGACCCTGCACCCCAAGGTGCACGGCGGCATCCTGGCCCGTCGCGACCTGCCCGAGCACCTGGCAAAGCTGGAGGAGCACAGCATCCCCCGCATCGATCTGGTGGTGGTCAACCTCTACCCCTTCCAGGCCACCGTCGCCAAGGCCGACTGCACCCTGGAAGACGCCATCGAGAACATCGACATCGGCGGCCCCACCATGGTCCGCGCCGCGGCCAAGAACCACGGCAATGAGGCCGGCGGTGTCGGCATCGTGACCGATCCCGAAGACTACGCGGCCATTGTCGCCGAGCTGAAGGCCAACGCCGGCGCGCTGGCTTACAAGACCCGCTTCGACCTGGCCCGCAAGGCCTTCACCCACACCGCCCGCTACGACTCGGCCATCTCCAATCACCTGACCGCCCTGGCGGAAGACGGCAGCAAGATGGCCTACCCGGAGCGCTTCCAGCTGGCCTTCGACAAGGTGCAGGACCTCCGCTACGGCGAGAACCCCCACCAGAGCGCCGCCTTCTACAAGGAGACCTCCGCTCCCGCCGGCGCCATCGCGGCCTACAACCAGGTGCAGGGCAAGGAGCTGTCCTACAACAACATCGCCGACTCCGACGCCGCCTGGGAATGCGTCAAGGCTTTTGACTCAGTTGCCAACACTGTGGCCTGCGTGATCGTCAAGCACGCCAACCCCTGCGGCGTGGCCGTGGCGGCCAGCCCGCTCGAAGCCTACAAGAAGGCCTTCTCCACCGACCCCACCTCCGCCTTCGGCGGCATCATCGCCTTCAACACCACGGTTGATCGCGCCGCCGCCGAAGCGATCAGCGCCCAGTTCCTGGAAGTGCTCATCGCCCCCGCCTACACCGACGAAGCCCTCGAACTGCTCAAGGCCAAGCAGAACGTCCGCGTGCTGATCGTGCCCCTGGGTGCCGTCAAGCAGCCTGACTACAAGCGCGTGGGCGGCGGCCTGCTGGTGCAGAGCGCCGACTTCGCCCCGATCACGGCGGCCGACCTGAAGGTCGTCACCAAGCGTGCGCCCACCGAGCAGGAACTCGGCGACCTGCTGTTCGCGTGGCGCGTGGCCAAGTACGTCAAGTCCAACGCCATCGTCTACTGCAAGGACGGCATGACCATCGGTGTCGGCGCCGGCCAGATGAGCCGGGTGGACTCCGCCCGCATCGCCAAGATCAAGGCCGAGAACGCAGGCCTCGTCATCCCCGGCTGCGTGGTGGCCTCCGATGCCTTCTTCCCCTTCCGTGACGGCCTCGACGTACTGGCCCAGGCAGGCGCCACCGCGGTCATCCAGCCCGGTGGCTCCATGCGCGACGCCGAGGTCATCGCCGCCGCCGACGAACAGGGCATTGCCATGGTTCTGACCGGCTTCCGTCATTTCCGCCACTGATCCGCGCCCTCCCATGAAGATCCTTGTCATCGGCTCCGGCGGGCGCGAACACGCGCTGGCCTGGAAGCTGGCCCGCTCGCCCCGGGTCCAAAAAGTCTGCGTCGCCCCGGGCAACCCGGGCACGGCCCGCGAACCCGGCATCGAAAACGTAGCCATCACGGCCATTCCCGACCTGATCGCCTTCGTCCGCAAGGAGCAGATCGGCCTGACCGTGGTCGGCCCCGAGGCGCCCCTCGCGGCAGGTGTCGTGGACGCCTTCCGTGCCGCCGGCCTGCCCATCTTCGGGCCGACCCGGCTCGCCGCCCAGCTGGAGAGTTCCAAGGACTTCGCCAAGCAGTTCCTGCAGCGCCACAAGATCCCCACGGCCCGCTACCAGACCTTCTCCGACGCCACCGCAGCCCATGCCTACGTGGACGCCGAGGGTGCCCCCATCGTCATCAAGGCCGACGGCCTTGCCGCCGGCAAGGGTGTGGTGGTGGCCATGACCCTTGAGGAAGCCCACGCCGCCATCGACGCCATGCTCACCCACAACACCCTGGGTGTGCAGTACGACGAGCGCGGCCCGCGGGTGGTGATCGAGGAGTTCATGGAAGGCGAGGAGGCCAGCTTCATCGTCATGGCCGACGGCCGTCACGCCCTGCCCCTGGCCACCTCGCAGGATCACAAGCGCCTCAAGGACGCCGACCTGGGCCCCAACACCGGCGGTATGGGCGCCTACTCGCCCGCCCCCGTCGTGACCCCGGAAGTCCATGCCCGCGCCATGCGCGAAGTCATCATGCCAACCCTGGCCGGCATGAGCGCCGAGGGCCTGCCCTACACCGGCTTCCTTTATGCCGGCCTGATGATCGATGCCAAGGGTGCCCCCCGGGTGGTCGAGTTCAACTGCCGCATGGGCGACCCGGAAACCCAGCCGATCATGATGCGCCTCAAGTCCGACCTGGTGGACCTGGTCGAGGCGGCCGTCGCTGGCAAGCTCGACAAGGTCGAAGCCGAGTGGGATCGCCGCTTTGCCCTCGGCGTGGTGATGGCGGCTGCCGGTTACCCGGACAGCCCCCGCAAGGGTGACGCCATCCATGGCCTGCCTGCCGCGGCCACGGAAGATGCCCATGTCTTCCACGCCGGGACCACCGAAGTCGATGCTGAGATCCGTACCAGCGGCGGTCGTGTGCTGTGCGTCACCGCCCTCGGCGACAACGTGAAGAGCGCCCAGAAGCGCGCCTACGAGCTGGTGGACCAGATCCACTTCGACGGCATGCAGTGTCGTCGCGACATCGGCTACCGGGCCGTCGGGCGCAAGGGCTGAATGCGATGATGATGAAACTCCCCCCACGCCCACAGCGTTCGCTGCCCCCGAGGGGGGCGGCAGTACGCTTGAGGCAGCTTGGCGCGTACTGACATGCCGCATCTGCGCATCGAATACAGCGAGAACATGGCAGGCCGCTTCGACGGGGCCGCCCTGACCCGGGCGGCATGTGACGCCCTCCTCTCCAGCGGCGTCTTCAATCCACCTGATTCCATCAAGGTCCGCCTGATTCCGGTACAGCACTTCCGTGTCGGCAGCGGTGCCGACCATGGCTTCGTGCACGCCGAGCTGGCCATGCTGTCGGGTCGCGACAAGCCCACCAAGCAACGCCTCACCGAAGCCCTGGTGCTGACCATCGGTAACTGCATCGGCCCGGGCGCCCGCATCGTGCAGATCACCGCCGATGCCCGCGACATGGACCGGGACGTCTACGCCAAGCGCTTGCTGCCCGCCACCTGACCTGCTCTCCGGCTCCCATGGAGCCGTTTTTCGCCCCCCGGAAGAATGCCCATGCCCGACCGCGCCGCCGTCAAAGCCTATCTCCTCGACCTGCAGGCCCGCATCATCTCCGCCCTCGAGCAGTTTGACGGCAAGCCCTTTGTCACTGATAGCTGGACCCGGCCGGCCGGTGGCGGCGGTCTGACCCGCCTGATCGAAGACGGCAACTTCTTCGAAAGGGGCGGCTGCAACTTCTCCCATGTCATGGGCGAAGGCCTGCCTCCCTCTGCCACCGCCGCGCGGCCCGAGCTCGCCGGGCGCAGCTACGAAGCCATGGGCGTCTCGCTGGTCCTGCACCCGCGCAACCCCTATTGCCCGACGGTGCACATGAACGTGCGCTTCTTCATTGCAAGTTGTGAGGGCAAGGACGACGTATGGTGGTTTGGTGGCGGCATGGACCTGACCCCCTACTACCCCTTCGAAGAGGACGTCCGCCACTTCCACGCCACCTGCAAAGCGGCGGTGCTGCCCTGGGGCGAATCCGAGTACGCACGCCTGAAGGACTGGTGTGACCACTACTTCTTCCTCAAGCACCGCAATGAACCACGGGGTGTCGGCGGTCTGTTCTTCGATGACCACGGTGCCGACGGCCAGGTGGACTTCGATACAGCCTTCGCCATGACCCGCAGCGTCGGCGATGCCTTCCTGCCAGCCTATCTGCCCGTCGTCGAACGCCGCCGGGACACGCCCTACGGCGAGCGCGAGCGCGACTTCCAGGCCTACCGTCGGGGCCGCTACGTGGAGTTCAACCTGGTCTTCGACCGGGGCACCCTCTTCGGCCTCCAATCCGGTGGGCGCACCGAATCCATCCTGATGTCCATGCCGCCCATCGTCAAATGGCGCTACGACTGGCACCCGGAAGCCGGCAGCCCGGAGGCCCGCCTGTACACCGATTTCCTGGTCGCGCGGGAGTGGGCCTGAGGCTCACAACACCGCCCCCACGCCAGACAAGGCCGCCGGAGTGATCCGGCGGCCTTTTTGCTGCGGCAGACGTAAAAACGCCCGGCACGCCTGACGGCGCCCGGGCGTTCGACACAGCCTGAAGGGCTGTGTGTCGATACCTCAGATCTTGCCGACCAGGTCCAGGGACGGGGACAGGGTGGCGTCGCCCGGGGTCCACTTGGCGGGGCAGACTTCACCCGGGTGGGAGGCCACGTACTGGGCAGCCTGCACCTTGCGCAGCAGTTCCTTGGCGTCACGGCCGATGCCCAGGTCGTGAATCTCGGCAACCTTGATCACGCCTTCGGGGTTGATCACGAAGGTGCCACGCAGGGCCAGACCCTCTTCCTCGATCATCACGTCGAAATTGCGGGTGATGGCGCCAGTCGGGTCGCCGATCATCGGGTAGTTGATCTTCTTGATGGTGTCGGAGGCGTCGTGCCAGGCCTTGTGGGTGAAGTGGGTGTCGGTGGAAACGGAGTAGCACTCAACGCCCAGCTTCTGGAATTCGGGATAGACATCAGCCAGATCGCCCAGCTCGGTCGGGCAGACAAAGGTGAAGTCGGCGGGATAGAAGAAAACCACGGACCACTTGCCCTTCAGGTCTGCGTCGGTGACCGGAACGAACTTGCCATTGCTGTAAGCGGTGGCCTTGAACGGCTTGATTTCGGTATTGATCAGGGACATTGCGTTTCCTTCACTGGTTGATAAGAGTTGGGAATCACATGATAGGCCGGACGGCCGCATCGCTCAAATTGATTGATGAAATGATCCGAATTGGAAAAAACTATCGAACAGCCAACGGGAACCACCATCCGGAAACTCACATGGTATGCCGTAAACTTGAACGATTGAAGTCAGGGCGGTACCGGCGGGCGCATCAGCGCCGGGACAACTCCGCTGCCGCGCGATAGTGGCGGTTGGCGTCATCCGTACGTCCAATGCGTTCAGACAGCCGGGCCAGCTCAACATGGGCTTCCCAGCCCGGCTCGATGGCCAGCGACGCGTCGAGGTAGCTCTCGGCCTTTCCCCATAGCTGGGACTGGACACACAGACGCCCGAGACTGAGCAGCAGTTGCGGGTCACGTGGATGGCGTTTCAACCATTCCTCCGCGCTGGCAAGACGACTGCGCACCTCACCGCCCTCACAACGCCCGTAAATGTCGGCGAGGTTGGAATCCCACGCCAGGGCCAGCTGGGTCTCGATGGCTTTCTGGGCCGCTACCGTCTCACCCGAGGCAAGGAGGGCACGGGCCAACTCACCCACCAGGCGGGCATCCTTCTGTTCATCCCGCGGCACGTCATGCCAGTAGGCCAGCAGCGCCTGGGCATCGCCAGCCCTCTGCCGTAAACCCTCCTGGTGCGCACGACGCTTGACCGGGTCCGCCTGCTCGGCCGTAAGCGCCTTGACCTTGACCAACTGGCGTACCAGACGAACCGCATCCACCCAATTCCCCTTGGCCTGGGCCGTGCGAAGCGCCAGACGAAGGGCCGCAATGTGACGTTGACCACCGGCCTGCAAGGCGGCAATGCACTCGGCAGCCTCATCGAAACGCCGCCCCTCCACGGCAAGCTCGGCCTCCGTCATCAGGCGCGCCACACGCACCTCTTCATCGTGGGCGGCAGCCTTGGCCAGCCATTCGCGGTAGCGCTCCTCGTCCCGCAGCGAATGGGCGGCCCGGGCGGCAAGCAAAGCGGCCAAACCGGGCGATTCCTTCGCCTCATAGGCCAGCGCGGCCTGCTTGAGGGCCTGCCCGAAACGCCCCTCTATGCGCAGCCGTGCCGCATCGTAGAGGGCCTGCGATGCCCTGTCACGACTCTTGCGCGCACGAAAACGCTGCACCGCCCGTGGCAAGGCCGCTGTCCGGGCGACCAGCCGCGACAGGGCATAGAGCGCGGCAAAGCCCCCGACCAGCAGGAGGAGCAGGAGATTCATCGAAATCTGGATACGGTAAGGCGGCCACACCAGCAGGGCATAGCCCTCGTTGTAGCGCCCGGCAACCGCCAGTCCTGCGGCCAGGGCGAAAAGGCCGATCAACCACATCAATCCACGCATGACCGGCCTCAGTTCTTCCTCGCGGGGCGGGCTGCCGCCTTGGGTGCCGGAGCGGCCGGCGCTGCCGGTACAGCATCGACCCGGCGCTCAAGGCGCGACAGCACAGCGCGCAGGGCGTTCTGGCTGGCCAGCAGCGGGGGCAGATCCGCACCGACGGGAGATTTCTGCAGCGCCATGAGTTCATCCCGCGCAGCCGCCACCGCGGCATTGCGCACATCGAAATAGCGATCCAGCCAGCTTGCCGAAAGCCGCATGTCTTCGCGGAAGGTGTTTCCGTCACGGGTAAGCAGTGCCAACCGGGCATTCATGAGACGCAGCTTGAGGTTTTCGCGCAGGAAAACGGCATTGCTGGGCGCCAGCAGGGCCGGATCGGGACGATCCATGCGCTCGATGCGAACGAGCTGGCTGAATTCATTCCAGAAGTCCAGCCACAGGGCCGAAAGCCATCCCGCCTCGCTCTCCCTCGGCGGGGGGAGCGCCTTGGGGCGGGCCTCGAACGCCAGCGGCAAGCCGTCGAGGCGACCCATCAGGGTTTCAAGCCGGAGCGCCACACCGGCAGAATCCACCTGGGGCAGCGCCCTCAGGGACTCGATATCCTCGGCCAGTGCCTTTCGTACCGACAGCCAATGGGGGCGGTCGACGCTGGCCAGACGGGCATCGGCGGTCTGCAGGGCGGCCAGTGCGTTCTGGATGTTGCCGGCTAGCTGCAGTTGCTGAGCTGCGATGGTCACGGCCTGCTCCACCTCGGACAGCACCCGGTCGTCCCGGGTCCGCGAAAACTCCTGGTACATCGCCTCCAGGGCCAACTGCTGGCCCTGGGTTTCAGAAAAGCGGGCATCGAGCACACCCAGCTTGTTCTGCAGATCCTGCAGGTTCTCTTGATTCTTCCGGGTCAGGACCAGGGCCTCCCGGGCCACCGAGTCGCCCTCGGAGAGACGCCGCGCAAGCTCCTCCTGCAACTCTGCCAGCCGGCCTCGGGTCTCCATCCACTGCCAACCGAGCAAGGCAAGCGCGATGGCGGCAATCACGGCGGAAGGACGTCGCCAGGCTGAAGAGACCGCCTGCGCCGGCGCGGCGGGCTGGGCCGCCTCAAGGGGCGGAAGGCTTGGGATTTCGCTGCTCATGGACGTGAGTTTAACCCGGATACGTGTTGTGGTTGCGCGTGGAAAAATGGGTGACAAGTCCTTCGATCAGCCCTGAATCCCCCGCGGCGGTCGTGATCACCGTGGCAAACCCGGCGGCCCGGGCACGCTCACCGATACGCGGATGAGGGACGAAGACCGGCACACCACGCAAGGCTTCCCCCCCAGGCAACGCCTGGAGATAGCTCAGCCCTTCGCTGCTGGTCAGCGTCAGCGCGTCAAGCTGTCCGGCCCTGGCGCGATCCAGCAGAAACACGGGATCATCCGTGGGACCATTGCGGTGATAACAGGTCAGGTATTCAACCTCCGCCCCCCGGACCCGCAAGGTATCGCCAAGCAGGTCGCGACCGCCGTCGCCACGCAGGATCAGCACACGCTGCCCCGCCACCGCCGATGACTGAAAGGTGGGCAGCGCCAGGACAGACTCGCTGTCAAAGCCGCCGGAGGGCGCGATGACATCCGGGAATCCCCGGGCTGCCAGGGCCGCTTCACTGCCCTTCCCCACGGTGGAGACAGCCAGCCCGGCCGGCCACGGGCCCACGCGCAACAGCGCATCAAGGCCAAAATTGACGGCGTTGGGGCTGACGAAGAAGGCCAGGGAAAACTCGCCCAGGCGCCGCGCCACGGCTTCCAGCGGGGCCGTGTCGCTTACCGGCGAGATGGTCAAGAGCGGAAAGCGCAGCGGCTCGGCACCCAGTGCCGCGAGGGCCGCGCAGAGGCTGTCGGCCTGCCCGGCGGGGCGGGTGATGACGATGGAACGCCCGGCCAGGGGCTGCTCACCCATTCCGGTGACGCTTACAGACTGGCGAGGATCTCGTCGGCGCCATCAGCCCGCAGGTCGTCGGCCAGGGCCAGGCCCAGGGCTTCCGGCTGGTCGATGGGACCACGGCGTTCGGCCCGGGCAATGCGCGAGCCATCGGGCAGGGCGACAAAACCGCGCAGCCACAGCTCGCCGTCCTGCACTTCCGCGTAGGCGCCCAAGGGCACCTCACAGCTACCGGCCAGGGCCCGGGAGGTTGCCCGTTCGGCACGCACGCAGGCGGCAGAGCGGACGTCCGCGAGCGGGGCGATCCAGGCCGCCACTTCGGGGCGATCCGCCAGGGCCTCGATGCCCAGGGCACCCTGACCGGCCGCGGGCAGGGAGACGTCCGAGGACAGCGTGGAACGGATGCGGCTGGCCAGCCCCAGGCGGGTCAGGCCGGCGGCAGCGAGGATGATCGCGTCGTACTGGCCCTCATCGAGCTTGCGCAGGCGAGTATCAAGATTGCCGCGCAGGCTGCTCACCGCCAGCATGGGGTATTGGGCGTGGATCTGGGATTCGCGGCGCAGGCTGGAGGTGCCGACCACGGCCCCCGGCGGCATGTCGTCGAGGCTGTCGTACTTGTTGGACACAAAAGCATCCAGCGGCACCTCGCGCTCGGCGATGGCCACCAGGGCAAACTCGGGCGCCAGGGTCATCGGCACGTCCTTCATGGAATGCACGGCGATGTCGGCGGCCCGGTCGAGCAACGCGGTTTCGAGTTCCTTCACGAACAGACCCTTGCCGCCCACCTTGGCCAGGGGCCGATCCAGGATCTGGTCGCCGCGCGTGGTCATGCCCAGCAACTCCACTTTGCAGGACGGATAGAGGGCTTCAAGACGGGCCTTGACGTGCTCGGCCTGCCACAGGGCGAGGCGGCTTTCACGGGTGGCAATGACGATGCGGTCGGGCGTAGGTGCGCTCACGGTATTCGGGCTCGGCTGGCTGAAAGGATGATCGGGCTGACGCGGCGATATGGACAAACACGGGCTAACCGGGGCAATCTGCATGCTTGCGCAGTGCAGCATCAGGGTAGGCACCTATGGCGGCCATTCGGGTCGGGATTCTAGCATGGGGCCCCGATGCACCTTCCGCGCCGACAACCGACAGGACAGGATCCGCCACGATGAGCGACACGAACACGAGCGAAGACAAAGACCTCCCCCTCCGCGACGATATCCGCCTGCTCGGCCGCGTGCTGGGTGACACCGTGCGCGCCCAGGAGGGCGAGGCGGTGTTCGACCTGGTGGAGACCATCCGCCAGAGCTCCATCCGCTTTCGCCGCCACGAGGATCATGGCGCCCGCCGCGAGCTGGAGGCCACCCTCGACTCCCTGTCCCGCGACCAGACCATCGACGTGGTGCGGGCCTTCAGTTACTTCTCGCATCTCTGCAACATCGCCGAAGACCAGCATCACATCCGCCGCTCCCGCGCCCACCAGATCGCCGGCTCGGCGCCCCGGGAAGGCAGCCTGGCCCATGCCCTGCAGCGCGCTTTCGATGCCGGCATGGGCAGCACCGAGCTGGCCGCCTTCTTCGACACGGCCCACGTGGTGCCGGTACTCACCGCCCACCCCACCGAAGTCCAGCGCAAGAGCATCCTCAACTGTCAGATGGTCATCGCCCGCCTGCTCGACGAGCGCGACCGCATGCAGCTGACACCCGAGGAACAGGACGCCAATTTCGAAGCCCTGCGCCGCGCCGTGCTGACCCTGTGGCAGACGCGCATGCTGCGCACCGAAAAGCTGTCGGTGATGGACGAGGTGAGCAACGGCCTGTCCTACTTCGACTACACCTTCCTGCGGGAACTGCCGCGCCTTTACGCGGGCCTCGAAGACCGACTGAGCAGCCGTGACCGGACCTGGGGCGCCATGGAACTGCCCAACTTCCTGCGCGTGGGCAGCTGGATCGGCGGCGACCGGGACGGCAACCCCTTCGTCACCGCCGAGATCCTCGAAAAGGCCCTGGCCACCCAGGCCGAAAAGGTTCTCACCTATTACATGGACGAAGTGCACACCCTTGGCTCGCAGCTTTCGGTGGCCCAGGGTCTGGTCAGCGCATCCGATGCCCTGCTGCGTCTGGCCGGCGCCTCACCGGATGGCTCGCCCCACCGCAGCGACGAGCCCTACCGCCGCGCACTGACCGGCGTCTATGCCCGCCTCGCCGCCACCTACGCCCAGCTCCTCGGCCATCAACCCCCGCGCCACGCGGTGGCTGCCGCGGCCCCCTACGCCGGGCCTGACGAGCTGGCCGACGAACTGGAGGTCGTGCACCGTTCCCTCACCGCCAACGGACTTGGTGCCCTGGCCCGGGGGCGTCTGCGCCACCTGCGCCGCGCCGTGTCGGTGTTCGGCTTCCATCTGGCGCCCATCGACCTGCGCCAGAACTCGGATGTCCACGAGCGTGTCGTCGCCGAACTGATCAAGTCCATCGACCCGTCCCGCGACTACCTGGCCCTGGACGAGGCCGGCCGCATCGAAATGCTGCTCGAGGAGCTGGCCACGCCCCGCCCCCTGGCCTCCCCGTGGATCGACTACTCCGAAGAAAGCCAGGGCGAACTGGCCATCTTCCGGGCCGCCCGCGCCGCCCACCTGCGCTACGGCAAGGCCGCGGTGCCCAACTGCATCATTTCCAAGACCGACGACGTCTCCGACATCCTCGAGGTGGCCGTGCTGGCCAAGGAAACCGGCCTGCTGCGCCCCCTGGAAGGCGCCCTGGACGTGAACATCATCCCGCTGTTCGAGACCATCGGCGACCTGCAGAACGCCGCCGGGGTCATGGACCGTCTGTTCGCCATCCCGGCCTACATGGCCCTGCTGGCGTCCCGCCGCAAGGAGCAGGAGGTGATGCTCGGCTACTCCGACAGCAACAAGGACGGCGGCTTCCTCACCTCCGGCTGGGAGCTCTACAAGGCCGAGATCGGCCTGGTGGACACCTTCGCCCGCCACGGTGTGCGCCTGCGCCTGTTCCACGGCCGCGGCGGCTCCGTGGGCCGCGGCGGCGGCCCCAGCTACCAGGCCATCCTGGCCCAGCCGGGCGGCGCCGTGCAGGGTCAGATCCGCCTCACCGAACAGGGCGAGGTGATCGCCTCCAAATACGCCAACCCGGAAGTCGGCCGGCGCAACCTGGAAGTACTGGCGGCCGCCACCCTGGAAGCCACCCTCTTCGCCCCCCGCGACCCGGCCCCCCGCCCCGAATACCTGGAGGCCATGGACGAGCTGTCCGAAGCGGCTTTCCAGGCCTACCGCAACCTGGTCTACGAGACCGACGGCTTCGAACAGTATTTCTGGGAATCCACCGTGATCTCGGAGATCGCGGCGCTAAACATCGGCAGCCGCCCCGCCTCCCGCAAGAAGTCCACCGCCATTGAGGATCTGCGGGCCATTCCGTGGGTGTTCAGCTGGGCCCAGTGCCGCATCATGCTGCCGGGCTGGTATGGCTTCGGCTCGGCCGTCCATGCCTACCTGAAGAAGCACGGTGACGCCGGCCTGGCACGCCTTTCGGCCATGCACAAGGAGTGGTCCTTCTTCGCCACCCTGCTCTCCAACATGGACATGGTGCTGGCCAAGAGCGACATCGCCATCGCCAGCCGCTATGCCGAACTGGTCAAGGACAGCGCCCTGCGGGAAGCCATCTTCCCGCGCATCGCCAAGGAGCACGCCAGCACCACCGAAATGCTCCTCAGCATCACCGGACAGGCCGAGCTGCTTGACGCCAACCCCCTGCTAAAGCGCTCCATCCGCAACCGCTTTCCCTACCTGGATCCGCTCAACCACGTGCAGGTCGAGCTGCTGCACCGCTACCGGGAAGGCCACCAGGACGAGCGCGTCCGGCGCGGCATCCACCTTTCCATCAACGGCATTGCCGCGGGGCTGCGCAACAGCGGCTGACCCCCCGGTCGACAAGGTGCAACACAGCCGGTGCAGGCTAGCCCCTGCAACCGGCTTTTTTCTTGCCCCCCGACCGGAGACCCCATGGACAATCAGGAAATCGGCGACCTGCACCGTCGCCTGGAACGCGAACTCCTCGACAGCTACGACGAAGAACTCGAGCTGGAACTCGACGACCGTCGTTTCGAGGAAATCGGCAGCGGCACCGCCCATCCGCCGACCGACGAAGAGAAGGCCCAGCGCCAGCGCTACTTCAAGGAACTGCTGCGCCTGCAGGGCGAACTGGTGAAACTGCAGGATTGGGTGGCCACCACCAAGCACCGGGTGGTGATCCTCTTCGAAGGCCGCGATGCGGCCGGCAAGGGTGGCGTCATCAAGCGCATCACCCAGCGCCTCAACCCCCGGGTGTGCCGGGTGGTGGCCCTGCCCGCCCCCAACGACCGGGAGCGCACCCAGTGGTACTTCCAGCGCTACGTCCCGCACCTCCCCGCAGCAGGCGAGATGGTGCTGTTCGACCGCAGCTGGTACAACCGGGCGGGCGTGGAACGGGTCATGGGCTTCTGCTCGGATGAGGATTACGAAGAGTTCTTCCGCTCGGTGCCCGAGTTCGAGCGCATGCTGGTGCGTTCGGGCATCCAGTTGATCAAGTACTGGTTCTCGATCACCGACGAAGAACAGCACTTCCGCTTCCTGTCACGCATCCACGACCCTCTGAAGCAATGGAAGCTGAGCCCCATGGACCTCGAATCCCGCGCCCGCTGGGAGAAATACACCGAGGCCAAGGAGATCATGCTGGAACGCACCCACATCCCCGAAGCGCCATGGTGGATCGTCCAGGCCGACGACAAGAAGGCCGCCCGGCTCAACTGCATCCATCACCTGCTGGGCGAGATCCCCTACGCGGAGGTGGAGCGCCCCCTGGTTGATCTGCCGGCCCGCGTTCGAAACCCCGACTACGTGCGCCACGAGGTTCCCCCCGAGATGTTCGTACCCGACTATTTCCGCTAGCTTCAATCCAGCGCTTCCAGCCCCCGGGTGGCCCAGTTCAGCACGGCCGCATGCACGGTCATCCGGGGGGCCAGATCGGGCAGGTCGCGGCGGATCACCTCGGCGGCGAAGTGCGCCATGAAGCGCGCCTTCAGCTCGGCCCGGGCCCGGTCCGAGCCGATATCCTGGTAGGGCGAGGACGCCAGCAGCAGGAAGCCGTCATCCGGAATGCGCCCTTTGTACATGTTGGAAGCGATGATGGCGCCGGCCTTGCTGATGGGGTCGGCAAGATCAGGGCTGTAGGGGCCGATGATCAGCGCCAGGTTGGGGGCGTGCAGGAAGTCGAAGCCCCGCCCCACGCAGATCATCCACTCCCGGTGCTCGATGTCGAGCTGCCGGTCCAGCTTGCGCACCTCCGCCACGTGGGCGATGTTGCCCGCCACCAGTCGCGCCAGATCGGCCAGCATCACCCCCGGCATGTCGGGAAACAGGGGTTGCAGGCGCGCCCGCAGGCTGGCCTCGGTTTCGTCTACCGCCAGGGTGGACACATCCAGGGTGGCACCGCCGGCCCCGTGCAGCACCAGCGCGTCCTCGTCGGTTTCGAAACCGCAGACCAGGGGATAAACCGTGGCATGCCCGCGCCCGAACACGTGCTCCACCTGCCCCTTGACCCCGAACACATGGGCGATGGCCTGGTCCGTGTGATAGTTGAAGCCGGCACAGCAGCGGTGAGGCTCACCGCGGGAATAGTGGTAGGTAATCAACATCAGCACCCGCTGACCACTGCGCACCCGGTCGTGAACATAGTGTTCGAGCACCTCGCCCAGGTGCGGCCAGCCCAGATCGAAGAAGCCCCCCAGGTTGCGGAAGGGCTGGATGATGCCCGGCGGCGTGTTGGTGGCGATGGGAATATTGATGCGCCCGTCCATGCACTTGAGCACGGCAATGGCAGTGGGATGTCGCGCCCGGTGACGCTCCCGGGCCATGCTGGCCTCCGGGTCACAGTAGGCCGCCGAATACCGGCGCGCCACATCGTAAAGCCAGTCGATACGCTCGCCGATGGGCTTCCTGTGGATGCTCATGGTGTCTCCCCCGTGTTCTTGTAGGGGAAAGGTGCATCAGCCGTGGGGTAAGGTCAATGGGGCGGTGAGACGACCCGCGGGAACTGATCTCAAATGCCCAGCATGTTCCTCACATCGCGGATGAAGGGTTTGATGTCCTTCAGGCTCCACACGTAGTAGCGCACCGACGGGCGCAGGAAGTCACCGACAAAGCGCAGCACCTCATGCAGCGGACGCACCTGGAAAGTCCGGTCGCGGATCTGGCCGGGCTGCAACAGGATGCGCCTCAGGCGCTTCAATTCGGTGGCAACCATCCGGCAGCGCAAGGTGTCGTCCTGCGGCGGCAGGTCGGGCATCCGCCCCTGCCCCTGCAGACTGTAGGCAAGCAAGCCAAACCCGGCCCCGCAGTACATTGCCAGGGGAAAACTGCCCCAGAAACGGCCATTCACTTCCATCAGCACAGCACGCCCGCTGGCCGGGTCGTAGCGGTATTCAACCATCGCCACGCCGTCCCAGCCGATGTCCTGCAGCAGGCGGATGGACTTCTCCTGCAATGGGACGAACTGCTCCAGGGGCACCGCATCGCAGACGCTCGAAAACCCGCCCTCCGGCGGCCACTCGGCGATGCGCAGGTGCTGGAAGCGCCGTACCGCCTGACCACGGTGCATGAAGAAGAACTGCCCGAGACCGACCCCCGCACAATACTCCTGGACCAAGGGCCACTGGCCCACTTGCCGGTAGCGCTCGGCAACCTTCAGGAACTCGTCCGCGGTATAGACGTACTCGGCCTTCACCAGATCGATGCCCTGCGCACCCAGGGTAGCCGCGACGGCATTGGGATCCGACCACTTGAGCACCGCAGGAAAGCGGAAGTCCCGGGCCAGCGCCTCAACCTCCGCCCAGTCGGCCGGGCTGGCGCTTCGGGGCACATCAATGCCGACAGCCTCGGCGGCCTCCAGGGTGCGGGCCTTGTCGAGGACGAGGGCGAAGGCATCCTTTGATGGCAGCAAGGGGGTGATCAGCCCCAGGTGCGCCCGGTTATCAATCAGCCAGCTGGTATTGGCCTCGGAAACGGTCAGCAGGTAGCCGCGCCCATAGCGTTCGCCGAAGGAGCGCAGCTCCGCCACCCCCTCGTCCGTGCGGGGTTGGCGCAGGATTTCCCCATGGGCGAGATAGCGGGACTGCAAACCGATGGCGTTCGCTTCGGTGGCGATGCCGATCACCGGAATGCCGGCCTCGCCCAGCTCGCGGATCAGGCTCAGTCCGATCTGCGTCTCGATGCCCAGCACGTAGCAGGGGGCCACACTTTGCATGTCAGTCATGGCGGGCAACTTCCGCAGATCGCACCAGGGGAATGCGGGAGATGAGGCGGAACAGGAAATCACGCAGGATGTAGCGCCGGTTCTCGGTGAGGTGCCCCACCACCCCGACGGTCATGAACATCAGCGCCGTGACGGTCAACCAGAAGCCGGGCCCTTCCGGATCTCCCTGGACGACGGCACCCCAGAACAGAAACAGGGGTTGGTGCAATAGGTAGAGGGTGAATGTGTAGTTGGCCACCAAGCGCACCGGCCGCTCGATCAGCAACAAGGACTGTCCATGGTGCGCCAGCACATTGCGCATGCTGGCGAAATTCAGGAACACCAGTACACCCAGGATGTAGTCGCCTATGAAAAACTTGGCAAAGGTGAGCTGGCGGTGGTTCTCCTTGCCGATCACGCCCATCAGCCAGTCGGAACACCACTCACTGATACCAAAGGCATGGAAGGCCACGATGCCGACGGAAGACAGCACCGCCAGCACCAAGGACACCGAACCCGACCAGTCCTGGGTGGCGCGCCAACGGTAGAGCAGCACCCCCAGCCACCACAGGGGGGCAAGGAGCATGAACTTCGGCCCGAGTGCGACGGCGGCGAGCAGTGCTGCGAGGACGCCACGACGTTTCGGCATGAAGACCACCATGGCAAAGGTCACGTAGTACCAGAACTCGAAACAGATCGACCAGTAGGGAACATTGGAGAAGCTGGTGATGGAGATGAACCACACCTCGTTGATCAGCAACAGGCTGCCGCCGATGCGTGCGACGAACTGGTCGAAGGGGTAGCCGGAATAGATCTCCGGCACCAGTTGACGACCAATGGCATCGAGGATCACGGTCAGAATGATGGCCGGCACCGTCACGGAAAACACCCGGGAGATCCGGCTCGCCGCATAGGCCGGCAGCCGGGATTCCTTGGTGTCGGTGACAAAGGCGATCACGAAGCCCGACAGCACGAAGAAAACGATCACCGAACTGTGACCGTAGTGGCTGGCCGGCAGGATGGCTTCGGAAAGGAAACGCTGATTCGAGTGGTAAAGATAGACGAGGAAAGCCGCGGTGAAACGGACGACGTCGAGATAGACCGAGAAAGAGCGGTTCATGATGGCATCACAGGAGCATTGACCGGATCAGGCTGCCAGCGGCCCTCGCGGCAGGAGAAAAGGCATACAGGCGGCATACCCAGCCCTGCTTACCCGAGGATGCGGCGGGCCAGTTGCTCGCCGTGTCGTTTGAGCGTGGCGCCCACGGAAACCTTTGCCAGCTCGCGCGCTCCATCGGCCCGACGGATCACCGGGGCGGTATCCATGGCCCCAACCCGAAAACGCCCTGCATGCGTGCCGAGGTAGTGGCACAAGGCCTCGAAACGACCCACGACGATGCCATCGGGCACACTGCTGCCCTGCCGGAGCATTTCGAAGTTGTGGGACAGCAGGACGAAGTGCTCGGTACCGGACGCATACGCTGACTCCAAAGCCTCACGCAGCTCCGCAAAGCTGCAGGCACCCAGCTGGGCCGGCCGCAAACGCCCGGTACCATCGCGAAAGACCGTCATGGGCAAGATGGCCACGCCTTCGAACGCCTGTGGGCGGGTGAAATCGAGCGTGCCGCGGAGGTCGGGCCCACTGTTGGCAGCGACCTCGTTGAGACTGCTGTCAATGCCGATGCCGCAGGCGTGCAGCGCCCGGTAGGTATCCGCATTGCAGGCGAAGCTGCCGGCACGAAACGCGCTGACCCCGGTACAGCCGACTTGAGCCAGCAGATCGAGGCCCAGCCGGACCAGCGTGATCTGCTCGTCGAGCGTGTAATAGGCCAGGTGCTGACGCTTCCTGATGGCCCCCGGAAAAGGGAGGGGCCGCAGCTCATCGGACCATTCGGGGTGCAGATGTAGCTGAATGTCGTGGCCGCCACTGCGAATCAGGTCCACGATGGTCGCCAGCTTGTCGACACCAAAGCGCGCGGCAAACAATGGCTCGACGAAGAACACCCCTTTGAGACCGTTCTTCGCAAGGATTTCCAGGGTCTTGGGCAAGGCGTAGTCGCCCTTTGACGAACGACCATAGACATAGCGTTCGAAGCTTGCCGGAAACCGGCCATCGAGGTCGTCCCAGCTACCGCACCAGACCTCGATATCGAAGCTCAGGTAAACGTTCATGGCGTAAGACAAGGGCTTTCCGCCTGACGCAGTTCCTCGACGAGGTTGACCACCGCCGAATGGATGATCGCAAAACACGTCCGGAAATACTGGTCGGTGTGCAGGTGCGGATCGTGGATGTGAATCCGGTGAGGGCGCGACCAGTGGCCGAGGAGCGCAACCGCATCGGCCGGAATCCCGCGGCGCACCAGCTCATGGGCATGACGGACCTCCATGGCCAACAGCAGATCGCCGGGCTGGTAGGCGTAATCCGTGAAGTCGGTTGCGCGGTGCTCTGCGAGGCTGGCGCCATAAACAGGGGCCGTACTGAGCGCTTTCTCGAAGGCAGGCGCCCCGGTCGTGGTGGACAAGCCGATGGAGACCACTCGCACACCCAACCCTGCCGCCACGGCATGCCCAAAGGCGCTCCGGTTGATATTGCCGAGACACACAAAGACCAGCCGCCGGACCCGCGCGGGCTGGAGCTGGACGAAAGGCTCCAGACTGCCGCCGACGAAGGCCATCTCACCCAGGACAAACCGCACAAAACCACGGAAGGTGCCAAAACCAACGTCAATCAGTGACGCGATTCGTCCGGTAAGGCTCGCACGATAGACAAAATTTTCCACTCTTCCACCACAACCTGGCCAGGAATCCTGGGTGTCGCTGATGCACCCCAAGTCTAGTGCCGCAGTATTTCAGATTTCGGGAACCGGCCTGGTTGCGACAGCATCGCCCAGGGCGAGACAGGGAAAACCCGTCCGGCATCGGGCGCCGATGATAACCGGAAAGTCCCCCGGCCATCTGTGGAGCAAGTCCGCTTCGACCATCGATCGCCCCGGAGCGTCACTTGCCGTTTCCACGGCGCACAGCCCCCGCAGCACGCCGGGCGGGCGGCGGGGCACGCCGGGCACCGACCGGGCTGTCGGCCTTGCCGCCACTCTTGCGCGGACCACCGGCCTTGCCTGCGTCGCCCCGCTCGAGGATCACCGGCTGGTCACGTGGCACCAGATGCCTCGGCTGGGCACCGATCAGGTCGGCCCGGCCCATGGCCCGCAGGGCCTCGCGGATCAGCGGCCAGCCCTCCGGATCGTGGTAGCGCAACAGCGCCTTGTGCAGACGGCGCTGGCGCCCGGATTTCGGGGTGTCGACGACCTCCGAATCGGCCGACACCTTGCGCAAGGGGTTCTTGCCGGTGTGATACATGGTGGTGGCCATGGCCATGGGCGTCGGCATGAAGGTCTGAACCTGGTCGAGCTTGAAGTTGTTGCCCTTCAGCCACAGGGCCAGGTTGACCATGTCCTCGTCGGTCGTCCCAGGGTGAGCGGCGATGAAGTAAGGAATCAGGTGCTGCTTCTTGCCCGCCTCCTTCGAGAAGCGCTCGAACATCTCCTTGAAGCGATCGTAGGTGCCGATGCCCGGCTTCATCATCTTGTCGAGGGGACCGTCCTCGGTGTGTTCCGGGGCAATCTTGAGGAGCCCACCCACGTGGTGGGTGACCAGCTCCTTCACATACTCGGGCGAACGCACGGCCAGGTCGTAGCGCAGCCCCGAGCCGATGAGCACCTTCTTGACGCCGGGGATCGCCCGCGCCTTGCGGTAGAGCTGGATCAGGGGGCCGTGGTCGGTGCCGAGGTTCTCGCAGATACCCGGGAAGACGCAGGACAGGCGCCGGCACGAGGACTCGATCTTCGGGTCCTTGCAGGCCATGCGGTACATGTTGGCAGTGGGGCCGCCCAGGTCGGAGATGGTGCCGGTGAAGCCGGGCGTGCGGTCGCGGATCTCCTCGATCTCCTTGAGGATGGAGGCTTCCGAGCGGCTCTGGATGATGCGCCCCTCGTGCTCGGTGATGGAGCAGAAGGTGCAGCCGCCAAAGCAGCCGCGCATGATGTTGATGGAAAAACGGATCATGTCCCAGGCCGGGATGCGCGCCTCGCCATAGCTTGGGTGGGGCTGCCGGGCGTAGGGCCGGCCGAAGACCCAGTCCATCTCCTCGGTGGTGAGCGGCAGCGGTGGCGGGTTGAGCCATACGTCGCGGCAACCGGGGCCGACCCCATGGGCCTGGGCCATGGCGCGGGCGTTGCCGGGGTTGGACTCGAGATGGAAGGTGCGCGAGGCGTGGGCGTACATCACCTTGTCGTCCTTGACCACCTCGTAGGCGGGCAGGCGGATGACCTGCCGTGCCCGGTCGGCCTTGCGCGCGGCGACGCGCTCGGCGGCGGGGACGATGCGGATGGGCTGAGCCTCGGATCGGGCGACCGAAGCAGCCCCCGCGGGCGCCCCGACGGGCTCCATCGCGTAGGGATCGCGGTGCGCTTCGACGGGGCCGGGGCGGTCAATGGCGACCGAGTCGATCTCGACAAAGCCCTCCGGACGCCAGCCTGGCTTGACCATGAAGGCGGTACCGCGCAGGTCGCGGATGGCTTCGATGGGCTCACCCGCAGCCAGCCGGTGGGCCAGGGCAATGACCGCCCGCTCACCCGATCCGAACACCAGCAGATCGGCCTTGGAGTCGGGCAGTACCGAACGGCGCACTTTCTCGGACCAGTGATCGTAATGGGCGATGCGGCGCAGACTGGCCTCGATGCTGCCGATGACGATATTGGCGTCCGGGTAGGCCTCGCGGGCACGCTGGGCGTACACGACGACGGCGCGATCCGGACGTTTGTCGGGGGCCGCATCGGGCGTGTAGGCGTCGTCTGAGCGCGGCTTGCGGTCGGCGGTGTAGCGGTTGATCATCGAATCCATGTTGCCGGCCGTGATGCCATAGAACAGGCGCGGCTTGCCCAGCCCCCGGAAGGCATCGGCGGAGTGCCAGTCAGGCTGGCTGATGATGCCGACCCGGAAACCCTGGGCCTCCAGGGCACGGCCGATCAGGGCCATGCCAAAACTGGGATGATCGATATAGGCATCGCCGGTGACGATGATGATGTCGCATTCCTCCCAGCCCAGGGCATCCATTTCGGCCCGGGACATGGGCAGAAAGGGCGCCGGCCTGAGGCGGGGCCGGTGACGGGGATAGGCAAGCAGGGAGGGGGCGAGGCCGGGGTTTTCCATGGGGGCGAATTGTACGGGAGCCCTCCTTGGAACACCCGTCAAAACGGATGTTCCGCCCATGCCTCACAGACCCAGCGCCTCCTTGACCGCCGGCCACTGGCGGCGGCTGACCGGCAACTGCTCGGCCAAGCCATCGAGCAGGATCACCCAATGGGCCTCACCGTCCTCGCCGGTGGTCGCCCGGGCCACGCCACGGACCGCGGAACGGGTGATCAGGCAGTTGCGGTGGATGCGCAGGAAGCGCTCGGGAAACTCCTCCTCCAGTTGGACGAGGGACTCGTCGAGCAGATACTCCCGCTCCCGGGTGCGCGCCACCACGTATTTCTGTTCGGCTTTCAGGAACAGCACCCCGGACACGGGCACCAGCAGGATGCGCCCGCGCTCGCTGATGCTGAAATGACTCCGGGTGGCCGGTGCCATCCGCCGCAGCACCTCATCGGTCTGGGGGCGCAGACGGCGGGCCTTGGCCAGCGCATCGGCGAGGCGGGCGGCCCGCACGGGCTTGAGAAGGTAGTCCACGGCGGCCAGTTCGAAGGCGCGCACCGCATACTCGTCGTAGGCGGTCGAAAAGATCACAGCCGGCGCCGGGTCGAGCCGCCCCAGGTGGCGGGCCAGTTCGATACCGTCCATCACCGGCATGCGGATGTCGGTGATCACCAGGTCAGCCGGCTCGGCCTCGAGCAGGGCAAGGGCCTCAACACCGTTGGCCGCCATCCCGACAATACGGGTGGGCTGCCGATCCGCCAGATCCCCCAGCAGATCACGGAGCCGCTCCCGGGCCGGCGCCTCGTCATCGACCACGAGCACCGCCAGGGCAGGCAGGGAGACATCATCATTCATCGCTCACTCCGGAAGGGCAGGCGAATGCGCACCCGGTAGGCGTCACCCGTCTGCTCGGTGTCGAGGGCCGCCTCAAGGTCATAGAACAGCATCAGGCGTTCGCGGATGTTATCGACGGCCATGCGGTTGCCGGCGTGATGACGCTCGGCATCGAGCACCGGGTTGGCGATCTCGATGATCACCTCCGGCCCCCGCCGGGCAATCAGGATCGACACCCGGCCTGGCCCGGCACCAGGCTCGATGCCGTGATACACCGCGTTCTCGACCAGGGGCTGAAGGAAAAGCGGCGGCACCAGGGACTCATCCGCCGCCGCATCCCGTTGCCACACCACTTCAAGCCGATCACCGAGCCGGAGGCGCTCCAGGTTGAGATAGCGCTCGCACAACACGATTTCATCGGCCAAGGGCACCAGCTCGCGGTTGTCCTGCATCAGCGCACGGAAGAGGTCGGCCAGCTCCTCCAATCCCTCCTCGGCGCGACGCGGGTTGGAACGCAGCACCCCGAGCACGCCGTTGAGGCTGTTGAACAGGAAATGGGGGCGGATGCGGGCCGTCAGGGCCAGCAGCCGAGCTTCCGCCAACACCGGTGCCTGGGCGGCTCCCCGCAGGTGGAAGTAGGTCAAGACGCAAGCCGCCGTCACCAGCGACCAAAACAGCGGACGCAGCACACCACCATAGCCGAGCGGTGCCAGCAGGCTCTGAACCACCACCACCACGCCCAACACCACGGCGCCCGTCCCGGCCAGGCCCAAGGGGTAAGGCAGGCGCTGCAGGGGCGTGCGCAGCAGGAACAAGGCCGCCACCGACAGGATCAGGGGAAACTCGACACACACTGCCATCTCAAGGAGTTCATCGCCAAGCAGGACCCACTCCCGGTTGCGGATCAGTCCCCCCACAAGGGCGAGCCCGTTCACCAGCAGCAAAATGCGCAGCACGACGCCCAGGTTCCGGAAATCCGGCAGGGTTCCTTCATAGCAGCCATGGCCGGCGCGGCGCGGGTTTTGCTTTATACTCATGGGTCAAAAAACGGGCCAAAACCTTGAATCCACGGGCTTCTCTCCGTGACGCAGGCCCTCTTATCGCTGAGAGCATCAATAATTATGGCAGATCACTCCGCAACCCAGGACGGCACCGCCAAGGCCTGGTCCGGTCGTTTCACCGAACCCGTCTCCGATCTGGTCAAGCGCTACACCGCCAGCGTGTTCTTCGACAACCGCATGGCCGCCCAGGACATCCGTGGTTCGCTCGCCCATGCCACAATGCTGGCCCGCCAGGGCATCATCGCAGCCACCGACCTGGCCGATATCGAACGCGGCATGGCCCAGATCGCCGGTGAGATCGAACGCGGCGAGTTCAACTGGAACCTGGACGACGAAGACGTCCACCTGAACATCGAGAAGCGCCTGACCGCCCTGGTCGGCGATGCCGGCAAGCGCCTGCACACCGGCCGCAGCCGCAACGACCAGGTGGCCACCGACATCCGCCTGTGGCTGCGCGATGCCATTGACACCATTCTCGGCCTGATCCGCGAATTCCAGCTGGCCGTGCTCGACCTGGCCGAACACCACGCCGACACCCCGCTGCCCGGCTTCACCCACCTGCAGGTGGCCCAGCCGGTCACCTTCGGCCACCATCTGATGGCCTATTTCGAGATGACCCGCCGCGACGCGGAGCGCTTTGCCGACTGCCGCAAGCGCGTCAATCGCCTGCCCCTGGGCTCCGCAGCCCTGGCCGGCACCACCTTCCCCATCGACCGGGAATACGTGGCCGAGCTGCTGGGCTTCGAGGAAGTGTGCTTCAACTCGCTGGACGCCGTTTCCGATCGGGACTTCGCCATCGAGTTCTGCGCCGCCGTGTCCCTGCTGATGACCCACCTGTCGCGCCTGTCCGAAGAGCTCATCCTGTGGATGAGCCCGCGGGTCGGCTTCATCGACCTGGCCGACCGCTTCTGTACCGGCAGCTCGATCATGCCGCAAAAGAAAAACCCGGACGTGCCCGAGCTGGTACGTGGCAAGACCGGCCGCGCCAACGGCAACCTGGTCTCCCTTCTGACCCTGATGAAGGGCCAGCCCCTGGCCTACAACAAGGACAACCAGGAAGACAAGGAGCCCCTGTTCGACTCCGCCGACACCGCCATCGACACCCTGCGCATCTATGCCGACATGATGGGCAGCCGTATGGATGCCGTGACGGGCGAGAAGGTCTTCAACGTCCGCGTGAAGCGTGAAGCCATGCAGGCCGCCCTGACCCAGGGCTATGCCACCGCGACCGATCTGGCCGACTACCTGGTCAAGAAGGGCCTGCCCTTCCGCGACGCCCACGAAGCCGTGGCCCTGGCCGTGCGCGCGGCCGACGTCAAGGGTGTGGACCTGCCGCTCATCCCCCTGGACGAACTGCGCGCGGCCATGACCCTCGTTCCCGGCGCCGTCGAACGTCTGGATCAGGATGTGTTCCAAGTGTTGACCGTGGAAGGCTCCCTGGCATCCCGCGACCACATCGGCGGCACTGCCCCGGCCCAGGTCCGCGCCGCCATCGCCCGCGCCCGCAGTCGGATCACTTGAGGACTCTGCATATGGACAGGATAGGCAAGTACGAGATCAGCCGTCTGCTGGGCGAAGGCGCCACCAGCAGTGTCTATCTTGGCTTCGATCCGTTCACTCAGCGGGAAGTCGCCATCAAGCGCCTCCACCCGGAAACCCTGCGCGGCAGCGAGCGCAGCATGCTCTATCGCCACCTGCTTCTCAACGAAGCCTCGCTTGCCGGAAAGCTCCAGCACCCCCACATCATCCAGATCCACGACGCGGTGATCGATGACAAGGATGCCTATGTGGTCATGGAATATGTCCCGGGGGGCACCCTGGAGGCCTTCACCAAGGCAGACAACCTGCTGCCTTTCGAGCGTTTGATCGAAATCATTTTCAAGTGCACCCGGGCGCTCGACTACGCTTACCTCCACGGTGTGACTCACCGGGACATCAAACCGGCCAACATCCTGCTGACCACGCCGGGCGGCCAGGACATCAAGATCTCCGATTTTGGTGCAGCCCTGCTGACCGCCAGTGAAACCACCCAGGTCAGCGGATTCGGCTCACCGGCCTACATGTCGCCGGAACAGGTCCGCGAGATGCCGGTGGATCACCGTACCGACATCTACTCGCTTGGCGTGGTGATGTACCAGCTACTCACGGGCCGCCTGCCCTTCGACGCCACCACCAATGTAAACATGGTGTACCAGATCGCCCACCATGTGGCGCCGCCGCCATTCAGCATCCGGCCCGAAATACCGGCGGAACTCAGTGCTGTTGTCGACCGGGCCATGCGGCGGGAGATTTCCGAACGTTATGGCACCTGGATGGAGTTCTCCCACGATCTCGCCCAGGCCTATCGTAACCGCAGCCTCACCGCGGACCGCGGCGAGCCGCCAGACAGCGAGAAGTTCGAACGCCTGCGTGCCTTCCGCTTCTTCCGCGAGTTCAGCGACATCGAGATCTGGGAGATCGTCCGCTTCGCCGAATGGAAGCTCATCCCGCCTGGAACGCTGGTAATGAAGGAAGGCGAGCCGGGCAATTATTTCTGCTTCGTGATCGAAGGAGAGCTGCGCATCGTCAAGAACGGGCACTTGCTCAATGTACTCAGCGTCGGTGACTGTTTCGGCGAAATGGCCCTCTTCGCAGCGGGACGCGGTGCCCGTACAGCCTCGGTCGACGCCACCGCGGAAACACGCATCCTCACCATTCGGGCACCGGCACTGCTGCGGGCATCAGCCCTGTGCCAAATGCATTTCTACAAGGGCTTCCTCGAAGTCCTGTCTTCAAGACTCTCCCTCGCCAACAACCGGATCGCCAGCCTCTGACCGGGCCGGCGATGGACGATAAAAAAGGCGGCCTGAGCCGCCTTTTTCTTGAGCAGCACCGTTCAGGCCACGCCGTCGAGGAGCTTCTTCAGTTCGCCGGACTCATACATTTCGCGCATGATGTCGGAGCCCCCCACGAACTCGCCCTTGATGTAAAGCTGGGGGATGGTGGGCCAACTGGCGTATTCCTTGATGCCCTGACGGATGGCTTCGTCAGCCAGCACATCCACTGCAAAGAACTCCTTTACACCGCAGGCACGCAGGATCTGCGCGGCATTGGAGGAGAAGCCGCAGCGCGGCATGGCCGGGGAACCCTTCATGTACAGAACCACCGGGTTGGAAGTGACTTGGTCGTGAATGATCTTTTGGACGTCCATGGTAGCCTCGCAATAGTTGAGCAATTCAGTCGGGAAAGTCTAGGCCTGCACGGGCGGCACGTCAAGAAGCGCGCCAGCACCCATAGCTGACCCGCTCGATCCCTGCCAGATCCCGGGCCGACGCCACCGCGTCGAAACCCGCCCCGGCCAGAAGCGCGCGCACCGAGGCGGCTTGGTCATAGCCGTGCTCCATCATCAGCCAGCCCCCCGGCATCAGAAATGCCGGCGCCCCTGCGACAATCCGGGCGAGATCATCCAGCCCCGCCTGCCCGGACGCCAGCGCCCCCGTGGGCTCGAAACGCACATCCCCTTCCGCCAGATGCGGATCATCCACCGGGATGTAGGGCGGGTTGCTGACGACGAAATCAAACCCCCGGCCGTCCACGGCTGCGAACCAGTCACTCTCGATGAAATCCACCGCGGCACCCAGCGCTGCCGCATTGACCCGGGCAATGTCCAGGGCCTCGGCCGACCGATCAACGGCCGTCAGCCGCGCACCGGGCAGTTCCAGGGCGAGGGTCACCGCCAGGACACCACTGCCGGTCCCCAGGTCGAGAATTCGGGGGGTGCCGTCGTTCGTCGTGACCCGGGCAAGCACGAGTTCAACGATCAGTTCGGTTTCGGGGCGTGGAATCAGCACCGCCGGCGTCACCCGGAAGTCGCGCCCGAAGAACTCTCTCGTCCCCAGCAGATAGGCCACCGGCTCCCCGGCCGCGCGACGCTCCAGCAAGTCGGCGAAACGGGCTGCAAGCCCGGGGGTAAGCACGCGCTCCGGATAGGCCGCGATCTGGGCCGTGGAGCAGCCCAGCAGCGCCCCCAGGAGGAGACGCGCCTCACTGGCCGGGATGCGCCCACGTGCCACCGCCAGGGCCTCACCAATGCAGGCGATCACATCAATGACCTTCGTCGGCCAGCGCGGCCAGCAGCTCGGCCTGATGCTCCGCCGTAAGGGCATCCAGCACTTCATCCAGCTCGCCCTGCATCACCGCATCAAGCTTGTACAGGGTCAGGTTGATGCGGTGATCGGTGATCCGACCCTGGGGGTAGTTGTAGGTGCGGATTCGCTCGGAGCGATCACCGCTGCCCACCAGGCTCTTGCGGGTGGCAGCCTCCCGGGCCTGCTGCTCGCGCACCTGGATGTCCTTGATGCGGGCTGCCAGCACGCGCAGGGCTGAGGCCTTGTTCTGATGCTGGGAGCGCCCATCCTGGCACTCCGCGACGATGCCGGTGGGCAGGTGGGTGATGCGCACCGCAGAGTCGGTCTTGTTGATGTGCTGGCCACCGGCCCCGGAAGCCCGGAAGGTGTCGATGCGCAGATCGGCCGGATTGAGCTCCACATCCCCGACCTCATCGGCTTCGGGCATGACCGCCACGGTGCAGGCTGAAGTGTGGATGCGCCCCTGGGTTTCGGTAGCCGGAACCCGCTGCACCCGATGGCCACCCGACTCGAACTTGAGACGCGAATAGGCCCCGGCGCCAGCAACCCGGATGATCACTTCCTTGAACCCCCCGAGCTCCGAATCACTGGCGGACATGGTTTCCACCCGCCAGCCCTGGCGCTCGGCATAGCGTGTGTACATGCGCAGCAGGTCACCGGCAAACAACGCCGCCTCGTCGCCGCCCGTCCCAGCCCGGATCTCGAGAAAGAGGTTGCGCTCATCATTCGGATCCCGGGGCAGGAGTGCAGTCTGCAGATCGGTCTCGATCCGTGCCTGAGTCTCCCGGGCCGACGCCAGTTCAAGTTCGGCCAGCTCCTTCATTTCCGGATCGGCAATGAGTTCCTTTGCCGTGACTTCATCGGCAACGGCCTGACAGTAGGCCTGGTACAGGGCCACCACCGGCGTAATCTCCGCGTGCTCGCGGGTCAGCCGACGGTAGTTGTCCATGTCGCTGGCCGCCTCGCTGGTGGCCAGCAGGCGGTCGAGTTCCTGGAGACGGTCGGAGAGATTGTCCAGCTTGTCGCGGATACGCTGTTTCATGGGGATACCGGCCTGCGCGCGCAGGCATGAAGACACCGGCCCAACAGGCTAGTCGTCCCGGGAAAGATTGAAGAGGCGCTGGACCAGCTGGGTGCAGTCGCCCCGATGGTCACCCTGCGCATCGTTGAGGAAGCGGGTGGGCGCGTGCATCAGTTTGTTGGTGAGCCCCTGGCTGAGGGACTCCAGGACTTTCTGCGGATCATCACCCCGGGCCAGCATGCGCAGCGCCCGTTCGAGTTCGGCCTGACGAAGCTGGTCGGCATGTTCGCGCAGCGCCCGGATGGTGGGAACCGTGTCACGGCTATCCAGCCACTGAAGGAAGCCATCGACCCGCTCGTCGATGATGCCTTCCGCCTCCACCACCGCCGCCTGGCGGGACTCGAGCCCCGAATCCACCACCTGGGCCAGATCGTCGACCGTGTACAGGAATACGTCGTCCAGCTCTGCCACCTCGGGTTCGATATCCCGGGGCACTGCCAGATCCACCATCACCATGGGGCGGCGTCGACGCGCCTTCAAGGCCCGCTCGACCACGCCGAGACCAATCACCGGCAGCGGACTGCCCGTGCATGAGACGACGATGTCGTAGCCCGGCAGCGCATCACCCACCTGGTCGAGGCGCAGGACGTCGGCGCCAAAGCGCCCCGCCACCGCCTCGGCCCGCGCCAAGGTGCGGTTGGCAATGGTGATGCGGCGCGGCTTCTCGCCGCCGAAGTGGGCGGCGCACAGCTCGATCATCTCGCCGGCCCCCACGAAGAGCACACGCTGATCGCTGACCCGCTCGAAGATCCGCTCGGAAAGATGCACGGCTGCGGCAGCCATTGACACAATGTTGGCACCGATGGCGGTGGTGGATCGCACTTCCTTGGCCACCGAAAAGGTGCGCTGGAAGAGCTTGTGCATGGTTGCACCAAGGGTACCGGCCTCTTCGGCCTGGCGTACCGCGTCCTTCATCTGCCCAAGGATCTGGGGCTCACCGATCACCATGGAGTCGAGACCGCTGGCCACCCGGAACACGTGCCGCACGGCATCCCGCTGGGGCAGGGTGTACAGATAGGGCGACAGATCCTGCAAGGCCACCCGGTGATACTCCGCGAACCAGTCGGCCGCATGGCGGGGCTGCTGGGTGGCAAAGTAGAGCTCGGTGCGATTGCAGGTGGACAGAATGGCCGCTTCCTTCACTGGCTTGGCGCGGACAAAGTCCGCCAGCGCCTGAACCAGCCGCTCAGGACGAAACGCCACCTGCTCGCGGATGGCGAGCGGTGCAGTGTGGTGGTTCAGTCCAAGGGCAAACAGCTGCATGGGTGGCGCCAGGCAGGGGCGGAAATTTTAGCCGGCGATTATATCACCCGACCTTTTGCCCACAGCACGGCCTGGATCAAGGCACGCTCCGGCCGGATCCGATTCGGCCCGCCATCGGCGCCAGGGGCCCGGCGGCGGCCAGCCCCGCCTCCGCCATCAACCAGGCCCGAAAGTCCCTGACCACCGGACGCTCCTGCACGGCATCATGCGCCACCAGGCTATAAACGTAGCGGGACGGTAGCGCCACCGGAAAGGGCACCACCAACCGCCCCGACCTGACATCGGCCTCCACCAGGGGCCACAAGGCCAGGGCCACCCCCTGGCCCCCCAAGGCCGCCTCGAGAACAAGCACCGCACTGGAAAACCGCGGCCCCCGACTGCAGTCCACGTCCGCCACGCCAGCAAGGCGAAACCACTCCGCCCAGCTCGGTCGCATCGTTTCATCCGGGATGGACTCGTCGTGGATGAGAATCTGCCGGCCC
>Ga0209097_10000263_pt1 | contig 58424 bp, 33 predicted proteins | sample AD_UKC052_MetaG_FD_184419 | JGI IMG/M metagenome (GOLD analysis project Ga0209097, IMG submission 184419) | Active sludge microbial communities of municipal wastewater-treating anaerobic digesters from USA - AD_UKC052_MetaG (SPAdes) (version 2) | ecosystem: Engineered > Bioreactor > Anaerobic >... | reverse complement strand
GCGGCGAGGGCGAGGGCGAGGGCGAGGGCGAGGGCGAGGGCGAGGGCGAGGGCGAGGGCGAGGGCGAGGGAGAAGGAGAAGGAGAAGGAGAAGGAGAAGGAGAAGATCCCCATTGGCTCGCGGTCGATGGCGACACCGACGGCGATCGTCTCGCCGATGCCGAGGAATTGGCCCTTGGTTATGACGACACCGTGGCAGACGAGAATACGAACGGCGTGCCTGACGGCGTGGATCTCGCCGCCGGCCTAGTAACTCAAATCACCGCGCTGGATTGGCACTACGTGGGCGGCGAAACCGTGCCTCCGGAAATCGAGCCCGATCTGCCGACGGATCATCCTTACGTCATTCGCTTCGACTACATGGTCGACTGTGTGTGGCCATGCGCCGTCTGCGCAGAAGGCATCACCATCGGCCACCTCGTGATCGTGGATCCGGCGCAGCACACTTCATGGCGGCAGGGCTTCGCGATCCCCCTCGACGCTTGGCACTTCATGCAGCACGGATCGTTCAGTTTTGCGTCGGAAGGATGCGGCGAAGGTAAGCGCGCCGGCCGCGTCGATGTGGTCGCCCTGTACAACCTTCTGAACTCGACTGCGGCGCTGCTCTTGACGTCGCCCAACGGGGGCGAGGCCTGGCGCGTGGGCGACGCCCACACGATCACCTGGGGTAGCGACGGTACCGTGGTGGGCCCGGATGTGCGGCTCGCGCTCCATCGGGGCTCCACATTCATTGCGTGGATCGTCCGAAAGACTGCCAACGACGGCCACTCCACGTGGCGGCCGGGCATGGACGTGGAACCGGGCGACGACTACCGCGTTCGCGTCCAGTCTTACGCCTATTCATCGATCCGCGATTCCAGCGACGAGGCGTTCACCATCCTCGGGCCTCCGTTGACCCTAACATCGCCCAACGGAACCGATGAATGGGTGGCAGGCCAAGTCTACTCCGTCACGTGGGACGGCGATCCGGCCATCGTCGGAACTGATGTCCGGCTCGCGCTCGATCACGGGGCCAGCTTTGATCGCTGGATCACACGAAAGACCGCCAACGACGGTGCTTTCGACTGGCTGGTGCAGGGCGATCTCGCGCCGGACAATACCTATACCATCCGCGTGCAGTCCTACACCGAACCGACCGTGCGCGACTACAGCGACGCCCCCTTCACGATTCTTGCGGCGCCGTTGGCCGTCACCTTTCCGAACGGTGGCGAGACGTTGTATCAAGGTGCGACCTCGACGATTACGTGGAGCGGAGACGGGGGACGAGTGGGAGCGGATGTCCGCATCGGCCTGCACAAGGGCGCGGCTTTCCTGGGCTGGATAGCCCGCAAAACTGCCAACGACGGCGCGTTCGACTGGCTGGTGTCCGAGGCGCTCCTCCCGGGTTCGAACTACAAGATCCGGGTGCAGTCGTTCCTGGACGCAAGCATCCGTGACTACAGCGATCGAGGATTCACCGTGACGCTGGCGCCCTGAGGCCGCCGCTCCCTTGCTCCAGTTGACGAAATCGGCGCAGTACGTTCGGCCTTCCTGGCGGATCCTCGGTTCGCCGCCCGACGGCCGCGTGAAGCGGACTCAGCTCGTGGCGATCCGTTCACGACGGCCCAAGCTGCTCGGATAGCCGCGGGAATGCTCACACGCTTCCTCGTCTTGCATCGCCTTGTCCACTCCTCCCGTCGGCGCCGATGCCAAGCCGGTGTTCCAATGCCTTTCCCTTGGCGGCGGGGTGATCATCGTGCTTGCGTCCGCCGCGCCGAGTCGGTATCGTGGCCACGCGATACGAGTCTGGCGGATCGACGGTGAGGAGAAGGCACCATGAACATCATCCTTGTGGTTTTCGACTCGTTGCGGAAGGACTGCGTTGGTGCTTACGGATCGCCGCCGTGGGGCAAGGTGCATACGCCCCACTTTGACGTCTTTGCCGAGCAATCGCTCGTTATGACGCGGATGTATCCCGAATCGCTGCCGACGCTGCCGACGCGGCGCGCGCTGTACACCGGCCGCCGCGTGTATCCCTTCCACAACGCCGACTTCCACCTGAAAGGTGATTTTGTTGGCGCGCCCGGTTGGGGTCCCATTCCGGAGGAGCAAGACACCCTCGCCGAGATGCTGCGCGAGGCGGGCTACCGCACTTCGCTCATCGCCGACGTCTACCACATGTTCAAACCGTCGAAGAACTACACGCGCGGATTCGACCAGTGGATGTTCCTGCGCGGTCAGGAAACCGACCCGGCGCGATCCGGCCCGCGCCTCACGCAAGAGGAACTCGACCACTGGCTGCCGCGCGAAATGCAGAACGAATGGACGATCCGTTTCATCCAATCGTGCATCATGAACATGCGCGATCGCGTCAACGAGGCCGACTACCTCGCGCCGCGCGTCTTGCGCGAGGCCGCTCTCTGGCTCGAACAGAACCAGGACGCTGATCGGTTCTTCCTCACCGTCGAGTCTTTCGACCCCCACGAGCCTTGGCTCGTCCCGCCACACTACCGGAAGATGTACCTCAAAGAAGACGGTCGGGAGCAGGTGAAGTCCGGCTACGCGGACACCTCGAAGATGTCCCGCGGCCTGCTTGCGCGGACACAGGCCAACTACAGCGGCCTTGTCACCATGTGCGATCGCTGGTTTGGCTATTTCTTGGAGCAATTGCGCGTGCTTGGCCTGCTCGACAATACCATGGTCGTGTTCACGACGGATCACGGGCATTCCATCGGCGATCGCCACTACATGGGAAAACGCGGCTATCCATCGATGCCCGAAGTGTACGACGTGCCGCTCATGATCCGGTTTCCCGGCGCCGAGCACGCCGGCACATCGAGCGACATGTTCGTCAACCACACCGATATCACGGCGACCCTCCTCGACGTCGCCGGCATCGAGCCGTCATTGCCACTCGACGGTACGCCGTTCCTCGAGGACGCGCTCGCCGGCCGACGCGGCCCGCGCGATCATGTCACCATCGGCTGGGGATCGACCCCCACCGTGATCAACGACACGTGGTGGTTCAATGGCAAGGTCGACGGCACCGGCGCACTGCTCTACGACCTTCGACTTGGGGATCCTTTCGCGAAGAACGTCGCCCGCGATCATCCCGACGTGGTGAAGGATCTCTTCGCCGTGGCCGAGGCCGATGCCGCCGGCGGCTATCCGGAGTGGATTGTCGACCTAGCGCGCAAGCAGGCCGACGCGCCGGGTTGCAGCGACCTCGCCGCCCGAGAATAGCGTCTCCGTTGTCCATGCGGTCAATAAGGTCCATCGAGGCCGGCCGGGTTCTGCCCAGTCTCACTTCGTGACTTGACGCGTTCTCGGCCGCGGGATACCATCACGTCGAGGACACGACCATGGCCAAGGAACTGAGAGCGGAATCCGTGGCGCGACGCCTGCCCGCCCGGCCCGAGGCGGGGCACAAGGGCACCTTCGGCCACGTGTATATTGTCGCGGGCTCGCGTGGGTTCACCGGCGCGGCCAAGCTCACGGCGGCGGCGGCCGCGCGTTCCGGCTGCGGCCTCGTGACGGTGGGTGTTCCGCGCCCTCTCGGCGACGTCGTCGCGGCGGGCCTGCTGGAGCCGATGAGCATGATGCTCCCGGCTACGGCCGAGGAATCCCTCGCCGAGCGCGCCCTAGGGCCGGCCTTGGCCTTCGTGGCCGGCAAAGACGCGGCCGTGGTCGGCCCGGGCCTGTCGCAGCACGTCGAGACCGTTCGGTTCGTTCACGGTTTCGTTCGCGATTGTTCCGTGCCGCTCGTGATTGATGCGGATGGACTCAACGCCCTTGCGTCGGACACCGATGCCCTGCACGGCGCCTCCGGCATTGGGCGCATCGTGACGCCTCATCCCGGCGAAATGGCCCGGTTGATGAAGTCCACCGCAGGCGAGGTGCAAGCGCGGCGCGACGAGGTGGCCAAGACCTTCGCCGCGGATCGCGGCTGCGTTGTCGTTCTCAAAGGCCATCGCACGGTAATCGCCGGCCCCAGCGGCGAGGCGTACGTGAATCCCACGGGAAACTCCGGCCTCGCCACGGGCGGCACCGGCGACGTGTTGTCCGGCCTCATCGGCGGCCTGTTGGCGCAGGGCCTGTCTCCCCTTGATGCGGCCGTCGTCGGCGTCTATATTCACGGCCTTGCGGGCGATATCGCCGCCGAGGCCTGCACCCAGCGCGGCATGATCGCCGGCGACGTCATCGCCGCTATTCCCGAGGCGTGGCGACGCCTCGAAGAACGACCGTAGCCATGGAACGCGCGCGCGACATCGGCGAGTTCGCCCTCATCCGACGCCTGACCTCCAGCCTGCCCAAAGGCGAGGCCGTGGTACTGCCCATCGGCGATGATTGCGCCGTCCTCCGCGCCTCAGCCTATCCCCTCCTGCTTTCGTGCGACCTCGCCGTCGAAGGCATCCATTTCCGGCGTGAGACCGCCTCGGCCGAGGCCATCGGCTGGAAAGCGGCCGCCGCCGCCCTAAGCGACATCGCCGCCATGGGCGGTACGCCGGTGTGCCTGCTCGTCTCGATGGCATGCGCGGACGATACCGATGTTGCGTTTGCCGAGGAACTGTACTGCGGCTTGGAAGGCGCGGCCTCGGCCGCGGGCGCCGTGATCGCTGGCGGCGACACGACGCGTTCGCCTTCAGGCCTGGTCATCGACGTTGCCGTCGTTGGCGAGGCGCGCGAGGGTCGATATGTGACGCGGCGCGGCGCGCAGTCCGGCGACATGTTGGCCGTTACCGGATTCCTCGGGCGTTCGGCCGCCGGACTCGATGCGCTCGAACGCGGCGTCGAGGCGCCGGCGCTGACCGAGGCCCATTGGCGTCCGACGCCGCGCTACGACGAGGGCCGCTGGCTGTGCCGGCGTCAAGAGGTCCGCGCGATGATCGATGTGAGCGACGGCCTGCTCCAGGACGCCGGACATCTGGCCGAGGCCGCCGGACTCGGGATCGACGTGCAGTCGAGCGCGTTGCCGGCCGATGAGACGCTCGCCGCCTACGGCGCCCGCCATGGGCTCGACGTAACCCGTTGGGCGCTTGCCGGCGGCGAAGACTACGAACTGGCCGTTGCCATTGCGCCCGACGCCTTTGAAGAGGTGTCGGCGGCGTTTCGCGAGGAGTCCGGCCTTCCGCTGAGCGCCGTCGGCGTGTTCACGGAGACGTGGGCCGGCGTCCGCGTAGATGGGGCGCCGACCGCCCGCCGAGGCTACGACCACTTCGCCCGGTAGGCCCTACGCCGGATCGCCGAGATCGAGAATCCTGGGCGCCGGCTTGACCTCGGCCACGACGAGGGCTCCCAGATTCACCCAGCGCTCGGAACGATCCAGGATCCAACTGTCCGACGTGGCCACCACGCCATCGGAGGCGGCCAGGACCCTGTCTGGATTGGGGGCCAACTCGACGTGCCACGGCCAGCCGGCCTGCGCGGCCGCGTCCTCGATGAACGTCTTGAGCCGGCCGCTATTGCTCACCGGCGCGTCGAAGTACCAATGGGCCTGGGCCACGCCCAATTTCTCGAGCACGCGTCCGATGAGGGCGATGGCCTTTGAGGTCTCCTCGACCTTGCGGTACGACCCGTGGACACTGGCCAAGTCGCGGATCGCTCCATCGCAGCCGCGCACGAGGATACCGCCGGACAACGCGCTCTCGGCGCCGATCAGCACGTTGTAGCCATCCAGACATATCGTTTGGCCGGCCAGCGCCTCGGCGCCGAGCCGATGGCTCGAACGGCGTGCGAGGGCCGTGGCAGGACACGACGCGCCCAGCACGGCTCGGCGCTGGCGCACGTCGAGCTGATAATGATCGCCGACGATCTTCTGGGCGGCCTTCTCGGCATAACCACGTCCAAGGAGATAGGAGAGGTCCTTGACCGCCTCGCGCAAGGCGGGCACCCAGGCCTCGGCAAATAGGAGGGGATCCTGAGGATGCATGCCTCGGTGATGGCGATTGTCAGGCATGATAGCAGCCTTTCACTGCGCAAAAGCATACTCGACGATCATCGAACCTGGGCATTCGCCCACGGCCACGTTAAGGGGTTGCATCTCCGCGCCGGTCATTCGCTGCGGCGCCTCCTGGCGGAAATCGCTCGAACGCGTCACTACATATTCGGCATCCGGATCGATCTCGTGCAGGGCACAATCAAAGCCGCTGTACGGCGAGCGATGTCGCCGGAACGCGACCACCATGCCGTCGCCTTCGTCCGGGCGGTGGTACTGGAGAACACACCACTCCTGGGCGCTGGTCGTCACGTCGGACAGCGCGTAGAACCGGCCGCCGTAGTACTTGCGGATACGCTTGCCTTCGGCGATGGCCTCGGCCAGGAGATCGCGCGGATAGTCGGCGCCGCGAATGTCCTCGCAGAACGAAATGCCGCCGTTGAAGCCGCTCCGGAACAGATACGGGGTCGCGCCCATTTGGCCGCTCGTGTGGAACGGAAGATAGCGACTCAGGCCGGCCGTGATGACCTGGTTGCGTATCGCCGATTCGTTGTAGTCCTTTTCCATGAGCGGCACGATCGTCGCATCGGTGCGCCACAGCGGAATCGACCGCGCGCACGTCTCGAGGTCGATGCGTTGGCCGCCCGACGCGCAGTTGTCGATGAAAACGTGAGGATAGGCGGCGAGGATGTCATCCCACATCCGATATAGGCCTTCGACGTACCGAATCTCGGCGATACCGGCGCGGTCGGCGTCCTCGGCGTCACGTATCGACCACAAGACATCGTAGTCCACCGCATTGTCGATACGCAGGCAGTCGATGCGGTACGCCTCGATGGCGGTTTGCAGGTATTTCGTCACATACGCGCACGCTTCGGGAATCGCGAGATCGATCATGCCGCCGTGGCCCATGTGCTCGGGTGGAGGAATGAGCACCCACTCGGGATGCTCCGTGGCCATGAGCGTTCCAGGGCAGATGCGCTCCGGCTCGAACCACAGCAGGAACTTCATGCCGGCGGCGTGGGCGGCATCGGAAATGGGCCTGAGACCATTGGGAAAGCGCTTCGCATCGACCTCGGCCTCGACGGGCAACACATAGTGTCCAATCGTTGGGAAGCGGTCGCGGCCCCGGTAGGCATCGAGCCAGAAGTACTCGAAACCGAGTCCTTTGGCGGACTCGAGGTGGGCGAGCACATCCGCCTCGGTGCCGTCGTCCATTTCGTAGAATGATGTGCTGAGGTGGGCAATGGGAGGCACCACAGGCTCCCCATCCAATCGCGGCGAGATGTGGCGCAGCATGGTTTGGCGAAACGCGTTGTAGCCGTGCCATTCATCCCCGCCCGACCAGCGGATCTGGAGAATGCGCGGCCCGCGAATGCACTCGCCCGGCCTCAACAGAGCGCGCAAGCGCTGAAGACCGGCCTGGATGCGGAGGCCGTCCTCCGTGAGCTCGACCGCCGCCATCCAGCGGCCCGTCCAGCCGATGGCCGTCGAGACCCCGCCGCCGTCCCAGGCGCATGTGAAGAAGGGACACGCGCCCTTGGACGATCGACCTGTTTGCGGCGCGAAAGCGACCGGCTGGCCCACGGCGAGCGGCTGTTTCATCGGAAGCCAATCCGTGGCCCCCGCGACGCTGCCCAGCAACTGTTCGAGAATCGGATCGGCGCCGATAGGCTGCGCCAGCGTGTCCAATGCCTTCAGCGATTCCAGGATAGGCGTGTCCGCGCTACCGGTGTTCGTGAAATGCAGCGTCCAATCCACGCCCGGCGTGTCGGTGTACACGGTGCAAACGGCTTTGACCTCGAGCCCCGTATCCGGGTCGGTGAAGGTAAGCACGCGCCGCCGGGCCGTCGCGTCAACGGCCTGCGCCTCAACCGCCCGTTTCCATTGGCCGAGGAATTCGGAGGATTGCCGCCCGTCATACACGAACGAGAACGGCGGAAGACTGTCGCTCGCGGCGTCGAAAGCGCGTTCCGCCCACTCGACATTCAGCAGCACGTCATCAGCGTTCTCGTCGGCCATGCCGGTACCTCCGATGAGGGCGACTCCAACCAAAGACACCACAATCGACACATTTCTTCTTGACATCGTTCCACATTCCCAAGCCGTTGATTTCGAATCCTGCGACTAGGGTGCGATTTTTGACCGTCGATGTCAAAATTCATGTTGTGCCGGCGTGTCATTGCGGACATAATCCCTGCAGTATTCCGAGGACTGAACGAGGAGATGAACGATGTTCGAAGACTTGGGCGCGCGGACGCTGAGTAACGGCGAAACGGTATCGATGGCCATAATCCAGGGGCCGGAACCGGCGTGGGCGGATCGGATCGTGACAATGCTTCAACACAAGGGCGATCCGTGGAACTGGCAGAACGCCGAGATGCTCACGCGAGACGGCGAGGTCGGCGCGTTCTTCCATGTGCTCCATCGCGAAGGCGTGCCCTTCGCCAACGTTATGATTATCGAGTATGCCGGGGTAGGCCTCTTCGGGCACGTGTGGACCAATGCCGATGATCGGCGCAAGGGCGCGGCGCGGATGCTCATCGACGACGTCATGGCCCGGTTCCGCGATCGCGGCGGCCAGGCGCTTTTCCTCGGAACCGGGTTCGACTCGCATCCGTATCACCTCTACGAGCGGTACGGCTTCACCGGCATCGAGCCACGAAGCGGCTACATGGAGTACTACCGCGATTCGAAGGGGGTTTTCCACCGCGATTTCTTCGCCGTAGCGGACACCGCCATAGCCCCGCTGAGTTGGCGTCACTGGCCGACGGCCGCACCGTTGTTCATTGGCGATTTCCCCGGCACGGTACGATGCGCCTCACGCAAGCTATTCGGCCGACGCTCGACGGAAGGGCCCCTGCTATCGGCAATCCGCGAGGAGGACACGCGACGCGCGCGCGGAGAGGGCCCGCAGACGCTCGTGCTCGAGAGCGATGTATCATCCGCCGTCGTAGGACTGGCCGCGTGGACGTGGCATCCGCTCTGGCCCGACACGGTGCTCCTCGACGTGTACTGCCATCCGGCCTACTGGAACCAGGCCGGGGATCTGCTTGCCACGCTCGAGTTACCGGATACCGATCGTGTTATGGCTTACGTCGACGCCGCGTGTCCGCAGCGAAAGGATGCGTTAGTGGCCGCCGGATTCCGCCACGGAGCGGCGCTGCCGCGCCTGCTCGCGCGCGATAGGGCCAAGACCTGTCTTGTGGACGTCGAGGTCCTCGATAGGCGGTGACATGAGCGGCGCGCCGTCGGGGTCTGGTTGGAAGCGGATCGCACTTCGAGCGCTCCACGGGCTCCTCGTCCGAGACGTTGTTGTGCCACGGCAACAAAACCATCCCCATCCTCTGCGAAGGGGGTACTGACTCGCGCCCGGGGTGGCCCGGACGCAGGTTGTTCCCCGCCAAAAGGCTGCCCTGGGCGTCCCCTTCGCCCATCATGATTCTCGCACCTTCCCTCACGGATCCCCAGAGCACATCGATATTGATCTGTCAAGGAAACATTTCGGAGGGTTTCCGGCCGGACCTCTGGACGAAGCGCTCACTCGTTGAGGTAACCCAGCGCCCGCAAACGCTCGATCTGTTCAGCGCCGATCGCTTCCTTGTTGACCTCGAGCGTATCGGCCTGGAACGCGTCGTTCTCGGCTTTCCATGCGAGGGCTTTGGCGAGGAGGTAGTCGCGCAAGACCGGGAACTGGTCGGCGATATCCCGTGTTTCGCCGGGATCCAACGCGAGGTCGTACACCTCGTCGTGCGGACACGTGTAGTGGCGGATGAGCTTGTATCGGGGCCACCAGTGGGCCTGCATCAGTAGGAAATCGCCCTGGCAGAAGGCCTGGATCTCGTCGGGATCGGGATCGGCGGGGCGCCCCACCACACTGCGACCGGCCAGGTAGGCCGGTTTCTCGACGCCGAGCAACTGGCAAATGGTCGGAAACAGGTCGACGGTGTTGACGATGTGGGGATAACGCGCCGGCAGAACGTCGCGCAGACCCGGCGCCCGCAGGACGAGGGGAACCTTGACCGTGTCGTCGTAGATGGCGCGTCCGTGGGACAGGGTGCCGTGTTCCCAAAACGAGTCACCGTGATCGGCGGTGAGAATCACGAGGGTTTGCTCCGCGAGGCCGAGTTGGCCGAGGACGTCGAGGATGTGCTGCATCTCGGTATCGGCGTTCCGGATCCCTTCATCGTAGCGCGTCTGGAGTTGGACGCATTGCTCGCGGCGCATCGCCTTGGCGCGGCGGTTCACGGCCTCGATCCAGGCCGCGTGTGGTTCGGCGGACTTCACGGGATCGAGGGAAAAGAAGTTGACGAACTCGGGCGCCGGATAGTAGGGCTCGTGGGGCAACATGTAATGCACGTATAGGAAGAATCGTTCGGCGCGGCGTCGCTCGAGGAAATCGATGGCTGCGTTGGTGACCTTGGTCGAATCGCGCGGTTCGAGCCGGACCATGCCGGCCACGTCATCGAAGGCCTCGATGACCTCGTCGAAATCACGCGCCAACCTGGTAGGACTGTCCTTGCCGACAAACGGATTGGCTGAGACGCAGCCGGTCACGAGGCCTTGGTCGTGCAATACCTTCTGAAGCGTGGGCACCGAAGGCACGGGCTGCCGGACACCCGCCACGCCGCCGTGCTGGAAGGGATGAAGCGAAGTGAAAAGCGACCACGTCGAACTGGTCGTGTACGGCGCAGAGGCATAGGCGCGATCAAACAGAACACCCTCTTGTGCCAGGGCATCGATGTTCGGCGTCGTATCGCGGATGTAACCGTAGCAGCCCACATTGTGGGCGCGGAGCGCGTCGAGCACAATCACGAGGACGTTCTGGAAGGTGGGCGGCGACGCCGTGGGCGTGGTGTTGCCGAGCGGATCGGCATCGAGGTCCTGAACGGCAATTCTCGGCGCGCGCCACGTCACGGGTTCACCATCGGTCCGGCCGGACGTATCGAACACAACCTCGATCATCTGGCCGTCGAAACGACCCAGATCGGCGGAGATCATGCCGGCCACCGCACTCCCTGCATGCCAAAGTTCCTCTTCTTGAACGCCTTGTATGGAATCCCAACGCAGGCCGATCCTGTCGGTAGCGCCAGCGCCTTCAACAGCGTCGATCGCAAGTTGCCACAGGCCGGCCTGAGGCGCCAGCTTGAGGGGAAAACGCAGGCGCGTGTTCGGAGACTGGACGATGGCGCCGTTCGCCATCTCGACCGGCGGATCCGCCTCGACGCGCGAGCGTGCCGCGGTGTCCTGGACCTCGAGACAGGCGATGGTGAAGGCGTGCGGGCGTCCCTGGGCATCTTCGCGTTCGAGCTGTTGAGGAGACACGGCGAAGCGACTCAAAAAGGTGACTACGTTGGCGCCGGAACGTTGCGCGTCCTTGGGAACCGCGAACTCGAAATCCCGCAGCGTCCAGGCGTCGGCGTCTTCAAAAACACACGTGCCCAGGCCCGTGCTGTTCCACACGAGGTCGACCTTCTGAGGCCCGAGCCCGCGTGCCGAATGCTGGCGCATCTTGACGGCCAGGACTCGATCGCGGGGGGTGAGCACTGTTAACTCGATTTGGGCTAGGATGGAACCGGCGCCGAGCAGACGTTTGAACCGCTCCTCGGTGGGGGCTTGGAAATACTGGAGCGGCCCACGGGGCTCGTGCCACCCCTCGAGCAGACCTCGCTGGGATTCCGCGTCACTGAAGGACAGGAATCGGGTCTCCTCCTCGACGAGGCGCGGCGTTCCGGCGTCGGCAAGATCGAGAAATACAGCAGAGGCAACGGGGGCGGACGGTGATGTCGGCGGCGCCGTAGCCACCGGGGCCGATTCCTGGGCACGGCCGGCGCCGTCGAACACGACGAGGATCGCCACGAAGCACCACGCTACCGGGTACCTGTAGCCCGACTTGGCGGTTCGAGGGCTGTTCCGTTCCATTTGATCGCGGCGTCGCGTCACGGTGCCCATCCTTTCCTTCGCGTTGACCGGAGGCAGCGAACGTGCGGGTGATTCCTTGTCCGCCGAGTGCCCGCGAGACAGTGTAGCAGACAGCCTTAACGGCAATGCAACTGGGATCGCGGAGTGACACGACACCCGCCGCCGGTCGCGCACAAGAGCCCTGTTGTCATTCGATTCGCGGGAATGGGTCCACATCGATTGAGGCATCCGCATGCATGTTGATCACTATACTATACGCATACATTATAGGCATAACGAGTTTTGGCTCCGGCGAGAGCGTCTGGGGTGATTTTCTACAGGAAAGGCCACTCTTTCCCCGTGCGCCGCTGTTTCCTCGGATCGCCTGGGGCAAAGCCCAAATCCGCGACCGCTTCAGCCCACCTCCGTCACCCCATGCTACGCCCGATCCCGCAATGGTCTCGCGCGGCATCACTTGACGGCCATTTCACCGACTGATACACTGCGCCTGGCGGTTGCGGTCACACCCATCACCGGACGAGGGGCCATGGACTCGGACCGATGGTTCGCTTTGGGTCTTCGGTTGGGCTCGCGTTCCGGTTTCCTGCGGGAAGCCATCCCGAGGCCACCATCCTTAGGAGGTAATTGTGCGCGTTGCGTTCTACGATTGCGGCGACGGCAATCTGGGCGTTCAGTACCTCCTCGCCGTTCTCAAGAGTCGGGGACACGATGCGCGTCTGTTTTTCGATAACTCCTTGTCGAGGAACTACTTGGCTCAAGATCTGTTCGTGGCGCCGTTGCTGAGCATCTCCGAGGATGATGTGTGCCGAGGCCTTCTCGAACTCGAGCCGGAGGTCGCCTGCTTTTCCCTGTTCACCTACTTCTATCGCGACACGATGTCGCTGATCCGCCGCCTCAAGCATTGGGCGCCGGAACTCCCCATTATCTGTGGCGGCGTACACGCGACCATCGTGCCGGAGATCGTGATCGAGAATCCGGAAGTGGATTTCGTCGTAGTCGGCGAGGCCGAGGCGTCGTTGCCGATCCTCATCGCGGCGATTGAAGACACGAGTGTCGGTGCGGTGAAATCGCTTCCTGCCGGGGCCATGCCGGGTGTCTGGAACGTGAGCAATGGTGCCGTGGTGAACCGGGGCGTGTCGCCGGTAATCACGGACCTCGACACGATCGCGTTTCCGGACAAGCGCCAGCACGTGGCCGAGAATCCCTCGCTGGCCGTGATGTACACCATGGTGGCCAGCCGGGGCTGTTTCGGCCAGTGCACCTACTGCAACAGCGCCACGCTGAACCGCATCTATCACGAGCAGGGCATTCGATACTACCGTGTCCGATCGGTTGAGAATGTGATCGAGGAGATTCGGCTGGCCGTCCAGGAGTTCCATCCGCGCCACATCGAGTTCTACGATGACTGTTTCGGCGCCAAGCGGTCGTGGCTGAGAGACTTCTGCGCCCGCTACAAGAGCGAGATCGGCCTTCCCTTCGGCATTCAGACGGCGCCGACGGTTCATGATGAGGAAAGTATCGAACTCCTGGCCGATGCCGGATGCGTCTGTCTCGAGTTCGGTCTCCAGAGCGCGAATCCGGACGTGCGGCGCTACTGCTTGAACCGGAAAGAGTCGAACGAAGCGGTCAAACGGCTCATCCGCAAAGCGCTCGACCTCGGCATATTCATCGAACTCGATCTGATCCTCAACCTTCCCGGCGAGACGCGCGAACACATTCAGCAAGCTATCGAGTTCGTCCGCGAGACCCGTCCGCAACTCGTCCACGCCGGTTTCCTCCAGTACTTCCCGCGCACGCCCATCGTCAAGACCGCCATCGAGCAAGGCGTTATCTCGGCTGACGACGTGCCCCGGTTCGAGCGCGGCGAGCAGTCCAACTCGATGCGCTTGCTGTCGCGCTCCGGCTTGGACAAGCACTACCGTATTCTGCCGATGCAGATCTTCGTGGCCTCACGCCTGCCCGGCTGGCTGTCCCGGCCGCTGGTGCGCGCGGCCGAGTGGCCGATCATCTCGACGGCTTGCTCGCTCCTGGCGTCGCCTTTCATCTACGCGTCTCGACTGGTCTTGGGTTTCACCGACTCGCGGAACACCTTCGCGCGGCGGCAGGCCATTCGAACGGTTTACGGTGCGAAGTGGGTGTTGAGGAAGAAGTGTTCCCGAAGGAGAAGATAGAAGCGCCTGTCGGCGCATCCGCCCCTAGTGGTATCTGTATGACACGTGTGATGCCCGAGGAAGAAACGGACCAACATGCCCTTGACAGGCGCGGTCGCGTTCCTGAGGCTGTTGTGCACGCGTTGGCGTTCTGCGCAATCCTTGGCATTGCCCTTTTTCTTCGAACATACCGTCTCGATGAACGATCGGTCTGGGTGGATGAGCACTCTACTATCGCGTATCTCGATGCGCCCGATCTAAGCGTCTTCTTCAAGTCACTCCGGTTCTACGGACTGGAGAACGTGCCGCTCTACCACCTTCTCTTGCGTTCTTGGCGTGCCGTCTGCGGCACCAAGGATGTAATAGTACTGCGACTCCTCTCGGTCGTTCTCAGTATGCTGTGCCTGCCCGGCACGTATGTCCTTACTCGATCGGTATTTGGGAAGAGGGCAGCGCTGATCGCCACGCTGTGTCTCGCCGTGTCGCCCTTTCACGCCCGTCTGGGCCAGACCATCCGCTGTACCACCCTGATGGTGCCCCTCGCCTTGCTCTCCATGTGCACGTTCACACGCGCTTTCCAGACAAACACGCGCCGGTGGTTCATCGCCAATGCGGTTGCCAACGCTCTCATGGTCTGGTGTCACGTCTTCACGGCGTTTCTGATGGCCACCGAGTACCTGTTCTTGCTGATCTTCGCACGCCGCCACTGGCGTCCGGCTCTCTTCTGGTTTGTGCTGATACCCCTGATCACTCTGTCTCCACTGATCTGGCTCGTGCCCAATCTCGCGTACGTCGAAGAACCGGCGGACGATTTCTCCACTGTCCTGCCGGGAGTGCATCAACTCGTCGCCGATTATGTGGCCGATGATGCCGTGCTGCTAAGCGATCCCTTCGGTTTTCAAAACGCTTCGTGGCCGTTTCTGTCACCTGCCGGCCAGGAACGGTTCAAGGTATTGCATCCGTGGTTTGACGCCGGACTGATTCTCTTCTCGGTGGCGTGTATTGGATGGGCCGTTGTCCGACTCATGCGGCTACGAGGCATCGAGGAAGAAGGAGTCGGCGTCTGGCCTGGCAACCTGTTTCTCCTTTTTGTCGTGTTTGCACCGCTGACGTTGATGCTGGCGATGTCTGTGCTTTGGCGACCTGTTGTTCTCACGCGGTACACCGCCTATTCATCCTTTGCTACATATTCGCTCATCGGAGCGGCCATCAGCCAAATACCTCAGGCTAATCTGCGTCGAACGAACCTGGCGTTGCTGATGGCGCTATACGCCTATCAGTTGTCGTTCCTGGTCGCCGGAACCATAGGCACGGACTGGCTCGGCGCCAAACATCTTCTGGAACAGCAAATGAGCGACCGCGACATGGTCTTGGTTTGCGGCACCCACCGGGCGCGAGACGTATTCCGCATGAACATTCAAGATGCCAACTGGATAATACGCCCAGCCTACACGTTGCAGTCGGTCTGCGATCAGAGCGCGGTGTTCCTCAAGGCGAAGGAAGCTTCATCACCGGACCCGGTGAGCTCCGTCACGGTATGGGCGATCATTGAACCGTATATCTTCACGTTGCCGCCCATAACGGAATTCGAACGGTGTCTTATCACCAAAGGACTCCGCTTTTCGAAAGCATTCTTCCCCGGAATGAATGGCGTGTACGTGTACCGCGTCTGGCCGGGAGAGGGCTTCTCGCCCGACACCGAAGTGCGCATCGCGGCATCAACCGACGTCGTTGACCTCGATCGCGTGATGGACGACATGGGCTTGGGCGAACTCGGTGGCGCGCGCCGCGAGGCCGTGCTAGCGGTGTTGCGCCAGGCCATCGACAAACAGTTTCCGCTCACGCGCTATTACTACACCATCCTTGCGCTCGAGTTGGCCTACCTCGGCAATCTGGATCTGGCCGAGATCGCGTCGCGCCGGGCGCTGGAGTTGGGTCCGGCCTATCCCTTCGGGCATTTCGCGCGCGTCATTGTCCTTGGTGAGCAGGGCGATCATGAGGTTGTGGCGGCGGCCCTTGCGGAGATGGTACGCCGGGATTCATTCCACTATTTCCGGCTCTATGCGCCGTTGCTCGAGGCCTTATATGTGGACGGCGATCTCGAGGCCGCGGCCGCATTGTTCGATGAGGCCGACCACATAGGCCTCTACTTGCCCCACGTCCTTTGGGAGCGGGTCGGCAAGCTTCCCGCGCCGCTGCTTCCGGACTCTACCGATTGGGCGCTTCCGGATCCGGCTCTTTAGATTCGGGCTCGATGCGCTCGAGGAACTCCTCGGGCACGAAAACGCCTGCGGCCTCGAGGCACGCGGCCTCGGCGCGCGCGGTCTCGACGTCGTGTGTCTCGAACAGGGCGATCAACAACGGTTGCCACGGTCCCACCAGTTCCGGATCCACTTCGGAGGCCTTCTGCATAGCCGCCATCATGCCCGGCTCATCGCCCTCGGCCAGTTGCCGTAGGCCGGACACCACATACGGCACCACGTAGTCGGGATCCGCCTGTAAGGCTCGTTCGAGCAACGTGTCAGCGCTCGGCACGTCGCCGGCGCCGATTCTCTGGATGGCCTCGATCGCTAGTCGAGCCGCTTCGATGGCACCGGCCACGTTACCCCCTGCCTCGATAACGCGGATCAGGTGGGTGTAAAGGAGGACATCGCCGGAATGTGCGGCCACGGCTTGCTTGAGAGCCGACGCCGCGCCCTCGAGATCGCCCAGTTCGGCGAGGGTGATGCCAAGCTCGAGATGGGCCAGGGCATACGTCGGCGCTAGTTCGGCCGCTTTGCGGAATTCATCGGCGGCGAAGCCGAAATTGCCGTTGTGGCGGTATCCGTAGCCGCGCCGTAGGGCCCGGATGGCGGCGGTGGTGTTCTCGATGTCATTGCGGCGCGCAAGCGCCTCGCCGAGAATGGCGTAGGTGCGGACCGCGCCCGGTTCGGCATCAAGGAGATCATCTAGGGCCTCCTGCGCCTCCTCGAATCTGCCGTGCTCCGCGAGGGCCATGGCGAGGTTGCCGAATCCCTCGACGTAATCCTCGGTAGCGTCGCCGGGCGGTGTCATCGGTGCGTAGGGTGGCGGCGCCGCTCGGCGCGAGAGCCGATACACCAGTATGTGCTCGATGCCCTCGAATTCGGTCAGCCGCCAGGCCAATCCGTGGCCCGTCAGACACGCCTCGAAGTCCTTGCTTGGCCCAGCGTCGAAGTACGGTGCTTTCACCACCGCCCAGACCGCCGCACTTGGAGGCTGGCGGAGGAAGTGGAACGCGGCGAGATCGCCGAGAACGGCCAGCGATTCGGCGGATACGATGGGATGGGACGATGACTTCATGTGGAACTCGAATATGTCGCGCCAAAGGTTGCCCTGAACCAGGACCAGGTCGTCGGGTGACGCCTCCGTCCGGATCATGGTCGCGGCCGAACGCCAGTCGGTCCGCTGCGGGCCGGGATACCGAAGGGAGTTCTGATAGCCGAGCAGGAGAACACAACAGGCGACCAAGATCGCCTTTGACCAGTCAGAACCCAGACGAACGGTCATGCCGCCGATCATAAGATAGAGCGCTAGCGACGCCGGCAACGTGTATCGAGGAAAGATACAAGGTCGCCAAACCTTCGACGCCGCGTAGAGAACCAGCGGCGGCAGAACGAGCCACAGCACCAGGAGTACCGCCGGGCTGGCGGGCCGTTCCACGTCCTCCGACGCGCCGCGTGCCCAATCGCGCCGGGCCTGGCGGATCGCCCAGCCCAGCGCCGCGCAGAAGAGGGCGAGCAAGGCGATGTCGAACGTTGGGCGCGCGGTCAGCATCGCCGGCAGGCTGGCCCAGGCGCGCTCGGACACACGGAGCTGATAGGTCATGCCGATGACGTCATCGGCGATAATGTCGGCCAGGAAACGCGGCAGGGATGGCACCGCGAACCACCCGCCGGTTTCCTGGGCGGGCCAGAAACGCACCGTAGCCAGGTAGATGGCCGTCGGCGCGGCGAGGAAGGCGTTCATGGCGATCCAGGCCACAGTCCGACGTCCCGGCCGGGGATCGAACGCCACGAGGTAGAGTCCTTCGACGGCGACGAACAGTGCCGCGAAGGGGTGCGTCCAGAGCAGCAGGATGTTGCTCGCCGCGTGGAACCACCACCACCGGCCTTGCCGGCCCTCGAGCAGCTTGATGAACGTGTACAGCGAGCATAGCGCCAAGACGTCCATGAGCACGTACATGCGGATGCCTTGGGCGTGGAACGCGTGAAGCGGCGAGAGAGCGACGCACGCGGCCGCCACCAGCCCGGCCGTCTGGCCGAAGATCGCGCGGCCCGTCGCATACGCGAGGGGAATGGCCGCGAGACCGATGAGCACCGAGAGCCAACGCAGGTTGGCGGGATCCGCGCCGACGCCGTGCCACCAGAGGTACTCGAGGGAATAGTAGAGCGGGAGCGTGGCCGGATCCAGCGTGCGATTTCGGGCCAGGAAGTCCGTGAGCGAATCCGCGTCGAGGTGGGTGAGGCTCGAGTACTCGTCCCACCAGAAGGATTCCGCGTCCATGCGGTACACGCGCACGAAGAGCCCCGCGGCCACAATCAGCGCCAATGCCGCCATCGTGGCCACCCACGACCTCTTGTGGCCTTCCGGCTCGACGTTCGGACTCGACACCACGTCCTTCTCCGGCCCTTGACGGACGCCTCGACTCAGGCCCTGCACGACGGGCCGGAGCCCAGTATAGCCGACGTGCGGCGCCCGATACAGAAGCGCAGGGGCGCCAACGAGGCGTCGCTACTCGACGGAGAACGGCGCGTTGCTCATATCTCTGAATGCGGTTTTCGAGTACGAACAGACCCAGACCTTGAAGCCGGAGCCGGTTGGGAAGTTCGGCGGAATCGTCCAATACCTGAGGCCGCCGTTGCCGGTTCGCTTGGTGATCCAATAGAGGAACGCCCCGTCTCGATAGACGGCAATCTTCACGTCGCCGCCGATCTCGGGATCGCTGTTCCACGTCACGGCGTACTTGCCGCCGCGAGTCCACGTCTCGCCGCCGTTCGGCGAGGTCACCTCGATAGGCCGGCCGATGACGTTGAACGGGCCATCGCTGTCGTCGCGGATGTTTCCGTACGAGAATGAGCGGACGGCGATGGTGTAGTCGTCGCCGTCGGGCAGGTTGTCCGGAACGGTCCAGTTGCGGAGTCCGTCATTCTCGGTCCGGCGTGTGATCCAGTCGACAAACGCGCCACCCCGGTACAGGCTGATCTTCACGTCGGGCCCGACGTCCGCTACGTCTCCCACCCAGGAAATCGCATACGGCGTGGCCCGCCGCCATATCTCGCCGCCGTTCGGCACGGTCACGGTCAGGGCTTTGCCGCTGATCGTGAAGCGCTTGTTGCTGAAGTCGCGGAAGGCGGCGTTCGAGAACGACTGAATACGGACGGCGTAGTCGCTTGCCTCGGGCAAGTACTCCGGCACGAACCAGTTACGGAGCCCGTCGTTGGCCGTGCGGTTCGTGATCCACTCGAGGAAACTCCCGTCGCGGTAGAGACTCAGCTTCACGTCCGGGCCGATGGCGTCGCCCCTCGATGTCCACGTGACGGCATACTCGCGCCCACGCCGCCAGACCTCGCCGCCGTTGGGCGAGGTCAGTGTAAGGGCGCTGGCCGGCTTGACGGTGATGAGGACCTCTTGCGAGGCCGTCTGGCCTTTTGAATCCGACAGAACGAGGGTGATCGCGGCCTGCCCCTCGGCATCCGGAACCGGTGTGACTGTCAATTCATCTGTTTCCTCGGCGATTCCGGCGGAGAACAGCGCGGGATTTCCGCCCTCGACGGCCCATGCCAGCCGGTCATGGCCGTCTTCGGCGTCGTGCTCATAGGGTGTCAGGACCAGCGTCAGGATGTCGTCCTGCTCGGTCTCGAGATCCGGGATGGCGGGGTTGATGGTGGGCGCGGCGTCCCACGGGGCGATGTCGGTAGCGTCGGGAATCCCGTCGCCGTCATCGTCGTCGTCGTCGATGTTGACGTCGCCGTCGCCGTCCAGATCTTCGTAGGGCAGCCCGTCCGGAATCACGCGCACGGCCGTAGTGAACACGAAACCGTCGCTGTAGCTGAGGGAGATGAAGAAGGCGCTCCAGCCTTGCTCGGGCGGATCTACTTGGCCGACGTAGACGCCGCTGCCGGGCGTCTCTTCGGCCAGGCTCGTGCTGGTCCATTGCGGGCCGGCGCCGCCATACCAGCGGAAGTCGCGAGCCGACGGGTTCGAGGCTTGCCACAGGGTGGCCGACGACGCGGCCTGAACGGTCTGCACGCGTATGGAGCCATCCTCCTCGAAGGTCCACGCGTATTCAGGCCGAGGGACGTCCGTGGCCACGGCCAAGTAGTACGTGGCGAGGGAGAGAATCGAGCTGAAATCCACCTCCACGCTGTGACCGGAGTTGGGCACGTATCGAAGTCGCTTCTCCCCGGGCAGATCGTCGTAGTAGAACTGCGAGCCGTCGAGGAGGAAGAACTCGTCGCCGGTGGCGTTGATGATGTACTTAGGCATGGTGTAGCGCGCGCGGTACTCGTAGGGATCGACGATCTGCCGCAGCGCGGCACCCTCGGGGGTATCGATGCGGTCGAAGATGTTGTAGTCGACATAGTCGTGAACCGCGTCCGAGTACGCCCCGTAGGCCTTGTAGTGATGGTCCATCTGGGGCGCCATGTTCAGTATGTCGATGACGATGGGCGCAAATGCCACGACCCGCGGATCCACGGCCGCCGTCAGCCACGTGGTCCACCCGCGCTTCGAGCCGCCGCCCACCACGAAGCCGTCCACGGTGACGTCATGTGCCGACGCGACGGCCTGCACGGTATCCATGGCGCGCACGGCGCTCTTGACCATGGGCAGCAGCGCGGGCCAGGTAGGGTCGCCGGTGGTCAGGTACTTGTCATACGAATAGGCGATGATCCGGTCTTCCGAGAACGATCCCGACGCGCCGGTGAATCGGAGGGGTTGGTTGGGCACTTGTTCGAGAAGGGCCATGACGGATCCTGTCGCGGTGACCAACATGCCCGCATACGGTTCGAGATCCATGGGCGCGTCGCCGTTGTCCCCGCCGTTGACCACGAGCAACGCCGTGGTGTTCGTAGGCTCATCGGGCACGAAGACCGTCAGCCAGTGGGTCCATACCGTGTGGTTGACCTCGGCGGAGGACCGCCAGGTTTGCGAGGTCATGGCCACGAGGTAAGTCGTATACCCCGAGTTCACCGTCGTGTCCGCGATCGAGAACGTGTAGGCGGGATCGGGCGCGGCGACATAGTCATCGAGGGCCGTGGCGCCGGCAAGGGCCGTGATCAGGACAAGGCCCACCGAGGCGGCGATGAGGAAGATTGGGCGATTGATAAGCGCGATCATATGCAACCCTTTCGTACGTGGGCAATTCGGAAAGCTGGTTTGAATGAGGCCGCATGGGTGTAGGTCAAAACGGGACTCCCTAAACCGGTATCACCGCCAACCTGCCACGTATTATACCTGATTGACCGTGTCGGTTCGTATTTGGTGTTGCCACACTTCGCCTGGCCAAGGCGTGGGGCCTTGCTAAATGAGGAAGAGGACACCGAGTCGGTCTTTCGGTAAACCGGTCTTCCCACAAATCAGCCACCCAGAAGAGACCCGATGTCCTTGCACCATCTTGCATCAACGGAGCGAGGTCAGACCCAAGCGTTGTTTTCTGAGGGATTGAGCCAACGAGCCATCGCCCACCACCTTCGACGAAACCCGGCTACCACACTGCGGGAACCACGCCGAAACGGAGCCCGAGACGGGTGTCATGACGCGGCGGGCGCGGCCCAGCGCCACACCAAGGTGCGCGACCACACCTCTTTGGACTTTCCGAACAGGGCGATAGCCACCCAGCCGTCAGCGCCGGCACGCGCTACGCACCACAAACGCCGCCGAGCAGGAGGATTGGGTGCGATTGCCCTGCTCCCTATTTGTCTTGCCGGTTTCGAACGTATAAGGTATGATGTCATAAGAAGATAGGGCGTTGCGGCGCGAGCCGTGGCGTCGGAGCTCAAATCGAACCGCATCGCGCGGGAGGGGCCTCATGAAACACGTGCAGGCAGAAAAGCTCTTCAGGAAGCTCGAGGATGCCGTTACTCGGTGGACGGCCTCCGCCTCGGATGCCGAGCGCGGACTCACGGAACAACTCGAGAAGGTGCGCGCCGGTCTCGGTGCCCTTCTCGACGGTGCGGCGCGGCATCGCCAGGCCACGGCAGAAGAATCCCAGCAGGTGTTGGCCGACCTCGCCGCACTGCGCGAGGCCCTCTGCGCCGATTCCGAATCCGCCCAGGATGCCGAGCATCGGATCGGCCAACTCGAAAAGACGCTCGACAAACGCAAGGGCGAACTCCAGGAAGCCCAGAAGCTCGTTGCCAGACTCGAACACGACCTCGCCGAGCGTTCCGAAGAGGCCATGTCCGTCAAGGAACGGACCAAGAGCGTCGAGGCGGACTTGGCCCGGGCCCGCAAGGATGTCGAGGATGCGGAAAGTCGAAGTAGACAGGCCGAGAAGACGCTCGCCGAAAAGGCCGATGCCGGCCAGGCCGCCCAGCAACGCGTCACTCAACTCGAACACGAAATGGAAGACGTCCGCCGCCAGGCACAGATCGACAAGAAACGCATCGAGGAACTCGAGGCGCGCGAAAACGACCTGCTGCACCAAGTCGAGACATTGACCGGCGCCGGCGTCGAGGTTGCCCAAGCCGCCTCGCGCATCGCCGCCCTTGAAGCGCACGAGCGCGAGTTGCAGGAGCAGCTCGGCGCGCTTGAGGGCATGAAGGTCGAGGTCGACAGCCTGCGCGTCCAGGTCGACGAAGGGCGCGGCAAAGAGTTGGCCGAGCGTGAACGTGCCGACAAGGCCGAGGCTGAACTCGAGCGCGCCACCGCCGAAGGCAAGTCCCTCAGCCTGGACCTCGAGGTCACCATGGCCGATCTCGCCAAAGCCCGCGAGGAGCGCGACGCCCTCCAGGAGGCCGACGCGCAGGCCAAGGACCTTCGGCAGCGCCTCGATGCGGAGAAGAAGCGGAGCGACGCCCTTGACGCCGAACTCCACGACTACAAGAAGACCCACGCGAAATCCGCACTCGCCCAACAACTCGCCGAGGCGTTGCGCGAAGCCGAAGCGGCCCAGGACGAAATCGAGCGGCTCCGCGCCGCGTTGGCCAACGCCGGAACGGACGCGCCACGCACGGCCCCCGACGCGCCCGACGCGCCCGAGTCGGACGCGCCGGCCAAACCGGCGCCGGGTCGAGGCGATAAGAAACGCGATTTCGGCGACGTCCTCGTCGAAGATGGCGTGGTGACACGCGAGCAGCTTCAGGAGGCGCTCGATGAGCAACGGCGATCGCCTCAGCGTCACATCGCCACCATCCTCGTGGAGAAACACCACATCAGCGAGGATATCGTTGCCCGGGCTCTGGCCACGGCCGCGGGCCTGCGCTTCGTCCGGTTGGTCGAGGAGAAGATCGATCCGGAGGCGGTCAAACTCCTGAGCGATCGCCTCGCCCGTCTCCACACCTGCATTCCGCTGAAAACAAAAGGCCGGAAGTGCATCCTGGCCATGGCCAATCCCATGGACCTCGTCGCCCTCGAGGATATCGAGCGTACCACGAATCTCGACGTCGAGCCCGTCGTCGCCACCCCCTCCGAGATCTCCGAAGCCGTCAACCGCCTTTACGGATCCGCCTAGCCCGCTGTTCCCTTGCCCGACGAGGACCGCCCGATCTGAAACGCGGCCACCGCGCACACGGCCGATGCCGCTCCGAAGAGCCAGAACGCCGTCGTCGGCCCATGGATTGCCCCGCGCAACTGAACAGCCACCGCAATGCCGAGATCGCGGAAGCAGAACACGTAGCCCATTACCGACGCGCGATCACTCGGCGTCGTGCGGTCCCCGATCCAACCGAACGCCGCCAGCGGTACCATGGCGAACTCAACGCCGATCAGGAACAGCGCCACCGCCAGTCCCACGGGATGGATCGTGCCGCAGGCCAGGATCATACCGGCTCCGCCCAAGGCAAAACCCCACATGAACGTGCGCCAGCGCCCGATCCGATCCGAAATCCGGCCGCCGAGGAAACCCGACGTAACCGCCGCCAGCGAAAAGAACGGCAGGATCACCTTCAGCCACGATACGCCGCACGACAACTCGATGTGCGTTTTGAACCCGTTCAAGAGCAATCCGTACGCCAGTCCGGCCGCCACCAAGAACGCCATGACCGCGCGACTCTCCCGACGCCCCATCAGCCGCAGGAACGTCCGCAGCTCCGGCTTCTCCCGAGGGTACTCGCGACGTGGCGATGCGAGCATCGCGATCACCGCCGTCAAGGCCGACAGCGCCGCGAACACAAACAACGACTCATAACCGTACCGCTCGTAGATGGCTGAGAGCATATACGCGCCGACGAACAACGCCAGCGTCACCGTACCGCGCACGATACCCGCCGACGTGGCATGCCGACCTGGCCCGGCCACATTCATCACCTGCACCAGCGAGCCTGTCCACAGCATTGGCGCCCCGAGACCCCATAGCACGCTCGCCAACAACAACACCGGATACGCCTCCGCCTTGAGCACGATCAGCGGAAACAACGCATACGCCGCCGCGCCATAGATCTTCGCCCGGTGCAGGCCGATAACATCGATGATGAACCCGATGAAGAACCGGAACACCACAAACGAGAAATACACCCCCGAGAGTACCAGCGACGCCTGCCCCTCCCCGAGACCCTTCGCGTCAACCAGATAGCCGACCACAAACGGCTGTGCCGCGCCCGCCCCCACAAACGCCAAGAAGAACCCCAGCGAGATCACCACCACATCTCGATTCCGCTGCCCCTCCAACGCACACCCTCCCTCGACGAGCCGCGCCGTGCAGCCCAACGCGCCGAAGGATAGCACAACCTAGAGATCCGCGCCCCGCAGTATCCGGCTACGCCAACGTGGGCGCGGCAGTTGGCGCACGATGATCGTGCGCCGATCCGGCCATTACGACCCCGCGCGCGCAGGGCTCAACGAGGTCCACACGGTCCCCCTGGCGCACGGTCCTCCCGCGCGCCTTGTCGTCTAGGCCTCTTGTCGTTTGTGGCCTTAGTCCCGGGCTTCTGCAAAGAACAGCAAGGAGTTTCGCGCGACGACATCCATGACCTGTTTGGTTGACGCGGCCATATTCGTCAATGTGTACGAACTCATTCTCGCGGGCGATGAAGCCCGCACCTGCTTTCTCCAGGTTGCCCTGTGACCATTCGCGCCCATTGAGGGCAATCTGGATGTGATCGGGAGACCAGGTGTGCAGGCGGACGTTCATGAATCCGTAACGCGGGTGGTCGAAGCAGGAATAGCGGTGCTTGCACTTCATCCACTCCTTGCGCGTTCTGGAATGGACAATGGGCTGGATGTCCCGGCACAGGACGCTTTCTGTTATGCTTGAAGGCCGAGGCGATAGGGCCATCGTGGGAGAGGGTTATCGCGGATGGATAAGATGAGAAACATCATCGGACTGCCGATTGCATTGGTGGCGTTGATGCTGACGGGATGCGCGCACCTGCCGGTGCCGAAGGCCGGTGGGGCGGTTACCGAGACGCTGCGGTTCTACCAAGGCGAGGATGTGGCCGACATCGAAGGCCTAACCTTCAACGGCGAGACGTTCAAGGCGGGCCAGGGGCGCACGTTCGCACGCAATGATGTCCAGGCGGTGCTATTTGCGCGGAAGGGCAACGCGGGCGCGGCGGCAGGCAAGGATGGCGGTGCGGACGAGCTGTCGCCGCTGGCTCAGAGCCTGCTCGACCGCGGCCAAGCGTTGGCGCAGGCCTATCCGGGCGTGGGCGGCGTGATCCTCGTGGACGACGGCGGCTTCGTCTATCGCGCGGACGGCACATCGACGTATCGCTATCATTTCGCAGGCCAGGTGCTGAAGGAGGAGATGCAGGCGTGGGCGCAGGTCTCCTACGGTTTCACGGAAGGCCGGAGCCGCGTGCGCGTCTTGTCGGCGCGCGCGGTGAATCCGGATGGGACAGTGCATGTATTGCCGCCGGACGCACTCGATGTCGGAAGCCCTTCCGAGGACATGGCGTTCTTCAATCCGAATCGCAAAGTGCTTTCGGGGGTGATTCCGGGTGTCGAGGTCGGCTCGATCGTGGAGTACGAATACGAGTTTGAGAACTACAATCCTGAGGACCCGCGTCTGTTCTCGCCGGGCTACTACTTCCAAGGTCGCGAGCCGGTCGTATTCTCGCGCGTAAGCGTTCGCCTGCCGAAGGATGTCCCATTCAACTACGTGACGCGCCGTTTCCCGGAGGGCCTCTCCGATGAGCCGGCGATCGAGGATCATGGCGGCGAGCGAACGTACACGTGGGTGGCCGAGAACATGCCGCCCATCGTGCCTGAGCCGCTTATGCCGCCCGAGCACGATGTCGTGCCGATGATGGACTCGTCCATCTTCAAGGACTTCAAGGAATCCTTCGCGCTCCTGGCCGAGCTTCAGAAGCCGCGTATGCAACTGACGCCCGAAATCCAGGCAAAGGTGGACGAGATCGCGGCCGGCGCGGCCACGATCGATGACAGGATCGCTGCCATCTACTACTGGGTGCAGGAGAACACGCGGTATATCTCGATCAAGGGCGGCCTCGGATCGGGCATGTCGGGCCACACCGCGGCGGAGACCTTCGAAAACCGTTACGGCGACTGCACGGACAAGGCCATCCTTTTCGGGACCATGTGCCAAGCCATCGGCGTCACCAGCTATCCCATCATTGTGACCACCAATGATGAGGGCACGGCGACGACGGAGATCCCCTCGTTCGGCGGCAACCACTGCATCAGCGAGGTCGTGGTCGGCGACCGCAACTTCTATCTCGACTCGACGGCGCAGAACTACCGCTATCCATATTTCCGCGCCGATGATCACGGGGTCTTCGCCATCAACGCCATCCGCGGGGATATCCGGCAGATTCCGGTGCCGCCGCCGTCGGACAACCAGCGGAAGTCGCACTTGGACGTGACGCTCGATGCGAACGGCGACGTCGTCGTGCGGACACGGAATGCCTACACCGGCAACATCGAGGCGGGCGTGCGCGGTTTCTGGAAACAGACGCGCGAGGACAACCGCGAGGCACGCATGGCCGACTATGTGAACTCGGTGAGTCCCGGCGCCGTACTCGAGGACTTCACGCTGTCGGATCTTGCGGACCTCCGCGTGCCCCTGACGATGAGTATCGACTATACGATCCCCCAGCACGCGATCCGGGCGAAGGATCTGATGTACCTCCGGTTGCCGACGCTCGATCAGGACTATGGCGAGGTTGCCCTCGAGTCGCGGCGGTATCCGATCGTGTACTACACGACGGAGGAGCAAATCCTCGAGATCGATCTCGCCTTGCCGCGGGGATTCCGCGCGAAGTGGATGCCGCCGCCGCTCGAGATCCGTACGCCGTATGTCGAATACGACGGGCGATATGAGAAGGCCGACGGCAAGATCCTTTTCCGGCAGACGTTCCGCCGACTCGAGCGGGTGGTGCCGGTCGAGGAGTACCCGGCCTATCGCGACGCGTTGCGGGCAATCGCCGAATTCAGCAAGAAGGAAATCTTTGTAATGGAGGAGAGCTGAGGAGATGACGCGACGGAGACTAACCGTATTCCTGGGCGTTCTAGTCGTTGCGTGGGGCCTGTGGGCGTCGGGCGACACGATCTTCTACCGCGAGGGTGAGCAGGAGCCGGGCCGATTGCTCGGCATGACGGCCACGGACGTCACCTTCGAGGGCGCTGCCGGCGTGAAGACGGTGGCCAAGGTCGACGTCACCCAGATCCAACTCCAGCGGGCGAGGCCGTTCGACGGCATCGATCGCGCCGACGCGATCACAGACCCGGATCTCAAGGCGTGCCTCGCCTCACAACCCTCCGCAGAGGACTTCCCGGCCGACGGTTCGGTGGTCTTGCTTGAGCGGCAGACCTACGATCTGACGGAAGCGGGGGTGGTCAGAGATACGACACGGCGCATCTGCAAGGTACTCCGGCAACGGGGTGAGGATATGGCCTCGAATAATGTGTGGTATTTCGAGGACACGGATTCGCCGAGTATCGATTTCGCCTTGACGGTTACGCCGGACGGCCGGGTGCTGCACCTCAGTGATAGCGCACTCAAGAATGAGTCTACCTTCGCGGAACTCCCGGATTACCGCCGCCTTGCCAGGTTCCGGTTTGCCTGTAAGGAGCCGAGGCCGGGCAGCCTGCTGGACGTTCAGTACACGGTGCTGCGCAAGCCCACGGATCCCCTCGAGGCCTTCTACGCGTGCGAGTCATTTCAGGGCAGCGAACCGATCCTCCGCAAAGCCATCATCGTGCTGGTTCGCGAAGGCGAGGAGGGCCGCGTCGCAGCGCACCTGCGCGGGCCGCTGGTGGTGGATTCGGCCCGCGAAGTGCATGACGGCGTGGTCAGGCTGACCTGGACGCTGCGCGGGCCGCAGCCGGGCATTGTGCCTGAGCCTGCGATGCCGCCAGCGCAGGCGTTTGTGCCCATGCTGTCGCTGGCCGAGTCCACGGACTGGGAGGCCATTGGTCGGACGTACGCCGATGCCCTTGCCTCCTTGCCGCCGCTGCCGCCGGCGTTGGCCGAGCAGGCCATCGCGCTGGATTCGGCAGGCGGCGCGAGCGCCATCCACGATTTCGTGGCGCGGAACGTCCGTACAGTCTCCGTGCCACACCTCTACGCGCGGATGACGCCACATGCGCCCGAGGATACCCTTCGCCGTGGACTCGCCAATGAGTTGGATAAGAACTTCCTCTATTTCAGTCTGCTGAAGGCGGCGTCGATTCCGTCGGCGTTCGCACTGGTGCGTTCGCGCAACGCCGGGCCGCTGGACGACGCCGTGCCGTCGGTGCGCTGGTTCGACGCCTCGGCAGTGTATGTCGCGTCGGACGACGTATACACCACGGCAGTGAGCGACGAGTTGCCCTTTGCCGTCCTGCCGGGCGTGATGCATGGGGCGCCGGCCCTCCGAATCGATGCCGGCGGCGGGTTGCTGACGCTAACGCAGAGCCCATCGCCCGAGACGGAAGTCGAGATGACGCGGTTCGACGCGGCCGTCGACGACGACGGGAATCTCGAGTTGTCCGTGACGTACGAAGCCTCGGGTAACGCGGCCACGTGGATGCGCGGCCTCAAAGACGCCGATGCGCAAGCCCTCAGAAATACGCTCGAGCAGATCGCGGCGTCGCTGCATCCCAGGGCGCGACTTGGGGAATACTCGACGAGCGATCTGGCGGATCTCGGCACGGGTCCCGAGATCACGGTGCGGTGTTCGGTACCGGGCTACGCCGTGAAGGCGGGTGAGTCGTTGATGATGTTTGATGTGCCTACGCTGGCCTATGCGGCGAGCGATGTGGGCCGGCCGACGCGCGAACACGACCTGTTTTGGAATAGCGTGGCGCGCGATTCGACGCGAGGCGCGATCCGTCTGCCGGAAGGGTTTCACGTGCACTCGATGCCCGAATCGGTTCAGTTCGAGAGTGCGGTGGTGGCCTACGTGGCGCAGGTGAAGGCCGATGAGGGCGCCGTGTTCTTCGAGGATGCCTACACGCTGCGTGTCCACGAAGCGCCGGCCTCGGCCTACGGCGAGTTGAAGGCGTGCAAAGAACTCCGCGCGAAGCTGCCGAGGCAGCGCGTGATCCTGACGCGCTAGGCGGGAGACGGCCATGGTTATTCCGCGCAAGGCGGTCCAAGCGATTCCGGTGGTCTTCGTCCTCCTCGTATTGATCGTGGCCGGCATCCTCTGGCTCAAGCGGGGCGACGCCGACACGCGGGCCCTGCGCGCCATGGTTCGTCTAGGCATCGAGGCCATCGAGACCAAGAACGCAACCGCGTGTCTCTCTTTCATTCATCCCACCTACACGGATAGTCTGGGTAACGACTATGCCTCCATCGAGAGAGAGGCCCGGCGCAACTTCGGCTACGTCTCCGATATCCGGGTGAAGATCCGGAATCTCGAAATCGAGGCCGAGCGCGGCGTCGGCACTGTGGCCTTCGACATGCGCCTAACGGCCAAGGTGGATGATGGCATGGGCGGCAGAGTGCCGGTGTCCGGCGTGACCAACACGCGCGGTCCCCTGGGCGCACCGTGGGAGGGCATCGCGTTGCGATGCATCAAGCGCGAGGGCATGTGGCAAGTCACCCAACTCACGATCCGCGAGGCGGGGCCGTGAGGCCGCATTGACCCCCGCAACGCCGCGTATCTCGGAGCATCCCTGCACGACGTGGCGCCGGCGCTCGGCACGATGCCGGCGCGCGACTGCGTGCCCTCGGATGGCGATACGGTTGAGTCGCACGTGGAGCGCGGCGCGGCGGGCTGAGCGCGCGCGGTGGTTGAGTCTCCGTGCGACCATCGCTATCATGCGCAAGGCGCGCGGAATTCGCCGGATCAATGAGGCTCTGGAGGGAAAGACATGCGAACGGCGGTGATGGTAGTTGTGGCACTCGTGGGGGCGTGGTGCGCGCCGGCCGACGAACCGACCTGGATCGAAATCGCGGGCGTGACATATGGCGCGCGGCCGGATGATCGTGGGCCCATCGGCGGCGGCGAAGGCTATGCGGCCATTCTTACGGAAGGCGACTACACGGCCGACACCGTCGAGACACTCGTCGAAGCCCTGTCCAAGGCGACCGCTGGCCAGGTCGTGTTCATTCCCGGCGACACGGAGATCGATCTCACGACGCTCGTCTATATCGATCAACTCGTGGTCGAGGTGCCCGAAGGCGTCACGCTGGCGGGCAATCGCGGCCATGAGGGGTCGCCGGGCGCGCTGCTGTACAGCGACGCCCTCGAGACGCGCGTCATGATTCGCGCGAAGGGTCCGGCCGTGCGCGTCACTGGCCTTCGTATCCGAGGCCCGAATCCGAAACGCTACCTCGACCACCACCAACGCGCCTTCGGCGAAGGTGGTGGCGGCCATGCTTACTACTACAAGTTCCCGACACAAAACGGCATCCTGAGCGAACACGGCCACCTCGAGGTGGACAACTGCGACATCTCCGGCTTCGGCCATGCCGGCATCTACCTGGTGCAAGGCGAAGGCCACCGCATTCATCACAATGCCATTCATCACTGCCAGTACAACGGCCTTGGATACGGCGTGTCACACGACACGGCGGCGTCGGTGATCGAATGCAACCTCTTTGACTGGAACCGCCACTCGATTGCCGGAACGGGTCGCCCCGGCTGTAACTACCTCGCGCGAAACAACGTCGAGCTGGGCACGTCGCTCAGCCACTGCTTCGACATGCACGGCGGCCGCGACCGCAAAGACGGCACCGACATCGCCGGCTCGAGGATCGAGATCTCCAACAACACGTTCCGCGCGCCTCAAACGCCCATCGTCATTCGCGGCGTTCCCGAGGAGTCGTGCGAGGTGCATCGCAACTGGTGTCCGAAGCACGAGGGCCCGGAGCAGGCCGTAAATGCCTCGGACAGAACCAACGTCTCGGACAATGTGTACGGCTCGAGTCCGACGGAAGCGAAGTGATCCGACGGTACGGATTGCGCGAGATCTTGCATGCGCATACGCAAGTGGAGTACACCGTGGAGGGCCGAGACGATTGGACGCCGAGGCCGGTGGATAAGTCTGGGGAAACGCATATGAAAAAGGCACTCTCTTCATCCGGCGCGTCGATCTCGCGACGTGCGTTCTTGAATCGGGCCGCAGCGGCAACGGCGTTTAGCATTGTCCCTTCTCATGTGTTGGCGCAAACGGCCGGTACGCCGCCCAGTGAGAGAACCACACTGGCCTGCATTGGCACCGGCGGGCAAGGCCTGCAAAATGTCGCCAGCTTTCTCGAGTTTCCGGAAGTGCAAATCGTGGCCGTGTGCGACGTCAACCGCGAGAGCGACGACTATCTCTCGTGGAACTGGACGCAAGGCCGTGAAAAGCGGCCGGCCGGGCGCGAGCCGGCGCGGCGCTTGGTCGATGAGAAGTATGCCGAGGCCAAGACCGACGGCAGCTACAAGGGCTGTCGGGCCTACACGGACTACCGCGAACTGATCGAGAAGGAAGAGGTCGACGCCGTCATGGTGGCGACGCCGGATCATACGCACGCCGTGATCACGATGGCTGCGCTCAAGCGTGGGATGCACGTGTATTGCGAGAAGCCGCTCACCTATTCGGTGCGCGAGGCGCGGCAGGTGGCCGAGGCCGCACGCGAGGCGGGCGTCGCTACGCAGCTCGGCAACCAGGGCCAAGCCTCGCCGGAGTCGCGCGTGACCTGTGAGCTGATCGGGGATGGCGCCATCGGCGGCGTGCACGAGGTGCATGTGTGGTCGCCGGCGCGGTTCTGGCACTGGCCCGATTGTCCCGGCCGGCCCACGGACACGCCGCCGGTGCCGGATGGCCTGGATTGGGACCTCTGGCTCGGCCCGGCGCCCGAGCGGCCGTATCATCCCGAGTACTGCCCGTGGACGTGGCGGAACTGGTGGGACTTCGGCACGGGGCTGCTGGGCGACCTCGGCTGTCACAAGCTGTCGACGGTGTTCAAGGCGTTAAAACTGGGCTATCCGACGAGCGTCGAGGCTAGCTGCACCGCGATGAATCCGGAGACCTATCCCCTCGGTGTTATCGCTCGATATGAGTTTCCTGCACGCGGTGACATGCCCCCGGTCACGCTCACGTGGTACGACGGTGGGCTGAAACCGCCTCGGCCGAAAGAACTCGAGCCGGGCCGCTCAATGGGCGATGTCATCTACATCGGCGACAAGGGAACGATGCTCGGCCATCGTATCATTCCCGAATCGAAGATGCAGGAATACGGCAAACCGCAGCACACGCTCGAGCCATCCGTCGGCCATCACAAGGAGTTCGTGGATGCGTGCCGTGGCGGCGCGCCGGCGGGGGCCAATTTCGCGGATCACGCGGGAATCTTGACGGAGACGTGCATGCTCGGCAATGTCGCGCTGCGCGCCGGCACGAAGCTGGAGTGGGACGGCCCCAACTTCAGGATCACGAACGACGAGAACGCCAACGCGCTTCTTCATCGCGAGTATCGGCAAGGCTGGTCGCTGTGAAACGACCTACTCGATGGTGTAGCTGAAGAGCTGGGCGTTGGTCAGGTGAAATCGGAGCTGGATAGACTGACCCTCCGGCAGGGCGTCCGTGCTTTGCCAGCGGACTGCGTGTCTCAGGTGGTCGCCGTTCACGCGCACGCATTGCTCGACGCTATAGCTCGGTAGCGCGGCACCCTGGTCGTCGAGGACGGCCACAGCCAGATCGCCACCCGAGACGTCGGCATTGACGTGGACGCGACGGCCCGGACACGCGAACGCGCGCGTCTGGACTTCGCCGACGCCCTCGGCGTCCAGGGACACGAACCGGTCCCGCGTCCAGGCCGCGCGTGCCACGGTGATCCGCTTCTTCGGGATATAGCCGCCGTGGGTCGTCGGGATGGCCGTGGAGTAGAGCCCGATCTCGTCGCCCACGACAGTCGGCTGGTTTGCCACGCCGAGGATGCAGCCGGCGTCTCCTCGGCGGACGCCGCATCCTGCGCGCCGGCCGTTGCGCCGACCACGTAGGCGAGCGCCGTTACAGCGAGAACTCCGCCAATGGTTGTTGTGAAGAGGTGCGTCATGGACTGTCATCCATCCGGTTCCGAGTTCTTGAAAAGTGCATAGGTATTCTACCCCAGTTATCCTAGGTTCGGGTCGGCGCGCGGCCAAACGCGTTGATTGCCCCTTCCGTCGCGCCCATAATGACGTGCAAGTCCCACACCATAGTTTGCAGCGCACCCGTGAGTGAACTCGGGAGGGGAGGCACCGCGATGTCAAGGATAGTGCCGGCGGTAATGAGCGCGATGTTGGTTTCCGTGGCCGCAATCGCCGATGAGATACCTGAAGCCATCGCGCACTACCTATTCGACGAAGGAACCGGCGAGACGCTCCTGGATCGGAGCGGCCATAACCTTCGCGGCACGATCATCGGTGCTGCGTGGGCAACGGAATCGGGCAAGCCGGTGCTGCGGTTCGACGGCCACGGCGACTACGTCGACTTCGGCGATAACCGGGCGCTCAAGCGCGCGGGAGACCTGACGATCCTGGCCTGGGTCCACCTCGATGCGTCTCCCTATCCCGACGGCATGACCAACTGGACCATCGTCGACTGTGAGGAGTACCGCCGCGAGGGGTTCATCCTGCGCATCGACGGGGCGGCAAGCCGGCTCATGTATCGCGTAAGCCAGGCAGGCGCCGAGCAGGCCGGATTCGGAAAGGTGACGCTCGATAATCACGAGACCTACTTCCTGGGCCTTGTCCAGCGAGAAGGTACGGCCACGCTCTTCGTGGACGGCGTGCCGGACGTGCAGTTCGGCGTGAAGGATCCCGAGTTCGGCGCCGTGCCGTTCAAGATCAGCTCGACGGACCAGTCCTTCGCCGGCGCCATATTCGAGGTATCGATCGTTGGCCGCGCCTTGTCGAACGACGAGGTCGCGTCCGAATATTGGCGCGGCGCGGAAGCCCACGGCAAGGATGTCTCGCAACGAGGGCAACTGAAGATCTCGCCGTTCATCTATGAAGCCGACGGCCAGGCTATCGCCGAGGTCGATTTCTTCGGTGTGCTCCCGCTGGGCGAGGGTGAGACGGCGCGCGTAGCGTTGGCGCGCCGCGACGGCGCCGTCCTCGAATCCACGGACGTGCTTGCCATTCCCGAGAACGGCAAGCGCGATTTCTTGTTTTCGTTGGCGGCTGTCGAGAAGGGTGACTACGAACTGCGCGCCACGGTAGACGGCCCCGCGCGCGCGATCCAGGCGGCCGCCCCGTTCCGATATCCCGCCGAGGCCCCGGCCGCCCCTTCTCCTCGCGCCGTGCCTATTGAGCCGATACCTGCATCGCCGCCTCCGTTGCCGTATGGCGTCGGAGTGACCGAGGGTGGCGCGATGCTAATCACGATCCGTGGACAGACCTTCTCTGTGGAATCGAGGTTTTCGTTTCCACACGGCGGTTACAACGCGTTCGCCTGTTCGGATCCGACTGAAGGCGAGGGAGAAGCCGGTTGGCATGTGGCGCACGATCATCCTACCGCCTCGACCTGGGAAGTGGATGCCGCCGGCGCGTATTACCGCATCTCGCGCCGTGTCCGCACGGAATCCGGCAGGATCGTCGTATCCGACACGATCTCCAATCTGTCTCCGGACCCCGTCGGCATCATCATCCGCCACCGGCTGGCTACCGGCGGTTCCCGATTTCCTCGCGCGTTCTTGGCGGGCGGGGAAGCTACATCGCCGGTATCGGATTGCGCGCTCAAGACTTGCCCGACGATCCTTGCCAGCGATACGCACCTGGGCCTGGCGCTCGTACCGCTGGACGATGTGTTCATCGTGCAGTCGCGCGGCGCCTTCGATGGCGAAGGTATCGAGCTGGCGTCCAACGAGTTCGCTCTCGATGCGGGTGCTTCATACACGCTCGAATGGGCCGTCTATGTCAACGCTACGGGCGATTACTACGATCTGATCAATGCCGTGCGGCGAGATGAAGGGCGCAATGGCGTCACGGTGGAAGGCGCACTGTCCTGCCTGCCCGAAACGCAGCGCCGCCGAGACGCCTCGCTGGTGCCTGGGCCCGAGTACTTCGCCGCGAGAAGCGTGCGCTACGCGACGGTGAGCTGCTTGTCCTGGTGTGCCGACGATCCCACCATCTCAATCGAGGGAATCGAGTTCGTCGAGTATCCGAAAGAGCGCGCGCTCATCCGGGCCATGATGACGGCCCTCGCCGAAAGGCAGCCCGAGGTGTACGGCATGTTTCACGTCGCGCAGCAACTGTACGCGACGAACCGGCCCAACGCGCTCTTTCCCGATTCGCGCGTCATCGATGCCGACGGGAACCACGCCGTGTATCCCTACGACTATGCCGCCGGAACGTACTTCTCGCCCGAACGTTACGGGGACAACTGGCGCTGGTGGATCTACTATCCGACGCTGGACAACAGCTTCGGCAAGGCCTTGCTCGAGAGCGTGGACGTCATGATGGACGACCTGGGATGCCGCGGCGTGTTTGTGGACGGATTCTCGTGGGGATATGGCGGCGAGTATACCTATGATCGGTGGGACGGCCACACGGCCGAGATCGACGCCGATACGAAAACGATCGTCCGAAAGAAGGGATCGGTCATCCTGTTGACTCAGGACGCCATGCTCGCCTATTGCCGGAAAGTCTGGGAGAAGAACGGCGTGGTGATCGCGAACAATTTCACGCCGACGCGCACCATGAGCGCCCTGCCGCTGATCGTTGACAAGGAGATCAGCGAGGGTCCCTACGTCCATCTCGCGCCCACGCCGATCGCGATGGGCAATCCCGGCGCGATTCGGAGCGAGCAGGACGTGTACCGCGACGTACTCTGCAAGCTCCGGGCGGGCAATCTGTACTTCTACTACGGCGAGCCGGCCACGCTCACGTACGAGTCTGTGCCGAAGCGGATGTATCCCATCACCGTGCAGGAGATTCACGCCGGCTACATCAAGGGGGCCGAGCGGCTCATCACACTGCACAGCGGCGTGTACGGGTGGCAGGCCAGCCGCGACCTGCACCTCGCGTATCGCTACGACGCGCGCGGCCATGCCGTCCCGGCCGGGTTCGTGACGGCGGTCGATGCAACATCCGTGCGAACACGCATCGACTTGGGCGAGGACGAAACGGCCATCCTCGTCCGGATTCCCGTCACGGTGCGGTGCGCGGCGCCCATCCACGTGATCGTCGAGTCCTATGACGAGCGCGGCGTGCAGATGAGCCTAAATGGAGAAGGAACCGTCGAGGCGATTGCGCCTGACGGTTCCTGTCACACCTTCGAGCTACACGGCCAACGCCGAATCACCGTGCCGCCGGCCACGTGACCGCGGCTCGGCCATTGGCGTCATTGCGGCGTCGGGACGTTGAGTTCGTTGATCAACTGCTCGGCGTTGAGACCGACGAGTTCGATCTTGGGATCATGAATGAGCTTCTCGAACCTGTAGCTGAACTTCTTCGGCGCACCGGCGTGCAGTTGGATGCCGATGAGGCCTTCGCGCTCGTTCTCGCTCGATAGATCAAGGCAAGCCACGCCGAGCTGGCCGTTGATGGCCGTCCAGATGGCCGGGCCGACCACCAGGATCTCGTAGCGGTTCCAGTCCTCCGGCTTGACGGCCGCCTCGGCCCGATCATTCCAATCGAGTTTGCCGCGGCCGCCTTGGTCGTAGATGCGGCCCCAGACGTCCTGGCCGATGTCAGCCTGGTTGCCGAAGGCGTCGTTGTTGTCGCCGCGCATCTCCGAGCGGAACTGAACGCCGGAGTTACCGGTGTTCGGCTCGAGCTTCACGCTCACGCAGAGGTAGAAATCACGCACCGTGGGAGACGCCCATAGGTATTCCGTGCGATCGAGCGGCGTCTCGTTTTGGCCGACGAGGGCGCCATCCTCGACGCGCCAGCGATCCGACGTGGCCACCCAACCGGTGAGGTCCTGGCCGTTGAAGAGACTAGCATCCTCGCGGGCGTTGGCGCCGAGGGCGTTGGCGATCGTCACGGCGGCCTGGAGGGCCTCGGCCTTGACCGCCTCATCGGTCGATTGCGCAAGAACCGCGCCCATGGCGTCGGCATCCGGCACCTGCGCGAGGCCGCTCAGCACGGCCTTTTTCTCGTCGGCGGTGGCCGTGCTATCCATCAACTGCGAGTACGTGCCGACGAGATCCGCGCTCTCGGCGGCGCTGTGCTTAAGCAACCGCACGGCGCCGCGCAACGCCAGCACTTTCACCTTCTGGTCGCCGGAGGACTTCACGAGTTCCATGAGCGCCGGCACGGCATCCGGCGTCGGCCATTCGCACAACGCCCGCGTGGCGGTGTCCTTGACCGGTCCTTCACCGGTCGCGGCAATGGCGAGCACGGCCTCGAGCGCCTTCGGACTGCCAGCCGTGCGCAAGAGGCGGATCAGAGATGTCTTGGCCTCGGGGGAGGCATTTCCCAGGGCGGCACACAGCGCATCCACGATGGCCGGAGGCGCGGAGGTCGTCGTCAAGGTGAGTGTCTGGTTTTCCGGTACGGCATCGCTCCGCGCGCGGCCGTTCTCCGTGAAGTCGACGCGCAACTGCTTGACGATGTCGGGGGCGGGATCCCCGAAGTTCGCGTTGCTTGCGCCGACGGTCATCGCGCCGGACGCTACCATTTGGATGACCTTCTCGGTGACATCGGCCGACGGGCCGTCCGGTAGTGCGCCGTACACGGCCTTCTGGACCACGATGTTCCCGCTTGGCGTCCGCGCCTGGCGCTCGGACAGGGCCTCGATGGCCTTTTCGGCGGCCTGCATCTCGGCGTCCGATTTCGCCTTCACCAACAGCGCGAGCAGCACGGGCATCTCGTTGAGGCTGGCATACGGCTTCACGGCCTCGAGCGCGGCCACACGCACGCTCTCATCGCTGTCGCCATCCGCCGCTTTCATGAGGGGGCCCACCGGCGCGCGGAGGCCGCCCTGGCGGATCAAGTCGATGGCCACCTTCCGGACGCCGACGTCTTTGTTGGCGAGCATGGCTGTCAAGGCCGCGTCGGCATCGCGGCCAGGGAAATAGCTCAAGCCGTTCTTGGCGGCCTCGGCCAACGCGCTTTGATCGGAGGCGGCGAGTTCTTCCATCAGTTCGAGCGCCGGGGCATAACCGGCACGCACGAGGGCGTTCACCGCGGCCACGCGGACCTCGATGGCTCCTTCCTTGGCCTGGGCCATCAGGGCCGGTCCGGCAGTCTCGCCGCCGCGCTGGCCCAGTACCTGGATGAGACCAATCTTCTTCTCGTCCGGCAAGTTCGCCAGCTCGGCCGCCAGCGCGGCCGTGACGGCTTCGCTTGCCTCGAGTTCGCGCGCCACGCGAAGTGCGCCGATCCACAAGGCTCCGTCCTCGCTGCCAAGTGCCTCGATCAGCAACGGCACGCCGCTCTCGCCACCGCGCGCCAGCACCGCACCCCGCACGGCACCGGTACGGACTTGCTCCGGTGCGTTGGCCACCGCCCGCAACTGGTCGTACATCGCCGCCGCCGTCTCGGATTGACCTTGCGCGAGCGCCGCCTCGGCGCAATCGAACAGGCCGTCACAAAAGGCCCACAGCGTACGCGTTGGCAGATCAGGCTTCGCGAGGGCATCCGCAAGTGCCTTCGCGGCTTCAGGTGTTCCAAGCCGGCCGAGGGCGCCGGCACTCGCCTGCGACACTTCCGCGTCGGCATCGGACAGCAGCGCGATCAATGCCGGCTGGGCCTGCATATCCTCGCGCATTCCGAGCGAATGGATGACGCCCACCTTGAGTTTGCCGCTGGTCTTGGCCAGGGCATCGCGCAAAGCGTCGCCGGCCTCCGTGCACGGCATGGGCTCAAGAGCGTAGCGCGCCATGTGCGAGAATTTCTCGTCGAGCAGCAGCGCCGCCAACGTCGGTACCGTCTCAGGGCCGCCTTGCCGTGCCAAGGCGCGAAGCGCCGCCATCTTCTCGATGTCCGGCGCGCCGGATTCCAACACGGCGACCGGATCGGTTGCCTGGGCCAACACCGGAACGACGGCGGCCAGGATCAGAACAAGCGTCAACATAAGGTTCCGCATGATCTCACGTTCTCCTTTCGAGTCGGGCTCTAGAGTACCCAAGGTTCCCGCTGGGCGCGTGAGCGCAGGCGGTTCGCTTCCTCGTCATTGACAAATTCCTCTTTTACCGGATCGAACTCGAGATCGCGTTCGAGCCACATGCAGATGTTGGCCGCGTGAACCGTGCACATCGAGTGGTGCATCACGGACGGATTCGCCACGGTCTCTTCGCGCGACTTGACGCAGTCAAGGAAGTTTCGCATGTGATCAAGCGAACGCCCGGTCCGCGCGACGTACTCGCCTATGACCTCCTTGAACTCGGCGAGGATATCCGGCGAGGACGCCTCCGTCATCGAGTACCCATCGGCCGAGCCGATCCAGCCGCGCTCGCCGTCGAAGCGTTCGCCGCAGGAGCCGTGCCAGTAGACATCGCCGCGCGAGAAGATCAGCTTCTGCCCATTGGCGAAGGTGCACACCATGCCGTCGCCCGAGTCGTTGTCAACATAGGAGTAATGAACCGGCGACCGGTCGCCGGCGTCGAGACCGGCTTGGGCTTGGGCGAAGGTGTGCGCGCCCCATTCGCCGATGCAACTCGTGTGGAAATCGTAGTAGTTGCGCCAGCCGCCGCTCACGTACTCCCGGTTGAAGGGGCGCCACGGACACGGCCCCAGCCAGATATCCCAATCGATTTCGTCCTTGGGCGGTTCCGGCTGGGCCGGTTTCCAATCGTGCGACATCTTCGCGGCGTCCCACGGCGCAATGTGTGCATAGGCCTTGTCAACTTTGCCCAGGCGGCCCGTCCGCGCCATCTCAATAGCGAACACGTGGTTGGGTTCGCTCAAACGCTGCGTGCCGGTTTGGTATACGCGGCCGTACCGTTTCGCCGTCTCGACGACGAGCCGGCCCTCCGCGATGGTCATGCACGACGGCTTCTCGGTATAGACGTCCTTGCCGGCCCGCATCGCGAGGATCGACGCCGGGGCGTGCCAATGATCGCCGGTGGCAATCAGCACCGCGTCGATGTCCGGACGATCGACGAGAAACTCGCGAAGGTCCCGATACATCGCGCAGTCCTTGTTGCCGTAGAGGTTATCCGTGAATTCCTTGACCGCCTCGCGCTGCTGTTTCCACAGATCGCAGATGGCCAGGAACTGTACGTCCTTGTTACCGGTGATCCAGCGGAGATCGTGGAAACCGCGGCCGTGAATGCCGATGCCGCCCACCGTAATGCGCTCCGACGGCGCCACCGCGCCGCCCTTGCCCAAGACGGACGCGGGCACAATGTACGGCGCAGCCACAGCGGCGGCCGCCTTCGTTAAGAAACTTCGACGAGAAACCTTCACACTCATGCGTATTCCCTCCTGGTGCTGTCCTCCGACTCGATTGTGTGGGGGCGTTGGATTCGAGCCGGTATTCCGCACATTGTGGCGCGGAAGGGGCGCGCGGTTCAACGAAGAAAAGCGGCCCTTGGGTGTCTATCCCGCGTGAACTCAACGTAGGCTCTTCAGCGGGCGCTGCGGAGGGCGTCTCCAAAGCGCGATGCTGAAAGGATATAAGGGACCTCGAGGGCCAAAACGACAATCACCGGACGGGCAAAGTCCTTGTGGTCATTTGGGTCCCTTCGCATCGGCCAGACACGTTCATCGCCCACGTGCTGGCTCACGTTCGTCGCCCGCGCCATGGGTGACCCGGCCGCCGAGCATACACACCAGAAACGCGAGCGACGAGGCGAGGAGGACCGTATAGGTCCATGGCACGGGCTTGGAGAAGGCCCATTCACAGATGCTCGTTGTGGCGAAGCCCGTGATCAACGCGGCGATGATACCGGCCGCCTTCAGGCGCCGGGGGAAGAAGGTGAACACCGTGACGATGCCGATCAGCCCGCCGTTGACGTAGTTCATCGAGCCCATGCAGAGCGCGAGGAAATCCGAATGGCGCGTCGAGATCGTCGTGAAGAGCAGCGCGAATCCGATCATGATGAGCATCGATAACGCCGACCAGAACCGCCCGACTCTGGTCGAGTGCATGAGCGACTTCCAGATGGCGCCCGTCGAATGGATGGTGGAATCCAGCGACGACATGGCCGCCGCGCTCAACAGCACCAAGAACAGGCCCTTCACGAGGGGCAGATCCGCCCGGATGATGAAATCGGCCAGCGGCGATTTCGCATCCAGATCCGTGATGGGCACGAACCGGAGCAGGTAACCCACCGACAGGTAGAGGCTTATCATGAACGCGGCCACAAACCCGGACAGGATCAGCGAGCGCTGGGCGCTGCGGAAATCCTTCGTCGCGAGAATCCGCAGCAGCAGGTCCTGGTCGGCGCCATGCGACCCTATGGACAACACCGCGCCTCCGAGGAACAGGATCGGCGTGAAGGTGTAATCGGTGGGTCGCCAATTCGTGAATTCCGGCACCGGCATGCCGCCGGCAGGTAGGTAGCGTGTCAAAAAGAGGAGCAGGAACGCCCCGACGCTGACGATCAGCGCGCTCTGAATCTGATCCATCAGTACCACCGCCCGCAGGCCCCCGGTGAGGCTGTAGGCGCCCGCGAACACGGCCACGATGAGAATCCACAGCCACGTGGGCCCGCCCAGGATCTGGTGCAGCGCGTACCCGCCGATGAAATACCGCGTGCCGCCCGAGATGTACTTGGCCAGGAGATACGTGCCTTCCAACACGCGATGATGCCCGCTCATGGTCTGGTAGATGGTCAGTCGCGACGATTCGTACAGCGCGCGAAGGTAGAAGAGCGATACGATGGTGCGGCCTACGATGTACCCCAGCAGCAGCCACACGAGCACGTAGCCGCCCTTCATCCCCGCTGCCGGGAAGACCACCGTCGTGGCTACCGAGGTCTCCGTGGACACCACCGACATCAACGCGGGAATGGTTCCCAACTGGCGTTTGGCGAAGAAATAGTCCGCGTCATCGCCGCGGCTTCGCACGGAAAACGTCACGCCGACGATGCATCCGAGGTAGAGCACAAAGGGCGTCAGGAAGATGATGGTGTCCAGCATGCGCGCATAGTACCAACGCCGGATTGCGCGTACAAGGGACGCTATCGCACAACAGCGTTGAGAAGGGAACACTACCCCGAGGCGCGTTCCAGCGTATCGTGGGCGTCTTGGAGCGAGGGGAGCGTTGGGATGGCGAACGGGTTGCGTTTGCAGCCGGATTCGCGGCGGAATCCCCCGAGCGCTCAAGGCATGCCTCGTCGCATGCCTCAAGTCGGTTCCTTCGCCGCGTCGTGGTTGTGATAGCATCTGGAATCCGGAACAGGGCACATGGGAGTTCGTGCAATGGGATCTCTAAATCGGACGACAACGCTCCTCCTCGTTTTAGGTGCGAGTTTCACTCTCGCGGGCTGCCCACAAGGGCCCGGCTGGCAGACTCCGGCGAGTATTCCGACGGAAGTGGTTTCGGCGGTCAATGATGCCATTCTCCCCATGATCCGTAGCGGCCAAGGCGTCGGGATCGTCGTCGGCCTCATAGACAATGGCCAGCGCTATGAGCTTGGTTACGGGTCGACATCTCGTCTCCTCGGAGAGTGTCCTACGGGGAAGACCGTCTTCGAAATCGGCTCCATCACGAAGGTGTTCACGAGTGTCTTGCTGGCCCAAACAGTGAATCAAGGCGGGCTTGCCCTTGCGGAGCCCGTGCAACCGCATTTGTCCGAAGGCGTGACGCTGCCCAGTTTCGAAGGCCGCGAGATCACCTTTCTCGACTTGGCGACACATACCTCGGGCCTGCCTGGAATCCCTGACGATTTGGCGTCGGCGCCGGGGTATTGCGTGCTCAATCCCTATGCGCATTACACCGTCGAGAGCCTGTATGCCTTTCTGTCCCGATACGAACTGGCGCGCGCGCCGGGCGTCCAATACGAGTATTCCAACCTGGGATTCGGCCTTCTCGGGAACGTCCTGGCCTCGAAGGCCGGAACCAGCTATGAGGAACTTGTGAGAAGCCGGATCTGCGAACCGCTGAGTTTGGGCGACACAAGCATCTCGCTGTCGGATGACCAGCGGCGGCGCTTGGCCAAAGGCTACTCAACCTTCCTATCCCTGGGAGGCAGGTCTCTCGTGATGGGCACGCCCACCTGGGACTTGCCCGCGTTCGAGGGCGCAGGGGCCTTACGTTCCACGCTGGACGACATGTGCTCCTTCGCTGAGGCCTGCATGGCCTTGGTCGACACGCCCCTGGAGGATGCCATCGCGTTGAGCGTGGAGCCCAGGTTCACCGTCAACGAGTTCTTGAGCGTCGGCCTGGGTTGGCACCTCTTGGATCCCGGCGACGGCGGCGAACCGGTGGTGTGGCACAACGGCGGCACCGGCGGCTACACAAGTTTCATGGGCTTGCTTCCTGCCCGGAAGACCGCCGTCATCGTGCTGAACAACACCGACGCAGGTCCCGACCTGGCCGCGCTGCGCATTCTCGGGCAACTCGCAGGCCGCGACTTCGTTGGTCCATCGCCCGCATAACACGTATTCCCCACACTCAGGAAGACCATCACCCCGAGGCGCGTTCCAGCGTATCGCGGGCTTCTTGAAGAGAAGGGAGGGACATTTGGATGGCGAACTGGTTGAGTTTGGGGCCGAATTCGCGGCGGAGTCCGTCGAGTTCGTCGGGAGCGACGCCGCCTGCCAGGAAAATCTTCTTGCCGGCGTCGATGGTCTTGTGAAAGTACGGCCACCAGCGCCGGTGCCCCGGCAGTTCGACGCCATCGCCGGGCGTCCACTGGAGCATGTTGAGTCGGGGCAGAGACAGCAGATGATCGTGGTGCCGTAATGCCGCCGGGCCATCCCAATGGTACATGGAATAGTCCACGCGCTCGGTCATTTCGCGCAAGATGGGCACCATGAACTCGTCGAACATGGACGGCGAGATCATGGCGGAGAAGTCGCACTGAAGCTTGGTCATCCGGCCCGGCGCCCACATCCAGAACACGCTGCCGCCGACCTCGTCGCGGAACTGGGCGTAGAGCGGGTCGTAGTAGTCGAAGTAGCGGTCCGTGATGGGGCGGAGACAGGCATGGACCCAATCCGGGCGCTCGACGAGATCGGTCAGGAGTTCCTCCGTGCCGCGCATGGCGGCGAGGGTATCGAGGCCCTCAATCAAGTCGGGAAACTCGACCAGGAACTTGCCGGGGGCCATCCGAAGCATCTCGCGTCCCAGGCGGAGCGTGAATTGCCAGTAGAAGTTGTCCTCGTCGACTTCGAACCGGGCCTCGTCAGGCGACGCCATGCAGGGCGCGCACCACACCGTGCCGGGCATCTCGATCCCTTTGCAGCCCAGGTAGAGGGCAAGGCAGTTCGGCGCGAGGTCCGGCGCGACCGTGGGCACCGCCTCGCCGAGGTAATGCGTGTTGACGCATCGGCGCGCGGCAAGGTTCACCCGGTACTCGAAGTTGCTCGTCGAGTAGTGGGTCACCCACCCGCGCGGTTCCGGCATGCACGGGACTTCCTCGAGTGGCTTCTCGCGCGGCACCGTGAGTAGCAAGACGGGGCGGCCGATATCCTCCCCGTTCCACCACGCTGCGAGCCGTGCGCGCACGTCGTCCATGTCATCGCGATAGAAGAGTCCAGCCATGTCTAGATTCCAATCCCTGACGTTCGGAAATGCAGTGCGCGACTATATCATAGGAGGCCCGCAAACGGCATCGACCGCGCCGGAACGAGGGCCTGCATGGATCCGGACAACGGGAGAACCGACAGCCATCGGGCAAGCATAAGTCCGGATTGCCGCGTCGCGTGAAGACTCGTTCCTTCTAAGGAACAGGCGCCGTCCGTCCCTATCCGAAGCAAACGACTTTGCTTCGTCATTGCGAGCGAAAAACGGGGGTCATGTGGAGTGCGGTAGCTTGCTACCGCTTTTCTTCGGAGCAGCTTGCTGCCCCGCTGACCAAACAACACCCCGCTCCAAGCCAGAGCGCAAGCAAGCTTGCGCAGTCCACATAGCGCCTTGCCCCTTGGACCAGCATTGGCAGTGACGAAGATCGCTGCGTCTTCGGCATCATTGCGAGGATGCCGTCAGGCCGACGTGGCAATCCAGTTGCGTCACCTGGCTTTCGCCACGACCTCCTGGGAGTCTCGTTCGCCCTTCCCGTGCGTCTTTGCTATCCTGTGGCCGAAGACTCGCTCGTTGGAGGTGTACGATGTCGAAGACACGTGCCGTTGCCGCTTTCGTGTTCATGCTCTGCATGGCGCCCCATGCGGATGCGCCGCCCGTTGGTTCGCCCGCGATGGAGAAAGGGGAGATGATGCCGGTCTTCCATGTTCGGGAACGCACGGTGGAACCGCTCCTATGGGCCGATAGGCCCTGGGAGGATTACTGTGTCAATGGCGGGACCGTGATTCGCGAGGGGGACTCCTGGCGGATGTGGTACGGCGCCTACGACCACCACTACAAGAGAGACGATGATGGGTATCTTTGTTACGCGGAGTCGCCCGATGGCGTCCACTGGACCAAGCCGGACCTCGGGCTCGTCGAATATGATGGCAGCCCGAGCAACAACATTCTCGTTTCCGGGCCGCAGGTCGGCGGATTCGCGTTCTCGTATGTGTTCATAGACGAAGGGAAAGAAGCCGCCGAGAAGTACAAGATGATCTGGCAGCGGTTCCACGAAGGGGAACAAGCGTGGCAGGTCTTCGGCGCGACTTCGGCCGACGGCATACACTGGTCTCTGCTGCCCGAGCCTCTCAGTCCCAGGAACTCCGATACCACGACGACCTGCATTCCCGATGGCGGCAAGTACCGCCTGTACACGCGAATCTGGCGAGGAGGGTGGGGCGGCGTACGGACGGTCGGCTACACCGAGTCGGATCATTTCGGCGATTTCCCCGATCCGGTCGAGATGTTCAGCCACGACGACCGCGATCCGGAGGGAATGCAGTTCTACACGAATGCGGCCACGAAGCTGGGCGACGCCTTCTACATCATGTTTCCGGCGGCGTTCTACACCAAAGAACAGACCGTGCGCGGCCACTTGGCTTGGAGCCGCGATGGCGTCCACTTCGCGCGTTACGGGCGCGAGCCTCTCGTGGACCTTGGGACGGGATTCGATGCCAAGAGCGTTTATGTGGGCCCGGGCGCCGTGCCGGGCGATGCGCCAAACACGTGGTGGTTCTACTACCTCGGCACCAACACGGAGCACGACGCGGCTCCCGACCTCTCCGGTTCGCAAAACGGAATCGGACGTTTCTTGCTCGTGGTGGAGTGAACGATGGTAGGAAGAGGAAGTCCAACAACCACCGAATGCACGGAATCCACCGAACTTCGCGGGGGCTAGTTCCGTGTCGTTCGGTGGACTCCGTGGTGGGGCGGGACGGGAAGTCCACCGATCTTTTGTTCTCTGGCGCCATGGCTCGGTAATGGCGCCGGCCATGGCGCAATCCGGTTGGTCAGGGATATTCCGGGCTTTCAGCCCTTTTCGTTGTCGGCGACTCGATCCCTAGGGCGTTGCCCTAGGCTGGAATATTTCGCGCCGTTGGCGCTCGATGCGCGGGCTGGCGGCTGGCGGTCCGAGCCTGGCGCAGTGACTCGGTGAGGATGCGGGCTGCAGCGGGCGAAGTCCTTGAGGTCGCTCAGGGCGTTTGGGTCCTTGATTCCTCCACGCTCGTTCGAGTCGCGATTGCCGGGGTGGAGTCCCTTCCTCAGTAGTGGCTTGCCCAGCCGGCCGGCATGGCCAGTTGCATGAGCCAGACCCGCTCATCGCCCACGTGCTGGTTCCAGTTCGTTGCCCACACGACGCACGATCCGTCGCGCGACATGGTGGCCTGGGTTTCCTCCCAGTAGGCGCCCCGGGTGCCGTACACGCGCGCCAGGTAAAACACGCGCGGATTCGCGCGGTCCAGCTTGATGAGTACGACTTTTCGATCCAGCCAGTTCTGCTCGGCCACGCCGGGCTCGGTGTACGTGGAGACCACGCACCAGCCTGGGTAGTTGCAGGAGATGTGGACGCCGCTGTTGAAACCGACGGCCGATTCCGAGTCGTAGAAGAGGCGTAGCAAGGGCGTGCGATTGGTGCCGGTGTAATCGCCTGTCGGACTTGTGATTGGCGTCGTCGCCATCTCAAGTGGGATTAGGTCGATGTAGTCTGTCCGAACGCCCTGCATGACGAGGACTTCGTTACCGTCGCTGTCCAGGCCGATGTCGGCGTGGGCCGTGGCGTAGTCGAGCTGGAGGAACTGGGTGAGTCCCTTGTTCGCCATCACGAGACCCTCCAGATTCCCGGCGTTATCCCAGTCCCCGCCGATCAGGACCCATGTGCCCTTCCACGACATGCCCACCCAGTCGATGCGGGATTCGTTGACGGGAAGCGTGTACAGGCCGAGGATCTCGTTCGCCTCACGATCCCAGGTGAAGAGGTAGCGGACGCGGTAGTCGTCATTCGATCCCTGAATGGCGAAGGCCCAATAGCGCTTGTCGGCGGACGATTCGCCTTCGTCGCGCATCGTGATCCGATACAGATCCGGGTATAGGATCAGGAGTGGCGCGATGGCCGGATCTGCGGCGAAGTTCTTGACCACCGTGGCCTGCTTCGTCGATAGGCTCACCGTGACCAGCGCGAAATCCTGGATGCCCCACAGCAGATCCGGATTGGCCGGATCCCAGCGCGGTTCCTCGACGGCCACCGTGGCCACCAGGTTCGCGGCCTGGTCGTAGGGAATCGAGTCGGTGCGATACACGCGCCACTCGCCTTCGGCGATTTGCAGCAGCAGGATCATCGAGCGATCCGCGTTGAAGGGATCGAGTCGCGAATACTCGTTGCGCAGGCGTTCCGCACCGACGACCCTTCGCTGCGTCGTGCCGAAGTCCGGGTCGACCACCGATTGGCCGGCGCCGGGGACGGCGACGTTGGTCCGTTTGTAGGTTGGGTTATCGCCCGAGAGCGGCGCGGGCACTTCGAGAAAGCCTGCGAACTCGCCTTCCCCTTCCCCTTCCCCTTCCCCTTCCCCTTCGGCGCCCTCTTGGGGCGTAGCCGTGGCCTGGGCCGCCGGTGCGTAGTTCGGCACGCCGTCGTACGCGAACGCCGAGTAGAAGTACGGCGTCCCGTTGGTCAGGCCCGTGTCCGTGAAGGTCTCAGCCGCGCCTTCGTAGACAGCCGTTCCGTCGGTGGGCGAGGCCGGATAGGCGCCCGTGGCCCGCGCAACCCGTGTGCCTTGGAAGTCCTCGTCCGAGGGATTCGACCAGAAGAGGGCGATCTGGCCATTGCCGGCGACGGCCGCGAATGCGGAGACACTGGCCGGCGGCGTGGTGTCTTGGTCATGCCACCACGGACATCCTACGCCAACCAGAACAAGCACTGAGAGACACACGCCCAATAAACAACAAGAGTGTTTCATGGCCGGACCCTCGATGGTAGAGACATGACCAGGGTGGCCGCCGCCAACCTGCGCCGATCCACATTAGCACAGACCGCAGGCGTTGGCAATAGCCAAGAATAATACGAAAGCGCCGTGATCTGTCGCAGAAGACCGTTGGCACGGGTACAGGCACGGTTGTCGAGCCAAAAGCGGGAACAGATAGCCCCTCGGAGACTCGGGGGGAGTCAGTCCCGTTTTCCGGACGTCTCAGGGAGCCTTCTTGTAGAAGAGCAGTTTCGAGCCGGGCTGGTCGGCGATCTCGATTCGGAGTCCGGCACTGGCGAGTTCCCGGCCGGTGAGGTGCTGGACTCCCTCGGTGTCAGCGTTGCGGATCTCGTAGGAGGCGTCCGGATCGAGGCCTTCGAGCTTGGGCGTCATCGCTGAGAATGGGCTTTCCGGGCGGCGCAAGGCGAGCACAATGCCCTCGCCGAGGTCGGGCCGGTCGAATTGCCATGCGCTCCAGGCGTCGTCGGCGAGGGAGAACGAGAGGAGCGGGTAGAAGTCGCCGAGGAAGTAGGCTCGGACGGCCCTCAGCTCGTCGAGCCGTTCCTTGAGCCACGGAATGGCGAAGTGGTTGGCGGTGTTCTTCTCGAATTCATACATGGTGACGACCATACCCGGGCCGAGGGCGCTGCGGAACACGTAGGTGTCTTCGCGATCGCAGCAGCCGGTGCTGAGGGGCACCCATAGGCCGAGTCCATGCGTTTGGCCTTGCATGGCCGTGGCACCGAAGTTCGGCCAGCACTGCACATCGCTGCGCCACAGCGGCATGCTGCGCGAGATGGTCTCGAGGTCGATGCGCCGGCCGCCGCTCGAGCAGTTGTCGATGAGCAGGCCGGGATGGCGCTCGAGCAGCTCGTCCCACATCGCGTAGAGGCCGGTGATGTGGCGGATCTCGGCCATTCCGATGCGGTCCGGGGCGTCGGCGGCCTCCCAATACGGCCTGGGATCCATGTTGAAGTCCTGGCGGTAGCAGCCGATGTGGCCTTCGTCGATCAGATCCGAAAGGAAATCGGTGAGCATCTGCCGCGCTTCGGGAATGCCGAGGTTGAAGAGGTAGTTGTCGCCCAAGGGCCCGAGGAGCCACTCGGGATGCTCGCGCGTCCACGGCGTATCGCGGAACACGCGCTCGGATTCGAGCCAGAGCAGGAATCCGAGGCCCATCTCGTGGAGAGCGTCGCCCACCGGCTTCAAGCCCCCGGGGAAGTATCCGGGATTAGCGTGCCAGTCGCCGACGTACCGCCACCACGCGCTGTTGAATACGTTGGCGCCTTCCTTGGCCTCGTCGGCGCCGAACCAGCCGGCATCCACCCAGAGGTAATCGAGGGGCAGGCCCTGCTCGTGCCACCAGGCGCCGTGGGCGATATGTTTGTCGGCGAAGTTACCGCCCCAGGTAGAGTAGGTGATCGGCGCCTCGGCACGCTTGCCATTGACCTGTGGTGAATGATGAACAAGGATGAACTGGCGGAGGAGATTGTGGCCGCGGAGCCGGCTGCCCTCCCAGAAGAGGAGGAGTATGCGCGGCGAGCGAATCTCTTCGCCCGGCATCAGTTTCAGGTGGGTGCGGCGCATGCCGGCACGCAGCCGGACTTCTTCGTCCGTCCGCCAGAAGCTGGCCGCCCAATCGCCGGTCCATCCGAGGGCGCCGATGACGCCGTGATCGCCCATGTCGACGTTGAAGAAGGGGAGTGTGCCGCAGGAGGAACGCCCGCTCTTGGACTCGAGGCGCACCGGGTTCCCCTCACCAATCCACGCGCCCTGGGGATCGTGCTCGTTGGGTCCCAAGGACTTCACCATGGGCGCAAAATCGTCGATCCGGCACTCGCTGCCGTTCGCGTAGTGGACGCGGGCGGCGCCCTCACGCGGGAGGCGGAAACCGCTGTCCAGGGCCTGGATGCCGTCGAGGATAGGCGTGTCGGCGTCGCCGGCGTTCTTGAGGTAGAGCACCCACTCGACGGCCGGGAAGTCCAGGTACCGCGTTACCTCGCACCGGCACTCGAGGCCGGTGGCGGGATCGGTCCAGGTCATGTCGGATCGCCGCGCGGCGCCTTCCTTGGTCTCGTCGCTTCGCGTGAACGCCCATGCGTCGAGCAGACTCGATGAATGCGTAGCGCCATAGCCAAAGGAGAAAGGAGGCCGCTCGGCCTTTGCTTCCTGGGCGCTTCCGAAAGCGAGGGCACGCCACGAGTCCGCCGCCGTGCATTCCGACGGGGCGGCCGTCACCGACATGACCATTTCCGAGACGAGAATCATCGTCAACATTGGACACCTCCTGACCGAATCCAACGCTATGCGCATTGCGATCGGCTGGCAGTATCCTCTTGGCCGGCCCCAAAAACAAGACGGACCTCGCGACCTTGACGGATCGGGTGGCCATGGCTACCATGACGGACTATGAGCGGCGGCAGAACAGCAGACGGCCGGCGTCTGCCGGAGGGGAGTGTCGGCCGAGGAGACTCGACGGGTGTTACTGCGCACTGGCGTGGAGAGACGCTCTATGTTGCCGTAGTAACCGTCGGGCTGTTCGTTGTCTTCACGTGGCCGCTGGCGGCGCATCCACTCACGCAGGCGCCGGGCGCGGATCCGGGCGGCGATACACGCGTGACGTTGTGGGCGTTCTGGTGGGGCCAGTCGCAAATCGCCGCGTGGTTCCCGAATCCCTTCGACACGGACGCGATGTTCTATCCGCTCGGCACGTCGCTGGTATATCACGCGCTGTTTCTCTTCTATTGCGCGTGGACAGCGCCGGTGGCGTGGCTGGCGGGCATCGTGGCGGCCGTTAACGCGGCGTGTCTGTGGACCTTCATAGTCAGCGCCGTCGCAGGCTATTGGCTGGCGCGGCGTCTCGGGCTCAGCCGAGGCGCGGCATGGCTCGCGGCGCTCCTGTTCGCCTTCTCGCCATTCCGGCTGTGGCGGATGCGCGAGAACATGAATTTCCTGGCCAACGACTGGTTCGCCGTGTACGCCGTGCTCCTTGCCGCGTTGCCGGATACGCGGCGCTCGTGGCTGGTCGGCCTCCTGATGGGCCTGGCCATGGCGGGCTGCGCGTACTGCAACATGACCTTCGCCGTGTTGCTCGTGCTGTTGTCGGCGCTGTACATCGCCGTATTCCTTCGCCCGTGGCGCGCCTACGCGTCGGCGAAGCGGATCGTCGCCGGATTCGCCGTGGCCGTGGTTGTCGCGGCGGTGTTGGCGATGCCGATGGCGGTGGCCCTCGCCAAGGCGCATGGCGACTACAACTACTACGTCAAGACCGGCCAGGACGAGTTCTCGGCCGACCTCGTCGGCTTCGTCGCGCCTCCGGAGACGAGTTCGCTGTGGCGCGTTATCGGCGCGGCGCCGGATTGGCCGTACGTCCAGGAGGGCGTCACCTTCGTCGGATTCGCGGCGCTGGCCTTGGCCGGCATCGGATTCGTCTCGCGTATGCGCGACCGCCGCATCTGGTTCTGGCGCGCCGCGCTCGGCCTCTTCTTCGTGCTATCGCTCGGCCCAGCGCTCAAGGTCGCCGGCCAGCGGCCCGAGTGGTTCGGCTTGCCGCTTCCGCAGGCCCTTTTCGCCCACGTGCCGCTCCTCGAAAACGCGCGTGCCCCCGAGCGGTTTCACGCCATGACGACGCTGCCGTTCGCCCTTTTTGCCGGCCTCGGCTGGATGGCAGTCGAGTCGCGGCTGCGCGCGTCGAGGCCGCGCGTCCTGCTGACGGTGCTTGTCGCCACGCTGTGTCTGGCCGAATATGGCATGGTGCCTTTCGACACGTTCCGTCCGAACTGGCGCGCGTTCGAGGCCGTCCGTGCCGATACCGATGACGTAACCGTGCTCGACGGCACGTTCAATCGCCGACCGGCGGTGGATCATCAAGTCGGCCACGGCAAGCCGATCATCACCGGTCGCGTGGCGCGTCTCGCGCCCGAGATCACGGCCTATTTTCGCTCGACGCCCGTCCTCCGCGAGTTTGCCGCCGAGGTGCCTGGCACGGCCGTCGAGCGGTTCATGCTCGAGCCGGGCGCGGCGGACATGGTGCGCAACGTCCTCGATTTCCTCGATATCCGCTACGTTGTCATCGACGGTGTCGCCGAGCGCCACAAGCTCGGCCTGTTCGAGGGCGTTGTACCGTGCGCGTGTGTCGCCGCCGATGGGCCGCTCGAGGTGTATCGCGTCGATGCGCCGCGTCACGAAGGGCTGTGCCCGGCGCGGATCACCGTGGGTGACGCCGAGTGGAGTGTGTACCTCGCCCACGGCTGGGGCCAGTGGATCCGCCATGCCGAAGCGCTTGACGAGGGCGCGGCCATCTGGCCGGCGTCGCCGCGTGCGACGGTGCTGTTCAAGAGCGATGGTGCCAAGGCTATCCGGTTCGAGTGCGACACCTGCCTGCCGGCGACGTTCGCGCCCGTCGACGTGGCCGTGGCCGTCAACGGATGCGCCGTCGGCCGGTTCGAGGTCCAACCTGGCCGCCAGACGCTCGCGGTGGACTTCGATGCGGCGCAGGTCCGCGCCGGGCTGAACGAAGTCGAATTGACGTGGCCCGTCGAAGGCGGACGGTACACGTGGGGCGATGGCGATGCGTGGGCGCCGCCGCACATCTTCGTGGCGTCGGGCGTCGCCGGCGAGCGCTCCGCCTTCGTCAACGGCCAGGTGCAGTTGTACGGCCAGATCGCCTACCGATGCGAACGCGGCTACAACCTCGTCGAGTTGTCGGACAGCGGCCGCCGCGTGGTCGGATCCGCGCGGTTCGATCCGCATCGCGAGCCGGGCGCGTGGGCACGCCTCGTCGCGTACGTCGATGCGATTCCCGAGGGCCGGCTCGTGGCGTTCATTGCATCGAACGAGGCCGCGCGCGGCTGTACCGCCGAGGCCGTGGCCGCGTTAGGCCGACTCGGAAGCGCCTTCGACATGCGCGGCAAACGGTTCTGGTCGCACGCCGGCCTTGGCCGCAAAGGCATGGCGCCCGGCCAGGCCATCGAGAACGCCCACGAGGGCGTCGTGGCTTTCCTCGTGCCGGGGCGGTGTGCGTTCACGGAGTTCCGGTTTGAGCGGTAGGGGTGGTAGGGAAGGAGGAGGGACCTTACTGACCTCATTCCCTCGTTCCCACGGTCCCCCGTGGGAATGCAGATCCGGCGTGCGTGCGGATAGGCGCCACGGCTTGACGCCATCCCTATGCATTCCCACGCAAAGCATGGGAACGAGGAGCAAAGTCAAAACTCAACCATGACGAACCCAAAACCGATGCCCCCTTCCTGTCATCTCGAGCGCAGCGAGAGATCTCCTTCCGTGACTCAGGTTGCGGCCTCCGGCCCCGCTGTCGTCAATCCGGTCAATGAGGTCAACAGCCCCACAACGAAGGCGAAATGGAACTGGCCGATGAACCCCGGCGCTACCGGCAGGCTGACGGCTACGGACACGATGGCCGCCACGACAAAGGGGGCGTACCAGGGATAGGTGTAGCCGAACGCGGACAGGGCGACCGCGTTGCTCAGGGAAAAGAGCCCCCACGTGATGAGCCCCCAGGACATCGACTTGGCCATGTCCGAGGCGGATCGGAACACGTGCAGGCCCTGGGCGAACTGGTCGAGGATCCCGTGCACCCATCCGGCAAGCCTGTGGGAGACCGTTCCAGCGACTCGGTCGGATAGCCGCAGGGCCAGCGCGCGGTTCACATAGAGCAGCACGAGGACACTCACGACGGCTACGAGGAGGAAACCGGTGCCGAGGGCGCCCGAGCGGATGAGGTTGGCCGGTAACGGTTTGCCGTAGATCTCCGGCGGCAACACGATGTCCCCGGCGGGCCTGAACGCTAACGCGGCGATGAGCATGGTCGCGATGAGTCCGATGAGGTCACTCACGCGGTCCAGCGCGACCATGGCGAGGCTTTTCGAGAAGGGGATCGTGGTCAGGCGAGTGAGGGCCAGCGCGCGAATGCCTTCGCCGATGCGCATGGGGACAAGGAAATTCGCCATGAATCCGATCTGCGTGGCACTGAACATGTGCCGGAACGAGGCCGGATGGCCAATGCGCACGATGTAGCGCCAGCGCAGGATTCGTGTGAAGAACGTGGCCACGACGATGCCCGCCATGGCCAGCACCCAGGCAGGATGGATCCTTCGGATAGATGCCCAGACCTCGCCCCAGTCCGTGCCGCGGAACACCCACCAGAACACGGCGACACCGACCGCCAGGCCCACGACGACGCGGGCGGACTTCTTCCACTTCACACCTTGGTCTCCCACCAATGACCGTTCGCATTCCACAGGCCCGCAGTGTAGCACGCCGGTCCCTCAATTCCACGCCCCAATGTCGTTTGTTCCCAAGACCGCCGCGGATCACGCGGGAAGACGGGAACGCGTCGTCCAAGGTCATCGTCCCTGGTTCTCTTTGTGCCTTGGCGGCCTGGGTGTGAGGTGTCGTTTGCTCAGACGAAGGCAAGAAGGCCTGTTGGGGGCCATTGCCAACGCACTCCAAGAGGTTACCCCCGAACAGAGCCGAAACATTCTCTCTCACTCAATCGCACGCATGCAAAGCTAGAATGCTCTAGAAACTCGAACACGAGACACTCGGCAGGCGTGATTCGCTATGCCTTCACCGTCTGAGACTTCCACTCACTACACAGTTGCTGACTTATCCCCACACTTGTCCGAGGGGGGCGCCTGTCCGCGTTCTCCCAAATCAACGCAGCGCTCGACAAGCGTGGGCAGCAATAGTCGTCCGGCCTGAGCTATGGCTTCCTCATCGTCCTTGCACAGCCGGACGCCGAGCCTCAGCACGCCAGTCGACATACCCGTTCTCGCCAACACGTTTCCCCACGTCAGGAGATTGTACCCAATCGACATGCGCCCCTCCGCGCTGGCTCGTTCGCACCAACACTCTAGCATATCCATCGTCCTCTGTGCGGGGAGGGCATCAACAGCAAGTTCGGCCGCTGCCAGACGCAATCCACAGCCCGAGGGCTCGTCGAACGCTTGTTCCAGCGCCCTGACTAGCCACTCAGGGTCCAGGTCAGGATGAGGAGATAGACCCTCTCGCAGACATTGCGCCGAAACGACAAGGGAGAGCAACGCAGACGCTGAATCGAGGGACCTGCACTCGGGCCTAGCGAGTATGTCGTGCGTTTCATTCAACAACAGATGTAGGTCATCTCCTGCTGGGTAACCAGTGTAGGCGAGAGCACTCTCAAAGGCAGAACATGTTGATAGCCACACGTCACTGCGCGCATTGCTTCCCGCATTCCTGAGCAACTCGAAGTAGGAATGGATCACCTCTGCCTTTGCTGCAGTGAGGCGTTTGGGAGCGCCGGAATGCAATTGCCACCACGCCTCCGAAAGGACGGCTCGCAAGACCCCCGCTGCTGAGTTTTCTTCCTCGTCGTGTAATGGAGCCCTAGCGAGAAGGGCCACATCGCTTAGCAGGGGCTCGGATACCTCACGCCCCTTCAACGCGGCCAATAGGGCCCGCGCGTTCTCCTCGACGCTGGCGCAGTCCCCATTTGTGATAGCGCGCCAGATTCCATGCAACGCATTCTCGGCAAGCATGCTCTATACCTCCGACGTGCACAGATACCTCCGCCTAGCAACTCGAAGAGCAGGGAACATACATATGCGCGTCCGCAGTCGGCGTGCGCCCTAGCTCGGCAGGCCGTGGAAATCGGTTCATCTATGACACCATACGGGGTGTCTCAGGATTCACTTGTTTGGCTTAGAAGTCCATTATATCGCCTGGATCCGGCCGATCTTCGAACCATGGCACGGGAAATTCTGGAAGCTGCCAAACAAACCTTTCGAGGAGCCGCTCGGCTCTATCCCAACTGAAATGCCACTGGACCTCCCACTCATAGGCGATAGGAATCACCGGGCACTCAGGATTGTCGTCGTCATCGTCATCCTTTATGCACTCAGCGAGGAACCTCTTGGACTGTTTGAGCAGGTTTGGAATCTGTTCTTGGAATAGTTTCTCCCAGTGTTTTTCTCTTTCGGGGTGTCCAGGCGGCCACTTGCTATAGTTGTAAAACATATTGCCAAATCCGCGCAGTATGCTCTTGCTTATGTTACGTATCTTCCTAGCATATGTCCTACAGTTAGGGCTATCGATAATCCGAAAGAGCCCCATGGGATCTGAGGTGCTAATCGGATCCCCGCCTCCGTATGCGTAGACATTTGCCCCGTCGACCATGCCGAGCGGGTCTCGGGTGAGCCACCGGGCGGTGGCGGGCGAGTAGTAACGGTAGGGGGCGAAGTACTGTTGGACGTCGGGATCCCAGCGGTGTCCGGTGAAGCCGATATTGAGGTCGAGGCTGCCGGAGCTCGCGTGCAGGGCGCCATAGGGCTTGTACTCGAAGGAGGCGAGACTGGACTTGTCTTCCGCACGGACGCTCCGGATACTGCCTAAGTGGTCCGTCGAGTAGTACCGGTACGTGCCGGAGGCGGGATCGGAACCGGTGATCTCGGCGAGGCCAGCGGCATACGTTAACTCGAGAGTGCCGTCGTTTATATCCCAGTCCTCGTCCGTGTCGTGGTACTGGTTCACCATGCGCCAGCCGGCCCACCGGTACCACGTCCAGTCCGTCGCGCTGAGGGCCTTGCACCTCTGCTTGCCGAGGCCATCGTAGTTGTAGTTCACGACAGCGGACTCGCTCGGAAAATCGCTGACGGCGGACTTCAGCTTGTCGCCGTAGAGGTAATAGAAGTTTGCCTCATACATGTCGTCCATGGTCTTCGTGACCGTCCGGCCCCAGGCGTCGTAGGCGAACACCGTCGTCGAGGCATAGTCCTCGCCCGGATCGACGGTCATTGTGGTTAGCTCGTTCGCGTCATCATAGGCATACACGGTGTGCGTGTCGAAATCATCGTAGCCTATCTCGACATTGTCAAACCGCATGCCGTCGTCGGACGTGACGGGGTTGAACGAGAAGGCGTCCGACGTCGTTATCGTGAGACCGTCCGTCTCGAGCACCTTCGTCATGGAGCCTCCGCCGCTCTCTCTGCGCCACACGCTCGCGTGCGGGCCTTCGAAGTGGACGCAGACATCATACCATGTATCCGCCTCGGCCACGGTCTTGTATGACCAGTCTGAATCGTAGGTCGTCCACACGCCGCCGTTCTGGTCCTGCAAGGTCATACCGAAGGGATAGATGCGAATGGCGGCCCTATTGTTCCCATCAAGATAGCGGAACGAGACATAGGCCACCATGGAGCCGCTGCTGTCGTCGTCGAGGTAATACCGGAACCAGACCGTGCCGTCATCGTGATCGTAGGGCTTGGTGATGCTGGCCCAAGTCCCAGAAGTGGCCTCGAGGTAGTTGCTCGCGGCCGACCATGTGCCGCTGAGGACACTCCAGCCGTCGTAGTCGCCGTCGTTGAAATCATGGTGGCCACTGACACCGCTGTTCAGCCCAGCGCTGTAACGTACAGTGTATAGTCCCCGGATCATGGGAATACCCTACCACAGTCCTGTGCAAAAGGCAACGGGTTTGACGTCGCCTCACGCAGGAAGCTATCCCAAGACGGCCAAGGCATGCAGGCTGGAAGCCCGCACCACAACA
>Ga0209097_10000261_pt1 | contig 58530 bp, 52 predicted proteins | sample AD_UKC052_MetaG_FD_184419 | JGI IMG/M metagenome (GOLD analysis project Ga0209097, IMG submission 184419) | Active sludge microbial communities of municipal wastewater-treating anaerobic digesters from USA - AD_UKC052_MetaG (SPAdes) (version 2) | ecosystem: Engineered > Bioreactor > Anaerobic >... | reverse complement strand
CTCAACGTCATCAAGGGCAATAAGTCCAAGAAGGGCGGCGTCAAGGCAAAGCGACTACAGGCCGCCTGGGATAACGACTACCTTCGCGAACTGCTCGCCGCCATGTAGTTTTAATGCGATTGCCCTGCAAGTGAACGCAGTTGTTGACAACCCCGACTATTATTTGCGGTATAATAAGAGCTTCAACCGCATGGGGGGCCAGATGCGGTATGTCACGGCGGATAACCGGGACTTCCTGTTGGCGATCGTGAGGGAATTGCGGGAATGATTCACGTCCGGTAGGCGACGGCGCATGATCGGTCAGTTCTCGCATCAGTGATTCGACGGGCTTTCGAGGAGAACCCACGTATGAGGAATAGCGTCCGCAATCTCTTGTACGATAATCCCGAGTTCTATGAAGCGCTCTATCCCGAACCGAACGACGAGACGCCGTCCATGTGCCGCCGGTTATTCGCGCGGTTTCTCGATACGCCCCCGCGGTCTCTGCTGGACATTGGCTGTGGGACGGGGCGCGACCTGCGCTCGCTACGCAGGGATTGTCCGGACTGCGTAGGCGTCGACCATCTTCCGCAGATGATCGAGTACGCCAAATCGCGGCCCAGCGACATCCGGTTCCTTGTAGGCGACATGAGGTCCTTCCGCCTCGGAAGAACGTTCGACGTCGTGACGTGTTTCGGTTCCGCGATACTGTATATGTTGACGAACGAGGAGCTGGACCAGACCATTGAATCATTCGGCGCTCACTGCCACGAAGGCAGCCTGTTGATTCTGGATTTGCGGAATGCGGCGAGCTTCCTGGTGGGCGGGTTTACACCCAGGATCGAAGGTGACGTTGTTTCCCCGGCGCTGACGGCTCACTACGTGGCGGAACACGAGATTGACGCGCGCAGGCAGTTGTTGATCCGAAAGCGAACCTGGCGTTTTCCCAACGGCAGCGTCGCAGAGGACTACTGCGAGTACCGACTTCTCTTCCCGGAGGAGATCGCCTGGCGGCTTTCGCACTATGGATTCAAGGTGCTTGGCATGTATGACAACAAGGAGCTGAGAGAGACAAAGTTCTCGGGCCCCACCATGTACGTGGTGTCGGAATTCGCTCATATTTGAGTTGGCAAAGGTCCTTTTCCTGGCACGCTGGTACGAATTTCTTGTGTTTATCGAAACAAGGACCGTAGCCTTTCCACGACTACCCTTCCAGGTAAAGATGATGGAACGGGTCCTGAGAAGTGACGAGCAGGCAACGGTATCACAACGATAGGAGCTTCAACCGCATGGGCGGCGAGATGCGCTACATGACCGCCGACAACCGGGACTTCCTGCTGGCGCTGGTGCGGGGGCTGGACAAGTCGGAAGACTCCGCGTAGAATGAACGTGCGTGGAGGTCGAGCAATGGTGTCGCCATTTGATCGAGTCACTTTTGACCCAGAGATTATGCGGGGACAGGCCTGCATTCGCGGCATGCGGATACCCGTGTCGCTAATTGTTAATCTGGTGGCCCACGGAATGACCACAGGGGAGATCATTGCCGAATACCCCGATCTTGAACCGGAAGACGTTTCGCAGTCGCTTGAATATGCATCTTGGCTGGCGCGTGATGAGTTGGTAGGCTAGGCCAGATGCGCTTCCTGGTCGATATGGGGGTTTCACAACGGGTGGTCAGGTGGCTCCAAGAGACAGGGCACGACGCTGTCCACCTTCGGGACCAGGGCCTCCAGCGTCTGAAAGATCAGGATATCCTCGACAAGGCTCGGAACGAAGGCCGCATTCTTCTGACGATGGACTTGGACTTCGGCTACCTGTTGGCTGCAAGTAGATTGCGGACTCCCTCCACCGTAATCTTCAGACTCGAAGATGAAACCCCAAAGTCTGTCATCGAAAGACTCGAAGAAGTGCTCAAGACTTGCACCGGGCCTTTGGAGGAGGGCGCCGTTGCGTCCGTACGTCACAGCGTAGTTCGGGTGCGGAAGCTTCCGATCTGATGAGGCGAGTCGCCCGTGGACAGTCCTGACTACTACCTCCGTCACAACAAGACCTTCAACCGGGTGGGCGGCGAGATGCGCTACCTCAGCGCCGACAACCGTGATTTCCTGCTGGCACTGGTGAAGGGGCTGGAACAGGTTTAGTCATGCCCAATGAGATCATCTCTTATGTCGATATGTGCCAGCGCGAAGGGGTAAGCCTTCAGCGTGGCATGAACTTCGAATTGAAGCGTGGACATTCCGTTATTCTCATGTCCCTACGTCCGAATGCCCCCTACGCCGACCGATTTGAGGACGATGCCTCGACTCTGGTTTACGAAGGTCACGATGTACCACGTTCCCTTGACTGTCCAGACCCGAAGGCTGTTGACCAATCTGAAAGAACGCCTGGCGGAAGTCTCACGCAGAACGGCCTGTTTGACCAAGCTGCCCAAGAATACCGAGCGGGTAGTCGCCCTCCTGAGCGTGTCCGCGTTTACGAGAAGATAAAGCAGGGCATCTGGTCCTACAATGGAGTGTTCCATCTTGTCGATTCATGGCGAGAGCAATCCGGAGTGCGAAGAGTCTTCAAATTCAGACTGAGTGCCGTTGAAGGTGAGGAGGATTTTGCAGAACCTGTGCCCTCCGAGTCCAGAGCCCGGCGGCTTATCCCGACTGCGGTCAAGCTGGAGGTATGGAAGAGAGACGGAGGCAAGTGTTCCCTTTGTGGCGCGACGGAAGATCTGCATTTTGACCATATAATCCCTTGGTCCAAAGGAGGTTCCTCTTCGACCGCAGACAACATCCAATTGCTTTGTGGAAAGCACAATCTCCAGAAACACGACAAAATCGAGTAGCTCCCGCGATGGGAAAATGATGCTGACTCCCTGCGGCAGAGCAAGGCCTTCGAGGGCTCCGACCAGAGCCGCGCGTCAGTAGATACCCATATCTTAATGCGGACAGCGCCCGCAGAGAGCAATCTACGGTTAGCGTTCCTGCCGTGATCACCGCTGTTGGGGGACTTCCCTTGCTGTTGAGGGACAATGGGCGTAAAATCAAGCGGAGACGCAAAGAGGATTTGGAAGCTAACCATGAAGGCAACACTGGACGCGGCAGAATTGAAGCAGTTGCTCAAAGACGCGCTAAGTGAGCTTTTGGATGAGCGCCGTGAGGACTTTCGCGATCTGCTTGCCGAGACGCTCGAAGACATGGGGATGGTCAAAGCAATCGAGGAAGGGGAAGACACTCCTCTCGTAGACAAAGAGACCGTTCTTGGCTTGCTGGATGAGGCGCCGTGAAGATTGCCTTTGCCTCGAGTTTCGAAAGGGATTTGAGGAAGCTCACCGAGAGCGCCGTGCGGGTGGCCGTGCGCCAGGCCATCGCGCGCGTGGAAGCGGCAAAGGATCCCGGAGAGATAGTCGGGCTGAGGAAACTGAGGACAGGCAAAGCGTATTACCGTTTGCGCGTCGGTGATTACCGATTAGGCATGATCATCCGGAGCAGCGATGTCACGTTCGTGCGATTTCTCCACCGATCCGAAGTATACCGCTACTTCCCCTAGGCAGAGACCGGGTGAGGACTGACGCCACTCGAACGCAGTCAGGTCCTGCAAGCCAATCGAGGTAACGCCCGTGGAATATGGAATCGTCATCGAGAAGGCCGGAGACAACTTCTCGGCCTATGTGCCGGATCTCCCAGGATGTGTGGCAACCGGTGATTTGATCGAGGAGGTCGAACAGGAAATTCGCGAAGCAATCCGGTTTCACCTCGACGGCCTGCGTGAAGATGGATTGCCCATTCCGGAACCGGTTGCCCTTTGCGAAACGGTCGAGGTCTGAGACCCCTCAGCGGAGAACCCCGACGGCAGAAAACACGCACCGAACCGAGAGCACATGGGTAACAAACGGAGTCGTAACATGAGATTCCGCGCAGCGATTCTGGTATGCCTGGTACTGGGTGCCATCCTGTCCTCCGCCGCAGAGGAAAAGCCTCCTCTCGACGCACGGAAGCTCGGCACCATCTTCAACAACGACATCAACAACATCCTCTGGATGAGCACTGGCAAGGATATGACCGTTGAGGAGTACCGCACGGCGGTGATGCGCGTCTTGGACTTGTCGCCCGGGGTGTTCGCGCAGAACGTGGGGATGCCGGATCCCGTCATCTACCGCAGCAAGGTCGCGACGACGTGGGACAAGTACCACGCCGAAGTCACGAAGGCCGTGTGGCCGGAGACGCCTCGAGAGGATGCCGAACGCCAAGCAGCCGCCATGCGGCGTTTGCTCGAGTTGGGCACGGACCCCTTGACCATCACGATCCAGGCGTGCCGCGAACGAGGCGTTCCCATCGTGGCCAGCTATCGCATGAACGCGGAGGACTTCTACGCCGGCGAACTCGACCTCTCTGATTTCGGCAGGCAACACAAGGCCCTGCGAATTCCAGGCCGGGATTGTCTGGATCCGGCGCGGCCCGAGGTCTATGAACACCGCATGGCCATCTTTACTGAGGTCGCGAACGATTACGACATTGACGGAATCGAATTCGATTTCCGGCGTTGGTATTTCATGATTTCGGAGCCTCTGAAGAACCATCCGATTCTCACGCGGATGGTGGCCGATACGCGCAAGATGCTCGATGAGGTCGCCCTCAAGAAGGGACGAAGGAAAATGCTGCTGGGCGTCCGGGTAGGCCCGATGCTCGAGGGAACCTTCGTGAAGGAGGATTTCCCCGGCGCGTATTACGGAGAACCTACCAACCAGTCCTGCCGCAATCTTGGGCTTGACATTAAGACTTGGATTGATCGCCGGCTTGTCGACTACGTATGCCCCGCGTTGTTCTCCCCCATTGGCTTACCGAAGACGAAGGAGTTTGTCGACCTGGCCCAGGGCACGGGCATCGGCATCTACCCCACCATCTCCTATACGCCCCGCTGGGCCCACTATGACGGGCCGACGCTACCCGACAGCAACGAGACGCGGTTGCGGCACATCGGCGACATTTGCAGCGAGGCGCTGCAGTGCCATACGGACGGCGCGGACGGGATCAGCCTGTTCAACTGGTTCCCTCATGGCGCTCCGCTGCCGGGACATGACTACCAGGGATGGGGGCGACGCCGCACGTGGCCCGAAGGCTATCGACCAGACGCCGTTGGTTTTGGGCAGGTACAGCAGGTGATGATGCCGAAACTCGCCAATCCTCAAGCCCTGAGGGACTGTCTGACGCAGGGCCTGCCCCCCGAACTCGAGCTGCACTCGCCTTCGCAATGAGGGGCCGCTTGGCCCGGACCAAGCGGGATGTGACGATAGACAATTCTGTGCCCATCGGCAAGACACAGCGCGGCATAATACAGCTTACGCGTACATCAAGCGACAGGCGTAAGGTACAACGCCCTGGGTGATTCCGTGGCCGTGCCTCCGCATCAACCGTATGAGCCGTACGACGCCGTTTCCTCAGTTCCGGCGCGCCTTGACTTTCGGAACCGCAGGTAATATGATCATGACAACGGCGTAATACGAGGTGCTTGACCCCATGAAGACACTCTCCTTTAAACTGGCGGAAGGCCTGGATCAGCGGCTGGCCGCAACGGCCAAGAAGCAAGGGATGACAAGATCGGACCTCGTGCGCATGGCGATCGAAACCTTTCTGAGCACGGAGCACCAAGAGCGCCCCGGTTCCTGCCTGGATCTTGCGGGCGATCTCATAGGCCGCATTGAAGCACCGACCGATCTATCGTCGAACCCTAGGCACATGAAGGGATTCGGCACGTGATTTCGCACGTATTGCTGGACACGGGTCCCCTCGTGGCGAGCCTTAACCGCAAGGACCGATTTCACGAGTGGGCCCGGACATTATGGGGAGAGATCGCTCCTCCACTCTTGACATGCGAGCCCGTTCTGGCGGAATCCTGTTTCCTTCTCCGACGATGCGCAGGGGGCGCTGACGCCGTGTTGGAACTCGTCCGCCGCGACGTCGTGAAGGTGGCGTTTCGACTTGACGAGCATGTGGCCTCCATCACCAAGCTGATGTCCAAGTACTCGAGTGCTTCTATGTCCCTTGCCGATGCGTGTCTGGTGCGGATGAGCGAACTCGATTCTCAAGCCGCGGTTATGACGGTCGACGCCGATTTCCGGATCTATAGACGCCACGGTCGTCAGGCAATTCCCCTTATCACACCGAACGGATGATGAGGGCAGACCACTGCTCGCCGTCACAGCCTCTGTTGGGCGAAAGCCTTCAACCGCATGGGCGGCGAGACGCGTTGCCCCTCTGATGACGTGCGGCAAGAAGTGCGGGAAGCTGTTTCGCCTACGGGTCCGCTCCGGGCAGGCTTGCCTGGGGACTGGAGTGTTTCGGTATTCTTCCCCTATGCTGTTCGCCGGGTTCGGAATATGGACGCGCAATCACCAGAATCCCAAAGGAGCAAGCCAATCATGTCTACAAAGGAGTTTCCACGCCGCGCCATCCATCTTGATTGCCATACGATGCCGGGCATCTATGATGTCGCGCAGGACTTCAATGCCGAGGCCTTCGCCGAAACGCTGGCCAAGGCACGAGTCGACTACATCACGGTTTTTGCGAAGTGCAACCTCGGGTTCTCCTATTATCCTACGAAGATCGGCACGGCGTATCCGGGCCTCAAGGTCGATCTGCTCGGCGAGATGACCAGGGCCTGCCACAATAGGGACATCCGCGTCGCCGCCTACTTCAATGCGGGCATCGACCACGAACACGCGCGCGTTCACCGGGAATGGTGCAAGGTTGACAAGACCGGCCGCGTGTTCGACATCGAGCACAAGGGGCATTGGTTCCGGGACCCCTGCCTGAACACCGGATATCGCGACCACATCTTCGGCATGGTTCAGGAGGTGCTCGAAGGGTACCCCGTAGACGGCATCTTCCTCGATTGCTTCGACCTGAAACCCTGCTACGGCCACGAGTGCCTCGGCGCCATGAAGAAGGCCGGAATGGACGTTTTCGACGACGCACAAGTCGCCGAATTCTGCTGGCAGGTGACCGACCAGTTCCTTGGCGACATCGAGGCTCTCGTCCAGGCCACTCGCCCCGGCATCTACATCCTCTTCAACGGGATCGCCTATCGCCGGCAGCCGACACACATCGAGCTCGAGGTGTTGCCGACAGGCGGCTGGGGCTACGAGTACCTGCCCTTCGCCATACGCTACGCGCGGACGCTCGGCAAGCCGTATTTCACGATGACGGGAAGGTTCCACAAGAGCTGGGGCGATTTCGGCGGCATCCGGACGCGCCACTCGCTGCTCTACGATTGCTACAGCTCGATTTCCAACGGGGGTACCTGTTCGGTCGGCGACCATTTCCATCCCCGAGGCAGACTCGAGCCGGACGTATATAGCCTGGTCGGCGAAGCCTATGAAACCGTACAGTTCCTCGAACCGTGGACGTCGGGCGCCCGCGCCCAGGCCGAGATCGTCGTTGTCGAGCCGCACCTCCAGGACTTCCCGAGCGCCCGCGCCTATCGATCGGGCCCCGAGGGATTCACCATGGACAGTGTGAAGGGCGCGGCGCGAATCCTGGCCGAGCTGAAGCAGCAGTTCGACATCAGCGACGGCCTGGGCGATTTGACGGGCTACAACGTGATTGTGTTGCCCGACACAGTACGTGTCTCATCGGATCTCAAGGCCAAGCTCGAGGATCACCTCGCCCGAGGAGGAGCCCTCATCAGTTCCGCCTCGGCCGGACTGAATGCGGACGGTTCCGCCTTCGCCTTGGACGCCTACAAGGTCACCCAGGAAGGTCCCGAGCCGTACAATCCGACCTTTCTTCAAGCGTTGCCCGTGGTTGGCGAAGACATGCCCCACATGCCCGTGGCCATCTACCGCCCGGGCATTGCCATGCAGGCGGCGTCGGGCGCCGAAGTCCTGGCCCACTTGTACAAGCCTTACTCCAACCTGCACGCGTGGGATTACGAGCACGAAACCATGTACTGCCCGCAAGAGAAGGACACGGGGCGTCCGGCGGCTGTCCGCTGCGGCAACATCGTCCACTTCAGCTTCCCGATCTTCGCCGGTTACTTGAGCGATGCGGTCCTTGCGCACCGAACGCTCCTCCGCAACTGCCTCCGCCTGCTTCTCCCGAAACCGCTGCTCGAGGTGAACGGCCTTCCATCTTTTGGCCGGGCGACCATCACGGTAAAGGACCAGACCCGGCTCGTCCACCTGCTTTCCTATGTGCCGGAGCTGCGCGGCAGCCTCGAGATGATCGAGGAGCCTATCGTGGCAACCGACGTGCAGGTGGCCTTGCGGGCGGACGGCCTCGCCGCGCGCAAAGTGTATCTTGCGCCCGCCGGCGAGCCCCTACCATACACCCAAGCCGGCGACTACATCCGCTTTGCCGTTCCCCGCGTCGAGGGATATCAGCTCGTCGTGTTGGAATAGGTAGACCGAACAGACGATGCACCATCCCGACTACTACCTCCGCATGGGCGGCCTACCATGAATTCCCCGGAGAAACTGAGTTGGTGTGGTGCAAGGACTTGGATCAATCACGGGCGCCGATGGCGTAGTAGTTTGGTTATGGATAGCTCCGCTGCGCCAACACCTTCAATCGCACAGGCGAGCGGGCCTGCCTCTGTCATCGCCTTCTCTCTTCAGGCCTGCGTTCACGGTTGACGTTCGCGCGCGGGGCGGACTAGAGTGAGCGGAGCAATGCACCCGAGGACGGCATCATGAAACACACTCTTTCCTGCCTCGTGAAGAATCAAGGGGGCGTGTTGGCACAGGTGAGCGAAGCCTTCGCCAGCAAGGGCATCAACATCGAGAGCCTCGCCGTTGCAGAAACGGAGACTCCGGAAGTGAGTCGGGCCACCATCGTGGTAACGGGCGACGACCAGACCGTGGCGGAGGCTGAAGCGCAATGCGAATCTCTCGATGTCGTGATCCGCTTGGAAGATCTCGCCAGCGCAGAGTTTCACGCGCGCGAGCTCATGCTGGTGAAGCTGCGCGTCGCGCCGGACACCATTCCCAGCATCATGCAGGCGTCCGAGATGTTCCAGGCGCGAGTCATCGGCATGAGTGAGCGCACGATCACCATCGAGCTTGCGGGCGAGCACCGCGCCCTCGATGGATTCCTCAAGATGGTCAAGTCCTTGGGCATTGTCGCGCTGGCACGAAGCGGCCTGATCGCCGTGTCCGTCGGCGATGAGGAACTGCCGGGGGAGGAGTCGAATTGACGCTTCCGCCTGTCCGCACCTTCGAGGAGCTGCTCGTTCGCGCGCGCCTATCTACGGCCGCGCCGATGGCTGTGGCGGCAGCAGGAGAAACCGCCGTCATCGCCGCTGTCACTCATGCAATGCGGGAAGGCCTGGTGCAGCCAATACTCATTGGCGTCGGTGACCACATTCGTTCCATCGCCGAGCAACAGGGCATGGACTTGACGGACGTGGAGGTCATCGAGGAACCGGATCCTGTCGCCGCCTGTGCGGTGGCCGTCCGCCTCGTGCACGAAGGCCGGGCCGAACTCGTGATGAAGGGCATCGCCACGACGAAGGACTTCGTACGGGCCATCCTCAACCAGGAGTTTGGCATGCGGCGGGGCCGGCCGCTGAGTCATATCGCCTTGTTCGAGTCTCCGGACCAGTCGCGCCTGATGCTGCTCACGGACTCGGGCATCAACATCCGCCCGCGATTCAACCGAAAGGCGGCCATTGTCCGCAACGCCCTCGAAGTCGCGTACGCGTTGGGCATTGACGAGCCGAAGGTGGCCATCATCGCCGCCGTCGAAACCTTGGAATTGCCGGCAATGCCCGCGACGCTCGATGCAGATCTCTTGCGCCGCATGGGAGAAGCCGGCGCCTTCGGGCAGTGCATTGTAGACGGTCCGCTGTCGATGGACAATGCGCTTGACAGCCACACGGCCGAAGTGAAGGGAAGAACCAGCCCTGTTGCCGGTCGCGCGGACATCATTGTGGCTCCCGACATCGAAACGGCCAACGCCATCTACAAGACGATTCGGTATCTTGCCCGCCGCGAAGTCGCGAGCATTGTCATGGGGGCGGCGGGTCCCGCCGTGGTGGCCAGCCGCTCAGATTCCGCCCACACCAAGCTCTACAGCATTGCCTTGGGCGCCCTCTTGGGGCGTCCTGTCCAAACCGACGCGCGGCGCTGACAGGATGCCTCTGACGGGGTGAATGGCTGGTTGTGACGATAGCGCGATCATGTTTCTTGATTCTGCGGCGTTGACTTGTGAGAATATGACATCGGTGGGATGTACGGATGTCAATTCCGAGGCCACGGAGGAAGACTGCAAGTGGAACCGGAACCAAACGCCTTGGCGCCGGTAGGGAGTAGAACGAAGGTACTCTTGGGCGCGATCATCGTCGCGCTCCTGATTGCGGGGATGCTGGGTGCCCAACACCATCTCCGTGCGGTACACCGTTCTACGCGCCAGACCATGTGCGTCCACAATCTCAAGTTCCTCTCGGCGAGTCTGAAGGCCTATGCCGATGACCATGGAGGCCGATTCCCGGACAGGCTGGCCGAGCTGTGGCCCGAATACATCGTGAACCTGCAAGACCTGATTTGCCCTGAGGTCCAAGTCATCTGCCGCCGGAAGTACGGCGTCCCTCATCCCTATCCCGAAGATCCCAACCCGGACACCATCGAGCGCCTCAGTAGTTATATCTATGTTCCCGGCTACACCACGGAGGATCCCGCCGACACCGTCGTCGCCTATGAGAAAGAGGATAACCACTTCGGCAGAGGCCGAAGCCTACTCTATCTTGATGGGCGCGGCGCCTGGGAACCTCCCGAGAACTGGGAGAACGGCCCACCGAACACCACATTGCCTCCTGACTTCTGATGCTCCGGCCGGCCACGTACCACGAACGGCCGGCCTCGTCGCCCTGCCGTTCGTGGGGGCCTTGACGGATCGATCCGGCTCGTGTACTATGAATCCCAGCGTGAAGCGCGCGTCGAGCCTGAGAGAAGGGGAGTAGAAGAGGGGAGTGGTCGCGATATGCACAAGCGTGGGTTCACCTTGATCGAACTCCTGGTCGTCATTGCCATCATCGGCATTCTTGCCGCGATTCTCCTGCCGGCCCTCGCGCGGGCACGTGAGGCTGCCCGACGCGCCAGTTGCCAGAACAACCTCAAGCAATGGGGTGTCGTCTTCAAGATGTACGCGGGCGAGTCCGAGGGTAACAAGTTCCCCCCCCTTCAGCTCGAAGGTGGCCTGATGGAGCCCATATACCTCGCCCTCGGCCCGAAAATCGACACCATTTACCCCGAGTACTTGACCGACCCGTCCATACTGATCTGCCCTTCGGATCCCGCCGACACTATCGAGAGCCTTCAGTGGCAGCCGGAACTCGAGGAATACATGCCCGAAGGCGCCAAGATCGGCGATTGGAACGTTAACGCCCACATCCCCGGAGAAGAGGAATATGGCGTCCGCGATGCCGATGCCAGCTACGGCTACTTCGGATGGCTCTTGGACCGCCTCGACAACAAGGACGAGTACAACTCGCAAATCAGCGAGTACCCCGTCCTCGGCACGGTGATCACCGTTACTTCCGAGATGAATGCCACCGTCGTGCCCGTCCAGTTGGCCACCGGCCTCGAGATCATGGCCACGCAATTCTTCGTTAATGGCAACAAGGACATTATCAATGGTGACCTCGCCGACTGTGTCCACGAAGGCAGCGCCGACTGCGGCAACGGCGGCGGCCGAATCATCTACCACTTGCGCGATGGCGTCGAGCGCTTCGTTATGCGCGATGTCGCCAATCCAGGCGCTACGGCCATGGCCCAGAGCGAGGTCTTCGTGCTGTTTGACGCCCTGTCGAACCAACTCCCCGATTTCAACCATCCCCCCGGCGGGTGTAACGTCCTGTACATGGACGGCCACGTCGCCTTCGTCAAGTATCCCGGCGCGCCACCCGTCACGCCCACCGTCGCCGTGCTCAACGGTTTCTTCGCCGACACGGTGCGGTAGATACGCGCCTAGGGGCCTTCCTTCCTGGGCGTCGCTTCAACGTAACGCGTGACATCGATCATGACGGGCGCCGCACCAGGCGCCAGCACGACCAGTTCGTTCGTAGCCACAGCGTGCCAGTCCTCCTGATCGGCCCCGGGATACTGCGACGCAATCTCGCTGCATCCCCTTGCCGGGTCGTGCCGGTAGTAGAGCGTATGCTTGGCCAACTCCGGCCGCCGGAAGCCCCAGAGCGTATGGCCGTCGCTCAGGACGAAGTTCATGCCTTCCTCACCCAGCGCGATGAGCTCATGGGTCGCCGCCACGATACCCTCGACGACATTCCTGCCGTTCTCCTCGATCTTCTGGAGAAGGTAGATGAAATAGAGTTCCGACCCCACAACGTCTTCCACGCACTCCGGAATGCCCGAGCCGTGTGGTGGATTTGCCTCGACATAGTCGGCGCCCATAAGCTCCGTCGTCAGCGCCGCCGCCACACTGCCGTTGTGCGCGAAGACCCATCGTTTTCCGCCCTTCTCGCGGCAGAACGGATGCGGATCCGGAATGCTGTCGCCGTCGTGGTCGCAGCATCCCGACGTGCAGTGCCGGATGTGCGCAACGGCGATCCTCGGTCTGACCGCGTCCATGGCGGCCACAGCCGCGTCGAAGCCCGGATCGTTCGACGCCCGGATGGCCCCACGCGCTGTGGTCGGCATCTCACCGTAACCGGTGTAGTACGCCATGCCCCAGCCATCCACGTTGTCCGATAGGGCCAGATGCTTGAATGAATTGGGCTGCGCGATCAGGCGGTCCGTTAGCAGCCCGTCCGGCGCGTTCCCCGCGATCACAGCGTACAGCCGACATGCCGATGCCGCGCCGCACCACGCGGTCAGTCCCAGCCAAGCCAGTACGCAGATTCCCTGGACCAGCCCGCGTTGGAGGACGTTCGGTCGCACGACGACCCTTCCTATCGTTGGGAAAAACGCTTCTTCGAGACACCGCCGTGATTCATGCCTTCGGCCGCGGTCGCCGAAGGATTCCCGCGAATTCCTTCAAGTCCGGCACATCGAGAAACGCGCATATCACGATGTAGAAGACCACGGCAATCGTGATCGGCCCCAACGCGCACAGGGCGCGGTAGCGCAACGCGTCGCCGGCGAAGTGGTGCATGAACCGCACGCGCGTTCCATAGGTGACGACGCCCATCAGAACGCCAGCGAGCAGCGTGCGCCCAACGGCGCTGAGGAAGGACGGCGACCATAACCGACCGAAACGGCCGCAGAGAAGCAGATAGAGCAGAACGAAATTCACGGTGAACGAGATGGACGTGGCGAGGGCCAACCCTCGATAGCTCATCGGACCGACGAGGACGCAGTTCAGGAGAACGTTGAGCAGCATGCTGGCCGATGCCACGATCACTGGCGTCTTCGTATTCTGAATCGCATAGAACCCGTTGGCCAGAACCTTTACCCAGACGAACGAGAGTAGGCCGAGTGTGTAGAACAGGAGGGCCTCCGCCGTCTGCTCCGTGTCCGTCGCCACGAACGCGCGCCGCTCGAACAAGAAGCGCACCAACGGCTCTCGGAGAATAATAAGCCCGAGAAAGGCGGGAAACACCAGGAAGAAGGTCTTCCGAATGCCGTGCAGGAGTGTCTCGCGTACTTCCTCGGTATCGCCGCGCGCGCCGGCACGGGATATGGATGGCAGTATGGCGGCCGCCACGGCAATACCAAACACCGACAGCGGAAGCTGCACGAGGCGATTGGCCGCAAAAAGCGCCTTGACTTTGTCCGGCCCGATCACGGAGCAAAACAGTGTGTCGACCAACTTGTTCACTTCGCCCGTGGACTGGCCAATGATGACCGGGATTAGGAGCCAGAACATCTGGCGTATACCCGGGTGTCTCAGGCGAAAACTCGGCCGCCACACCCCCACGTACTTCCCGAGCGCCCAGTACTGAACCGCGAGCTGAGTGATACCCCCCAGCCACACCCCCACCACCAGCGCATATGCCGGCTCTCCCAATCGGTGCCCGAGCAGGAGACATGAAGCGATTAGCGAGATGTTCAGGAGTACCGGCGACCAGGAAGGCGTGGCATAGTGTCGCACCGTGAAGAGCGGTCCCATGGCGAACACGGCCATACCGATGAAGAAGAGATAGGGGAAGGTCCAGCACGACAGATGAATCAGATGCTGCGTGCTCTCCTCCGTCGGCGCTTCGCTGCGCGTGAAGAACCCGAGAAGGTCTAGATGGCCCAGCAAGAACGGCAGCAGTAACACACCTGCCACCGTCAGCGCCACCAGCAGGATCAGCATGGCCGACATGGCCGAGGCCACCAGTTCCCGGAAATCCTCCTCGGACCCTTTCTCGATGGTCTCCGAAAACACAGGAACAAAAGCCGCATTCGTGGCGCCTTCGCCAATGAGATCGCGAAGCATGTTCGGAAACCGAAAGGCCACCAGGAACGGCCCTATCGAACTCGTGGGAATCGTGGCAAACCACACCACGTCTCGGATCAAACCCGAGACGCGACTGATCATCGTGCCCCCGGCAAACACGGCGGCGAATCTGGAGAGTTGGCGGCCGGATTCCTTCATAGCTCCTTCATTTCTTGTTGCGTGAGACCCGCGCGGTTCCCAAGGGCGCACGGGGGGCCAGCGCGGCCCATATGGCCAATACCACCGACATGCCACAGGCAAACCAAGGGAACAACTCGGGACCCCGAGGAACCCAACGGCGACCGGGCGAAGCCACATTGAACGCACCGGCGCAGCGACGCGCTACCATAACGCGAGGATCAATATCCTGGAACTGGATGCACCGGCCCGCATGGTCAAACATCGTGGTGGCGGCCTCAAAGCGTCCCCACGGATCGAGCACTCCGGACATGCCGGTGTTCGCGCAGTGGACCACGGGCAGTCGGGTCTCGACGGCGCGGAGACGGGCGATATCGATCTCCTGTGGGATTGCATTGCTATGGCCAAACCAGCCGAGATTCGTGATCACCACCAGGAAGTCGGCGCCTTGCTTCCGCAGCGATTCCGCAAGCTCCGAGAACAGCACTTCGAAACAAATCAGAGGTCCGAATTGTCGCCCCCCAACCGAGAAGACGCGCAAGGTGTCACCCGGTTCCATGTCGCCGACGCTCGGCACGACCCGCCGCAGGAATGGCACGTACTGGGCCAGCGGCGTGTACTCGCCGTAGGGTGCCAAGTGGACCTTGTCGTAGTACCCTTCGATCGCGCCCTCGCCGTTCACGAGGAAGGCCGAGTTCCGCGGCTGGCCCGTCTGGGCGTCCGTTCGCGCCGACCCGGTGAAGAGCGGACACCCGGCCTCCTGCGTCAGTCCCGTGATGAGCGCCAGCAGGTCCGTCGATTCGTCCAGGGGATCCATGACCAGCGCCTCCGGCCAGACCATCAGGTCAACGTCCTCATAGCGAGCGAGCAATCGGGATTTCTCGCAAGCGTTTCGAACCATCTCGACCGTATATTCGGGATCCCATTTCATCTCGAGTGGAAAGCTGGACTGGAGCACGCCGGCCCGCAGCGGCTTCGCCGCGTAGTCGGCCTCGTCGATGAGCAGCCATCCGAGCCCGTGGGCCGCCAGTACCACAGCGGCCGCCCCCATCACGCGCGCCACCCTTAGCCTCCGCTCCGCTGCGGCAGCGCCGAGGGACGCATTGACAAACGCCAGAACGCCTCCGATCAGCGCACATCCACCCAGCGAGGCGAGCTGGAGGAAAGCCATATCCCGGCCTTGACTATAGGCCAGGGCGCCCCAACCGAAACCCGTGAACAGCCGCGATTGTAGCGCTTCCATGGCCGCCCACAAGATGGCCGCGCTCAATCCGCTGAGCCATGGCGTTACCCGGCGGCGAATCCAGAACCACACCGCCCCGTAAAGACCCCAGTACAGCGCCATAATGACGCACAGAATCTGGTAACCCCACACCGCCCAACCGCCGGCCCAGTAGATGTTCGAGATGAGCCACTGAAGCAAGAGGCTGTAGAACACCCATCCCGCGAGAAAGAATCTCCAGAAAGCTCCCAAGACAGATCGAGACCGGCAGGCATGGAAGAACACCGGCGCCAGCGCAAGCCAAGCCAGGGGATACCAATGGGCCGAAGGGAAGCTGAGCGCCAGGAGAATTCCGCACGCCACCATGGTGCCGTATTGCGAAAGAGCGGATTTCATGGCGAGGCCATCATGCGCGCGAAACACGCCCCGAGTCAAGACCGACGCTATCCGCGCGGATCCTTAAGCGAGAGAGAAGAGGGGAGTGCCTCGCCCACCACCGGTCTACAGCTCGTCCACCATTTCCATGCTGTCGATTTCGGTGGCGACACGCTCCTTGTTCTGCCAATCCTGCCAGAAGTTCAGCGCGGCGCGAGCCCGATCCTCGCCCGGAAGCAACTCGTCGTACAGATCATCCGACGCCCCTGGCAAGGCGCGCAGGTCCACCACCGTGGGCGCGACAAACACCAGCAGGCTCGTGTTCGAACTCTCCGCGCTTCGGCTTCGGAACGGGATCCCCAGAATCGGAACGCGACTCACCAAGGGAACCCCGCGCTCCGAACTGCGCTGGACATAACTCTCAAGGCCGCCGATCACGAACATGCCGCCGTTCGGTACAATCACTTCACCGGTCTGAGAACGCTTCGAGAATACCGGCAAGTCGATCCCACGGATATTCTCGATCGAGGCAATATCGCTCACATCCAAGTTGACAATATTGATCTGAACGAAGTCATTCGGCAAAATCACCGGCTGGATCTTCATATTCACACCAATATCCCGCCAAACCACGTTCAGTTGCGGTTGCCCCTTATCATACTTGATGTCCTGATAGGGAACCTGACCACCGGCGTGAATCTCGGCATCGGTGCCGTCAATGACAAGCAGTTCCGGCTTCGAAATCAAGTCGATATCCGTGTTGGTCTCGATAGCCCGAAACACCCCGTCGATCGTCCCTGTCCCCATGTCCAGAATGCTGGCTACCAAGCCGATGCCCCCGACCGTCTGGAGCCCATCGTTCAAGTTTCCGGACAAGTCCGGCCGCATCGGGGCTGGAAAGAGGTTCTGGTCGGGTGCCGGAAGCACCACGCCCTGGGCTGTCGGATCGAAGACATTCGTGTTTACCTGCTGGACCGAACCGCTCTCCTCGACACCGCGCACGAAACGCGTGTATGACAGGTTGGCCCCGAGATCCTTCAGCCCCGTCTCATTCGTCTCGCTGATCCACACGTGCATCTGGACTTGCTTGATGGGCGTCGGCCCCGGGTCCGGAGGCGGTGCCGCCTCCGGCGCGGCTTCCTCCGCATACGCGGCCATGGCACACACGAGAAGCGCCAACAACCACGTGGTACGGACCGTGCTGCGCATTAGTGCTTTCCTCCCTCGCCGCTGCCTTCCGCGGACTCCTGAACGCCCTCATCCACAACGTTTGTGATAACGTCCGATGGAGCGGCATCCTCGGCCTCAACCTCTTCCGCCGGACCCTCGAAGTCATCGAACCCAAACTCGGTAGCCATCAAGTTCGCCCGGACGTGAGACCATAATTCCGCCTTGATGAGAAACACCAACTCCCGGCGGCTCTCGCCCTTCGACCGGTTCCCAAGAACCGATGACAACGGATTCGCAGGCAACTCCTTCGACACCACCTGACTCAACCCGTCCATTACCTTGCTCTCGGCGGCGCCAATCCACGGCAAACTCGAGACGCTTGTGCTCTTCGTGTTCCGGTAAAGACCACCCAGGATCAGCACTTGGCCGTGACGCACCCACACGGACGTCTGGACGCTGCGCGAAACAAACTCCGGAACATCAATAGCATTGTTCGCCTGATTGAAGATCCCGCCCGCCACCATGTCGTCCAAGGCCACCGTGATTCGTTGGCCCTCTTCCTTCACGTCGGCCATTACGCTCAACTGAATGTACGTGTCATCCCGCGTGAACGGATCCCCGTCATCATCCACCACTTGCGGACACGATACGGTCAACGAAACGCCGGTGTCGCGGAAACTCGTGATCTGAACCGCCGTCGAACCGACCACCTGCGTATTCTCATAGGGAATCTGCTGCGTCGTCTGCACCACCGTCGGCACCGCCGACCCTACGGTCACCAGCGCTTTCGGTCGTGACAGAATAAAAGCCCGGTTCTGATCCTCGAGCGCCTGAAGAACGATCTCCAGGTCCCCGTCGGACATCCTGAGCCGGTCCAGGAACACGGTGATGCCGGCCGCCGTATCCGTCGGGAACGTCAGGTCGGCGTTCACAACGGCCCCATTACCTGACGTTACCCGCCCGAAAGCCCGATGCTTGTTGCGCTGCTGGAAATAGGCGCTCAGACCGGTTTCGATGCCTTCGGTCGTCTGGAACTCCATGATCTTGACGGATACGTTCACCTGTTGAGCCGCAGGCGAAACCGCTTCAGGCGCCACTTCGGGCGCCGCTGGAGCAGCGGCTTCCTGACCCTGGGCCCACGAGGCCGCTAGTCCGATCACGAGGCAGATAAATGCAATTCGCTTCACCATGGCTCCCTCAACGCTGGTAAGTCCCCACGCACTCGTGCCGATAGACGTTCTCGATGTCGTCATACGTATTGAACCGGACGCTGAACGCGCGAATCTCACCTGGATTCAGACGTCCGATATTCACCGTTGTCGTGTCATACACCACATTGCCGAAACCGTAGAGATTCACGTAAACCTGCACTCCATGGAGCGACTCCTCGCCACGGTTAAGCACTTGACCCGTAACGGCATAGTACGTCTGTTCCCGTGCGAAAAGGTCTCGGCCGCTCCCGCGACCCGTGCGGAACGTGGATTCGTTGATGATCGCCAACGGCTGTGCCTCGGATTGGCGTCGTATCATTTCCCGCGGAGTGAGTACCGTAAAGGTCTTGTCCGCGTGGATCTCCACCCGGCTCTTTACCGTGGCATCCTCGACGTACTCCGGATGCTGACCGACAATGTCCACGTACATCCTAGCGGCTTCATCGTACTCGCCACGCCGCCAGAGCAGGTCGGCCAACCGCCACTCATACGCGAACACCCCCGGTTCCTTCGCCAGTTTGGCCCGGAGGTCCTCGATGGCCCTTGCCTGCGCCTCGAGGGCCTCCTGCTCGGCCGCTACCCGGCTCTCATAAGAGGGCAACGTGCCTCCCGCAGACTCCATGGCATTCTGGGCGGCGCGGGCGGTAAGCTCTCGAGGAGAGGTGGTAGGACCGCTCAGCCCCGGAGGACTTCCATCGCGATCGCTCAGCGTGCTACACCCGCCAAGAACCGGGACAAGCATCACCACCAGCCCCATCCCGGAACACACGAACAGACCGATTAACCTTTTCACGCGTTTCACGGGATCCCTCTATCCTCTCTTGTCTTTCGCATCTTTTCCATTCAGCGAGTCAAGCAACCGCTGCGTCACATCCTCCGCTGGAATGGGCGGTTCCAGACCACTCAGGTAGCCCCGGCAAACGATCAGGTCGCAGCCTGTCGATTGCCCAACCTGGGCTATGCCGCGAACAACCCGGTCACTGGCCTGACTCAGGAGAATCCAGTACTTGCCCGTTCCGCGCTCGATCTTCTTACGCTTGATCTCATCATATTCAGGGGTTTCCTGAATCACGCGCTGATAGTCGATCTCCGCGGCACGCTCAAATCCCGAGGGCGTTCCCCAGTAGACCTTCTTTGTGTCAAGCTGCTCTTTGGGTACGGCATAGCTCTCAGCAGACGCAACTCCCGAGGCCAGCAGCAGCGCCAGCACCGCCAGTTTCCATTGTAAGTGTCGCATAGTCTTCACCTCTTTGCCGCCTCGCGGACTCCCATCTACTCTCGGGGCTGCGCGAGTGGTAGGGGTGTTTCCCTACGTTTCACAGCCTAGGAACGCGCTACCATCCTGACAGACAATACCATACCCCAGCGACGGCTTCGGTTCCCGGACGTCCCAATCCAGAACCATTTCAATTATATCATCTAACCACTTGAAAACGAACGAGTTGTTCATCTTTTTGCGGATGAGGCTCTCTCATCCCTTGGCTTATCTAATCCCGTGTGATCGCCAAAAGTTCCCCGTGTTTCGGAAACTCGATGGTGTTCGTCACCAAGTCGTTGAGCCTCGCGGGGAACCCTCTGGCGTCGTCTTTCAACCCAAGAAGTCAACATCTTCCTCTCCTCAACCGTTATCTGTTTTGAAACCGTCCAGCGGAACCGCATACAATCGCACCGTGTCCGGCCAATGCCTCAGTGGACGTAACCATAGTGAATTCAATGATCTAGCGCCAAGAGAAAGGACCAGCGGCATGAAGATACCCTCGTCTTCCCATCCTCCGTTCGCGCTCGCTCTTACCATATGGCTTGCGCTGGGAAGCGTTACGGCCGCAGAAACGGTGACCTCCGAATCGACTCCGCCGCTCCAGGAGAGAATATGGATCAACCTGGCCGTTCGTGATCTGCCCAACGATTTGTGGTTGGACGTCGACTACCCCCGGGATTCCAAGAACTGCGAGCCTATCGAGTTCTCTTGCACGTTGCATGCCGAGGCACCCGTTAGTAACGTGTTGGTCACTCTCGACATCGAGAGCGCGGGCGGCCTTCGTCTGTATGCCGGCGAGGCTATGCTGCATCCCATCGAAGGCGCCTGCGCCTGCACCTTCGTTTGGGATCCCTCGGAGGCGCCCGATGATACCTACATGGCCAGGTTCGTGTGGTACGACCGGCCCGAGTTCTTGTGTGGCCGCATCGAGTACCAAATCCGAAAGACGTCTGTCGAGGCCATTGAAGGGGACCTGGCTCAAGCCATGGACCGGGCCAGAACCATACAGTCCTCCCTGGATGACCTGGCAGCCACAGGGAAGCGCCCGGCGCACTTGTGGGTGGAGTGGAACGTGGCCATGGACTTTCTCGCCGCGGCCAAGGCTGAACACGGGGAGGCCCACTGGGAAGAAACAGAGCGCGTGCTCAGGGGATGTGAGACCCTCCTCGAGTCCGTCCGCTCGGGCCTTACCTTCTCCGCTTTTCGACCGGAACTGGTTGAATGCGTCGGGACCCCTGACCTTGGTCGGATCGAGCTCCAGGGCGATTCGTTCCGCGTGAATGGCGAGCCGGTTTACTTGATGGGATGGTCCGGCGACGAAGGCCTGGCCGATTCGATTCCTCGTCTGGCCAAAATCGGTTTGAACGCTGCCGTGCTACGGATTCCCCCTGCGAAGACGCTCCCCAGCGTGACCGACGGCGCCGACCTTGCCGCCCTGTACGATGGCGTGTTCAAGGCGGCGGCCGCTCACAACGTCACCATCGTGGTCGACCTTTCGCCGGACGAACTGCCCGGTTGGGCCACCGAGGCGTCTCTGTCATTGATCGATGAACACCTGAAGTGCCTCGACTTGACCAGTCCCGCCACCCGGTCGCTCATCGAACGCCATTTGCGGGCGGCCTTGCCTTACGTGGCCGGCAAGCCCATGGTAAGTGGCGTCTGCCTGCTCACCAACCCCCGGTTCCGCTTCCGCGGTGAGGAGGTCCGACAGGCCTTCCTCAAGCGCGTGCAGGAACTGTATCCCGACCGTCACGCGCTCAACCGTTCCTGGAAGGCGCACTTGGCGGCCTTCGAGGACATCGACATCTCCGGCAACCATGCCCGCCATGAGTACCAGGAAAAAGCGGCGTTCCAATACGATTGGCAAGACTTCCACCGTCAGGAAGGCACTAGATTCGTCGAATGGCTTCGCGGCATGGCCCACGATCTAGCCCCAGGCTTCTCCTATCACATTCGCCTGGCGGATACGGTGTTTGACCTCGGCGAGTCACGCTTCGGCGTCGACCACGAGGCGGTAACCGCTACCGCGGACCTCTTGGGCTGCGCGGCGGCCACTTCCTCGTTCAATCCGCTCTACGGCATGGACTACCCCGCCCAAACGGTTCACCATGCCTTCATGGCTTCGCTTGCGCCCCACAAGGCGCTCGTCAATTCCTGCAACCACCTCGAGTGCCACGCGGACCTCTCGCAGAGCGCGAACGCGGCCTTTGTTCATGGCGCCACGTGGGATGCCTTTATATCCGGACTGGATGCCTCGTTTCTCGACCCGGCCGGTGTGTCCGCACCGCAACATCCCCTCAGCCAGCCGCTTACGATGGCCGCGTACGCGCGTGCCTGCCTCGATGTGAACCGACTCAGTCGCGTTGTGACGGCCTTTCAGGCGGCCCCCGCCGACGTCGCGATTCTCTGGAGTTATCCCGCGAAGGTCTACCAAGATGGCGATCCCTACTTGGCGTCGACGCGCGACGCTTTCGAAGGGTCTTCCTTTTCAGGGTACAAGGTGCGCTTTGTCACACAGAAGATGTGTGTGGACGGCGACCTCGAGGGCGTCAAGGTGCTCGTGGTTCCCGAGACCCCGGCGTTGACGGAAGAAGCCTTTGCCGCGCTCCAGCATTATGTCGATCATCATGGTCTCATCGCTCGCCTCGGCACACCGATTCCATACAACGAACGCGGTTACAGCCGCCACGATTCCATCGGAACGACCCCCGAGACGATCCTCGTCCGGGGCGTGAACTTGCCCGCCGAATACCTGCATGCTATGGATGCCGTCTTTCAGTTTGATCGGCTCGACGCCATCCCGCGCGCGGTCAATGCATTCCAGTTCCCCATCGAGGGGGTGAGAACGCGATACGTGGAGTTCGAGGGGGAGGCGTATCTCTTCGTTATCAACCTCCGGAAGAATCCGGTGTCCTGTCGCTTGACGGGGCCGCGCGTGTCCGGCCGTGACCTCATTCTGGGCCGCGACGTGGTGTTTCCGCGCGTCATTGACCCGCTCGATCCCATGCTCATCCGCCTCGATCCCGCCGAGGAACAGTCCGAGGTTGCTGCGGACGAGAAGTCCGTGGATAAGGAAACCGTCCCCGTCGTCGACCTTGTTCCGGTGACCTCGAAGCACTGGGGCCGCTGACGCCGCATGGGAGGGGACGCGTCTAGGACGGGTCGCGAAGCGTGCCGGCCGGTGCCACGGGATTTCGCAACACGCCAATCTCCGGTATCGTGATTTCCACGGTCTCCCCGGGGGCGACGGGGGGGATGCCGTCCGGTGTTCCCGTCGAGACCACGTCCCCCGGCATTAGTGTCATGAACCGTGTGATGAAACTCAGTACCTTCGGGATACTGAAGATGAATTCCCGCGTGTTTGATTTCTGGCGGATCTCCCCGTTCACGCGAAGCTCAATATCGACCTCCACGGGCCACGGGACCTCGTCGGGCAGGGCAATCACCGGACCCATTGGACAGAACGTGTCGATGCTCTTCGACCGCCACCACGGCAGCCGATTGTCAATGTCGGCCTTCTGCATGCCCCGTGCCGTCACGTCATTCACGATCGTGTAGCCCGCGATGTAGTCGGTGGCTTCATCTTCAGCCACATACTTCGCCCGTCGACCGATCACGACGGCCAACTCGGCTTCATGATCCACGCGACCGTAACTCTCGCGGATGACAATGGCGTCGCCGTCGCCCACACAGGCTTCCGGCGACTTTGCGAATACGAACGGTTCCTCGGGCGGATCGAATCCTGTTTCCTGGGCGTGCGCCAGGTAATTCCGGCCCACCGCCAGCACCTTGCCCGGCCTGAACGGCAGCAGGAACCGGGCCGGATCCGCCACACGAAGCACACCCCGCAAGTTGTGCCTGTCGAGAAACCGAACCAGTTCCGTCAACACCGACAGCGTCATCCGGCCGGTGCGAATCAGCTCGACGATATCCTGAACAGGCGCCGGGGAATGGCCCTCCTCGACTAGACACTGGACCTGAAGAGCCCGTGAGAGATCCAGCCAGTCTCCGCCGTGCTGTAAGACGATAGTTTTCTCATTATTCAGCCAGGCCAAGCCGACTTTCATCTCACACCTCCTCGCTAATCCTGCCCGGAGTATACCAGAGCCGCGACGGACGGGAGAAACCGCCCGAACGCGGTGGTCGCCGAGGCGAGGACATGGGTGCCGCGCCTCCGGATGTGCATTCCCACGGGGACGGTGGGAACGAGGGACGCCTACGCCTAAGGTAGCCGGTGCGTTCCGCTCCGCGCCACTCACCCTACGCCTACGCGGGACCGAAGAAGAGCGGTAGCAAGCTACCGCAGTCCACATGGGGACCGTGGGAACGACGAGCATCCGAGGTGGGATGGGCGTTTTGCCTGCGGCCGCCACGGTGCCGTGTCACGCATCTCGGGCCTGAAAGGCCGCAAGATTACAGCCGGGCAACGCCCGGGGAAAAGGTAACGCAACAGATGGAACGCCCTGTCAGGGCATGACCATTGCCGACCCGAAACCCGTGAACTGTTTCGGCAACGGTGGGGCGATGGGCCGTACCCCCCTACAGGAGGCGTGCCGTTGGCTGTGGCGTGGGAAGCCTCATGGCCTCGGGTGCATCGGTGGTGGGAATGGGATGACGGACTGACGACGGATGGCACGGGCGATACGGATGGGGGGCGTCTGTACCTGTGATGACCGTCGTCTTCCCGGCGGTGCACGTCAGGTTAGTCGTCTTGACGCGTTGGGCGGTGTCACGTATGCTCTTGCTGGTCGCCGGCCGGCGCGTTGTTGGCGTGGCGTTCGGCATGTGGGCGCGCTGGGGCGTCGGAGATTCTGGCAGGGCGATTGGGTGTTTTGGATTGAGGATGTGACGTTCTATGGCATGTGAAGCAACGGCTTATGCGCGAGCCGGCCTTGCGGGCAATCCGTCGGATGGATACTACGGCAAGACGATCAGTTTTATTGTGCGCAATTTCTGGGCGCGCGTGAGCCTCTATGAAAGCACGGACCTCGAGATTGTGCCGAGCTTCCAGGATCGGTCGAAGTACCCATCCGTGCACGACCTCGTCGAGGACGTGAAGATTCACGGGTACTACGGCGGGATTCGGTTGATGAAGGCGACGGTTCGTCGTTTCATCGAATACTGCGACGAGCACGGCATCGATCTGCCCAAGCAGAATTTCTCGATCCGATACCGGTCGAATATCCCTCGGCACTTGGGCCTTGCCGGCTCGAGCGCGTTGGTTACGGCGACGCTGCGCTGCTTGATGGAGTTCTACGAGGTCGAGATTCCGAAGTCGATACAGCCGAACGTCGTGCTCAGTGTCGAGAAGCAGGAGCTCAAGATCGCCGCGGGCTTGCAGGATCGGGTGATTCAGGTTTACGAGGGCCTGGTGTTCATGGACTTTGACAAGGCGTTGCTGGATGCCCGGGGCCATGGCGCTTACGAAGAACTCGATCCCGCGTTGCTGCCCAACCTCTTCCTCGCGTATCGAACGGATCTCGCCGAAGGGTCGGAAACGTTTCACAACAACATCCTCGACCGTTGGCTGGCCGGTGAGGCGGATGTGGTGCAAGCCATGAAGGATTTTGCCGGTTACGCACAGGAGGTGCGCGACCTGCTCGTGGCGGGCCGTGGCGACGAAATCGGGCCCTGGCTGGATCGCAACTTCGACCGCCGGAAGTCGATTTACAACCTTGATCCGAAGAACGTCGATATGGTTGAACGCGCGCGGTCGGCCGGGGCGTCCTGCAAGTTTACCGGATCGGGCGGCGCGATTGTGGGTGTGTACAAGGACGAAGCCATGTACCGCCGGATCGAGGAGGCGTTCATGGGATCGCACGCCATCGTGCTCAAGCCGGTCGTAACCGAATAGTCGGCCAGGAGCGCCGGGACACGGCGCAAGGTGCGTATGGGCCTTTTGTATCTCATTGCCACTCCGATTGGGAATCTCGAGGATGTCTCGCTTCGCGCGTTGCGCGTCCTCGGCGAAGTCGACGTGCTGGCCTGCGAGGACACGCGGTACACCCGCCGCCTCTTCGAGCGGCACAGCATCCCCAGCCCGAGGACGATCCTCTCGTACCATGCGCACAACGAAGAAGAGGCCGGCCGGCGTATCCTCGGGCTGTTGGCGCAGGGCAGCTCTGTGGCCCTGTGCACCGATGGCGGCTATCCCGGTATCAGCGATCCGGGCTACCGCATCGTTTCCGCCTGTGTCGATCAGGGCATGCCGGTCGAGGTGATTCCGGGGCCCAGCGCCGTTCCTGTGGCGCTCGTGGCTTCTGGGTTGCCGACATCCAGTTACACCTTCAAAGGCTTTCCGCCGCGGAAACAGGGCCCCCGGAAGCGGTTCCTCGAGGCTGAGCGCGACATGCCGCATACGCTCGTCATCTTCGAATCGCCTTTCCGCGTGGGCCGTTTGCTGGCCGATGCCCTCGAAGTGCTCGGCAACCGGCGCGGCGCCGTATGTATCGAAATGACCAAGAAGTTCGAGGAAATCCACCGAGGGTATCTCGCCGATTTGGCGGAGCAGTTCCGAGACCAGCCCGTCAAGGGAGAAGTGACCGTCGTGATTGCCGGCAACCATCCCAAGTTTGCGAAGTCCGACGAGGATGACGACGAGGACGACGAATGAAGTCCCTCGCGACACCTCACGGCGTCCTCGATCTGCCGACGTTCCTGCCCGATGCCACATGGGGCGTCGTGCGCGCCCTCGATGGCCTCGATGTTGCCGCGTGTGGTATCCAGGCGCTCATGGTGAACGTGCTTCACCTCGCCGACGGCCCCGGAACGCAACGCGTCGCCGCCCTTGGCGGTATCCACCGCTTCATGGGATGGAGCGGGGCGGTGGCATGCGATTCGGGTGGCTTCCAGGTGTACTCGCTGATCGCAGCGGGGGGGAAGCGGGGCCACGTCTCGGACGAAGGGTTCTCGTATACTACCGAGGGCAGCCGGCGCAAACGAGTTCTCACACCGGAGAAGTGCGTCCGCAAGCAATTCGAGTTGGGCGGGGACATCCTGTTTTGTCTCGATCATTGCACGCATCCCTCCGCGGATCTCGAGCACCAGCGCCTCAGCGTTGATCACACGGTTGCGTGGGCCCAGCGCTGCAAGGTTGAGTTCATGCGCCTCGTTGAGGCGCAGCCCGGTGAGGCGGGCACGCCGCTGCTTTTCAGCGTTGTGCAAGGCGGGCGCGATCGGGATCTCCGCCGAGAGTGCGCCGAACGTTTGGCGGAAATGGGCTTCGATGGTTTCGGTTTCGGAGGATGGCCCATCGCCGACAATGGTGCGTTGGTCGATGAGGTCGGGTTGGTGGCCGAGCTGATGCCGCGCGGAACGCCGCTGCACGCCCTGGGCATCGGCAAGCCGGAGAACGTGCGTGCCGCGTTTCGAATGGGGTATTCCCTGTTCGATTGCACGCTGCCCACACGCGACGCGCGACATCGCAGGCTCTACGTGCTGTCCGATGAGACGGACTTGGGCTACCTTACGATCAACATCGGCGATGAGCGGTTCGCGCGAGACCCGGGGTCCATTGACGATGGCTGCGATTGCGCAACCTGCCGCACCTGCTCGAAGGCCTATCTGCACTACTTGTTCGAGATTCGCGACCTCTCGGCCTCACGCCTCGCTACCCTACACAACCTCCGAACCTTCGCGCGGCTCATGGACAGGCTCCGGGAGACCGAGTCCGATGGATGAGACCCGGATCGCGGATCTCAGCGAGAAGCTGCGCATGTCCGGCAAGTACCGCGACCTCTGCGATGATACGCTCCGGCGTATCGCCTCCTGTGCGGCCCTGCGCCACCCGCGTCAGAAGGAGGCCCTCAAGGCCGCTAAACAGAAGCTGCACCAGATCTACGGCGCCTATGCCGAGCGTCTCGACATGAACGCCATCGATGCCTCGGTCGACTCCCTAGCCGGTGTCCCGCCGGAGGCGGTGCCGCAGGTGTGTCTGGAGATCCTGAAACGTCACGCCTCGGCGGCCGAGCGCATCCCGGCGCTGGCTGAGACCTACCAGCGTCTATGGGCCCAGACCGGTACGCCGAGGGCCGTACTCGATCTTGCCTGTGGCCTCAATCCCTTCGCGCTTCCGTGGATGAACCTTCCGCGCACGGTCTGTTATGTTGCCATCGACATCGACCGGCGTCTCACGGCGGCCATCGGGCGGTTCTTGGCGGCGCTGGGCCAAAACGGGGAGGCCGTGTGCAGCGATGCATTAGTCGCCACGCCCGATATTGACGTCGACATGGTGTTGCTGCTGAAGGCGCTGCCCTGTCTCGAACAACAGGAGAAAGGTGCCTCATTGCGCCTCATTCGCGCGCTGAAGAGTCGATGGACGGTCGTCTCCTTTCCGACCCACTCGTTGGGCGGACGCCAGAAAGGAATGGCGGACCACTACGCGCGATTCATGGAGGGATTGGCGTCTGAACTCGGGTGCGACGTGTTCACGTGGACGGTGCGCAACGAGGCGTTCTATCTCTGCGGACAGACTCCAGGTGGGCCACCATTTGGTACAACCAAACGGATTCCATGAAACCCTGTTAGTAGCTATCAGATAGGAATGCGCTGTGTCATAGTCTTCAGCGGTGCACTTGCATCTCAGACGCATCGGTGGTAAGATGGTTCGTGGTACGAAGGATCGGAAGCGAGCGGTTCCCACGGAGGAGCGCTGGGTATCTAACCGAGGGGAGAGGTAGCAATGGCTGAGGCGCTGGTGTTCACCGTCAACATCGAAGGTCCAATCTCCGTTTACATGCAGATTGAGAATCAGATACAGTTTGCTATTGCGTCGGGTCGTCTCAAGCCGGGGGACAGCCTTCCGTCCGTTCGTGAAATGTCCGCCATGCTGGGTGTAAATCCGAATACGATTACCAAATCCTATCGCGATCTCGAACTGCTCAGGATCGTCAAGACGCGCCGTGGAGTGGGGGTGACTATCACCGGGGATGCGCCCAAGCTGTGTCGCGCCGAGACGCGGGCCATGGCGCGCGCCCACTTGAACGACGCGGTGGCGGAGTGTATCGCGAGCGGTGTGGGCGAGGACGACGTCAAGCGCCTTGTCGAAAGGGCCATTGCGTCTGGCGCTCAGCCCTACCGGAGCTGAACGCGATTCCCGAGCTCGAATGAGGAGGCAGGTGAACCTTCGGGGTCCCGGGCCGAGGGGGTGCGGAATCAGGCCAACCACCCTTGCGCGCCGATCAGAGGCACGAATACGCAACGAGTGCTTTCTTGTGTAGTGAAGCCTTCGGGGGTCCGCGTGATCTTGAGGAGTCTCTGGAGGCTGCGATCTCCCACGGGACAGACGAGGCGGCCGCGTAGGGCCAGTTGGCTCTCCAACGCTTGCGGAACGGAAGGGCCACCGGCCGTGACCACGATGGCATCGAACGGCGCGTTTTCGGGCGATCCGAGCGTCCCGTCTCCCGTTACCACGGTGACGTTGTCGTAACCGAGTTCCTCCAGTCGTTCCCGTGCGCTCCGCGCGAGATCGGTCATTCGCTCGATGGTCAGGACGCGGCGGACCAGCTCCGCCAAGACGGCCGCCTGATATCCCGAGCCCGTTCCGATCTCGAGCACGCAATCTCCGGGCGAGAGATCCAGCAATTCCGTCATGATGGCCACCATGTACGGCTGCGAAATCGTCTGGCCTTCCCCGATGGGCAAGGGACGGTCATCGTACGCCTGGGGCACCACATCGTCCGGAACGAACCGGTGCCTCGGGACGCGCCGCATGGCCTCGAGGACGCGATCATCGCGGACGCCGCGCGCCGCGATCTGTCGCTCGACCATTCTCCGGCGATCTCGTTCGAAGGGATCGTGCTTTGAGAACACGTTCACCGGTCCCTCCATCGATCCCGGTTTGCCACCGGCGATCTAGCCGCCCAGTTGCACGCCCACTAGTATCCGCCAAGATACCGCGCGCACAAGCCAGACGATGAAGAGCGCGGCCAAGGGGGCGAAATCCATCGGGCCCATCGGTGGCAAGACGCGGCGCAGCCATTCGAACAAAGGGTCGGTGATTCTCGGGATCCAGCGCCAGCGTTGTGAGTGGACGTCGAACTCGATCCAGGGAGCACTCCAGCGGAGCAAGATGGCCATCATGTACAGCGTGAGTACGCTGGTGATAGCGCGGATCATGACGTCGAGCACAGAGGAAACTCCCTCAGCTTTCGGTATATCGGCCCACTGGGCGTCAGTTGACTGTGGAATAATGACACATGCCCGACCTCGAATTCACCTGCCGAAAACGCCTGTTCCTCTTCGAGCATGGAGGGAAGGCGCCCCGTCCGATGCCGGTCCCTTATGCGGGCTACGGTCAAGTGAGGCCGGTATACCCGGGTTTCCGGCGTGAGGCCTATGTGTACCGCGCCTCGTTCGGCAAAGGCCTGCACCTTCAGGAGAGGCTCTTCGACCGGCGCTACGCCGACCCAGACCACCTCGGGCCGGCGGATGCTCGGAAACGCCCCCGTTCCCGCGATGCCGAGGGAGAAGGGCGGGCACTCGCGATACGCCAAGGTCAACCATTCCGCGAGACGATTGAGGTCATGCTCGGCCACGTCGCCCAAGAAGCGCAACGTGAGATGGGCGTTCTCGGCCTTTACCCACGAGGCCTTGGCGCCCGACTGGCGCAGCCGTGCCACGAGCGCCGCGAGGAGGTCACGCACAGAATCGGGCAGCTCGATGGCGATGAATGATCGCATGCTCATGCAGATACCCGCTTGCTAGAAGCCTTCGGCGCACCGCGCCGGAATGCCGATATCCGCCACGACGACTCGGCCGAGGTAGGCCGCCGCCGCCGGGTTTTCGAACCCCTTCTTCAAGAACGCACAGGTCACCGTTACATCGGCCTTTACGCACACGCCGCAGACGTCACCCGTGTCCGCGTTCATGCCCGAGGGCAAATCCATGGCGATGGTGCGCACGTCGGGCCAAGCTTCGATGGCCGCGCGCACGGGGCCCCGGACTTCGCCCGTGATGCCCGTGCCCAGCAAGGTATCGACTAACACGGCACAGTTCCCGAGCGCGGTGACGGCCTCCTTGGCCTCCTCCTCCGTGCGGACGGCCGTTATGGACCCACCCAGATTGATGTACGCTCGCATGAACGTGGCGGCGTCGCCACGGATGGCTTGCGGATCGGCGACGAGAACAACGCGCGTTTCGAATCCGGCTACGAGAGCGAGACGGGCCACCACCCAGCCATCGCCGCCGTTGTTGCCTCTGCCGATAACGACACCTACCGGTCCCTCCACGATCTCCCGGAAAGCTGCCGTTCCGGCGTTGTTCATCAGAACGGCGCCGGGGATGCCAATATCCTCGATACAGCGTCGGTCTGCTTCGCGCATCTGGGCGACGCTGAGCGTTCTCATGGGGTTCGTGCCTCCAGCGGTCCGTTGTCGCGACCAGTTACAGGTAAACCTCGAGGGGCATCACGATCTTGGCAATGCTGAGGACAAAATCGTCCACGGCCGTCGCGCCTCCGACCGTACGTGTGCCGTTGAGGAGCACGATGATCGTGGCGTCGTTGTCTGCCAGGTGATACATCGCGCAGTTGTAACTCGGCAGAGAACCGGTGTGCCCCAACAGGCTGTCCGTGTACGCAACCCCGAGACCGTACCGTGACGAATCGCCGCCTGCACCCGTGTTGACGCAGGTGAGTTGCTGTGCGTGGCTGGTCGCGGAAAGAAGGCTGCCATTAGCCAGGGCCTCGGCCCATACCTTGAGGTCGGCCAGATTCGACACCATGCCGCCGGCGGACCATGTCGTGGAGGTATCGAAGAAGGTCATCTCGAAGGCGAGCGTTCCGCTATCCGTGTAAACGTAACCGTGCGCCAGGCTGCCTTCCACTCCCGATCCGTCGGGAAGCCCCGTGTGGGTCAGGCCCAGCGGCGTTAAGATGCGACGTCCCAGTTCCGAAGCCAGGGGCGCACCGGTGACCTGCTCGATGATCATCCCGAGAAGGACGTAGTTCGTGTTCGAGTAGCCGTATGCGGCGCCCGGCTCAAACAGCGGTCCCATCCCGATGGCCAACGCTACCAGCTCCTCCGGAGTGCGGTGGCGTTCCGGTTCCTCGACTACCGCGGGCCAGAAGTCCGGCGAGCCGGTATAGTCGTTGATGCCGCTCGTGTGGTTGCAGAGCTGCCGAATCGTGATCTGTGCGGCATTCGGTATCGTGTGGATCGCTCCATCGTACTCGACCTCGGCGAGATAGCCGTCGAGCGCATCGTCCAAGCCGATTAGGCCCTCCTCCGCCAGTTGAAGGATCAGGGTGGCCGTGAACGTCTTCGTGATGCTGCCTACACGGAAGAGGTCGTCGACGGTGAGGTCACGATTGGCCACCGCGTCCGCCTTGCCCGCGGCTATGGTCCAGCTCCCTTTGCCGGGCACCCACACGCCGACCACCGCCCCCGGGAGGTTGTATGCGCGGATCTTGTTGGCGACCAGTTGCTGGAGACGCCATTCGGTCAACGGCCCGAAGCTTGAACCGCATCCGGCAACGGTTACGGCCATAGCCAGGGTGACCAGCATGAACTCGACGCGGCGACGGGCAACACGAATCATAGCACTTCCTCTATCCTGAACAGGGGCGCTCCTCGACCCACGCGGTCTTGAAGAAACCAACGCGACAACAACAAACAGGCCGGCTGTCGTTGCCAACCTCCGGCCCCTCACAGAAGATTATACACAGAAACGCGATTAGTATTTCACGCGGATGCGATAGCTCACCGTTGTTTCGCCATCCTTGGGCGCTTTCACACGGAATATCGCTGTCTGAGCATCCTTCTTCACAAACTCGTGGGAGGAATCCAGGATCTTCCAGTCGCCGAACATCGGTTCGACGATGTCGATTTCGATGTCCCCTTCCTTGTGGTTGCGCACCTTGATCTCGAACGCGGCCTCGTTCACGTTCTCGGCGATGCGCTGGTAGTCCGTCTGAGTCCGTTCCCCGACGACGTCGAAGGCCTCGCCCAACCTAAGCCGGACCTCTTCGTCCTTCGGCGTGTGCCGAATGCTATCCTCGCCCGCGAACTGGCGCATGCCTTCGCTGTCCTCCTGATAGACGCGCATGACGCCGGCCGGCAATGGAATCCCGAGGCTATTCTTCTCCTCATTGGCGAAGGTGAGGAATACGGAAGCGTTCTGCTTTTCCAGCGGCGGCATTCGCTGGCTGTAGAACGAAGCATCGCCGCGGAACTCGTAGATCTTCTTCACGGCGATGTTCACCGCCTGAAGCAGGTTGACTTGTTTGGACTGGTTCTCCTTGATGGTCGTTCGGCGCGGCAGCGTATAAAGATGGTACTCGGCGAAGGATTCTTCACGCATGGGCTCCGGCATCGGCGCGGCCATCGCCTTCATGCGGCCGCCCGCGAATGCCATGTCCATTTCCTCGCGGACCACATTGACCTCGCCGGCCACAACCTTCAGTTGGGCGTCGGTGTACGTGGCGCCGGACTGGTTGACAAGCGTTACCCAGCCCGTGAGATCCATATGGCCCTCATCCTTCGCCAAGTTGACGACATAGTCTGCGCGCCACTGGATGCCGCCGGTTAGGTACGCGACCTCGATCTCGTGGTCGGTGCCGTTGTTGTCCAGCAGCCAGATGAGCGATGGTTTCGCAACCAAGTTGGATGGGATCTCGGGCAACACCACATTACCGGGATGGCCCAAGAAGATCTCGTTACCCACACGGTAGATGGGGCTTTCGTTGACACTTAGGAGCTCGGCTTCGACCTGCTCGAAACCGATTTCCGTGCTGAAGTTGACGAGGCGTACGGCCTTCCCGACGTACTTCTCCATGAGCTTCCCAGGGCTCATGAGATCGAATTCATAGTTCTGTTCGAGTATGTGCAGACGCCCTGGATCGCTTAGCGAACCCAAACTCACCGTTTCAGGTCGAATCTGCTGTGCCACGTCCGCGAAGCGCAGCGTCACTTCGCCGGGGAAAAGCTTCACCTTCCGCCGGTCTCTCACAAGTGCCACATCGTTGTTGTAGACGGTGACGGCCACGTCGGTCTGGTCTTCGAGTGTCGTTTGAGCGCCCTCCGTGGCCTCCTTCAACGGATCCGCCAGCTTCAACGGAGGGGGGGCTTCCGCAACCCCCACGGACGCCCATGCCAACAGGGCGGCGAACATCATCATCGTGAGCGCGCCTGGTAATCTCATGTCTTGTCTCCTTGTGTTCTCTTATCACTCGAGTTGGCCCGCGAGTTGACTGCGGGGTCAACGGCCTTGATTCCTTAGACCCCGTTTCGACGCACAGGTTCGCGGTACCACGGATCTCACGTCCATCTGGATACTCGATCGAGCACATACGTCGCCTGAGCGACGTTTTCCACGCCGACGCTCATCCATATACCCTCGGGGCGAAGATGCTCCATCATTGTGTCCAGCTCATCGATGCCGATGCCGACCTGAACACCCTTTCCGGCGGCCTGACACCGTTTGTACACGTCCAGCCAGTCGCTGGCGCGGCCTCGCCCGGCGCCGTACACCCACTGAATGGCGTTCAACTCCGGAATCTCGAGCAGGCGATCCAGGAAACGTAACGCGCCGGTTCCGTCCAGGTGATAGATGCTGGCCTCGAGGTGACGGCACTCCTCGCGAATGCCCGGAAGGAAGAACTCCTCGAACATGGCATCCGAAACCATGCACGAGAAGTCGTTCGAGGGGACATACCACTTCCGCGTCGAGACGATTCCCGGCCACGAGGAGATCGGCTGATTCGCCGCCACCAGCTTTTCGTAGTAGAAATCGAACGTCTCGAAGAAGAGGTGCGTCACCCGATCGAGCAGGCGCTTGACCTGATCCGGATAAAGGAGAAGATCGAGGTTGAGCTGCGCGGGGTCCCGGAACGCGGCCAAGGCGTCACCGCCGGGATGATAGTCGGTCATTCCCACATAGAAGAGCCCCCGCCCGGCATCGAGGAGGGCGTCGGTCATCTCGAGAAGTTTCTTCCAGTAGCCGTTTTCCTTCGATAGGGTGAGCGCATCCGCGTCCGCCCAATCGAGGAGATTTGGGATACCCCAGGAAGTCTCGGCACTGTATTCCATTTCCATGCCGAAGAACGCGCTGAACACCTCCGGGCCAAGATTGGGCCACGCCATCGGCAGGGCATCTCCCAAGAACTCGGTATTCTGCGCGAAGGCCACCGCATGACGTACGACGCCCTCCGTATCCATCCATCGATCGCGATGGGTAGCATAGTCCCTGGGTGAGGGCCAGGTGCAGGACGCAGAGGGTTTCGGAAGCGTCATCACGACGACGGGGCGGTCGATCACGGCACCGTGCCAAAAGGCGTCCTGCCGCGCCAAGCGCTGCGGCCAGTCCGGAACGGCTTCAATCGGCATCAACGGCATAGAAGGGATTCCTTAACGTCATGGTGTGCACCGTCTGTCGACGTGGTCAGTGTATGTGGCCTGCTGCGAGCGGTTCAAGGAGAAGGCGGATACGAAAGGTGAAACCCTGAACGCTTCGCCGGCCGAGTGAGGGGCGTATACACGCGACAGCAACCGCTGTGGGAACGCGGCGGCCGGTTCTGGCGGAGGCTATTCAGCCTGCCGCTTTGCGCTGTTGCGCAACTTGTCCAGCATTCGCACCGAGACCGGCGGAATCTTGGTCTGATTGTCGGTCGGTCGGACCCATGGTGCGTGGTCGTCGCCCAGTTCGGCCAGGTCGCGGTACATGGCCACCAAGAGATGATGGCAGGTGGGACACTCGGCCAGGTGTTGTTCGCACGACGCACGGTCTTCGCGACTCAGCGCGTGATCCAGGTAGAGGGCGAGCACTTCGCTGTCGGGACAGGGCGTAGAAGGTCCAGCGCTCGCTTGACCCAGGGCCGTCCCGAGGGCGTCCGCGCGGGAGCGCAATGCCGCCAGACGGCTCTGGCACGGACCACAGTGTCGCACATGCTCATCCAACGGCCGCCGAACGCTGAAGTCCAGCAAGCCAAACGCGAGGTCCTCCATAGTTGCATCCGAAGGACATGATGCTCTATCCGATGGTTCAGATGACCTCATTCGTAATCTCCTCGAGCACACGGCGCAGCTTATCAATGGCCCGGCGCAACCGAGCGCTTGCCGTATTGACGTTCAAGCCCATAAGGCCCGCAATCTCACGATGTGACATTTTGTCCATGTAGCGCAATCTGAGTATAAGACGATCCTCGGCAGCCAGTTCGTTCAATGCTTGAAGCAGCAAATTGGTACGTTCGTTCGTTTCTGGAACATCTGCCGGGGTTTGCTCCGCTGCATAGGTGGGATCCTGAGATGTCCGTTGCCTAAGCCGTTGGGCACTGGCCCGTCCGCGCAGAAAGTCCACGGCGGCGTTCGACGCGATCCTGGCCAACCAGGCTCGCAGAGAACCCGGGGTTCGGAGTTTTCGGAGCATGGCGCAGCCGTCGCGATACAACCGAAGAAACAGGCTATTGCGGATGTCTTCGACGTCTTCCTCGGAGCATGGCGCCCCGGCCTTGAAGAACGCCCGCCGTATGGCCCGTTCCACATGCGTCGCGTACTGAGAGAACAGGAAAGCCTTGGCTTCTTCATCGCCATCGAGGCAGTAGCGCACTACCAGAGCGACATCTACGCCGCCCTCCAGAACCTCGCCGGTTGCTGCCGTCCCCGCCACTTCGGCGCAACCCTCTTCCGTCTCGAACATGGGACCCCGCCTTTCCGAAAATGAATGAAACCTCGAATAGGTATACCATGCGAGTCCGAAAAAGGCAAAAGGAAAGGATACAAACTCGAGAACAATGCTCATTTACGGCCACGAGGTGGTCCCGCTTCGTTGCGTTTCTGAGGCGTTCCGTGTACATTGTGGCCACGGCAGAAGTCGGGCCAAGATGAGAAAGCGAAGAAGACGCCATGAATCGGCAACGGGTGGCAGGATTCACTCTAATCGAGTTATTGGTTGTCATTGCCATTATTGGCGTTTTGGCGGCCATTCTTCTTCCCGCATTGGCTCGTGCTCGTGAAGCGGCGCGGCGGTCGTCCTGTGCCAACAATCTCAAGCAGTGGGGTATTATCCTGAAGATGTATGCCGATGAAGACCTCGGCGGTCTCTATCCGGGAGCTTCTTCGACCCATTTTCGTAAGGCATCGCTTCTTGGGATAAACGGCCCAGTCTTGTATCCCGAGTATCTCACGGATGTGAAGATCGGTTTCTGTCCTTCGGACTCGGCGGCTACGGTGGGCGATGCCGAGGGTTACTTCGAGAAGGTGGCCTACGCGGCCGAGCAGTACGCCGCCGATGCTCCGCTCTCCAAGATGTGTCTGGACGCATGGCTGTCCACGGTACCGTCGTATCTTTACATTCCCTATGCGTTTCGCTCGGCGTCCCAGATGAAGGATGTGGTCGTCAGCATGGCGGCCTATCGGACGATGCCGCCTAACTCCGTCCAGGTTACGGCGGCAAGCCCTGAGTTGGAGGCTGTGGGCTGCTCGTTGTCGATCTGGCGGATAGCCAACGATCTTCCCGAGATCCTGACGGGCGAAAACGGGCGCGGGGCAGCCCAAGCCGATGACGACGGGGTCTTGCTGCCGCAGACCTATCGGCATCTCAAGGAGGGTATTGAGCGTTTCCTCACGGTTGATGTGGCGAACCCTTCTGATGACGCGGCCGCCCAGAGCGAACTGCCCGTTCTCCTCGATGCGTGGGCGGGCCGGGGCGTGGGCACGGGCCCCTATGAGAACAACCATATGCCCGGCGGCTGTAATGTCTTGTATATGGATGGCCACGTGAGCTTTGTTCGGATTGGCGCTTTTCCCGTCATGAACAGCGAGACCGGCACTTATGGGGAGGACCTCGACCAGCATCTCGCGGTTTTGGCGGACGCTCAGTTGTAGGTCACGTCGCGCTGAGTTCCCAGATGTAGACCGGCAAGACGATCTCGGTCTCGTCCATGAACCGGAATCGCACCGCTTCCTTGACCGGGGTGGGGGCCGCCGCGAGCCGCTGTGGGTCGCACGCGATGCTGACCGACGTCTTTCCCTCTTTGGCTTCGCCCAGGGAGACGGTGAGGAACTCCGGGGCGCTGAAGGATGTGACGTGCGTCAGTTGCTCGTTGATGACTTGAATGTGTTTGGTGGGTAGCGACTCGCCGTTTACGACGAAGGCGATGCTCTCGGGCACGGTGCGCACCTCATGAACTATCTCGGCGCTCACCGGTACGAGCAGGGTTTCGTTGGTGCTGGTCTCAATGATGAGCTGGCCCCGGATCACGCCTGAGACTCCGGGGATGAGCGAACACGTCAGCAGCACGCCCTTCTCGCCGGTCCGTTCCGAGGTGACGTCGACCTGAGGCATGTCGGAGCGGACGTGGATGACTTGGGCCGACTGTTCCGAAACGGCCACCTGCACGGAGATCGGGAGGTCGGCCATGCCTACCGAACCGAAGGCTACGGCCTGGGGCTGCACGAGAGCCGGCACGTTGATCTCCGCCTCGACTTCGATGGGAAGCGGCGCCTGTTTCTCGTCGCTCGGGACGAGGACGATGCGCTTTGAAACGCGTGGTGTAAAGAGAGGAAGGGCCAGCGTGATGGACAATTCACCGCTCTCACCGGGCTGCAGCGTTCTCCTGTCCAAGTTGGCTTCAAGGCATCCGCAACTGGAGAGAACCTTCGACACCGTAACGGTTTTCCGAGAGCAATTGCGGACCTCCACACGGGAAGATACGGATTTCTGTCCGTGTGAGATTCCTGTCAGGCGTACGGGATTGTGGATCGCCTGGAGGGCCGCTTGCGCGGGACCGTGTTGGTGGATCACTGCCGAACCGAGCAGCGCCAGGGCAATGCCCGCCACCACGAAACCCGCACACATCGTCTTCCTACGCACAGCCGCTTCCTCTCTTGTTGGGCACGTCAAATCAGCGCCGGCTATCACGCACGCGGATATCACCCGGAAACGAGATGGCGAAGACCTCGTCGGGGATATCGCGGTTGAATTGCGCTTCCAGAACCTCGATGTCCGTTGTCGTCACGGGTGTTCCGTCCTGATAGCGCGTCTGCGTCCACCGAGTGGGCAACACAACGCCGTCGAAGACCTGAGTCTTCTCAACACGGGCTTCACAGATGAGTTCGCCCTGGAGCCCGAATAGGGCGTTCTTCACGGGCAGGAAGCCCAACGCCGGGGCGAGAGACAGCCGCGTTGTCCCGAGCTCGTGCTGGCAGTCCAGCGCGTAGGTCGTCGCCCCGGAGATTTGCTTCGGAGCGTCGGAAGGCAGCGACAGCTTCCAGCCGGCTGCTTCGGCGTCCGCCAGAGCATGCTGAGGGAGGGGATCGAAGAACAGATTCCACTGCCTAGCATCGAGATGCCCCCACAATTGCTCGGGGGACATGAGGTACCCCACGCCGCCGGTCATTCCTTCCGGTACCAGACGGGTGTACATGGCCCCGTGGAGACCGTCACACATGAAAACGCGCTCTTCCCGGAGTTCTCCGTCGGTGGCAATGCCATAGGCCTCGAGGCGGAACTTGTCGCCTTCGACCCACATTCGAAACTCGCGTTTCGGGGCCGGGCGCACGACGGCGCCCTTGGTGTTACCACGCGTGGCGTTGGCCAGTTGAACGGAGACATAGTCTTCATCGGCTACGGTGTCTTCCCTCATAACGGTTACGGATGAATAGACGGATTGCACGGTTTCCTCGAGTCCCGCCACCAGCGCCTCCTGAAGGAGGGCCTTGGAATCCGCCGACGCGGTACCGCACACGCAAGCAACCGCAACTAGCATCACACCGAATCTAGACAGCACAACGTTCACGGTTCTTCTCCTCGTTATCGAAACCCACCATCCCATGGTCACAAGGAAACATGCGCACATGTGTCGGGCTCATACGTCGCGCCCAGGTGACGTCCATCCGGACAACTGAAGATGTCGAAACACACCCAAGTCAATGTCATGCAGTAATGACTCGGGTCTCCCGTCGGTTGGCAGTACGCGACGGGAAACGACAAGGTCCGACTCAATGCCCCCGGAAAACACGGTATGGTCGCCCAGCAATCGAACTCCACGCCGCACGTGTGCTGAAAGTATAGGGCGGCGTCCGCCGTCGGACAGTCCGAGTGCAGGACGAAGCTGAGCACGCCGAAGGTCACAACGAAGGCAAGGACACCCATATGCGAAGGTCTTGCTTTGATCATTCACGCACTCCTTATATGCTATAATACAAAAAGACACCTAAACCATGGACCAACCGTTCCCCACCGAGTGCCCGCCACTCAACACCTTGGCACTTTCTTGACACAACCTCCCACATTTCCAGACAATAGACGCTTGCAGGTGTTGTCTTCGTGCATGCCGTGTTGACAAGGGGACGAGCCTCAAGGTAGTGACTCCGTCGCTCGGGCGCCCGGCGCCCTGAAGAACGCGGGATTTCGATGATTTTCTTCGGTGCTTCATTTCGGCTGATCCGGTGTCACACGTGCCGGAAGTGGCGTGTAGTGGGGCCGTGGGTTGATGGACCGGTCATAAAGTGCAAGCACTGCGGAAATCCATTATTTCTTTATATGGCCAAGAGCTTCGAGCTCGGACGAGAGGAGCTCCGGCAAGTCCAGCTCAGGGCTATTCTCCTTCTTGCCCTCCTGATTCTCCTCGTGGCCGCAGTGGCGGTCGCGGGGGTTGTCTTGCTCCGCAGTCCCGATGCTGCGCAGTCTTCTCTCGGACAGTCCGAGGCGGATGTTTCCTCCGTGTTGGTCGTTCCGGGCTCCACGGTCTACCATCGCGAGGACTGTCCGGCTCTGACCGGTCAGCGGAGGGCGAGGATCTCCCTGAAGGCGGCGCTGACTTACCAATACCAGCCGTGTCCGGAGTGCAAGCCCCCGGTCGACATGGAGGACATCGGCCTGAAAACCGATCTGGATATTGCTCCCGGAGAGGGGATGCGATAGCGCATCCCCGCGGCCTCGCGAGCCTTGGCTTGGCCGAGGAAGCGAGTGGGGGACGGGGGCTCGCCGTTGGAGCCTGCGGTGCGATGGCCGACGGCGAAGGGACTGACACGTTCTTTCGCGTAGCGTAGCGGAGCGAAAGACGCTGTCTGTCCCTGGGGTTATCCGCACGCACACCCCCCTCAATCCCGAAAACGGGGACTGACTCCCTCCGAGTCTTCGAGGAGGGCTGTCTGTCCCCGATTTCCAAGCGTTGCATGAAGAGCAGGCCGGGAGGGAGGCACGGAGCCGCCAAGAATCCCGGGGGCACGCCGTCGCACCGGATGCCCGCGCAGTGTACGGCCACCTCCCCGTTCACGGGGAGGCCGGGTGGGGCGGCTTTCTCCGCGGCCCTCTGCGTCGTCAGCGCCGTCTGCGTTGGAACTCAGATCTCCGTAAACCGGTTCCACGAATCGTAGGCCTACGCCGAGGTCGTGCCGTTGGGATTCGAGCACTGCGTTACCTGGCCGAGGGCGTTGTAGTCGAAACCCCAAGTCTTGCTATCAGGCGGCGTCATCGTGCTGATCTGGCTGACGTCGGTGTACGTGTAGACGGTCTGCTCATTGTGATAGCCCGTCATCGTTACCAACTGCCCGGCAACGCATTACCGACATGCACCAAACAAAGGGCACTGTTTCCGGTTATTCCCCGAGTTGAGTATGGTGTCCCGCTAATTCCCTGGTGTCCCGCTAATTCCCGACGCTAATTCCCGATCCGTATCGTCGCTGCCCTTTCAGACCCCCTTCCATCATCCGGCTCCAGGTGCCGGTGTATTCTCAGATCCTGCCCGTTTCTTGGGCTCTTTCCACCCTTTCCAGCCCCACGCAGATTTGTCGGATTTTCTACTTGACAGTCTACAGAAAGGGGGCTATCCTAACTCATAGGGAAGTGGTTATTATTCGTTCTTGGGTTGTAACCCGGAGGTAGCGGTCATGAAAAGGCGACTCATCAATCTGACCGTAGCGCTTGCCGTATGTGCCTCGGCCGGCGCGACCATGGTGTCGTTTTGCGATTACTATCCCGTGGCGGTGGGAAACTGGTGGAATACCATGCCGGATATGGTTCTCACCAGCACGGAAGCCTACTCGAGCCGCTCGACCGTGAACGGCTTCGACGTCTGGGAACGCACCTGGTACTTCCGGAGTTCCTGGAGTGACCCGACGACCCAGAAGTGGTATGAGGTCCTCGTCGACGGCGTGTGGTACGTGGTCAAGGAGGAAGATGCTGCCGCGCTCCAGAACCTGCCGACGTTAACCGAGGAATTCGTGTCCGAGTACCTCACGTGCTACGAGACGGGCGTGACTGCGACCCTTCCTTCCGGGAAGACGTGCACGGCCTACGTCGGCTCGGTGACCGACCTGCTGCGCGATCTCGCCGACTGGACAGCGGCGTGGACGCTCGAGTATCCGGATGGCCTCGCTCTGGCATTCGAGGATGCTGTATACCCGGAAACGGCGATCGGCTTCTTCGCGCGCGGTGTGGGCACCGTGGCGCTTGCCATCGGAATGCCGGACTCAGAACTTCTCGTGCGCAGAATCACCCCCGGCGCCATCGTCGGCAACGACGGCTGCGTGGTCGATTGCCCCGGTGAGAGCGCGCTCTGGTTGACCTCGCCTAACGGCGCCGAGAAATGGCTCGGCGGTAGCACACAGACGTTCACCTGGGCGGCTGACAGCGCCAAGGTCGGCACCGACGTGCGGCTGGCGTTGCACAAGGGATCGTCGTTCGTGACGTGGGTCGCACGGCGTGCGGCCAACGACGGGGCGCTCAACTGGCTCGTGCCCCGCAATATCGAGGGAGCGGACGACTACAGGATTCGGGTCCAGGCCTTCGACGACCCCACGGTCCGCGACTTCAGCGATGGCGGATTCACCCTCCTCCCTGCGCCGCTGACCGTGACGGCCCCCGCGCGAGGCGCGGTGTGGCCGGCCGGGACGGTTCGGACTATCACGTGGACCGCCGACGCCGCCACCGTCGGCGACTCGGTGCGTATCGGCCTGCACCAAGGCAAGGCCTTTGTGGCGTGGCTCGTCCGCCGCACCGACAATGATGGCGCCTGTGACTGGATTGTGCCGTCGGCGCTGCCGGCCGCGGCCGACTACCGGATTCGCGTGCAATCCTACTCCGACGCCTTTGTCCGCGACGTCACTCCGATGTTCGAGATAACGCCGTAGCCGCCCAAGGTAACGGCCCTATCCCGCGCTCGACCGCTGTCGGAGATGATAGGCTTCGCCATACCGGAATGACCGGGACACCTTACTGGATTCTGGTGAAGAAGCGATTTTCCTGGTAGGAGTGGGGCGCGTCATGCATGGCCCGAGGTGGTATCCAGGGCGCTGCACCATGCCACGCAATGGGTCAGCCGTTCGGAAATGTAGACGCGGTGCTCAATTGTAGCGCACCATGGTGGTGAGGCCATTTAACCAGAGCTAGCGGTGTGATTCGGGTCAAGGCAGAACGCGATTGTGGACATGAGCAGCGCCAGGGCAGCGAATTCGGGGATTAGCGGCGGGGATTAGCGGGGGCGGATCAGGGGGCGGATCAGGGGGCGGATTACGGGGCGGATTAGCGGGACACCATACTCAATTCGGGGAATAACCGGGAACAGTATCCTTTTCCGTCACCGCTCCATTGCGCAGAATCAATCTGCGCCTACTTGGCGCGCAGTTGGCGCACGATGATCGTGCGCTGATCCGGCGGGTGTAGGAGGCTCGGGACAGACAGCGTTTTTCGCTCCGCTCCGCTGCGCGAAAGAACGTGGCAGTCCCTTCGCCCTTTGTCGTGGCGGCCATCGTGTCCGTAGCCGTCAGCCTGCCGGTGGCGCCGGGGTTCATCGGCCAGTTCCATTTCGCCTTCGTTGTGGGGATTGACCTCATTAACCGGATTGACGACAGTGTGGCAGGCGGCCGGAACCTGAGGCACGGAAGGAGATCTCTCGCTACGCTCGAGATGACAGGAAGGGGGCATCGGTTTTGAGTTGGGGATGGTGTCAAGCCGTGGCGCCTATCCGCACGGACGCCGGATCTGCATTCCCACGGGGGACCGTGGGAACGAGGGCGCCTAAGTCCGAAACGCGCACGGAAACCGGACGGAGTCAGTCCCCGTTACGATGCTTTTCAGTCGGTCAGCGACTGAAAAACCATTATTCGCTTTCCGCATTGGGTGGGGCGCTGTTGAGCGGATTGGCCGAATTGACGACGGGGGGCCACCACCGGAGCCATGTTGCGGAGTGGCAGATGTCGGATGACCTGCGTACCCGTTTCTCTCATTTGGGCGCTTGGTGGACAATAGATTGCGCGGCAAACCCAAGACCTTTTGAATGTCTTGTTCTGAATGTGGCCTACGGGACGGACGGGACGCCGCCGTTGTGCCGCGTGACAGAAGTGGGCCTAGAAGGGCAGCGAGGACACGGATCGGGCGACCATGGCGAAGGCGACGGAGAGCATGCCGATGAGGCCGACGCCGCAGGAGTATCCGGCGGCCAGGACGGGTGTGTAGCGCCGCCAGGTCTCTTCGCCGAAACGTTTGGCGAATACACGCTTGCCGATGACGGCGCCGACGAACATGGGAATGAATACGTTCGGGATGGCACCGAGGCCGCCGATCATGCCGTAGAAGAAGAGCGACGGCAGGCCGATCAGCGAGGTCAGGCCGAAGAGGCCGAACCCGAGGCCGAGTCCGCCGAGGACGTATTTGAGTCGGATGGCCTCCATGAGCCAGTTGCTGCCGGTGTCGCTGGTGGCGGTCATGAACAGGCACGAGTAGGTGGCCTGGAGCGGCCACATTTTGGCGGTGAACGGATAGGTGGCCGATGGAATGGCCTCGATGCGCCAGAAGAAGGTGAGGAACAGCAGGCCGCAGACAATCGAGATCGGCAGCATGAACAGTTCGAGTTTGACGAGGCTCGAGAACTTGGTGCGCGTGAGGGCGAGTTCGCGGAACATCTGCGTGGACATGCCGTAGTCGGCGAGGGGCAGCGGGGCGAACCAGATGTCGACGCCTTTGTAACCGGACAGGATGATGGTGCCTTCGCGGAGGAACGGGAACGGCACCGGCCGGCCGGTGATGCCGATCATCCGGGCGGACACGTAGGAGATGGCGGGCGTGATGAGCAGTGCGTAGGCCAACAGGATGCCGAAGGGGAAATCGCCTTTCAGCAAGACCTTGCAGAGAACGATAGAGACCGTGACGCCGACCACGTAGACGAGCAGACACCAATGCAAACCGATGTCGCCACGGCCCTTAGGGACCTCGAGGAGACTGCGATTGGACGATTTGCCGCGTGGCGCGCGCAGCATCTTGAGCACGTTGTAGAAGCCGAGAAAGGCCACGCACAACGACGCGCCGATGCCGACGCTCATCCAGAGGTCGAAGTCGATGGCGAGTTTGGTGGGAATCAGCGACATGCCGGGCTTCCAGTTCGGAAAGAATCCGAGCTTGTACAGAACCGGATTTAGGACAAACGCGGTTGCCACGGACGCCACGAACAGCCCAGCGACCATCGCGTAGGGAAGGACCATGCCGAAGATGGCGGAACCGAGATCCAGGCTGATGCCGGCCAAGGAGGCGGGCAGAACATGGTGGGCCGATTTGGTCAGGTCGATGAACGGGATCGGGATGACTTGGAGCGGTTTCGAGAACAGCACGCCGGTGAATCCCGGCACGCCCACATAGATCGCGCCAAAGGCGAGCCCGAGGGCCGCGCCGACGCTGAAGATGTTCCAGCGCCAGGTTTCCTCCTTCGATGTGGTTTCGGCGAGGGCGGTGGCGCCTTCGGCGGCAATGGGCGCCAGCGGGAAATCCAGTTGTTCGATGTCCGATGTGATTCGGAACAGCGCGTAGCCAACGGTTAGCGACGTCATGCGGCCGATGATCCAGAGGAATGTGGCCAACATGAGGGGCACGTACCACGCGGAATCGAGCAGGTTTCGGCCTGTGATAGCGGGGGAGAGGCGGTTCGGCACGACCCAATCCGGGAGCTGGTCGGCGATTCCGAGGGCGATGGCTTGGGGACTCTGGGCCAGATACTGATGGAACATCATGGCGCCGTAGGGTCCGCCGATGAGCAAGGGGCCGCCTGCAATGGCCAGCACGGAGGCCATGTAGTATAGGAGATAGACTTCCTGGCGTTTGAGCGTCGTGAAGGAGCGCCGGGCGATTTCCGTGAAAAGAATGATGGTTACCCATTGCGCCGCAGGGCCGAGACCTGATCCCGCCACGAGCGCGAGGTAGATGGAGCCCGGCATCATGACCACGCCCACGAACACGGCGCCGATCATCGTTCGGATGGTGAATCCGTCCTGATACTCCATGGGCTGTGGTGCTGGTGCGACGCTCATACGAATGCGTAGTCCCTTCCGCGTTCGACATACTCTGCCCGCGCCTCGGGCGTCAGATTCCGCCAGATCAGGAACTGCTCGCGCATACGTGTCATGAAATGGCCGTTGGCTCTTCGCCATGAGCCGGCGTCTCCGCTCAAGCGCTCGATTTCCACACGAACGCCGCACACGTCCATGTCTTCGAGCAGGCCCAGCGCGAACGTTGTGTACTGGCTCACGCCGAGGTCGAAGGGTGTCAACCAGAACTGAGCCGTCACCCCTGTACCGTGGCCGTTGAGGATCTTCGGGCCGGCCGCGACGTGCTCGACATAGAAATTGCCGACAGAGACGTCCACGTGCGAATCGAGGTACTCCTTGAGGAACGCGACGAGGCCCTGGGCCTCGCGTATCGACACGGTGAACGGTAGGTCGAGCGTGATCCGCGCCTCCCTGGTTGGCGGGAGTTTCCAGCGGCGCTCGATATCCGGCACGCCGAGTTCGCTGGCCTTGCGCGCTGGATAGATCGACGACATGAGCACCATGATCATGACAAGGCCGCACGCGCCGACGCCGGCCAGCGAGCTGTAGTTCAGATTGAGAGCGCTCAACACGGGCACGTCGAAGAGATGGACCATCCGGGACACGGTCTGTCCCATGACGTAGCCGGCCATGACGCCGAGGATGGCGAAGACGGCGGCCTCGACCAGGAAGAGCCGCCCGATATGCGACGGCGCAATGCCGAGGGCGGTGTAGGTGCCGATTTCCTTGGTGCGCTCGAATACCGATCCGAGCATGGTGTTGAAGACAATCAGTCCCGCGATGACCATGAGCACGACCAGGTTCCACAGCTCCGAGATCCGCGTGGCGTTGCGACTGCTGAGGAGGGTGGGCGCGCCGTCGACGTTTGCGAACAGGATATAGTCGAGGCGTCGGACGAGACTCTCGAGCAGCGCATCGAGGTCCTCGGGATGGTGCGGGAGAATGGCTATCGAACGCAGATCACCGCCGAGATTGCCGAGGACGCGCTCGGGCAGGATCGGCACTTCCTTGAACGAGTGGTGAATGTAGCGCTGGACTTCCTCCGGATCCGGCGAGCCCTCTTCCTGGGCCTTCTTCTCCATCTCGACCGGATTGAACGGTGTCAGTTCCTCGCCGTCGATGTCGACGAGTTGGTTCATCTTCTCCCAATCGAACACGCCCACCACGGTGAAGTTGCGTCCCAGCAGGGTCACCTTTTCGCCGATGAAACGATTGGCAAGCTCGATCCGATCCTTGTCCGTCAGCTTCTCGTGTCCATCGCTGGCATGAATGCCCGAGAACTCCTCGATGAAGTTGATGGGGAGGAGCATTTCCTCGGGCGGTTCCTCGCCGGGAACATTCGGCGTCAGCCAGCGGCTGTCGCCGATCAGCGCGCTGTCCACATCCAGAAAGGCCTTTTCCTGAGCCGTCATACCGACGAGGGCCGTTGCGGGGAAGACGGCGCCGTTGTGCTCGATATCGATGAATGATCGATTTAGAATCAGCGCGCCGTAATACCATCGCCGCGGCGCCAGCGTGCAGAGGTCGCCGAGTTCGTTCTTCAGCGAGGCATACGTTTCGAAGGGGAACGGCATCCAGTTCTGCGTGCGCAACAGGATGCCTCTGTACGGCGTGGCGCCGTCCTCGTACGCGTAGCGTTGCGTACGCAGTTGCGCCGTGACCGACGCGAACGACAACACCGAGAACGTGAGGATCGTCAGCGTGATGCTTGTGAGGACGGTACGCGCCTTCCGGCGTCGCATGTTGGCGATGCCGAGCTCGAGCGCCAAGGCGAATCCGCTGATGGCCTGCACGCCGGACTCGTGTTCGCCCTGCTGCTCGACCTTGCGTCGCGACACCAAGGCCTCGAGCTTTGCCATGACGATGGAGATGATGACGGTGGATAGCGTGGCGACACAGAATCCGAGCAAGACGACCATGGGACTCAGGACGATGCGGAACGCGGGATGGGTGAGCCGCAAGAGCACGAACATCCCGAGGAAGAAGGACACGATGCCGAGGAGCCTTGTCTCGATGCGTCGCCCGGCGAGGAAGAGCCGTTCCATCGTGAAGGCAAACGGCAGGAGCAGGACGAGATAGAACACCAGGCCCCGGACGACGTCGTTGGCCATCCCGACGACGTCCGGATAGGCGCGCGATTCCAGGCTCAGGGCGCGGCGTGCCTCGACGTAGTACTCCTGATAGCGCAGCTTCGTGAGCGCCTCGCGCGATGCGGCGAGCGCCCGCCCGGCCAATTCGTGCAGCGTGTTGACCCGTGCGTTCTCGATGCCGTGCAGACCGAAGAATCGAATGCGCGATTCGTTCAGGCGCCACATGTCCGTGGCGCTCTGAAGGTACGTGTGGCGGATCGCCGGTGTCTCGGCCGCGTTGAACCCGTCCCCCGTGTTGGCAAACTCGCTTCGCGTGCTGTCTTCGGATACGTTCAGGAAGAGCATGCGCTTCTCTGTGGCGCCGGCCCCCGCCGTGATCTTGAGTCGCTTGCCGGGCTCGATGTAGATGGAGGCCGTCGGCGCGTGAAACGCCCACCACGAGCTGTCTACCAGCGTGCTTCCGTAGACCGGCGGCGGGCTGTTGCTGGCCGCCTCAAGCACGTTCACGGTGTTGAGAATGTTGTAGCTGCGCGGATCGATCAAGTTATAGATATCGAGTGTCTCGCACTGGAAGGCGACACACATCAGCTTCATCTCTTTCTGTACCGGGAGCAGCGTGATGGGATAGCTGGTCTTGCCGAGTTCGCCGAAATCGGGCGCCCATGTGATATGGCCGTCTTCGACCACAAATGGCTCGAAGGCCTTCTGACACAGATGCGGCCAGACTTCGGTCTTCGTACCGAGGCCGACGAACGCGAACTCGCCCTTCTCGTTGGCTGTTGTGATCATTCGACTCACGACGCCGCTCAGCACGAAGGTGTCGCCCTGCGACCGTGCCATCACCAGGGCATGCGGCACCGGCTTGCTCGGCAGGTAGCCTTCTCGAGGATCGAAGGACACCGCGTTGCCCCGGACGCGGCAGATGCTCCGCGGCAAGGAGCGCTTCACGTAGCGCCCGGCCACGTTGAAGGCGTTCGGCAACAGGCAGGCTAGCACGCGAGTCTGCACCAGCAGATTGTCTATGTTAACAGTAGTATCATTCGGCGTGGACGTGAAGAACCGCGAGTCGCAGGCCGTCGCGAAACTGACGGCGGGAATCCCGGCCAATAGGGCGGCCTCATGCTCGAGCGCGAGCGGCGATGGCATGTACGTCTGCCAGTCCTTGCCGGCTGTCGGATTGATGGTATCCACAAAGGCCACCTCTTCCGAGAGGTTAAGGGCCTTGGCGATGGTCGTGGCGTAGTGCGAGGCGCGACGGCCGAGGTCGGACAGGCGAGGCTTCAGGTTGTTCGGCCGCTGTTGGAAGAAGTATCCCGTATAGAACAGACCCACCCGTTGCGCGCCGGTGGACAGATCCAGGCCCAGCAACGCCGCGTGGTCCATCGGCGACACATCGCCTGCAGGAGCATTATGCGCTGCGACCTGCTCCCACACGTAGCGCCGCATGCCTTCGAGGGCCTGGAAGTGGCCCGACGTGGCCAGTAACCGAACGGTCTTCTCGAAACGGAACTCCGCGATGAGTTTGCCCAACTCGATTAGTGTCGCAATGCCGCACGCCTGTTCGGCGCCCGGTGCCAGATCCGGCACGAACGAGCCGCTGTCGTAGAAGCTCGAGAGCACCACGACCTCGGACTTGTTGTGGGCGGCCGTGCTCACGCCCGGCACGTCGATCCACACGTTCTTGGCCGTGCGCTCCTCCCACCGCGCGTCCGAGTAGATCGTGCCCTCGATGCTGCGCCCCTTCAGTTGGGCAATGAGCGGCGCGGCCTCGACCTTGGTCATCCAGAACCGCGGCACGTCCTGATGCGACCGCGTTTGGGTTGTCTGAACCATGTACAAAGGCGGGCGTTCGTTCTCGACGAAGACGATGGCTCTCGCGCCGAGGTCGATGAGATAGAGCCATTCCTCGCGTGCCCCCGTCTCGATGACTACCGTGGCGCCGGCGAGCTCCTGGCCGTCGACGGCGGCCAGGTTGCCGAAACCGGCGTAGACGAGTCGTGTGCGGAGTCCGTCTTTCGAAACGGCGGCAGGACAGACCCCGTTGGGATAGATGGGATGCAACGGATAGGCGGCATCGCCAATCACGATCTCCGCACGGTCGAAGACGGGCACCGTGATTGGGTATTCCTGCACCTGCGGCTCGCCCACCCCGAGGGCACGGAACTCATCGATGAGGTACTGGGCCGCCTGATCGCAGCCCTCCGTGCCGGTGAACCGTGACCCGAGCGCCGAGAGTCGATCGATGTGGTGGGCCAAGGCCTCCGCCGTAATGCGATCCGCCACCTCGCGGTATCGGTCCGGCGTGAAGAGAACCGTTTCGTTGAGATCCGGATCCTTCTCCGTTTCGGTAGCCAGCTTCGAGACGTGCACCTGAATCCCGACCAGGGCGAGGGCGATACAGCTCCATCGCGTGACGTGGCTCAGCGGCAGGCAGATTAACAGGCCCACCGCCGCCAAGGCGCCGAGGGCGGCACGCCCCGCCAGCCACGAGCCCGATCCTCCCGCGAGGAGCACGATGACCAAGAGTGTGGCCCACAGGGCTGTCCAGCCGGTTCGTCTCATTCTAAGATCGCCGTCCCATGATTCTCCCGGCCAGGCTCAGTACGGCCAGAAGTGATACACGTCCACCTCCATGATGATTCCGTACAGGTTCCAGAAACCACCCACCATGAAATCACCCAGAATCAGACCAATGAAGAAAGGCACCACCGGTTTGTAGGCCTTGGCCCCTCCATACTTCAGAATCAGCGCCTTGATCGACCAGGCAATGAAGATGCACAACCAGAGCTGCTCCATGGACCACGAGCCGCTGACGGCATAGCCCACGGGATGGAACGGCCACCATGTCAGGTTCATACGCAGTGCCGACAGCCCCAGGCAGAACAGGAGGCCCACCCCAATGGCCCACACCGGGTTGTGGCGATGCACCTGCGGTGCGGTGAACCAGAGGTTCACTTCATCCCACGCCTCACGGCCGAAGAACTCGCCCGGTCCGATGGCCTGCGCCGCCGCCCCATATTTGTTGAAGACCCACAACATGGCGCCGAAACCGCAGATGATCCCGGCGATGATCGCCACGAACATGGCGATGAGATACCGCCCGTTTTCCATCTTGAGCCGCTCTGCGATCCGGAAGCCCTCGAGACCGTGCGGCATCGGGTGTCCTCGGTACGCCCGATTGAAGAAGTTGAAGAAACCGAACATGGCGGTATCCACGGGGTGATGCTGGTTCATGTGGGTCATGCCGACGGTTTTCATTATCTGGAGCTGGGGCCCGATATGATGGAGATCGTGAGAAGGGGGGCCCAGCTCGGCGCGCATCCGGGTGATCCCGATGGACAAAAGGAAGTAAAGTGCAAAAAACACGATGACGATAGGTGTGCTCATCCCGGCATGGTGGCAGAACCACAGTAGGAATGCCCCGCCCGTCGCGATCAAGACGAGGGCCATGCGGACTTCGCGCCGGTCCCACGCGGTCTCCCGTTCGACCGAGCGGCCGATGAGGATCAGGAAGACGCGTTTGAGATGGTGTCGGGTGATCCAGAGGGCGATGAGGGCGATGGCGTAGTATCCGCCCGCGTTTTGTTCCTCGACGAACGGGAATCCTGGCATGCCGTGGATTCCAATGTAGCTGGCCAAGACGCGCTGAAGCTTCCAGAAGAAGAAGAAGAACCAGCAGGAAAACGCGAGGTCCGTGGGCATGAAGAAACACATGCCGATGGCAAAGGGGTAGAACGATACCCAGGCAGGTCCCATGGCGTTCCAGGGCCGGTTTGGGAAGAAGGTCTGGAGATCCCTTACGTGGACGATGGGGATCTTCGGCCATAGCGGAAACAGGACGTTTAGCCCATTGGCCAGGTCGATCACTCCGGCGATCGCGAAGGCCAGCCAGAAGTACTTGTTGCGGAACAGGGCGCCGATATCCGTTGCCATGGCCATGGGTACCTGGATGACGGGATACGAGAGCTTCTCGTTTTCGGTCCATTGTTTGCGGAGGACGAGGTTGAGTCCCCACAGGACGGCGCAGAGGGCCAAGGTGAACATGAACCACCAGGCCATCGGGCGGAGCCACGGCACCACGTTGGCTGCGCGGAAGATAGATTCTTGGCCGATGTAGGCGCTTTGCAGGGCCGTCTGGTCGCGCACGACGAGCCACTCGGGTACATGCTCGATGATTTCTCCGTAGCGGCCCTCGATCGGCGCATAGCGATGCAGGTGCGAGAGGATAGGCACCAGAATCTCGAGCATATCGTGGCCGCACAGCGCGCTGCTGATACACAGCATGGTGTACACGACCAGGATCTCGGGCGGTTTCAGTGCCCAGGCCGGTCGGAACCGTTGGACAACGAGATTGCCGAGGATGAGCAGGAAGATGAGGAAGACGACATTATAGAAAAGGCTGATGGTCGTCGGTTCGCCCGAGTACCACATGATCTCGGCCACGACCACCCACATGGAATTGAGGGGGATCAGGACCAAACCGATGATAATCGAGCGAAAGGATACCGCCACCCGCATGTTCTCCGACGCGCCAACCCGATGAGTAGGCCCAATTCTGGCATGTGTCAACCTGCGGGTTCAAGTGCGCGAATCGCCCGGGCTGGACCCCGGTGCCGGGCTTTGTCCCGGCATCGGATGGGCACCGGTCGGCACCGCCATTCAGAGCGTGATCCTCGGTGATCCTCGAATCCGTGAAAAAACTTGAACCCGTTCCGAATATGAGGTATAAGCCCACGGTGCCCACGAGGGCTGCGAAAATGAAGAAGTTCTAGAGAGGGCTGTAACTGACGGAGGAGGCACGTTCATGAGCGAAGATCTTCAAACCCGGTTCAAGCTGGCAGGCGAGAATATCACCAAGATGTCGAAGCGACCTGATGGTCCCGACCTTCTGAAGCTATACGCGCTGTTCAAGCAGGCGAGCGAGGGGGATTGCGCGGGAGCTCGACCGGGCATGCTTAACCCCATCGCGCGCGCGAAGTACGACGCGTGGCAGAGTCTCATGGGGACCGCGAAGGAGGAGGCCATGAGGCAGTACGCGGAGTTTGCGGAATCCCTGATCGAGGCAGACAAGAAGCAGAACGCGTAGTCGGCTGAGCCAATCCGGATTTGCAGGGGCTGGGGCCGGGCTCTGATTCTCGGAGCGGCCGGTTCCAGTCCCTGCGGTTCTTCGTGTCGCGCTGAACGCGTTTGCGGAGTACTGGGTCAACGTTCCACGAGAACGCGGGTGGTCGGAGTGTGCGGAAGCTTCTGGAAAGCTCAGGGATTGCAAAGGGTTACCCGCGATTCTGTGCCTCTCTTACCGGCCGAGCAAGAGTCTGGAAAAAGGTTGACAAAGCCAACCCTATACGCTATGATTAACAATATAAGGCCACGTGTGTTTATGGCTTGGTTCACAGCGTGAGGAAGAAGATGGCGGTGGTATCGAAGGTGCCACCGGAGTATGTGTTTTGTGTTGAAATGAGCATATCGTTTGAAAGGGGCGGGGACCCCGCCCGTCGCTTCGGATAGGGGTGTGTGGTCTGTGCGAGACGATTTCGTGTATAATCCCAATAGGGATATGAAGCCAACTCTTGGGTTAACTCGGAGGGGTACTGTTATGCGGTCTCATGGTCTGTTTATGTGGCTGTTGGGTGCAGCCTGCGTTTTTGCGTTGGTGGTTTCGGCGCCGGCGCCGGCTGATATCACCCAGGCGAGCGTCGAGATTCCCACCCAGTCGGCGACCACAGAACTCGGTGGTTACGTGTGGGTAATCACGAACCAGCCTTCGGGTGAAGGCGTTCGTCGGCCCAAGGTGACGATCCATGCGAGCACGTCCATCACGGGTATAGAGGTGGACGAGAAAATCAACAGCTATGCCTATTATCACTGGGGTCAGGGCCGCATGGGCGCGATCAGCAACTTCGGTTCGACGTCGAACTTCACGCGGACTGAAGTGCCGTACGATGGCCTCACCGATGTCTACACGCCCCCCGGATTCGACGATGGCGAATGGCCTCCGTTCTTCGTTAGTGGCGACCACTATATCACTAAGGTTTACTTCACGAGCATCTGGTTGCTGGGTTGGCTCGATGGCGACGACGCGGATGCTCAGACCGAATGGAAGCGCGACGTTACCAAGCCCACGGGAAGCGTGTCCATCGATGAAGGCGATTCCACGACGCATACCGATGTAGCGCTCACGCTGTCGGCAACCGATCCGACGGGCGGCGACCCCTCGGCTTCGGGCGTGTCGGAGGTCGGCATCAGCAACACGGACGACTCCTTCCAGTGGTTCGGATGGACGGGCACGGGCGGTGTCATGGCCAAGACGTGGTATCTCGAAACCGGCGGTTCCGGCGACCGTACGGTCTATGTGCAATACAAAGACCGCGTGGGTCATATCAGCAATACGTACTCGGACACCATCTACTTCAACCGTCCTCCGAACGGGTTCCAACTGTACAATGCATTGCGCCAGCCGGTAGTGTCCTTGACCGTGGATGACGATTGTGAGCAGGACGAGGTTATCGGCAGCATCGAGGTCCTCGACCCGGATAAGGTCTACCTCAACGGCGATTCCTTCACGTGGAGCTCGGTGAACGTCCCTGCGTTCGGCACGCGCTTCGATCTTGGCAATACCATTTCCACCACGCCGGACGGCACGAGCGAAATCGAGATTATCGTCAACAACCCGGTCATGATTGACTATCATCAAGCGCAGCCCTACGGCGGGTCCTTCGGCCTCAACGTTACCGCCACCGACTCGGGTGGTCAGTCCATCACGACGCCGACACCCGTTCAGATTTGGGTGCACGACAAGACCCCGCCCGTGTGTATCCGCAACCGGCCCTCTACCTACGGCCCGACGAATGCTTCCAGTGTCGCGTTTGACGTGCGGTTCGACGAAGACATTCAGGGCCTTGAAGACGGCAACGACGCCGTTGTCCAGTTGACCGGAAATGTCTCCTACACCGGTCTGGTGATCCAGACCATTACGGCCCAGCGGTACACCGTGACGGTACAGGGCTTGCATGGCACCGGCGGCGATAACCTCGGCACGCTGAAGCTCAAGATCCGCTGGAGCTTCCCGAGCAGCATTACGGATGTGTCCGGAAACCGCATGGAAGACGATCTCGATAGCGATGTGGTGCAACTCGACTACACCCAGCACCTTGTCTCGGTCAATCCGCCATCGCCTTCCTTTACACGCAACGGCCCGATCGACTTCCTGGTCCAGTATCAGGGCGCCTATGTCAATCCGCCCACGTACAAGATTGACCTGACCGTAGCGGATGTCATCCTCCACACGACGGGTAGCGTGGTTGTCAACCAGATCCAGTTGCCGGATGCCTCGCCGACGAACATCACGCCGACGGTCCGGCTGGTCGGTATCACCGGCGACGGGTCGGTGGGTATCTCGATTGCGGCGGGTACGTCGGTCGACCTCTCGAACAACCCGGATGCCGGAGCGGCCGAGAGCGCTCACTGCTTTGTCGATAACACCGCCCCGACGATCGGTATCAATCCGGATCCCGAGAATCCGAGTCCGTCGTTGGCTGATACCAACGCGGGCCCGGTGACCTATACCATCCTGTACTCGGGCGCCGATATGGTGACGTTGAGTCCCGACGATGTGAACCTCATCGCCACGGGGACGGCCACCGGTACGGTGACCGTGGACATCCTCAGCACCGAGGATGCCATCGTGACGATCAGCAATATCGCCGGTAATGGCACGCTGGCCATCAGTATCGATGCTGGTACCGCCGCCGATAACTTCGGCAACACGGCGCCTGCCATGCCGGAAACGGCAGCTTTCAACGTGGACAACTCCCTACCGACGGTGACCCTGTCGGCGCCGGTCTACGTCGAGCCCTTTGCCACCTACGGCAAGGTGAACCAGACGACGACCGCCACGTTTAACGTGACGTACTCCGGCGCGGATAGTTGGGTCGACCTCCGGAAGGAAGACGTCCAGCTATCGCTTGCGGGCACCATCAACGACGCGGCGCTCGATGTGGCCGTGACCGACGGTACCACAAGCACGCCTCAGGTCGTCCTCAGCAACATGCAGGGCGATGGTACGATCACGGTGACCCTTGCTCCCGGACGCTCTCAAGACATCGCCGGGAATAACGATACCGGCCCGGGCCTGAGCTATGACGTGACGGTGGACAATACGCCTCCGTCTCTGGCCATAGGCGCTCCGAGCGCGTTGCGCGCCAACGTCAACAGCGTGATCTCGTTCCCTGTGGTGTACGCGCACACGCCTTCGCCGACCGTCGAACTGGTTCCGCCGGCGGTCATTATTGACACGACCGGTACTGTCGATCAGAGCGAGATCTACGTCAACGTCGTCAACGGGAGCTCGTTGACCCCGACGATCGAGCTGGGCGTGAATACGCCGACGCTTCAAGCCGGTCTCATCGGAGACGGCCAGTTGCGCATCAGCGTCGCTCCGGCCACATCGCATGACGAGATCAACAACATGGCTTTGGGTACCGACCCGAGTGTGTGGGTTACGATCGATAACACGGGTCCCGGTATCTCGCTGGCCACGCCGTATCCGCACGGCCAGCCCGGTGAGCCGGCTGTCACGACGCGCGATTATGGTCCCGTCATCGATGTGCCGGTGTTCTACTCGGCCGATGCCGCCGGCATGGTCAACCTGAACACCCCCAACATCCATGTGGAGAAGCATGCCGGCATCGGTAACCTTGGAAGCGCCTGGTGGCAGGTCGTAGACGGCACCTCCTTGGCCCCGTTGGTTCAGTTGTCTCAGTGCGACGGCGACGGCACGATCTTCATTTGGGTCGAGCCCGGGACGTCCACGGATGACTTGGGCAACCTGGACCTCGGCTCGACGGCGAGCGAGTTGATCACGGTGATCAACACGGCGCCCAGCGTGTCGATCCGACTGCCGCAGGGCACACCCACCAACCAGTACGGGACGGTGACCTACCAGCTCGATTACCGCAATGCCACCCACGTCGAGCTCACGACCGACTATATCCAGCTCTATCGTCTCTCCGGCGATCTGGATATGGGCGCGATCGACGTACAGATCACCTCGGGCGCGAATCCGTTGACGACGCAGTTCGTGAACCTCACGAATTTTGTCGGCGACGGCACGTTCCGGCTCTCCGTCGATGCCTTCAGCTCATGGAATGACGGTGGATTCTACGACAGCGGCGCGGAGTCTTACTTCCCCGTGACCGTGGATAACACGCCGCCGACCATGACGATTGCCGCTCCGTCGACGCCGACCACGATCAACGGCCCCGTGTCGTTCGACGTGACGTTCTTCGGCGCCAGTTTCGTTACCGTGACGCCCAGCGACGTATTGGTGCTGGATTCCGAGGACAATCCGCTGAACGAAACGCAGTACACGCTTGAGGTGCTCGGCACGGGCCTGTACGCCCGCACCATCGTGATCTCGAACATCAACGGCGAAGGCATCGGTTCCGTGCGTCCGCGGATTCTTGCGGGCGTGGCCCTCGACGCCGTCGGCAACGCCTCCATTGAGACGACCGCCGGTCAGCCGTGTCTCATCGACAACGACGGGCCGATTGTGCAGTCGATCACTCCGGCCACGCTCGGGCCCACGGGAGACAACACTGTCGAGTTCACGGTGGTCTTCAACGAGAACGTGCTCAACTTCTCGAGGCATCACGTCGTGGTGAACTACAGCGGCACGGCCTCGGACGGGGCTTTTGTGAGCCAAGTGGTCTCGGCGAGCACCTACGTTGTCGCCGTGGCCGGCGTCACGGGTGACGGCACCCTCAGCATCAGTGTCATCACGGCGGCCGCCGGACCCGGTTCCCTGTACATCACCGACTTTGCGGGCAACAACATCACGGCCGGTCTGACGAGTCCCAACGTTCAGATCGACAACACGCCCCCGAGTATCGCCTTGGTTGACCCCGAGGAGAACGAGACTGTCGAAGGTCCGTTGGTGTACACCGTCAACTATACGGACGTCGCCGAGGTTCTTCTCGACGCGTCCTTTGTCGACGTCCAAACGTCGGGGAGTGTGGCGTATCAGCTTCAGATCTCGGGCGAGAAAGACAACCTGGCGCGGACCGTAACGGTGGAAGAGATTACCGGGACCGGCACGTTGCGGCTCCAGATCCTGAGCGGGTCCGCCAAGGACGGCGCCGGCAATCCCACGCCGGCCAGCGGCTACGGCAAGGTCATCGATATTGTCCTTCCGACGCCGATCAGCTGGTGGCCTCTCGCCGCCGTTCTGGCCATCGCGGCGTTCGTCGCGTTGCGTTCGGTGCGCCGCGCGGCCGGAGACCGCTAGACTCGTTCGCCCCTGGAACGCCAAGGGGGCGAGGCCTGAAGGCCTCGCCCCCTTTTCATATTATGGTGCGCCCGGCAGGGCGCGTTTACTTGGGGGTGCAAGTCCCCTGCAGGCCTGATAGGAGGAACTGCTAGCCGGACGGCAAGGGTGTCCACCGCGAGGTGGAATCTGAAGGAAGCCGCAGGCAAAT